>Ga0224495_10003238_pt1 | contig 10113 bp, 13 predicted proteins | sample SF_Jul11_sed_USG_FD_168128 | JGI IMG/M metagenome (GOLD analysis project Ga0224495, IMG submission 168128) | Sediment microbial communities from San Francisco Bay, California, United States - SF_Jul11_sed_USGS_4_1 | ecosystem: Environmental > Aquatic > Marine > Sediment | place: USA: California...
CTTTACGACCAAAAATATGCCTTGAACATGAATGAAAAGCCAACGGGTAATGGATTGAAAGCTACAGGAGCTAACATTATGAACAAGCATGGGGCTGCGGTTGTTGGATCGCCCACAAACCTGAGCATCAAGCCGGGAAGATTAAGCATTGAAGACATGGTGGCAGAAGTCAAGAATGGCATATTAATAGAGCAGTTCAGCTGGCTAAACCCTGATCGCATGGCGACCAGTTTCAGTTCAGAGATAAGAAACGCATATTTGATCAAGAACGGCGAATGCACCCAAGCGTTGAAAGGCGGAATGGTTTCAGGCAAAGCCCTCGACATGATCAAGAACATCTCGGGAATATCGAACCAGCAGTTCATAGAATCTGGCGCAACCGCGTTCTCGTGCGTAACTCCGTACATCAGATTTGAAAACGTGCAAGTTGTTGGAAAGTAGTTGTTGATGATGAAAACAACCAGTATCATCACCGAGCTTGCGAAACAACGACAGCGTCACCGACTTTCACTTTGAGCTTCCTAGAAGCATTCCCTTGGTTCACGGCGATTTCCAAGAAATCGTGACTTCCAATAAGCGCCAGTGTCGACTTGGGCCGTTTCTCTCCATATGCCCCGCAAAAGCTTAGATGCAGTAACAAGCCTTTCAGGCGAACGGTAAGCCGTTTTGTGGCTTTCATGCCTGCTTTAGCAAGGTCTACGCTCGCGATGTTAGTGATCAAGTTTCCGAAATCATCAATGTGCAACACTTCACCAGCCAGTTTACCGTCAGTCTGCAGCACGGGCTTGGAAAAGTGTGGCCTGTCATAGTCTTTGACTTCGGGTCCGAAATTCCTAGGCGGGGTTCCGTTTGCTAAATGAGCAGCTGCGGGAGCGAAAACGTCTCGCCCATGGAATGTGGAAGAAACTTTGGGAAGCATGAATTCGGGATTTACTATCGCGTAGACATGGCTAACCCTGTCCCTTTCGGCTGCAAGCATTAGTAAGCCGTTATCTGGTCCAACGTAGAGGTAGCGTTTAGTCTGGACTATCAAGGCGCGACGTTTGGTTCCGACTCCGGGATCAACAACCGCCATATGTATCGTGCCCTTTGGAAAATGGCGCGCAGCCGAAGCTAGTATGAAAGCGCCCATTCTTACATTGAATTTGTCGATGGAATGGGTGATATCGACTATTCGTGCGTCGGGACTGATTCTAAATGCGGCAGCTTTCATCTCAGCTACATACGGGTCTTTTAGCCCGAAGTCCGAGAGCAAGGTTATAAGAGGCACAGTCAAGTTCGGCTGACCCTCATTCAATCCCATTAAGCTTAATAACTCAACCATTTTATGTTTTAGCTCCAAGCCCGGATCGGAGGAGAATACAGTTGGTTCAAGATAGGAAGCTGATCATGTTGCCAGGTCCAACTAACGTGCCAGACCGTGTTATGCTGGCTATGATGAAACCGATAATAAATCATCGTGGACCTGAATTCTCCGCCCTGCTCAGCAGCATTGCTGAAGGGCTGAAGTATGTTTTCGAGACTAAAGAAGAGGTCTACGTGTTGACCTCTTCTGGCACAGGAGCAGTTGAATGTGCTATAAGCAACGTCATTGATGCTGGCGACAAAGTGATTGTTCCTACATTCGGATACTTTAGTGAACGATTGAAAGAGACAGTTGCCCGCCACGGAGGAAGGGTCATCGAAGTTCCTTTTGAATGGGGAGAGGCACCAGCTGCGGAACAGATCGAAAAAGCCATCAAGAAGGAAAAGAAGGTCAAGCTGATCGCTATTGTGAACAATGAAACCTCTACTGGCGTCACGGTTCGTGATCTTGCCAGAATGACTGAAATAGCCAAGCAAAACGATGCCCTATTGATGGCTGACTCAATCTCGATCTTGGGTGGCGACTATGTTCCAGTTGATAAGTGGGACATAGATCTTTGCGTTACGGGAAGCCAGAAATGCTTGGCTTGTCCACCTGGTCTGGCCTTGATCTCTGTCGGCAAACGAGCTTGGGAAGTGATAGGCAAGAAAGCTGCGAAGCCGCCTTACTACTTTGACCTGCCCTCGATACGGGAGCACTGGTTGAGGAAGGAGACCCCTTGTACTCCAGCCATATCATTGTACTATGCTTTAGATGAATCTCTGAAGATCATACGAGAGGAAGGCTTAAAGAAGCGTTTTCAACGTTATGCAAAATGCGCCAAAGCCTTTTACAATGGGTTTGAAGCCATAGGTTTGAAGCCATACCCCGCAGAGAATGTAAGATCCAATACGGTCATAACGGTTAAAGTGCCTTCAGGAGTTGACATTAGCCAAGTAAGGGAAATCATGAAAGAACGGTATAATGTGGTCATTACAGGCGGGCTGGGCAAAATCCGTCAGTTGATCTTGCGCATAGGCTGCATGGGAATAATATCGGAAGCCGAAGTGCTAACAACAATCAACGCTTTAGAAAACACTTTAGCCGACTTGAACTACCCAATCAAGATTGGACGTGGAGTAGAGGCTGCAAGAAAGGTCTTCCGGTCGCAGTAGTTTGCACGGTTTAGTACATCAGAAGATTCTTTGTCTATATCAGCTAGCTGGCAGATTGAGAAAAAGATATTGAGCTTGCACGCTTGTATCTTGGTGTGAAATGCATCAGATTTGAGTAGCCGATGCAGTCTATGAAAGTGGCGTCTCTCAGCCTACTCCGAGATGAGAAATATGCAAGTATTCTATGCTACCCGAAATATGACGCTGAAGAAACGATAAAGCGAATAAGACAGCTGGAAAAGCTTGGAGTCACGGCTATACATTTCATCGGGGGGAAGAGGGCTTTTGACCTGCCTGTTCTTGGAAAAGGATATGTCGGCATCGTTGTGGTCGCTGATACCAAAACTGGTCAAGCGGCTTTGAAGATTCGCCGGGTTGACGCAGATACAAAGAGAATGCACCACGAAGCTGAAATGCTCTCAAAAGCCAATGTCCTAGGAATAGGTCCGCGGTTCATAAGGAAGGAAGAGGATTTCTTACTAATGGAATTCATAAACGGGTCACTCTTGCCAGACTGGGTGGTATGTCTCAGAGGGAGAAACGTCAGGAACAGGATCCGAAATGTCTTGCTTGATATTCTAGAGCAGTGCTACAGACTGGATCAAGCAGGCTTGGACCACGGTGAATTGAGCCGAGCGCCCAAACACATAATAGTCGATACATTGGACAAGCCGAGTCTTGTGGATTTTGAGACGGCCAGCATAATGCGTAGAACATCCAATGTAACTTCAATTGCACAGTATCTTTTCATGAAAAGCCATTTAGCTAAAATCCTGCGCCGCAAACTTGGAAACATAGACCAAGAAGCGTTAGTCGCTAAGCTAAGGAACTATAAGCACGAACCAACTAGACAGAACTTTGACACAATCCTAGAAACATGCAGGCTAAAAGTGTGACAACTCTTGGCTCAAATGCCACAGTATTCTGAATCTGCATCTTGCTTTCATAATTCTTTTACTAGCATGCGACTCTTCAATGCCAATAACACTAGGAAAGTAAAAGAAAATGGCCAAGAGAATAGTCATAATAATGCTGTCAGTTGTTGCTCTGATAAGTGCGATTCAGACAGTCACAGCCACTTCAATAACCACAGCGTCTCTAGACAAAGCCGCATATCTTGCTGGTCAAACCGGCTACATTTCAGTAACAATATACAACGACAAGAGCGAGAAAATCAGAGTCACAGAACTAAGCGCCACATTGAACTACTACTACGCGGACGGCACGATTTACATCCAGAAATTCTTCACCAGTGCTTCCTTGCCTAATGAAATCGCAGCTGGGCAATCCGAAAACTATCAGATACCGATCAGCCTACCAACCAATGTTGCAAGCGGTTATACAAATCCAAGAATTGAAGCGTACACGGAAATTTGGCGCCCTCAAGACGATCACTGGATAGGCTCAGACCATCCAACCTACACAAACTTGAAGCTCTACATTGAGACACCTTACAAGCAGATGCATGAGACTTCTCAACAGGCGCTTGAGGAAGAGATAGCAGCCAACAATAACCTGACAAACACAATGAACTTGCTTTCGATCACCACCTTGATATTCGCTGCTGCATCTGGATGTTTGCTGTACTTGGTCTTCGCAAGAAAGGCAAAACCAGTAGCGCAGATGTAGCAGAAGACCAGCTTTCAAAAGAACCCAATCGAGCCACAAACTGCTAAACGTAGAAATACATCTAGACTGTGGCAGAACTCTTGCTTCTGAACCATCGGAGAGATTTTTGGGGAGACTCCCCTATTCCATCAGGGGAGACTGTTCACTTCGGGTCTTACGTATGTATATCGTCGGAAAGATATTTCAAGTCGAAGGGTTTGAACAGCGTCCCGTCCTTTAGGGTTATGATGAATGACTGAAAGTCGCTGACAAAATCCGCCCAATCAACTGCGAAACTTCTCATGAAGTTGGCATATTCAGAATAATTCCTATGAAGAGACACAATCACCGAGTCTTTTCCCAGTCCTTCTCCATCAGAGGCCAAAACAACATTAGGACGTTTAGCAGTCCATTCCTTAGCCTGCCCAATCATTTTCTCAGCGTCTTCGCGTCGGTACGTTTTTGCCTTAGCGAAAGTAAAAGCTAACATTTCGTAGCCCATCTTGCTGAACTCTGGGACAAGAGTATAAGTTCGAATTATCTTCTTCTCAAGTATCTTCCTAGTTCTTGTTACTGTTGGCTGAGAAGTCTTCAGGATTTTTGCTATTTCCCGGTCGCTTCTCTTGGAGTTTCTAAGAAGTTCACGCAGAACGAGTATTTCCTTGTCCTTCCGCAAGCTTGTACTTCCTTCCGGGAGATATTCTTAGCACGATAAATAAGCCAGTGAATATTAATCTTCCGTACGTAGTCGTCTGATCAGAACAGATTTGCGCCTCTTCTTTTGGGAAAACAGTCAAAAGGCGCGAGACCTATGGCATTCCCAAAAACCACAGCAACTGAATCACTAACTCGAGCATCATTGGCGAGGAGCGCGTCGAACTGATTCTGGCGCGCCCGCTTAGCAGGGATATAAGTCTTTATAAATACGTCAATAGTAATGATGTAGCACCTTATCTTAAATATGAGGAGAGTTGTTTCAAGTTGCCAAAAGTCAAGGCGACTGTCAACATTGAAAACGTTGTTGCATCAGCTACGCTGAACCAGAGAGTGGACCTCAACGCCGTGGTTAAAGGTTACCCAGGCGTAGAATATCGCCCAGAGCAGTTCCCAGGCTTGGTCTTTAGACTGAAGCGCCCAAAAACGGCTACCCTAATTTTCAACTCAGGCAAAATGGTGTGCACAGGCGCCAAATCAGAGAAGGAAGCCCGACGAGCTGTAATGCGTGTCATAAAGGAGTTGAAGAAAAGCGGCATAATAATCATCAGCAAGCCTGAACTCAAAATACAGAACATTGTAGCCTCTGCCAGCCTAGGCGGAATGATCGACTTGGAGAAATCTGCATATTCATTGGGACGCACCATGTATGAGCCAGAGCAGTTTCCTGGATTGATATATCGAATGGACGAACCCAAGGTGGTAATTCTGCTCTTTGCAAGTGGCAAGCTTGTGTGCACAGGTGCTAAGCGGGAAGAAGACGTCTACATCGCCGTAAACAAGCTACATATAAGACTGGAAGACGAGAAACTGATTTACTACGAGTAAGAAGCATACAAACGTACGCGCTCCCTTTTTCCACACATTATGGCAAGACGTCAAAAGAGCAGTTTCTCTTGAAAATCCTTTAATAAACAACAGTTAACTACTTTAGGCTGTAAGAATAGGGCCGGTAGCTCAGCATGGTTAGAGCGTTCGGCTGATAACCGAAAGGTCGAGAGTCCAAATCTCTCCCGGCCCACCTTTCACCCATGGCTCTAACGTATGTTTTCAAGGGAGCAGATTCTTAAAAGAGATCACTAAGGTCGACGCCCACGGTGACAATGGCTTTGATTGACTACATAACTCACTTACAGGAAGCCCCCTCAGAAAGCCGGAAAGACTCCCAGAAAAGGAGGACTGCCTCCGTGGAATTGATCGTTTGCCGCCCTTAACTTCTTACAAGAGGAAAATGTTTATTATCAGAATTCCCATATTTACCAGTGCCCGAGGAGCTAAATTCTTGTCCCAACCAGAATCGTGGGAAAACGTTTGCTGCCGTTGCGGCAGTGACGTTAAAGAAACTGTCCATCCTGGCCGAAGAGCATGCCACATTACGTGCGGTTCCTGCTTATATCCAGACAACCCAAAATGCGCATCGTGCGAAATAGTTGGACACTGTCAACTTGCTCTCGAGTATCTCAAGCGGCTTAGACCTAGGGATGACAGTAAAGGATGCTACTTCAATGAGCAGATAACTGGCGAGGAAACAATGTATCACTTGTTGGAGTTCGTTAACGCCCATCAGCATCTTGCCGATGAGTTTGGTGAGAAACAGTATCTCGAGGAACTGAGAAGAGCGAACCAGAACAGCCCATGCCTAAGAAAGTAGTCCTTTTGTCGGCGCGAACCGTCTCAATACGTCCCTAAAACCCGGAACAGTCACGGCGGTTCGACAGACTATAAAGCTGGAGACGCGATCTACCCAGAACAGACTAAACCGTCTATCACATCATTTGCTCTAAGAGCCCGTTGATGGCTTCGCCGCGATATCCTGTTACTCCTCCTGATGTAAAGCTCTGCTTGACTTTGCCTTTGAAGCCTTTGCTCGGAGGATGCAAGCGGAAAACAGGCTTTATGCTGGGCAAGCTGCGAAAATCCATCTCTCCTTTGACTATGGCGTCAGCGAGCTCGTCTAGGGATTTCTTTCCAGCTTTTTGGGCGTACTCATCAGTCAGCTTCGTATCGCCCACAAGTCGTCCTCGCTTTGCTAAGAGAAGTGCCAGAGTCTCTTTGGAGATCTCGCCCCATGTAAGATAGTTTTGCGCCTTCCGTAACATGCCCAAGTACGCTGGTCGATCGTCCATGAGTGTGGCATGGCAGTTTTTCTGAAGACGAAGCATATTCATCGTTTCCTTGATTTTCTTGTTGATGTCGCTGACGCCTCGAACCCGAACCACTGCTAGACACTTCTTGGACGCAAGCTGCTCCATGAATTTATCTCACCCACTCCGCAGTGGTCACAAGACTATACGTTTGTCTCAAGGCGTCAAAGATGGCGAATGCAAAAGAAGGCACTGTTCGAGTCGAACCGAAACTATGTGTCCAGATATCATTTACGCCAGCCAATCCGAGGATGACTTTTGCGGCTTCGCTTGCAACTATGCCTAATCCTCGAGGTCCTGGCACAAGCAAGATGTCAACGCCCCCACATTTGCCTTGAACCTGAAAGGGAAGCGAATGAGGCTTGCCGCATTCACATTCCCAGCTGCCACAGCCTCTACGAATCGGAGTTATGTTTAGTCGAGCGTCCACGCCAGCTTTTTCAATGGCCGAGCGAACCTGCTTCGCCTTCCCCGAGCCCAGTCCAACATAACCATCTCGATTGCCTACAGCCACAATTGCCCTGAACTGGGATTTCTCACCAGCATCAGTCTGTCTCTGCACCAGATTGATGTTGATGACTTCCTCTTGAAGATCGGGCAAGAGCACATCTACAATCTCTGATTCCCTTATCTTCTGCCCTTCAGTGAAGATTTCTTCTATCGAAGAGATTCGTCCTTCTTGAATCATCTTGCCCAGTCCTGTGCGTGGAATCCAGCTCTCAGTTCGCTCGCTAGATCGCTGTCGACGTGGTCCTTCCCTTCGACCTCTTCCTCTTCCTCTTCCTCTGCCTCCTCTTGGCATCACTCTTCCTCCTCTGCTTCTTCTGCCGCCTCTTCCTTCTCTGATTCGGGCGCTACCCTCTCTGTCAGTGGAGCTGCTTTCTTCAGAGATGAAACAATTTTCTCTTTAACCTGCGCAAAATGAGCACCCAGCTCTTCAGGCTTCAGTCCTCTTGACAGCTGCGCGGAGAACCTTTTCTGATATGCTTCCATGTTCGAAGATAGGAGATTCGCGTACTCAACCACGTGCTGACCCTTTATTCTTTTTTCGTCAGGCAACTTGGCCTTGTCGAATGGAACCTTCAGTCCAGCATCAACCGCTCCCTTCAGGGCTGCGAAAATCCTTGAGCCTTTGGATGGGTGCTGCAGGCCAATATCAAATACGGCCTCTCCAGCTCCCTGATCGAGAGCTTTAAGCCCGCATATTAAACCTGTCAGGTATGCCGCTGGGATGTTGCCCGTGCTTCCAAGCCACCCATATCTCTTTGCCAGTTCGCTTGAATGTGCATAGGCTACAACCTTGTCGCCCTCAACTTCAGCCTTAACGACCTCAGCAGTCATGTTTCCTAGGGAGCCTCTAACCACAAGACGAGGCAAACGGGAAAGAACTAGACCTCGGCGCTGCTGATAGTCAGTCTTGCCCTCTCTTCTCCTGCGAAAGGCAACACGATAACTAGGTCCAGTAGCCATATCTTATCGTTTCCTCCACATACCGTGCGTCTTGGCGTAACGTTCCATATCCGCAATCGAGCTGAACGCTCCACTGCTAGCCGCCACATATAACTGACGATAGCTTTCTTCGGCTACAGTGCGTTTAGCCCTCCACTCCTTCAGTCTTCTCCTCAAAGCTCGAATTCTCAGCATCCATGCATCCTTCTTGGTAACCTTTGCTCGACCAGACCCCTCTCTAGTTCCTGATCCACGTCGCAACCCTTTCTTCTTTTTTTCGTGCAAAATCCGTGCGCGAGTGCGGCTCACACCTTGAGCTGGCAACTGCCGGATGGTGCCCTCATGGATAAGTCTTCTTATCTCACTTCTTGTAATGGCTACTTCGACGTCCTCATTGCGATTCGGGTCGATCCAAACTCTGTTTGTGCCTACTTTCATAAGTTGGGCGGCTAGGCGTCGCTGGCTCTTAAGGCTCAATCCTTGCTCTCCTCTTCAGATGTCTTTTCTCCAGACTCTTTCTCTATGTTTTTGCCTTCGGCTTCAGTTTTGACTTCTTTTTCGGTTTCTTCTGCTTCCTTTGCAACATCCTCTGCAAGTACCTCTTCTACTTCTTCGGCCTTCTCCTCTTCTCCTGTAGGTTTTTCTTTGGGTAATGGGTTAAGAATGTGAATGCGCCTTTCTTCTGCACGAACAGAAATCTCACCGCGTTTCTTCATGCCGACAGTGTGAGCGAATCGAATAGCCTGCGTCTTAGGATCAACCTTAGACAAGTCATCCGCGTTCCTTACTATGACCTCTTCGTAGCCTGAGGGATGAAGGTTGCGAGCCAATTTCGGTCCTCGATACCCGATTCTTGCTGAGACTGGCCAACCCTTGACTTTTCGTCGCATCTTGCTGTCACATCCATCGGGTTTCCGCCAGACTCGAGACACTCTCATGTAACGCCAGCTCTCCTGGCGTCTAAACGCTGGTTTCTTACTCTTCATGCGAACCCGTTGTTTCAGCGCATGTTCCCTAGTGGACTCTTGGCTCATGCTTCCATGCCCTCTTTCTTCTCATATACGAAGATGCCGTCTAAGAAAACCCGAGGATCCTTGTTCTTCACTTTAGTTGCGCGCTCAACGTTGGCTGCTGTTTGGCTCACATCCTCCAGACTGATGCCTTGCACAATGACATCGTCTTCTTTGAGCGAGACCTTGACGTCGCCCATTATTCTTGTCAATCGTGGACTTCGCTCACCAGTGAAGTTCTCTATTGAAACCTTCTTTTCCTTGACTTTGACCGAAATCGGAAAATGCGAGAACACAATCTTGAGTTTGTACGTATAGCCTTTAGTGACTCCAGTAATCATGTTTTGAATAATAGCTGCAACCGTGCCCACCAAAGCTGCTTCTCTTTTTCGAGGCCAACTGGCTTGAACAATTACTTTCTTGTCCTCTAGTTGAAGGCTGAGTGGCGCTTCTGAGAAATCGCGAGTCAATGCGCCTTTTTCCCCCTTCACAAAAATAGTGCGACCTTCTATCTTGACGTCGACGCCTTCTGGAACACCAACGCTTTTGACCGATTCAACAGCCCTCAACTGACAAACACTCCTCTAGTACCTAGTAGACAAACGCGAGTAGCTTGCCCCCAATACTCTTCTGCTTTGCTTCCTTATGTGACATTACACCAGACGGTG
>Ga0224495_10003239_pt1 | contig 10113 bp, 11 predicted proteins | sample SF_Jul11_sed_USG_FD_168128 | JGI IMG/M metagenome (GOLD analysis project Ga0224495, IMG submission 168128) | Sediment microbial communities from San Francisco Bay, California, United States - SF_Jul11_sed_USGS_4_1 | ecosystem: Environmental > Aquatic > Marine > Sediment | place: USA: California...
CGAGGACGCAATTCGTCTGATCATGCAGGCGATTGAGGAAGCTGGCTACGCACCAGGAAAGGAAATCGCGCTCGCGCTCGATGTCGCGGCGAGCGAGCTTTATGAAGCAGGGAAATATGCGATAAAGCACGGCAAGAGGCAAGCGCAGACGACGGAACAGCTCGTCGAGCTCTACGGCGAACTCTGTAAAGATTATCCGATAATCTCTGTCGAGGACCCGATGTCCGAAGATGATTGGGACGGGTGGAAACAGCTGACAGATTCGCTCGGTAGCAAGGTGCAGATAGTCGGCGACGACGTATTTGTGACCAACAAGGCGATACTTGCAGAGGGGATCTCAAAAGGCATCGCGAATTCGATCCTCATCAAAGTCAATCAGATTGGGACACTCTCCGAGACTCTGGACACGATGAATCTGGCAAAGAAATCGGGATATACCTGTGTGGTTTCTCACAGGTCTGGGGAGACGGAGGATTCGACAATATCCGACATCGCCGTCGGAACCGAATGCGGGCAGATCAAGACCGGCGCGCCCTGCAGAGGAGAACGAACCGCAAAATATAATCAGCTCCTTAGGATAGAGTCTGAGCTCGGGAGGAGAGCGAAGTATCTTGGCAAGGCGGCATTCTCAATAAAATGAGTTGGGAAAATGGTAGAAAAACTGTACTATGTTGATTCCTATCTCGACCAATTTGAGGCTAAAGTCACTAAAGTGGTTGGCGAGAAGATATTCCTGAGCAGGACAGCTTTTTATCCCGGTGGAGGCGGGCAGCAGAACGATATCGGCGAAATTGACGAAGCGAAGGTCACCGTGGTTGGCAGAGAACAGGACGATATCTATCACACGGTTCCTGAGGGTTCCTTTGTGACAGGACAGACCGTCCGTGGCGAGATCGATTGGCCTCATAGGTACAATCTGATGAAAGGCCATACTGCGCAGCACATTCTGTTTCGCGCGATGCAGGAACAGAGTCCGGAACTGACCGTAAGGAAAGTCGACATTACGCCCGAAAAGAAATCATTGTTCTTCAACGGGGTCATGACTTGGGAAATGCTGAGGACTGCTCTGACTAGAACGAATGAAATCATATTGTCTGATTTGGACGTGAAGGCTCAGATCATCAAGAAGGATTCTCCTGAGTTGGAGAATGTCAGGATTAAGGCTGATCGGATAAAAGGCGAGGCTGTCCGGGTCATGCGAATAGGGGATTTCGATTCGGCCGCATGCGGAGGTCTTCATGTCGCAAGGACATCGGAGATTGGAGGAGTCACAATCGAGAAGCTGGTCTCCGGCGGGCAAGCTTCCGACTGGGAAGTGCAATTCGATCTAGGTTTTAGCGGGTTGATCAAGACATCGCAGCTCTCGCTGACCGCCATATCGATATCGAACATGCTCGGTTGCCCATACGAGAACATCGAATCGACAGTCAGGAACCTCAAGGAAGAGGCCCAGGATCTGACGGAAAAATTGGAGCAGGCCTGCTCTAGGCAATTGGACAGCCTCATTCCAGAGAAGATCGGAGATTTTCAATTATACTCAGCTATTCTTACGGGCTCGGATCGGAAAACCCTGAACGAATACGCCTCCAAACTGATCAGAAAGAAAGGGACGATTGTAATGCTTGCAGATGTCTCTGACACCGCCTATATGCTTCTTGGTTGCAATTCAAAGATCTCTCTTGATTGTGCATCGCTCCTCAGTCCTGGCCTGGAAATGATAGGAGGCCGAGGAGGGGGCAAGAAAAATTTCGCAATGGGCGGCGGCTCGGAAATTTCAAAGCTCGAGGAAGCCTTCAACTCTGTCAAACAGACAGTGACTGAAAAGATCGCCTCTGAATTCAGTTGCAGTTGAAATCAAAATCGATTGCGGCCAGAAATGTTTCTGACCGCATTCTGTCTAATATTCTTATCAATGGCTTGAGATTTTGTCGAAGACTTCCTTTGCCGGCCAAGGCTCGTTCTGCGACAGATATCTGTCTATTCCCTCTGCGGCCTTCTTGCCACCGCCCATTGCCAGGATGACGGTCGCGTCTCCGGTCGCTATGTCACCGGCCGCGAATACGCCCTTCATCGAAGTGCGCTGCCATTCGTCCACGACAATCGTGCCCCATCTTGTCGTCTTCAGCTCAGGCGTAGTCTGGGGGACTATCGGATTAGGGCTTTGACCGATCGCAATGTTGACTATGTCCACGTCGAGCACGAAGTTCTCCCCTTCGCAAACGATCGGCCTGCATCGTCCCGAGGCATCCGGCTCGCCGAGCCTCATCTTGCAGCATTCCATCTTCTTGACATAACCTGTCTCGTCTCCAGTGTATTTGACCGGCGCAGTCAGCAATTGGAATTTGACCCCCTCTTCCTTCGCATGATGCACTTCCTCACGTCTCGCTGGGAGCTCCGCGTCGGATCGCCTGTAAATTATCCATGATTCTTCAGCACCGAGTCTCAAGGCCGTTCTCGCGCAGTCCATGGCTACGTTTCCTCCGCCGATGGTTGCGACCCTCATTCCGATCCTGTTCGGTGTGTCGAACTCGGGGAACATGTATGATTTCATCAGGTTCGTCCTTGTCAGGAATTCGTTGGCGGAAAGTATGCCATTCAGGTTCTCCCCCGGAATGTTCATCCATTTCGGAAGCCCAGCACCAGTCCCGACAAATATTGCGTCGAACTCCTGAGCGATTTCCTGCATCTTTATCGTCTTCCCGACGACGGCATCGAAGACAAGTTTGACGCCGAGTGATCTGATGTATTCCACTTCTGCCCAAACGATCGCCTTCGGCAACCTGAACTCGGGAATGCCATAGATCAACACACCGCCAGGAGCATGCAGCGCCTCGAAGATCGTGACATCATAACCCCGCTTCGCCAGATCAGAAGCGACAGTCAAGCCCGCAGGTCCAGCTCCAACGACAGCGACCTTCTTGCCCTTTCTCGGCGGGAGTTCCGGTTTCGCCATACCTTTTTCTCTCTCCCAGTCTGCAAGGAACCGCTCCATCCTGCCTATTCCGACGGGCTGATTTTCTTTCAGTTTGCCTACGACGCAATATCCCTCGCACTGGTTCTCGTAGGGACAGACACGCCCGCAAACGGCTGGCAGCGCGTTATACTGCTTTATTATTTTGATTCCGCCCTCGAAGTCTCCTTCCTTGACTTTCCTGATGAATGCCGGGATATCGATGCCTACCGGGCAACCATCCACGCAGATTTTCCTCTTCTCGCTGCGCTTGCATTGGAGGCATCTCTCGGCCTCCTTAATCACTGTCTCCGCATCCTGACCCAGAGGCACTTCGTTGAAGTTGTGAATTCTCTCCTTAGGATCCTGTTCGGGCATCGGATACTTCTTCTTGACCCTCTCTTTCTTGGGAGCAGGCGTCTCTTCAGCCATTTACGCCACCTCCTTCTTGAATTTCTCGACCGCAGTTTTTTCTTCAGCGAGATAGCGTTTGTTTCTTGCGATTAATAGCTGGAAATCCACCTTGTGCCCGTCGAAGTCCGGACCATCGACGCATCCGAATTTTGTCTTGCCGTCAATGTTCACTCTGCAGGAACCGCACATCCCCGTTCCATCTACCATTATCGGGTTCAGGCTGACAATCGTCTTGACGCCGTAAGATCTGGTCAGATCGGCAATGACCTTCATCATGATTATCGGACCCACCGCGTACACGACATCTATGGGCCTCTTCTCATCGAGCATCTTCTTCAGGATGTCCGAAACGAATCCATGATGCCCTTTTGAACCATCATCTGTGCAGATATGCACCTCATCGCTGTACTCAGTGATTTCCTTCTCAAGAATCAGCAGATCCTTTGTCCTCGCGCCCATTATTGAGAGCACCTTGTTTCCTGCCTGCTTCATCGCTCTGACTGTCGGGTACATGAGAGCTATTCCTATTCCGCCGCCTACGCATGCGACGGTTCCCAGATCCTGCGTGTGAGTCTCAATTCCGAGAGGCCCGACAATGCTTCTCAGCTCATCCCCCTTCTTCACAGTCCCGAGCTTCATCGTCGTCTTTCCCGCCTCGAGCGCAATAATCGTAACCGTCCCTTTTTTCGGATTCCAGTCGGCCATCGTTAAGGGGATTCGCTCGCCCTTGTCATCAATCATCAGCATAATGAACTGGCCCGCCTTTGCACGTTGGGCAATCATCGGAGCTTCTATCTCCAAAAGATGGATCCCGGGAGCCAGATCTCTCTTCTCAACGACCTTGTACATTTAATCAATCTCCAGGCATCTGCCATGCGCCTCGCGACAGGCGCCCAGCCAATAATCACAGCCGGCAATTTTGCGGATTCAGTGAGTCCTATATAAGATTACTGCACAAGTCTGCTACTGGAGTTATCATATTTTCGACACGGGAACCGCCTTTTTAAACGAATCTCAAAAATGCTAATTATGCCAAATGCTATTCCATTATAGTTGGCTTTTTGATATTATATGTCCTTCTCGGTATAATCGTTCGGAAGATTTGCAATTTCAATGAACCCTCTTCTGTGCAACTATTGAATAATTCAAAATCCATTGAAGTGTCGATTGATTCGAATCGATTGACTCGAAATGGATGTTGAGATGACATGGCGAAAGCGCGCCTGCCCGCATATGAATTTCCACTATGCATGAGGCTTGCCACCCTCGAAGAGAGGAGCCGTTATTATGAGAGCGAATTCGATCTGGAAAAACTGAGAAATTGGGATTATTTCAACAGGTCATTTGTATATGCCATCATCCTCGGCAGATACTCTCACATATTCCCCCGGGAATATGCAAGGATCTACGCCAATACGATTGTGATCGACAACTACTCGGATCTTGAAGATTTCCGCGACTACATTCTGCAATACAAACCAGAGAGCGTATATTACGACAGGAACGTGTACAAGGACCGAAAGGTCTGCTCGAAATGCAGGTTCAGATATTCCAGCTGCTGGCTCTGCAAAGGATTCCTCGGGCAAGAGCTCGCTTTCGACCTCGATGTGGAGAACTTATATTGTCCCATCCATGGCGACCTCAACCGCCGCATGTCAGAAAGCGATCCTGTGAGCTTCTGCGAATACGAGTTGTTCTCACTGAGAGACAGGACAATTCGTCTGATAGACCGATTGAAATCCGAGTTCAGGAAAATCGAGGTGACCTACTCAGGAAGAGGTTTTCATATCCACATATTGGACGACAAAGCCTTCAGAATGAGAAGAAAGGAGCGGGAGGAGCTTGCAGAATCGATCGGTGACGATTATCCTATCGATGAATGGGTGACCGAAGGAGAATCACATCTGATTCGCCTCCCGTTTTCTCTCAACGGGCTAGTGTCAAGGATAGTCATTCCGCTCGACATTGATGATATGGGATCCTTCGATCCAATAACTGATGAGCGATGCATCCCAGAGTTCGTCAAGAAATGAAATATTTCTTTGCCGACACGATTATCTCTTTTTCTTCTTTGCCTTGCTTTTCTTCGATTTGTATCCTTTCTTTTTCTTCGCTTTTCCTTTCTTTGCAGGCATGTAAATATTCCTCCCTTATCAAAACGAATTGTAGATGATAGAATTAATAACTTCCGAAAAATTTCGTGTCTATGCTGCATCTCACTTGATTTTTCTCTTCTTCATTAATTCTATAGGATTCTTGAGGAGCGCTTGATCGGCCTGTCGTTCGGTCATGCCAGCTCCGGTCGCAACTCGTTTTGCTGATCTGTGTGTGGATATGTCCCCGCACTCATGCGCATCCGTGTTCACCAAGAATTTTGCACCGACCGAGTTCCCCGTTTTGAATACATGCTTATTTGTTTTTGAATGCCCTGATCTGCAGGTAATTTCGAGATAGATGTCATTGTCTTTCGCTATCTCGGCCTCGTCCGTTGTAATGAAGCCCGGATGCGCAAGAATGTCCACATCAGGATTTGTGACAGCCTTTCTGTTCGTTCCTGGAGTGACAGGCTCCACGGGCGATTCGCCGTGTACGACGATGATTTTCGCGCCCAGCTTGCGCGCTTTATTAATTAAAGCATCCATCTTTTTCGGCGGAACATGGGTTATCTCGACGCCCGGAATGGCAATGATGTCCCAGCCGTCGACTATCTCGCAATCCCTGATTATTGAGGGAATGATTTCGTCTATGTTCGAATAGCTGACATGGTCTGTTATTGCAATCGCCCTGTTTCCAGCCACGAACGCCCGCCTGATCAACTCTATCGGCAACAGTTCGCCGTCGCTGAAGAAAGTGTGCATGTGGAAATCGTATCTGGGTCTCTCGCTCATTTCCGTCTCCTCTGCAGCTCGGCCATCACTTCGTCAATCGTTATCCCCTTGGAATAGAGCATCACGAGCATATGATAAAGCAGGTCCCCGGATTCGTAGATGATCTGATTCTTATCTTCATCTTTGGCCGCCATGATTATCTCGGCGCACTCCTCCGCTATCTTCTTCAGCATCTTGTTATTGTCGTTGAGCAATTTGCATGTGTATGACTCAGGGGTCGGGTTCTTCTTTCTCTCATCGAAGACTCTGTAGAGCTGCGAGAAAATATCGTCGGCCCTGAGCGGGTCCTTGCTGAAGCATGAGTAGCTGTTCGTGTGACATGCAGGCCCTTCTTGTTCGACCCTTGCAAGGATCGCGTCGTTGTCGCAGTCGTAGCGCAGCTCGTAAACTTTCTGGAAATGCCCCGAGGTCTCCCCCTTCTTCCATATCTTGTTCTTCGAACGGCTCCAATAGTGCATGTATCCGGTCTTCTTCGTCAGTTCGAGAGCCTCGTCGTTCGTGTAAGCGAGCATCAAAACGTTGTTATTTCTGATGTCTTGGACGATAACAGGAATCAGATTACCCTCGTCGCTCATCTCAATCCCTCCTCCATTCTCACAGGTATCCCCTCTCTCATCAGGATCTCTTTGACTTCCCTCACCGTGTGCTGCCCATAGTGGAATATCGATGCGGCCAGAGCGGCATCGGCCTCCCCGTTCTTCAACACGTCCACGATGTGCTCTATCTTGCCGCATCCTCCCGATGCGATGACGGGGATGTTCACGCTCCTCACGACAGTTCTGGTCAATTCAATGTCGTAGCCCATTTTGGTCCCGTCGGCATCCATCGAAGTGAGCAGTATCTCTCCGCAGCCTCTTTCGCAGACCTCCTTCGACCATTCAATCGCGTCAATCTCTGTGGGCTTGGTCCCTGAGTGAGTGTAGACCTCCCATGAGTCGCCTTTTCTCTTCGCGTCGATTGCGACTACGATGCATTGGCTCCCGAAGGCTTCCGCGCATTCGGTAATCAATTTCGGTTTCGAAATGGCGGCCGTGTTTATCGAGACTTTATCGGCTCCGCTGCTGAGTGTCTTCCGGACGTCGGTAAAGCTTCTGATCCCCCCTCCGACCGTCAACGGGATGAATAGCGTCTCGGCTGTTCTCTGGACAACTTCGAGCATGGTATCTCTGTTGTCCAGGGATGCAGTGATATCAAGGAAGACTATCTCATCCGCAGTCTGATCCTGATACGCTTTCGCAAGCTTGGGCGGATCCCCGACTCCTTTCAACTGCTTGAAGCAGATGCCTTTGACGACCTCGCCGTTTTTCACGTCGAGGCACGGGATTATTCTCTTCGTGAGCATCTCTATCCTTTCCGCTTCCATTCGACATCGGATTTCGTGCTGAGAACCTGCTCTCTCCTTCTCGTCGCGTCCTTCAAACAGATTCCCAGCGCCTTGAAAGTCGCCTCTATGATGTGGTGGTCATCTTTCCCCCTCACCACATGCGAGTGTATGGTCGCTCTCGATTCCATCGTGAACGATCTGAAGAAGTGTTCGTACATCAGATCCGGCACATGGACCTCCATGTAAGGCCTGTCTATCAGGTCGACTGAGACCATCACAAGCGCCTCATCCATCGGGACTACCGCGTGCGCTACCCGCTTTATCGGCCTGTCCCCAATCGCCTCGCGGAAGGCTTTTCCGAGAGCGATCGCGACATCTTCTATGAGGTGGTGTTCGATGTCCCCTTTTGCCCTCAGTCTAAGATCGAACGACGAATATTTTGCGAGCGTTTCGATCATGTGTCTGAGAAATTCGTCCGGCAGGCTGATGTCCACCTTGCCAGAACCATCGATGTTCAAAGCCAGACTGATCTCCGTCTCCCTCGTCTTTCTTGACAGCTCGCATTTTCTCGGAAGATTCGATTTCATCCAATCCTCTCCAGAGCATCTTTGAGATTGATTGTTCCCTTATAGATAGACATCCCTAATATGGCACCAAAGGCGCCAGCCTTATCGATGTCCAAAAGATCCTGCATGCTTGTAATGCCTCCCGCAACGAACAACCTCTTCTTCGAAGCGCTCGTCAGTTTCTTTATCGGCTCAATATCTATCCCCTTCAGCCTTCCCTCCCTGGCGACGTTCGTATAGAGGAGCCCGAAGAGCGGTAGAGATTCGATTGATTCTACATATTTCATCAGTTTGACTCCGGAGCCATCAGTCCAACCTTTGATGGTGATCTCGCTTCCTCGCGCATCTATCGCCACAATGATCCTGTCGGGAAATTGCATTGATATGTTCTCAAGCCAATTGACGTCCGTTACAGCCCTCGTCCCTACAATTATTTGCGAAGCACCAGAATTGAGAAGCCGTACTGCCTTGTCATCATCCCTGATTCCGCCCCCGACTTGAACCGGGATTTTGATTTTTTTTAACAGACTTCGAATGATTGCCTCATTCTCACCTGTTCCCAGCGCCGCATCCAAATCTATGAGGTGCAGTCTCTTCGCTCCCAGAGATTCCCATCTCGCAGCGACCCCAAGCGGATCGTCGATCTCGATTTGTGCGGACCAGGGCTTTCCCTCAACAAGTTGCACACATTTGCCGCCCATGAGATCGATTGCAGGAATTGCTATCATCTCAGAGCCCTCTCGCTATTTCGACGAAATTCTTCAATACCTTCAGCCCTGCAATGGAGCTCTTCTCCGGGTGGAACTGAAATCCGAAGACATTTTCTTTCCTTATCGCGCTGGCATAGTCGATTTCGCCGTACCTGCTTTTAGATAGCACCTTTCCATCCTCAGGGAAGCAGACATATGAATTTGCGAAATAGAATTGGGTGCCGCTTGGAACCCCTTTGAAGATCTCCTCGTCGGAGTCGAAGATAGCATCGTTCCAGCCCATCTGCGGTACTCTGTCAGCAACGAATTTCTTCACTCTGCCCTTGACGAATCCGAGGCCTTTCTCTCTCGATTCCTCGGAGTCCTCCAGCAATATCTGCATCCCGAGGCATATTCCCAGCACAGGGATCCCCGAGCTGAGCCTTCCGTTGATTATTTCTCGAATCGGTTCGAGCTTTCTCATCGCCTCGCCGAACGCCCCGACGCCGGGGAACACAATGCAGTCCGCAGATTCCAGCTTGTTCATGTCAGAGACGATCTCCGTTTTTGCTCCGGTCTTTTCCAGCCCCTTTCTTATGCTGTGGAGATTGCCAATGCCGTAGTCAACGATCACGGCCTTCATTCGGCATCCCTCACGATCTTCTTCATCGCCTCAATGAAGATTTCATTGATCTCTCTGCGGCCTATCGTGACTCTTGCGCAATTATCGAGCATCGGCTGATTCCCGCAATTCCTTATTGCGATTTTTTTCTCGAGAAGAAGACTCACAAGTTCATCTACGGGTATCCTCGATCTGAAAAGTATGAAGTTCGTCTCAGACGGATAGACGATCATTCCCAGCTTGCGAAGCTCCTCTGATACCCACCGCCTCTCGGTTCTTGCGACAAGCGCAATCTCCCTGACGAAGTCGTCGTCTCCGAGGGCTTCTAACGCCACTTTCTCCGAAAAACTGTTCAATCTAAAAGGGGCGCATATCTTCATCATCGGCTCTGCCAGCTCCGTGCTAGCAATACCAAAGCCTATCCTCAATCCAGGCAGCGCGTATGCCTTCGAAAAAGTCCTGAGTATGAGCACATTTTCGGCCTCGCTCACGGTCTCTAACGATCCTGAGCCGTCCGTGAAATCCACATAGGCTTCATCGAGAACAATTATTGCATTCGATTCGTCAATCAATCTCAGTATGTCTTCTCTCGCCATCGAATTGCCCGTCGGGTTGTTGGGGGACGAGATGAAAATCATCTTCGCACCTGACTCGATGATA
>Ga0224495_10003240_pt1 | contig 10107 bp, 11 predicted proteins | sample SF_Jul11_sed_USG_FD_168128 | JGI IMG/M metagenome (GOLD analysis project Ga0224495, IMG submission 168128) | Sediment microbial communities from San Francisco Bay, California, United States - SF_Jul11_sed_USGS_4_1 | ecosystem: Environmental > Aquatic > Marine > Sediment | place: USA: California...
CCCTGCTCAGCCAGACCAAAATCCCTAACCACGAAGTCAAAGCCATCGCCTGCCACGGCCAAACCATCCGGCACTGCCCCGAACAGGGATATTCGCTGCAAATCGGAAATTCCGCTTTATTGGCTGAAATGACCAGCATCACCGTAATCGGCGACTTCCGCAGTCGCGACATCGCAGCCGGTGGTCAAGGCGCGCCACTGGTTCCAGCGTTTCACGACAAGGTGCTTCGCCATCCCGGCAAGCACCGCGTGATAGTCAACATTGGCGGAATAAGCAACCTGACCGACTTGCCACCAAATCAGGCTACAACCGGATTCGACTGCGGTCCGGGCAACCTGCTGATGGATATGTGGTGCGAACGCCATACAGGCAAGTTCTATGATGACAATGGCGCGTGGGCTGCCTTCGGCTCGGTGCTGCCCTCATTGTTGAAGCAAATGCTTGATGAACCGTATTTCGTGCTTCCACCCCCAAAGAGTACAGGGCGCGACCTGTTCAAGACGGAATGGCTGGAAGAAAAACTGACCGGAGGGGAAAAGCCGGAAGATGTGCAAGCTACACTACTGGAACTAACCTGCCGGGCTATCTCGCAATCGATTCTAAAATATTGCGTTGGTGCGCAGGAAATCTATCTTTGCGGCGGTGGTGCGCACAACCAAACCTTGCGCAACCGCCTCGCAGCCCTGCTGACTGATTGCAGCGTCGAATCAACCAATACGCTTGGCATCGACAGTGACTACATGGAAGCCATCGCCTTCGCTTGGATAGCGCAACAAACTATGCACGGCAAACCTGCCAACCTGCCGCACGTCACCGGTGCGAAACATCCTTGCATTCTGGGCGCAATCTATCCAAAACCTTGATACGCCAATCTCTGGCATTTGATAGCCAGCCATTCCTTGAAAAGAATGCCAAGCTAAAAAAATTACGGGGCGCAAAGCGCCCCGTAATTTTCAATAAAACAGAACGGCTATGCTGAAAACGATGAACCGCAACCGCAGGTGGTTGTTGCATTTGGATTCTTGATGACGAACTGAGCGCCCTCCAGACCTTCCTGATAATCGATTTCCGCACCGACCAGATACTGGAAGCTCATCGGATCGATCAATAGTTGCACGCCATTCTTGTTCAGAACGGTATCATCTTCGTTGGTCACCTCGTCGAAAGTAAAGCCATACTGAAACCCCGAACAACCTCCCCCGCTAACGAACACACGAAGCTTAAGGTCGGCGTTGCCTTCTTCAGTGATCAACTCCTTGACTTTGTTTGCCGCGCTATCGGTGAACAATAGCGGATCCTGCACTTCGGTCATTGAATTCATACTGCACTCCTTTAAGATTTACTCTCCATTGCCGGAGTTCGACTTGAACGCCAGCACTTTTTCCTCTGCATCGGGACTGTCATGAAACAGCCTCCCGTCGACGATAGCACCCAACTGGATTTCCATGGTCTTGTAATGTACGTCACCTGTGACCTTGGCTTTGCTTTGTAGTTCCAGATAATCGCTGGCGGACACCGAGCCATTGATCGAACCGTTAATCACCAGATGCGTGACGTTTACTTCACCGTTCACCCGGGCGTGCTCACTCAGCACAAGGGTACTCGGTTTGTCTGGAGTGGCGATAACATTGCCGTTCACCTGGCCATCTATGCGCAACCCGCCGCTAAAATTCAGGTCTCCTCCGATGACCGTATTTGCCCCGATCAGCGAATCGATCTGGGTTTGCGGTTTGTTTGGTTTCTTGCTGAACATCGCTTTCTCCTTGCTTATGATGGGCTCACGTTTTCCCGCACTTTTGGCTCACTTGCGCCCTTTTCGAATATGCGCACCTGCACGCTTTCCAATTCCACGTCCGGCGGCAATTGGATACTCTGCTCAATACGCTGATAATACTTGAAACCAAGCTGGAATTGGGCATTCCCCGTTGCTTCTTGTGGGAATACATGGGTTGAAACCACCCCATTTTCTTTTACAGTAGCTACCAACTGGAAATTCCCGCTGAATTTTTTTACTCGCTGTCCGCTCTGCACCAGCAACATTCGAAGATGGTATTCGCCGGGCATCTTATCCCGCTCCAGTTTCAGACGATGTACCCCCAGTTCGCCTTCCTTTCCCCGCATAGCAGTAAGATTCTGGAAAAAATCCAGATCCTCCTGAAGGTGAACGTTTTCATCAGAAAGGTTTTTAAGTTGATTCAATGTTTCATGGTTGCTGGCTTGCTCGATCTGAATTTGCCGTTCAGTTTTCGCGACCTGGTCGCGCAATTGCACATTTTCCGTTTGCAGCTTGGCTACCTGCTCCCGCAACCCGGCTATTTCCTCCTCGGTTTGGCCGCGATGGAATCCCGCAAACTCTAACCCGCTGTCATATGCCCACCAGGCAAGAACCATCGCAGCAAGAACGAACGGCAAAATCATCCCCCAGCGCAAATACCAGGCGAAATGAGGCCGCACAGTCATCTGTGGTGCTGAAATACTGAACCTGCGTTCTACACCTCGCCACATCTTGGGATTAACTCCTCGTTATTTCTCAAGGTAACAAAGCAACATTTTTCAATGCGGTGTGCTCTGCCAACCCGAACATGATGTTCATATTCTGTACCGCCTGGCCCGCCGCACCCTTGACCAGATTATCGATCACCGACAACACCACCACGGTATCACCCCCTTGCGGACGATGCACCGCAATGCGGCAATAATTCGCGCCGCGCACGCTGCGCGTGTCTGGTTGACATCCTGCCGGCATCACGTCCACAAAAAGCTCGCTGGCATAACGCTGCTCGAACAAGGCCTGCAAATCAATCTCGCGGGTCAATCTGCCATACAGCGTCGCATGTATGCCGCGGATCATCGGGGTTAGATGCGGCACGAACGTCAACCCAACCTCCTTGCCTTCCGCTGCGCGCTGCAAACCCTGCCTGATTTCAGGCAGGTGGCGGTGACCGGCCACTCCGTAAGCCTTGAAGTTGTCTGCCGCCTCTGCGAACAGATTACCAATCTCTCCCTTGCGACCGGCACCGGAAACTCCCGATTTTGCATCGGCAATCAAACTGGCGGTTTCTATTGCACCTGCCTCCAGCAGCGGAATGAAACCCAGTTGCACCGCTGTAGGGTAACAGCCGGGATTGGCCACCAGCCGGGCAGTTTTGATCTGCGCACGATATACTTCAGGCAAGCCATACACTGCCTCTGACACAAGGTCGGGGCAGGCATGGGTCATGCCATACCATTTTTCCCACGTAGCGATATCCTGCAAACGAAAATCCGCTGCCAGATCGATCACCTTGACGCCGGCATCCAGTAAAGCACGCACTTGTTGCATAGCGATACCGTTCGGGGTGGCAAAGAAAACCAGATCGCATAGTTCCAGACGCGCCTGACCCGGATGGGTGAACGGCATATCCACAAAACCGCGCAGGCTGGGATACATTTGGCTTACTGGTATTCCCGCATCGGCACGCGACGTTACGACCTGTAAGGCAACCTGCGGATGCACCGCCAACAGGCGTAGCAACTCGACGCCGGTGTAGCCGGTTCCACCCGCAATGCCAACTTTGATCATCTTGACTTCCATTAAAAATCACTTGTCATTCTACAACAAAACCGCGGCACCCCCGAACCATTACCGAAAGTCACGATAATCATCAGTGCTGTCACGAAAAATATATTACGACAAAAAACGAAAAAGCCGCCCGAAGGCGGCTTTCCGATATTACATTCAAACTGCCCATAGCGGGGCCAAGTAATTTTATCGCTTGGAGAACTGCTTGCGACGGCGCGCCTTGCGCAGTCCGACTTTCTTGCGTTCCACCTCGCGTGCATCGCGAGTCACCAGGCCAGCCTGCTTCAACACGGCCTTTAATGTGGCATCATAGTCTATCAAAGCGCGTGTAATGCCGTGACGTACAGCGCCTGCCTGACCGGATTCTCCGCCGCCGGTAACGTTCACCATGATATCGAACTTGTCGAGCGTTTCAGTCAACGTCAGAGGCTGGCGTACGATCATGCGGCCGGTTTCACGGGAAAAGAACACGTCTACCGGCTTGTCGTTCACAACGATGTTGCCCTTGCCTGCCTTGATAAACACACGGGCCACCGCACTCTTGCGACGACCGGTTCCGTAGTTATAACTTACGCTCATGCCTATACTTTCAAAAAATTAAAGGGCTTTCAACAAATTAACTGGTTTGGGCTGCTGTGCTTCATGCGGATGCGCAGCACCGGCATATACCTTCATCTTGCGCAACATCGCATAGCCAAGCGGGCCCTTCGGCAACATGCCCTTGACCGCTTTTTCCAAGGCGCGGCCGGGGTGACGGGACTGCATCTTGGCAAAATTGGTGGTGTACAAGCCGCCCGGATAAGTCGTGTGGCGATGATAAAGCTTGGCTTCAGCCTTGTTGCCGGTCACGCGCAGCTTGTCTGCATTGACTACGACGACAAAATCGCCGGTATCCACGTGCGGTGTATAGATCGCTTTGTGCTTGCCACGCAGGCGCGAAGCGATCTGCGAAGCCAGACGGCCCAGCACCTGATCTGCTGCATCGACCAAAAGCCAGTCATGCTGGACTTCATGGGACTTGGCGGAAAATGTTTTCATGACCACAATTCCTAAAAATTCAATAAGTAATGCTCGAAAGGGCGGGCATTCTATTGCAGCCCACCCAATCCTGTCAAACGCTATTTATCTCGCTTCCATCGGGAAGTGATGCAATTATTGCGCACCCGCCGTACATACTGCTAACCAGCGTCAATCGTCCTTTTCCCCGCCCATACGTTTCATCACATATTTGAGATCAAAGTCCAGGACTCGAGCGGCGAGCTTGCCTATCTGGTTACGCTTGTTCTTGTCATCGTGATACCCCTTCTCGCCACGTTCATCGTTGTCGTCCTCCTTGTCCACATCGGCATACTCCTTTTTGATCAGTGCGCGCATCGTCTGGATGTGTTTCTTGCCCACCTTGGGCTGGTTTAAACGGTATGCGCTGATCGCGGATTGGAAGGTTCGGTCCATCTGGGCTAAGAATGCAGGATCGATCAGTTGCATCCCGATCCAGGTATGCATCTGGGTTTGGATGCGTTCGAGCAATACAGCGGCATCGAAGGGAGCGGGGACAGCAATCATGGGAACAGCGGCGGCGCGCGTGACAAAATCGTTGTCGCGCAGCCGGTTCAGTTCATCCAGAACAGCGCTGCCATCTACCGGGCCCTCGTCGGGAAAGCCCAAAACTTCACCAACTCCATCCATCTGGGACGGCCATATTCCAGGTAAATCAAAACTGCTGAAGCCAAAGCCTGTCAGTGTGTGACCGGCCTGAATTCCGCCTGTACTTATAGGGTGATTCGGCATCCAATAAATTCTGTCCGGGTATTCACCCTGAAAGCGATGAATACTTCCGTACCAACCGGCGGGAGTGGAGAGGGCTGCTCTTTCGGCGGCATCGTATGCGGCGTTTTCCTCCGGTGTAGCGTTTTGAAGTACGCTCGGAATTGGAAGCTCACCAATGATGGGGTTGACAATCTGATCCAGCACAACGCCGACGATAGCTTGCCTGGCCGATGCGCCGTTAGAGACTGTGTAGCGGTAAACGATGGCTCCCTTATCTTCCAGACGGAAGCTGGAGTGTATGGTTGGCACGACTTTGGTGGAAGGGACGAATACCGTTTGCGACAGTTCGGTCGAATTGGAGTCGCCCTGGTAGGTGATGGTGTAGTTCCCGGTAGCGGGGTCGAGCACGATACTTTCCCCTGGATAGGCTTGCGCATAAAGCGATATCACCATTGCCGCGATGGCTGTTAGCAGTCTGCTGGATGTTTTCATTATTGCGCTCCTAAAAGTCGACATGGAAGTGACGGTTGTGTGGTACGTGATTGCATTTGTCACCTATTACAAGGTTGCCGTCCGCCGTACAGTGTAGCGCTGCTTTAGCATGAGCCCTCGCAGCTGATTTTATTGTATCTTTGAAATATGCTGATGGCACCGCGCCTTCGTTGTTGGGGCCGTTGTTTTCGGCACGGATATCGATCGACCTTCCCCGGTCATGTCCAATATGCGGTGATTTCCAAGGAGTACTCCCTACATCGAACAGTCCGCCCCACACTAGGCTGGCATCGTTGAGATAGAGTCTTTCTCCAAAGTTGACTTTCGTTTGATAGTCTCTAGCAAACATTCCCAAGCCTGTAATCGACGGTGCCGTCAGGTAGTGGTTTGCCGAATGTTTGCCTTGAATCGTTCCAATCACCTTTCCTGCGGAATCCTGGAGTGCATAGAAAGGAGAAGCCGGGATCGGCAGCAATCCATCCAGTTTCACATTAACGGTTGCATTTGCGGTACTGCATCCGGTGCAAGTGGCGGTGATGGTGTGTTCGCCTGCAACGGCAGGTGCGCGGAAGGAAAAACCAGCCTCACCACTGCTGTCCGTAGCACCAAGCGTACAATAACCAAACAACTGGGCACATGTTTCGCCCTTAGGCCGATTCTCGTTATGGTCATGCCCTCCACTTCCACCTTGCACATCCATAGAGAGGGTGACTTGTTTACCCGCCTTGGCCAAGCCGAATTGATCTTTCACAACCGCCTTGAGCGATAAAATCCCATTCGGCAAGGTAGTAAACGGCCCTTTGGTCGAATAGATGGACTCTATGGTGAGTGTAAGAGTCTGATAAACACAGCCAGGTCCGTTCGGGTTCGGCACATAGTCGGTGTTACAGGCGCAGGGAATACCAGACATATTGACTGGACAGTTATTTCCGGTGACACAGATTGTTTGAGTGGAGTCCGGGATGTAGGGATCAGTGCAGGTACATAACGGGCCTGTCGGTTGTGCATTAGCTGGGCAGCCAATGTGCGCGGCAATGACATTTGTATATCCCGGAGGATTGCCACCAGCATAATTCCCGTAAAAATTATTTATATGAACCGCGCCGCCTGCAACAGCAGCTACACAAGGCGCAAGAGCAGCCCACGAAGAAGCAGAGCAAGATATCGGTTCATTTTGCAGAGAACATGTGGCGACAGGGTAGGAAACAATTGTCCCGGGAATGCAATGCGTCCATACAGAAACTGAATACTGCATGGAAGGGGGTGTTGCAAGATTGCCGGAAGCATGAGCAAAATTAACAATTGTCATCGGCACAATCATGACGATCGAAGAATATAGAATGAATAGCAACAAAACAGGACGAATTGAACCTTTTGCACAAAACGCAAACTCTTTCATCATTTTCCCCTGGTTATCAGATGATCAAGCTTTTCCTCTATTCCAACTCGACGCGCACTTTCCCTGTAATTTTGCCGGCTGTCAATGACCCAACAATAGGGTAGGCTTCTCATCGTTTGTCAGGCACAAACAGCATATATCTCAACTCAGATTTCAGGAAATTGGGTAAAACCAGTAAGATGCATGCATTCTGAAATCACGAGTTTTTTCATGTCCTGGTTCATCACCAATTTCCTTGCCGCATTCCTGCTGCCACCGCTCAGCCTGTTGCTGTTGCTCGGATTGGGCATCTTCTTGCTCTATCGCAGCCACAAACACGCAAAAACGTTGATATACACTTCAGTGGGTTTGCTGTGGATCGCCTCGACTCCTTTTTTCGCGGAAGGCGCGCTGCACCTGCTCGAAGCAGGCACGACTGTATTGGATAGCGAACATCAGAATGCCGATGCGATCGTGATACTCGGCGGCGGAACCTATTTCCATGCGCCGGAGTATGCCGGCAAGGACACCATCGGCATTCAAACGTTTCCGCGCCTGCGCTATGGCGCAAAGCTGCATCGCGCAGACGGAACCCCGATACTGGTGACCGGCGGCAAGCCGCTGGATAACGACCTTTCAGAGGCGCAACAGATGCGCACAGCGCTGCTGCAGGACTTCCATGTTCCGGTGCGCTGGATTGAGGATGCATCCGACAACACGCTGGAAAATGCCCGCAATACGTTTCAGGTCTTGCAGAAAGAAGGCATCAGGAAGATCTATCTGGTCACCCACGCGTGGCATATGCCGCGCGCCGCGATGTCATTTCGCCATGCCGGATTCGAGGTCATCGATGCACCTGTCTCGTTCACCACCCGATATAAGACCGACTTGCTGGCTTTCCTGCCGCGCGCCGAGGCTCTGCGCGATAGCAGGATCTTTGTGCACGAAGTTATCGGATTGTTCTGGTATGGATTAAAGTTTGTATTCTCTGACAATTAGACCAAAAAAAAGGAATGCCATGAAAGCGCGCGTTAAATGGGTTGAACAAGCCTCGTTTCTGGGAGAAACAGAGAGCAGCCACGCGGTATTGATGGATGGATCTCCTGCTGCAGGAGGCCGCAATCTGGGTCCGCGTCCTATGGAAATGCTTTTGATCGGTGCAGGCGGCTGCACCAGCTTTGACGTGGTCAGCATCCTGAAGAAAAGCCGCCAGGCCATTTCCGATTGCTATGTGGAACTGGATGCCGAGCGCGCCGACACCGATCCCAAGGTGTTCACCAGGATACACATGCACTTCGTCGTGAAAGGCAAGGACATCAAGCCCGAGGCAGTCGAGAAAGCCATCAAGCTTTCAGCCGAGAAATACTGTTCGGCATCGATCATGCTTGGCCAGACCGCCGTTATCACGCATGATTTTGAGGTGGTACAGGAAAGTTAAACCCAGTAAGAAGCGCCGGTCATTATCTTGCTGTTCAGTTTCATCGCCAGCTGTACCGGTTGCGGCAACTCGACACCGCCGAGCGAGGTTGCCATTTCGGCATGCCCGATTTCGTCTTCGTACATCTGCGCCACGATGGCGCGGCTCTTTTCATCCTGCGGCGGCAAACGATCCAGGTGGCTTTGCAGATGGTGCCCGACCTGCCGTTCGGTTTCGGCGAGAAAACCCAGATTCCACCGGTCTCCCGACAGGCCAGCCAGTGCACCGATCGCCAGAGAACCGGCGTACCAGAACGGATTTAGCACGCTCAGGTGGCCGCCCAAATCATGCACGCGCCTGGCTGTCCAGGCAAGATGCTCGGTCTCCTCCTGGGCGGCTTGTTCCAGCGCCTTTTGTACCACTGGGTCGCGAGCAGTCAGCGCCTGACCCTGATATAAGGCCTGGGCACAGACTTCGCCGCTGTGATTAACGCGCATCAGAGCAGCGGCATGTTTTTTCTCTGCCTCATCCAACGACGTTTCCGTCAGATTTTCATCAGGATATGAACGAACACTGTGCAGCTCGCCGAACAGTGTGCGCAACCCCTTGTCGAATTCGACGATCAGCCGGTCCAGATCTAACATTTTATCCTCCATGCGATAGTCGTCAGGCAAACACCTTGGAAAATTCTACACCCGGATCCTCCGCGCGCATGAACGCCTCTCCCACCAGAAATGCGCTTACCTGATGACTGGTCATCAGCTTGACGTCCTCGGCGTTGAGTATGCCGCTTTCGGTTACCACGATGCGGTCCTTTGGAATGCGCGGCATAAGATCCAGCGTATTTTGCAGATTCACCTCAAAGGTGCGCAAGTTACGGTTGTTCACGCCGATCAGCGGAGTGGCAAGTTGCAGCGCAGAATTCAGTTCCACTCCGTTATGTACCTCTACTAGCACCGCCATCCCGAGGCTATGCGCCAATGCTTCGAATGTCTGCATCTGCTTGGGCAACAGCGCAGAAGCAATCAACAGGATCGCATCCGCGCCTATCACCCGCGACTGATAGATCTGGTATTCGTCCACAATGAAATCCTTGCGCAGCACCGGCAATGCACAGGCAGCACGCGCCTCCTTAAGATATGCCGCACTGCCCTGAAAGAACTGCTCGTCGGTCAACACTGACAGGCAGGCTGCGCCATGGCGTTCATAGCTGGCTGCGATCTCGGCGGGACGAAAGTCTTCCCGCAACATTCCTTTGCTTGGGCTGGCCCTCTTGATCTCCGCAATCACTGCCGGTCGGCCGGCTTCGATCTTGGCGCGCAACGCGCCGATAAAATCCCGGGGCGGAACTGCCTGTTCGGCTTCGGTGCGCAGTTGGTGCAATGGTTTGGCCGGTTTTGCCGCAGCAACTTCCTGCGCCTTTACTGCAAGTATCTTGTTGAGAATGTCGGACATGCTGCTTCTATTATGATTTAAGAAAGTCGCGCATTT
>Ga0224495_10003241_pt1 | contig 10104 bp, 7 predicted proteins | sample SF_Jul11_sed_USG_FD_168128 | JGI IMG/M metagenome (GOLD analysis project Ga0224495, IMG submission 168128) | Sediment microbial communities from San Francisco Bay, California, United States - SF_Jul11_sed_USGS_4_1 | ecosystem: Environmental > Aquatic > Marine > Sediment | place: USA: California...
GAAGCCGTGGAGGCGCCGGTCATCAAGATCCCCCTCTCCGGCGGCAGCGTCCCCATGTATCTTTTTCAGACGACCCCCGCAACGGCCGTCGTCCTTCTCCCGATCGTCAACCACGACAATAACCAGCACGGCGCGGACGAAAACATCCGCCTGCAAAACCTGTGGGACGGGATCGGGATCTTCGCCGCCCTTTTCAGCCGGCTGGGGTCGTCCCGGCGATGAGCCGAAAGCCGGTCAATTATCGCGCCGGATTTCCAGCCGGTCGAGGCCGTTGGCGCAGAACTCTTTCTCGTAGCGCTCGAGGAAAGGGGCCTCTTTCTGCATCCCCTCGTCCGTGTCCAGCTCGTCGGCGGCCTCCTCGCCGTAGCGGCGGAGGAAGTCCCGGTCGGCCATACGGTAGATGAGCTGGTCCCAGAAGACGTTATCGTCGTAGAAGTCGAGGGTTGCCTGGAGCGCCTCGTCGAGTGCGGCGGAAGGGACGGGCTTCTCGGTTCCCTCGTCCTGGTCGACCAGCTCCCGGAGCCCGGAGGCCCGGGCCGTCGCCAGAAGGGAAGCCTGAAGCTCGTCGAAGGCGGCGATTCGGTCGTCCGTCCGCCAGCTATTGGCCATCCAGTTGCCGAGATAAACGAGCTTGATCAGGGTCTCCAGCTCGTCCTTGGTCAGCTTGATCTCCATCGTTCATCTCCTCGCTCGCTTCGATTATATCATCTCTGCGGCCGGAACGCCGGGGGACCGAGGGCGGACGGAAGCGGCTCAAACGGGATTCTGTTTGGCTATCTTATTCCGATACATCATCCGGTCGGCTTCGCTGAGGAGCTCGGCGATCGTGCAGGGCTGCTCGGGGTTATAAAGGGAGTGGCCCAGGCTGATGGACAGGTGGTAGCCGCTTTCTTTCCGGGCGTTGAGGATATCGAGCTTGCTTTGAATGCGGGTGACCAGGGATTCTCCGCGGCCGGAGAGGATGTCGATGACGAGGGCCACGAACTCGTCGCCGCCCAGGCGGGCGATGATGTCCGATTCGCGGAAGGCGTCCTTGAGTAGGAGGCTGATGTCTCGGATCGCCCGGTCGCCTTCGTCGTGGCCGAGGTTGTCGTTGATCCATTTGAGGTCGTCGAGGTCGGCGTAAATCAGGACCATCTCCCTCTTATTCCGGTTGGCGATTTTGAGCTGCTGCCGGGCGAGGGTGAGAAAGCCGCGGCGATTGTAAAGGCCGGTGAGGTCATCGACCAGGGACAGGGCCCGCAGCTCCTCTTCGGTCCGCATCCGGTTGACGGCGATGGCGAAGAGGTCAGCCAGCCGCTGGATGACGGCGAGCTCCCGCTCCTCATAGTCCTTGTCCGAGTTGGCCACGGCGACGACGCCCATGAGGTTGTCCTTGATGATCGCCGGGACGGCCAGAAAGCGCTCCATGGCCATATGGCCGGCCGGCGTGCCGGACGACCGGGGGTCGAGGTAAGGCGAATTCGTCATCAGCGTTTTCTTCTGGGTCAGAACCCACTGCCAGAGACCCGCCCCGCCGTGAACCGCCGCCACGGAATCGCGAACCTCGCCTTCTTCCCAAGCTTCGCGGGTGAAGGCTGAAGGAACGAGCGTGCCCGTCTGTTCGTCGATGTAGCCGACGAGTCCGAAGGGGCTTCGGGTCAGGCGCCGCGCCCGCTCCAGGACAAGGGCCGAGACATCGCTGATCGAGGCGGGCGAGAGAAGTTTGCTCGAGAGTTCGGCGATGGCCGAATCGACCTGGTGAACCCAGAAGAGGGCGGCTTCGGTCTGCTTCCGCCGGGTGATGTCTTCCAGGGTCCCGTCGTAGAACAGGACCTGGCCTTGGGCATCCCGGACCGCCCGGGCCGTGTCCTTGACCCAGATGATCCGGCCATCGAGCCGACGGAGCTGGGTTTCGAAATTGTCCACGAAACCGTTGGCTTCCATGAGGGATTTCCAGATCTCGCGGTCGCGCGCATCCACGTGGAGGCCCGCCGCACGGATCTGGAGCATGGACTCGCTGTCGGGATAGCTCAGCATCCGGGCCAGGGCTTTGTTGGCCTGGAGAAATTGGCCGTCGACGGTCGTCCGGTAGACGCCGACGGGGATCCCCTCGACGAGCGAGCGGGCGTGCTCGTCGCTCAGCCGAAGAGCACTTTCCACCTCGCGGGACCGGGCGCTTTCCCTTAATCCGGCGATCGCCAGGCTGGTGACCCTGGCCAAGGCCAGGCTGAGGTCGGCATAATAGTCTCTCCATTCCGGCCGCGCCAGGCCCCAGATGTCCAACGTTCCGAACGTCTCGCGACCGGAGCCGAGCCGCACGGAAAAGCCGTCGTTATCTTCGTTCCAGATGAGGTCCGGGGCCTCGACGGGAGGGGCGGCCGGGTCGGTGGGCCTGTAGGCGATATGTTGCGGGGAGAGGAAAGCTTGGCAGAGCTCCTTGCTCCGCTCCAGGGCTTCGGCCTCCGTTTCGGACCGGGCCAGGTCCGCCAGCAGCTCCGCCATCCGCCCGTAGTCCACGAAAAGGCCGTGCGCACTCTCAAACCTCTTTTCGAACGTCAGCCGCTCATCACGGAGCTGGCTCTCGAGGATGATGGTCGTGAGGTTCAGCCGGAAGTGCTCCAGCCCCGCCGGGAAGACCGTCGAGGGCATACCGACGAACCTGGCGAAGCTCTCCAGGTTCCTGTGGCCGCGAGGATGGACGCCCGTATCCACCAGGACGAGTTGTTTCGTCCTTTTCTGGAAGTGCGACTGGGCTTGCCTGCGGTCGAAACCCATCCCTTCGAGGCGACTTTTCCAGTCGGCGACCCACCCCGGAAGGATGAGACGCGCCCCTTCGCGCCGGTACTTCTCGATGATGGAGGGGTCGAGGAACCAGGCGGCGCATTCGTCCTTGGAATGCAGAAAGAGGTTCGTTTGCCCGGTCGCTCCGGCGAACGCCCGGGAGAGGCACCGGCTGCCCAGGATATGGACTTCCCAGCCGGCCTGCAGATAAGGTTGGAGGGCTCCTTGGACATCGGCGGCGGGCTGCGACCCGTTCTCGCAAGCGAGCGGGAGGGAGGCGGATCTGAAGGGATGAATATCACCGGCCTGGGCAACGGCCTTGATCTCGGCGTCGAAATCGCCGCAGGTTGCGAAACAGAACTTCAGACTCATGTGGCTGGCCAAGCCTTCGGCGCTGGCTTTTGGCCGGTCGGGGCCGGCTGTCACGCCTCCAGATGTCCTCGACGCTGGTGTCTTATAGCACAAGGAGCCCAGGGTGTCAAAAGAGGGGGATATCTTGCCCACCCCCCTTTCGCGCGCCACGGGCCGACCGCCGGATAGCCTTGGCAACTCAAAAACTTTGCGCTAGAATCTCCGTATCAGAAGAAGATCCGCACCGCTCCGCTGGCGATGACCGGATATGACAAGGAGGTTCTGGTGAAAAAGAGTATCGTTCTCACCCTGTCCGCCATCATTGTTGCCTCAACCCTGGCCGCTCCCGGCTATGGGGAGACCGCAAAGGACGTCCTGGCCAAGATGATCGAGGCCCAGGGCGGCCGCAAGGCTCTCGAAGCCGCAAAGGACGCGACACTCTCGGGAACGTTCGACCTCGTCTCGATGGGGATGTCGGGCGCAATGACCGTCTATTCGAAGGAGCCCAACAAGGTCCGCGTCGACATCGAGGTTATGGGCATGGTCATCACCCAGGCCTATGACGGCCAGGTCGGTTGGTTCGTCGATCCCCAGACGGGCACCACGCAGGAGATGCCCGCCGCCCAAGCCATGGAAATGAAGCGCCGGGCGCTGGGGAACGACGCCATCCTCAATCCGGAGAAGGTCGGCATCACCTACACGCTCAAGGACCGCGAGACGGTCGACAAGAAAGAGTACATTGTCCTCGAGCAGAAAATGGCCGACGGGTTCACGAGCAAGAGCTATATCGATCCGGCGACCTACCTCGTCGCGCGGCAGCGGGCCAAGGCCCTGAATCCAGTGACCCAGGCCGAAGCCGATTCTGAAACCATCCTCTCGGACTATCGCCGGGTCAACGGTCTGCTGGTCGCGCACAGCTCGGTGACCTATCAGGAAGGAGCCGAAATGATGCGGATCACTTTCGCTAGCGTGACCTTCAACACGGGCCTGGAGGACGGCTTCTTCGCCATGAGCAAGTGACGGCCGGACCGCCTTCAGGCCGGACGGGCTGCCGGCCTTTGGATTTGGAGGCGAAAATGAAAAAGCTCTGCGGGCGAAGGGTGTTGGCGTTGGCCCTGGGGGGAGCTCTTCTCGCCGCCGCCTGCGCCGTCAATCCCGTCACGGGGAAGAAGGAGCTGATGCTCGTTTCCGAGGGCCAGGAGATCGCCCTGGGCGAGCAAACCGACAAGGAGGTTCGCTCCGAATTCGGGGTTTATGAGGACGCGGACTTCGCCGCCTACCTCCCGAAGACCGGCGCCATTCTCGTCCCCCACACCCACCGGCCGAAGCTCCCCTATCACTTCGCCGTCCTCGACTCCCCCGTCATCAACGCCTTTGCCGCGCCGGGCGGCTACATCTACGTCACGCGCGGCCTGCTGGCTTTGATGAATTCCGAGGCCGAACTCGCCGCCGTCCTCGGACATGAGCTCGGACACGTCAACGCCCGCCATTCGGCCCGAAGTATGAGCCGGCAGATCCTTGTCCAGGCCGGACTGGTCATCGGCAGCATCGCGAACGAGACGTTCGCCAAGGTCGCCGGCCTCGCCGGGCTGGGGGCTCAACTCATCTTCCTCAAATACAGCCGCGATGACGAGCGGCAAGCGGACGCCCTCGGCGTCGATTATGCCCGGGCCGCCGGCTACGACCCCGGCGAAATGGTCCGGTTCTTCCAAGCCCTTCAAGAACTCGGAGACCTGTCGGGAAAGAACACGCTTCCCGGCTTTCTATCGACCCACCCCCTGACGAAGGAGAGGATCGGCAACGTCCAGGGCATGCTCGTCGCGGAAGACGGAAACCTCAAAACGGCCGGCGAGAGCTATGTCAAGCGTCTCGAAGGCCTCGTCTACGGGCAGGACCCGCGGCAGGGCTACGTCGAGAACAACGCTTTCTACCATCCCGGGCTCCGTTTTTACGTCGCTCTTCCGGAGGGCTGGAACGTTCAGAATACGCCCACTCAGGTGACGGTCATTTCGGCCGACGAGAAGGCCGCCCTCATTCTGCGGGTCGAAAAGAGCGCGGCCAGCCTCCCTTCCTACGCCGAGCAGAAAGCGGCCACAATCGAGGGGCGGACCCTCCGCGACGAGCGGACCGGCACGATCCACGGCCTGTCGAGCCTGCATCAGCTCTTCGACATCGTCCAGCAGAACCAACAGCCCCTGCGCCTGCAGAACTCCTTCATCCGCAAAGGCGACTTCATCTACACGATCTCCGCGCTCAGCGGGGCGTCGGATTTCGGCCGTTATGAGGGGCAGTTCAACCGGACGGTCGCGTCGTTCCGGGAACTCACCGAGCGGGCCTATATTGACCGGGCGCCGAAACGCATGCGGCTCGTTGCGGCCGACGGGTCCCGGACGCTCGAGGCGTATTTCCAGGCGGCGGGCATGGACAAGAAGTCCTGGCCCCAGTTCGCCATCATGAACAGCCTGAAGCTCGACGCCGTCCCGTCCCGAGGCCGGCTCATTAAGGTCGTCCGCTAGGCCGTTCAACCGCCTCGAAGGGCTCGGATGATGTCCTCGCGGGGACGCTCCTCCGCCCCAGCGTGGCTTCGTCGCTCGATTCGCTCCTCGCTCTCCCGTCGCAGGGCTCCGGGAACCGTGCCCGCTCGTCGCTCCTACGCCCCGCAGCGGACATCATCCTTCGCCCTATGATCAGAAGACTGAGGATACGGCCGGCCCCGGCGAGGCAGCCGCTCCGCGTCGGGCTCCGCTCCCTCCTCCCTCCGGTCGTCGGTCCGTGCCCGCTCCCCGCTTCGTACGGCCTTCTTCGCCCATAGCCCTCCGCTGCTATCTTTAAAAGCGACTGCGGAACTCCCCCGGCGGTCTCACCGCCGGGGTCAACATCCTCGCCGCCCCGTTTTCGAGGTTCCCTCGAAAACGGGGTGCCCTCGAAACCCTCGGGCTTCTGGCGGAACCCTCCTATGTCGCGTCGCCCGTCCCCCCCTCGCCCTAGTCTGTAAAGCAGTTATTCTTTTTTCTTCGGAGGGCTTTGGCCGGAGGAGCGTCCCTGCACCGCTATTTCACCAGGGGCGAGGATGATGTCGGAAGAGGGGCTAAAGAGGCCGTCGATGAGGACGGGTGGCACCGTGTGGGGCCCCCGAGCGCCCGGCACTTTCGGGCGAGGACGAGCGGGGTGACACGGGGACAGGTCCCGTCCGAGACGACGGCCATATCCTCGCGAGGACATCATCCGAGCCCCTCCGACGCTAGCGGAGCCCGTCCTCCCGAGCCGTCCGTGTGGGGACGGCCTTGATTGACGGGCCGGGGGGATTCTGCGAAGATAAGTGTTTCCCATGGACCGCATCCGCAACTTCTCCATCATCGCGCACGTGGACCACGGCAAGTCGACACTGGCCGACCGTTTTATCGAGCTCACCGGCGCCCTGACCTCCCGTGAGCTCAAGGAGCAGGTCCTCGATACGATGGAGCTCGAGCGCGAACGCGGGATCACAATCAAAGCCCAAACAGCGCGGCTGGCCTATCGCCATCGCACGGGCACCGACTACGTCTTCAACCTCATCGACACCCCCGGACATGTGGATTTTTCCTACGAGGTCTCGCGGAGCCTCGCCGCCTGCGAAGGCGCGCTGCTCGTCATCGACGCGACCCAGGGAGTCGAGGCCCAGACCCTGGCCAACGCCTACCTTGCCGTTCACAACGACGTCCACCTCGTCCCGGTCATCAACAAGGTCGATTCGGCCCAGGCCCAAGTCGAGGCGACACTCGAACAGATGGAGCACGTCATCGGCCTCGCGCCGAGCGAGGCGCTCCTCGTGAGCGCCAGGACCGGCCAGGGTGTCGCCGAGCTCTTCGACGCCATCGTCGAGCGCATCCCGCCGCCCAAGGGCGACCCGGGGGCGCCGCTCAAAGCCCTCCTTTTCGACTCCTGGTACGACCCCTATCGCGGCGTCGTCGTCCTCGTCCGGATCATGGACGGCGAGCTCCGGCGCGGCGACCGGCTCGTCCTGATGTCCTCCGGGGCCGAATGCGAGGCGGAGGAAGTCGGCTTTCTCACCCCCAAAGCCTTCAAGGCGGACGTCCTGCGGACGGGCGAAGTCGGCTACCTCATCGCCGGGATCAAGAAGCTCGACGACGCCCGGGTCGGCGACACCGTCACCCACCGCCGCCGGCCGGCCGTCGGCGCCCTGCCCGGCTTCCAACCGGCCAAGCCGATGGTCTTCTGCGGTCTTTTTCCCGCCGGCGAGAGCGGCATCGAAGAGCTGCGTGACGCGATGGAGAAGCTCAGGCTGAACGATGCCTCCTTCCAGTACGAACCGGAAAATTCGCCCGCGCTCGGCCTCGGCTTCCGGGCCGGCTTCCTCGGCCTCCTCCATCGCGAGATCGTCCAGGAGCGGCTGGAGCGTGAATTCGGTTTGACCCTCATCACCACGGCCCCGAGCGTCGGCTACCGCGTCACCACCCGGCGCGGGGAAGTCCTCGAGATCCACAACCCGTCCGAGATGCCCGACCCGGCCGACCTCACGGCCGTCGAGGAGCCGGTCATCGACGCCGTTATCCTGACCCCCGACCGCTACCTCGGCGGCCTGTTCAAGCTCCTCGAGGAGCGCCGCGGCATCCAGAAGAAGATGGAATATATCGGACCGGGACGGGTCCTCTTGACGTACACCCTGCCCCTCAACGAGGTCGTCTTCGACTTCTACAACCAGCTCAAAAGCCTCTCCCAGGGCTATGCCTCGCTCGACTACGAGTTCGTCGGTACCCGCGAGGGGCCGCTCGTCAAGCTCGACATCCTGGTGAACGGCGAGGCCATCGACGCCCTGTCGCTCATCGTCCACGAGGACAAGGCGACGCCGGTGGGCCGGGCGCTCGTGGAGCGGATGCGCAAGGTCATCCCGCGTCAACAGTATGAGGTCGCGCTCCAGGCGGCCATCGGCAAGCGGGTCGTCGCCCGGGAGACGGTCAAGCCCTTCCGCAAGGACGTCCTGGCCAAGCTCTACGGCGGCGACTACACGCGGAAGATGAAGGTCCTGGAGAAGCAGAAGGAAGGGAAGAAACGGATGCGGCGCGTCGGCAAGGTCGACATCCCGCAGGAGGCCTTCCTGGCCATCCTGGAGATCAAATAGAGAGAGCGGAACGTCTGACACGCGAGGTGAGCCATGCTCCCGACGATCGAATGGCGGCAGAACCGGGTCATCATGATCGACCAGCGGAAGCTCCCGGCCCTGGAGGTCTACGTGTCTTGCCGGAGCTATATCCAGGTGGCCCAGGCCATCGAGCGGATGGTCATTCGCGGCGCTCCGGCGATCGGGGTGGCGGCGGCTTATGGGGTCGCTCTCGGCATGCTGGCGCTCCGGGACCGGCGGAAACCCGAGGCCGAGTTCGAGAAGGTCTATGCGCGGCTGGAGCGGACGCGGCCGACGGCCGTGAACCTCTTCTGGGCGCTCAAGCGTGTGCGCGCCGTGTTTGAGAGGACGAAGCGGCGCGGGACAACGATCATGCAGGGGGCGCTCCTGGCCGAGGCGCGGGCCATCGAGGCCGAGGACGCCGAGGTCTGCCGCGAGATCGGACGGCACGGGCAGCGCGTGCTCAAGAACGGCTGGACGGTCCTCACCCACTGCAACGCGGGCGCGCTGGCCACGGCGGCCTACGGGACGGCGCTGGGGGTCATCCGCGCGGCGGTCGAGAAGGGGAAAGAGATCCGCGTCTACGCCGACGAAACACGGCCGATCCTGCAGGGCGCGCGGCTGACCGTTTGGGAGCTCGAGCGGGACGGCATCCCCGTCGTCCTCATCACGGACAACATGGCGGGCTGGCTCATGCGGAAAGGGGAAGTCCAGGCGGTGGTCGTGGGCGCGGACCGGATCGCCCGTAACGGCGACACGGCCAACAAGATCGGCACGTACGGAGTCGCGGTTCTGGCCAGGGAAAACAGGATCCCCTTCTATGTCGCGGCGCCGCTCAGCACGGTCGACAGGGGCCTGCGCGACGGAAGCCGGATCCCCATCGAGGAGCGCGCCCCGCGCGAAGTCCGCGAGGTGGCCGGGCACTGCGTGACCCTGCCCCACATCGAGGTCCGCAACCCCGCTTTCGACGTAACGCCGGCGAAGTACATCACGGGGATCATGACCGAGCGGGGCATCGCCCGCCCGCCCTTCGAGAGATCCCTCCGGGCCTTCTTCAAAAAATAGGCCGCGGAAGGTCTGGCCTATCTCAGCCGGCTTCGAGCCGGAACTCCCGGACGTCAAACCAGAAGCCGAGGCCGTTCGCGGCGTCGATCTCGGCCTGGGCCATGGCCAGGTGGCCCTCCTCGATCTCGACGAACCGGGCGAAGAGCCGCTGGCCTTCCGCGTGGAGCTCGGCGACCATGTTAAGGAACAGCGGGTGGAGTGTCAAATGTCTTCCGAATTCATGGTCCGGTTCTGGTATGATAAGGACGGATGGGACGTCGATGCTGATCCTGGCGGTCGAAACATCGTGCGACGAGACGTCGGCGGCCGTCCTGCGCGCCGGGAACGGGGAGGAGAAGGCCGGTGACGGTCCGCGGCCCGAGGTCCTGAGCAATATCGTCCTCAGCCAGGACGAAATCCACGCCCCGTACGGAGGGGTCGTCCCGGAGCTCGCCTCCCGCCAGCACATTAAGACGGTCGAAGCGATCGTTCGGGAAGCGCTCCAGCGCGCCGGCGCCGGCCTCGGCGCGATCGACATCTACGCCGTGACCCAGGGGCCGGGACTCATCGGCTCGCTCCTGGTCGGGCTGACCTTCGCCAAGAGCCTCGCTTACTACGTCCGTAAGCCGGTCGTCGGCGTCGACCACCTCGAGGCCCACCTGGAATCCGTCTTCCTGGAGAATCAAGGGATCCCGTACCCGCTCCTGGGACTTCTCGTGTCGGGCGGACATACATCGCTCTACCTCATGGAGAGCCCGCTCCGGAACCGCCTGTTGGGGAAAACGCGCGACGACGCCGCCGGCGAGGCCCTCGACAAGGTGGCGAAG
>Ga0224495_10003242_pt1 | contig 10102 bp, 9 predicted proteins | sample SF_Jul11_sed_USG_FD_168128 | JGI IMG/M metagenome (GOLD analysis project Ga0224495, IMG submission 168128) | Sediment microbial communities from San Francisco Bay, California, United States - SF_Jul11_sed_USGS_4_1 | ecosystem: Environmental > Aquatic > Marine > Sediment | place: USA: California...
CAGCGTTCCCTCATAAATCGCACGACCGGTAATCGCGCCGGTGATGCCTTCAGCTTGTACCGCACACAGCGCACGCACATCATCCAGATTGGTGATGCCGCCGCTGGCGATCACAGGCACATGCAAGGGACTGGCCAGTTCAACAGTCGCTGGGATGTTTACTCCAGTCAGCATGCCGTCGCGTCCGATGTCGGTGTATATGACGGCTTCCACACCATAGCCCTCGAAGCGCTGCGCCAGATCTGCCACATCGTGTCCGGTCAGCTTCGACCAGCCATCCACCGCCACCTTGCCACCCTTGGCATCAAGTCCCACCATGATGTGCCCGGGGAAAGCGTCACAGGCTTCATGCAGGAAGCCGGGCACTTTTACCGCCGCGGTACCGATGATGATATAGGTCACGCCGATATCTAGATAGCGCTCTATGGTTTCCAGATCGCGTATACCGCCTCCCAGTTGGACCGGCACATCACTGCTGCCCATCGCTTCGATGATGCTCCGCACGGCAACCTCGTTTTTCGGCTTGCCGGCGAAAGCGCCATTCAGATCCACCAGATGCAGCCGGCGTGCACCCTGTTCCAGCCAGTGTTGCGACATTGCGGCAGGATCTTCGGAAAACACCGTGGCATCTTCCATCACGCCTTGTTTGAGGCGCACACATTGACCATCTTTCAAATCGATCGCAGGAATAATTAGCATGGCAGTAAGTTAAATAATTATGGATTCCATAACATAAAGTTACTCAGCAGTTTCAGCCCTGCCGCTTGGCTTTTCTCCGGATGGAATTGCACCCCGAATAGATTGTCTCGCGCCACCGCACATGCAAAAGGTCCAGGATAGTCGCTGCTGGCCTGCAACACAGAATCGTCCTTCGGTTGAACATAATAGCTGTGCACAAAGTAAAAACGCGCATCCTGCTCTATGTCATTCCACAAGGGATGCTGGACGTGATGGACCTGGTTCCAGCCCATGTGCGGTACCTTGAGTTTATTTCCCTGGGCGTCATGCATGTCGCTGGCAAACCGCACCACTTTGCCGCGCAAGATTCCCAGGCCCGCCACATTGCCTTCATCGCTGTGTTCGAACAGCATTTGCATGCCGATACAGATACCAAGAAAAGGTTTACTGCCTGCCGCGCGCAGAACAACGTCGTGCAATCCGCGCGCATCCAGTTCGCGCATGCAATCAGGCATCGCGCCTTGCCCGGGGAATACCACTCGTCTGGCGCCAGAAATCGTATCGGCGTCATCCGTGACGACAATTTCGGCATCAGGCACCACATGACGCAAGGCCTGCTCGACCGAACGCAAGTTACCCATACCGTAATCTACAACAGCTACATCAACCATTTGAAATTATAGTGAACCCTTGGTTGAAGGCAACACTCCAGCCATGCGCGGATCAAGTTCCAGCGCAACGCGAAGTGCGCGGCCGAATGCCTTGAAAATGGTTTCGGCCTGATGATGGGCGTTGTTGCCCGCCAGATTATCGATATGCAGTGTTACCAATGCATGATTGACAAATCCCTGGAAGAATTCATTGATCAGATCGACATCGAATTCCCCCACGCTGGCACGCACGAAATCGCAATTGAACACCAAGCCGGGGCGTCCTGAAATATCCAGCACCACGCGCGACAATGCCTCGTCCAAGGGAACATATGCATGGCCGTAGCGGCGCAATCCTTTTTTGTCACCGATTGCCTGGCTAAAAGCCTGTCCCAGCGTGATGCCCATGTCTTCAACGGTGTGATGCGCATCGATGTGCAAATCCCCCTTGGCGCGGATGTTAATGTCTAGCAAACCATGGCGTGCGACCTGATCAAGCATGTGATCGAGAAACGGCAATCCGGTTTCAAACTCCGACTTGCCGCTGCCATCCAGACTCAGTTCGACACTGATCTTGGTTTCAAGGGTGTTGCGGTTTACCTTCGCGCTACGCATGGTTTAGCCTTATGCGGATTTAATAATGGTTTCTCGTAATGCAGCTATGAATTTCTCATTCTCCGACTGAGTGCCGACCGTCACGCGCAGACACCCCTTTAACATCGGATGTCCTCCGTCAAGATTCTTGACCAACACACCGCGCTGCTTCAAACCGCTGAACACCGCATTCGCATCCGCAACGCGAAACAACAGGAAATTTGCCTCGCTGGAGTAGACTTGCACTGAGGGAATCTCACCCAACTGGCGATGCAACAAAGTACGATCCTGCTTGATTTGTTCTGCCTGCTGCAACAATACTTTGTGGTGCGCCAACAATTTATCTGCAACCAACTGCGTCAGCACACCGACATTATACGGCAAGCGCAGCTTTTCCAACTGCCCAAGCCATGCATTGCTGCCGGCCAGAAAGCCCAGGCGCAATCCTGCCATGCCGAGCTTGGAGAAAGTGCGCATCACCAGCAGATTGGGATAGTTTGCCAAGTGCGGGATGAAGCTGTCACTGGCAAAGGCATAATAGGCCTCATCCACCACCACCAACCCTGGCGCTGCCTCTATGATCTGCTTCACATCACCTGCGGAGAACAGATTTCCGGTAGGGTTGTTGGGATAAGCCAGAAACACCAGCGCCGGCCGTTCGCGCTCGATCGCTGCCAGCGTTTCAGACAGGTCCAGAGAAAAGACAGCAGTCCCGGAATTGCTTTTCAATGGGACACCCACATATCGCATACCGGTAAAGATCGCGATCATCCGGTACATCACGAACGATGGCTCCATGCTCAACAGTGTTGCACCAGGCTTGTTCACGGCTAGCGCCAACAACTGGATCAACTCATCCGAACCGTTGCCCAACAGTACTTCCATCCCTTGCGGCAAACCAATCGTGCCGCGAATCTTATCCTTCAGAATCGCGGGATTAGGATCGGGATATCGGTTAATGGCTGCGCTCCCCACGATCTCAGCGATCTCTTCGCGCAATTTCAGCGGAAGAAGGTAGGGATTTTCCATTGCATCCAGCTTGATATAGCCGTGGCTATCAGGCACATGGTAAGCGTGCAGATCGAGGACTTCCTTGCGCAGCAGCGCGCTCGCGAGAGAAGATGCCGAAGCCGGTTTGGAAGACATGAAACAAAATAAATCATAATAACAACGGTATCGAGCTTATCACATACCGTCTAGGCTGTGGTTGCTGGCTCTAATGGTGATATAGTAATCTTGCTTATCATCCGGAAAACTTACTTACTTGCCGAATCTGATGTCAAACAGTTCTCCTGGTCTGTCATCCAACCCATCGCGGGATATATTGCAGCGATTCATTGCCGGTTTGCCAGGTATGGCCTGCCAAATCGAACTGCAGGAAGGCGGCTCCATTGTTTTTGCCTATGCCAGCGAAGGTTGTTCATCACTGCTTGGCGTTCCTCCCGATGACCTGATCGTTGATTCGTCACGCTTTTTGAGCCTCATCCATCCGGAAGACATATCATCCTTTCTGGAAACATTGCAGCAATCGGCTCAAACCTTTAGTTTCTGGGATTGGCAAGGGCGAGTTTTATTCCAGGAAAACAGCGTCAAGTGGGTCAGGCTTGGATCAATGCCGCGAAAATCACCCAACGGATTACCATGCTGGGAGGGCATGGTGCTAGACATAACTGAAAGCAAGTTGGCGGAACTCGAGATCCGGCGCTCCCGGCAGCAGCTCCAGGAACTTGCTTCGCACATCCAGGACGCCAAGGAGCAGGAACGCCTGCATATTGCCCGTGAGGTTCACGACGAGATTGGCAGTCTGCTTACAGCGATCAAAATTGATCTATCCTGGCTGATCCAACGCCTCCCCGAGGACGACCCGTTACTCACGGAAAAGGCAAGGACTATAGAGGAACTGGTAAACAAGGTTATATCGTCGGCAAATAATCTGGCGCACAGTCTCCGTCCCGGCGTTATTGACCACTTTGGATTTATTGCGGCGATCGAAGTCGAGGCTCAGGAATTCAGCAAACGCAGCGGTATTTCATGCAACCTAATCGCTCCTCAGGAAGAAACCCTGCTCTCTACCACCCTATCCATCACCCTGTTCAGAATATTTCAGGAAGCCCTGAACAATATCCTCAAACACGCCATGGCAAAAAATGCCCAGATCGAAGTCGTCACAGGGCCTGATCATCTCGAACTGATAATTTCGGATGATGGCGTGGGTATCAGCGATACGGCGCTCAACAAACCCCGCTCATTTGGTCTTCGAGGCATCCACGAGCGAGTCGCATATCTTGGCGGGACGGTCAAGATTGCAGGATCCGCCAATAATGGTACGCAAATCGCGATTTGCGTACCCCTCGAAACGGATGGATCCAGCTCATCTATCAGCAGCAAGCACTCTTTGACTGCACATGAATAAAATAGATATTCTCGTGGTGGATGATCATGCCCTGATCCGCAAGGGATTGAAGCAGTTGCTCGAAGAAAACCCCAACTTTCAAATCAAGGGAGAAGCGGAATCCGGCATGCAGGCTGTTAAGATGCTTCGCGAGCAACATTTCGACTTGGTGTTGCTGGATATTTCCTTGCCTGACAAACATGGCATGGACGTGCTCAAGCAACTCAAATCTGAACAGCCTGACATCAAGGTAATCGTGCTCAGCATGTATCCCGAAGAACAATACGGCGTACGTGCCTTGAAGGCCGGAGCAGTAGGTTATATCAACAAGCAAAGCGCAAGCGAAAAACTGGTTGGAGCGATACAACAGGTCATCAGCGGCAAGAAGTACATCAGCAACACTCTTGCTGAACAACTGTTGAGCAACCTGATTGGCGAATCACATGACCTGTTGCACCAAAACCTGTCCAACCGCGAATATCAAACGCTCTGCCTGATGGCCTCGGGTAAGTCCTTGACCGAGATTTCAGAGATCATGATGCTCAGCCCAAAGACCGTGAGCGTATACCGCGCCCGCATGCTGGAAAAAATGAGTTTCAAAAACAATGCAGAAGCGGTTCACTATGCGATTGCACACCGCCTGGTGGATGCCAAGAACTGAATTATCGCAGTATTAACAGCTTGGGTCATTTGCCAGCCTAATATTGTTTGTTATCGCGCCCTGCCCGGAATAACCGGTCAACCAACGCGAGTACGGGATCTTTTACTCTTTATTGCTGGCAAATCATCATCAAATGCCGATTAAATCAACTTTTGCGGCAGGGATGCGTACGTGTTGTGCTAATGCGCGCGCACTTCGCTGATCAATTCCTTGATATCGAGTATCAGCACGATTTCTCCATCGCCAGACATTGTGACTGCCGACACCCCCTTGGGCCGAAATGCATCAAACGGCTTGATCACCGCCTCATCCCGTCCAACGATAGAATCAACCAACATGACGAAATTGTTGTTGCCGGACTGAACCAGCACACCCACCGTCGGTGTTCCGTTTTGCTCCCAGCCGATCAGTTGAGCCAGCGGCAACACCGGCATCACCTTGCCGCGCACCGACATGGACGGTCTGCCTGATACCAACTGCAATTTCCCCGGTGTGACCGACAGGATTTCGCTCGCCTGAGACAGCGGCACGGCAAACGACTGCTCGCCGAGACGCAATACCAATACCGGCAGGATCGCCAGGGTGAGCGGCAACAGAATTTTGATCACGGTTCCTTTACCAGGTTCGGACTCGATGATGATCGTTCCGTTGAGTTCCTGGATAGCGGCTTTCACCACATCCATGGCAGTTTCACTACCTGGCTTTTCGTCATTGCTGCAAAACCCTGGCAGAAAAATGAGTTCCAGGCACTGATTCTCTTCAAGAGTATTCGCCAATTCGCTCGAAATCAGACCCTTGGCTATGGCCTTTTTGCGGATCGCTTCGGGCTGCATACCGCGCCCTTCATCGGCGATCGAAATCAGGATATGGTCGCCTTCCTGGTGTGCGCTCAACTTCACTATATTCTGTTGTATCTTGCCCGATGCAATACGTTCTTCGACGGTTTCGATGCCAATATCCACGGTGTAACGCAACAGGTTTAGCAGCGGTTCATCGAGATCCTCGATCAAGCCGGAATCCAATTCGGCATCAACTCCAAGCAGCAGCAATTCCACATCCTTGCCCTGTGACAAGGCCAGATTGCATACCAGCGGAGGATATTTCTTGAATAATCGGCCTATCGGCTGCATACGCGTTTTAATCACCGCGTTCTGCAAATTCACCACCAGTTTTTCCAATTGGCTGACCGCCTGATCCAGTTCATGCATGGTGTCAGCGTCAATACGTCCCTGAATGATGTCGGATCGCAAATGAGTCAGGCGGCTCTTGGTTAATCCAATCTCGCCGGAAATGTTCAACAACTTGTCCAGACGGTCTGTGTCAACGCGCATGGTGGTTTTCGTGGCATCTGTTGATGGCACATGTTCTTCGCTGCGCTCTGCTTCAAGGCCTGGGATATCAGCGCTGTGCTTTTCAAGCAGGGCACTTCTTGATCCTGCCGGATTAATCGTTGTAGATATAATCTTTTGAGCGTCCGTCGCACCGGTAGCAGCGATGTTGTCTGTGCCGGTCAACGACTTGTACAGACTGTCCCAATCTGCGACATCATGATCTGCACTACGGCCACCTCCCGGACTCCCTGTCGCAACGAATGACTGGTTGGAGCGAAAAGCACTCTTCTGGCCGGTCAACGCAGCTTTCAAGGCATCAATTAACTGGCGAGGAGCTTCGCTAGGCTGCAGATTATGCTGTAACGAACCGAACATCGTACGCACTTCAGCAGTCGCCGCTGAAAGCGCAACCATCAACTCGGGACCCAGCAACAATTCACGGGTGCGCAACTTGTCAAACACATTTTCAGTAATGTTGCACAGAGCCACCAGCTCAGTTGCGTTTAGAAACCCGGCCCCGCCCTTGATGGTGTGAAATCCGCGAAATATCTCGTTGAGCAGCTTGCTATCCTCGGGAAATTTTTCCAGATCCGTCAATTTGCTATCCACTTCGGAAAGCATCTCTCCAGCTTCCAGTAAAAAATCGCTTAGCAGATCTTCCATGCCGGCAAAATCATTCATTCAGAACCCCAAACCTTCCAATAAATCATCGACCCTGTTCTGGCTGGACACGGCATCCTTGTGTCCACCCGGATTAATGGCCGGGCCATTCAGCAAACCAGCATTCAGGTCTGCTTTCACTTTGGTTGGCGCGTTCTCCAACAACAATGCCAATAGCTGATGCTCCAGGTTTTCAGTGATGTCTATGATTTTCTTGATTACCTGGCCAGTCAGATCCTGAAAATCCTGTGCCATCATGATTTCCATCAGATACCCGTGGGTTGCCTTGGTCTGCTTGGGAACATCCTGCAGGAATGTGCGAGTTTGCTTGGCGAGATCCTTGAATTCTTCGACATCGAGCTGCTTCTCGAACATCATCTGCCACTTTCCGGACAAACGATGAGCTTCGACTTCCATTGATTCAACCAGCGGCTGTGCAGCCTCGGTGGCATTCAGTACGCGTTCAGCAGCCTGATGTGTCAAGGTTGCCACATAATTCAAACGGTCGCGTGCATCGGGAATTGAAGAGGCGGCTTTTTCAATTTTCTTGTTCAAACCCAGTTCGCGCAAAGCATCATGCAAAGTTCGCGTCATGTGTCCGATCTGGTCGATCACATCTGCAGACTGAACCTTGAACACGGGGTTATGCGATGGCGTTTCCCTGCTTATGTTATATGCAGAATGATCACTGCGGATCTGCGAGTGGTTCAATTCTGGAGACACTGAAACAGGTTTTGAAAAATTAGATCCGCGCTGAACCTCCGGCATTCCGCGGGCCAGTTTCTCGGCTTCCTTGTTCGCAGCCACGATGCTATCGAACAGCGCCTCAAGTTCTTCAGAGTCTGCAGTATCAGAATTTGCGGTCATTCCATCGCTCACTCTTGCATTGTTCGAAATATTTTCATCAACTTTTCATCAAGCTTTGCGGCTGTAAAGGGCTTTACCACATAACCGTTTGCTCCAGCCTCTGCAGCCATGATGACATTATCCCTCTTCGCTTCAGCCGTTACCATCAACACCGGCAAATGTTTGAGGTGCGCGTCAGCCCGGATCGCCCGCAGCAACTCGATGCCGCTCATATTGGGCATATTCCAGTCGGTCACCACGAAATCGAATTTTTCCGCTCGCAACCTGGCCAATGCATCCGCTCCGTCTTCGGCTTCATGCACATTCATGAATCCCAACTCCTTGAGCAAATTGCACAGGATACGCCGCATCGTGGAAAAATCATCTACCACCAGAAATCTTGTATCTTCCAATCCCATGACAATCCCTTAATACAGGCTTCGGAAGCCAGTAACGCAGCCAGAATTTATTCGCAGCAACGACAAGGGTTGCCTTCTAGCGGCCAAGCACTGCCTATCATATTTCACGTCAGCAACGAGCGCAGTTTTGACGACAACAGCATCGAATCGAACTTTGGAACGTAATGATCGACACCAACACGCCGTGCCATTTCCCGATTCGCATCGGAAGACAGCGATGTGTGCATCACCACTGGAATGCCATCAAAGCGACGATCCGACCTAATGCGCTGGGTCAGCACAAATCCGTCCATCTCGGGCATTTCCGCATCAGTCATGATCACTTGTATATGATCGTTCAGTTTGGCTCCAGTGTTCTGTGCCTTATCAGCCATGGTTTTGAGTCTGTCCCATGCTTTTCTGCCATTGGCTGACTGTATATACCTGACTGCCATCTTGTCCAGAACCTGGGCAATTTTTCTGCGTGCCACAGCTGAGTCATCCGCGAAAAAAATACAAAGATCACGATCCGAGTCCACCCTTGCAATATTTCCAACGACCGCATCACCGAAAGCATCCGCCAATATTTGCTCTACATCCAGAATCGATATAAGCGAACCATCGTCCAATTCGGTAATTGCGGTAATTCGCGCGCCATTTTCGGAGAGCATTCCTTCCGTGGCGCGTACCTTGTCCCAATCGACGCGTATTATGCGATCAACCCCCTGCACCAGAAAACCCAGGGTGTGATTATTGAATTCGGTAACCATCATGGTATGGTGTTTCTGTTGCGGAACCATACCCATGAAACTTGCCAGATTCAGCACCGGTATCACGTGGCCTTGATACATCACGATACCGTCCACCCCCGCCGGCATATTGGGAGTCCGGGTTATTTTCCCGGCAGGACAAACTTCTTTGACCTTGAACACATTGATGCCGAATCTTTCATTACTGCCAAGACTGAACAGCAAGATTTCCATTTTGTTGGATCCCGCCAGACTAGTACTCGCTTCGATTTGATCCGTCCTGCCACCCTGGCCTGCATCCGGCTGAATCTCACCATGACTCGCCTCTACCCGTATCACATCCCAGGCGTGCGAATCCTGATTGCGATCTGGCAGTGATTCACCGGGTGAAAGTGCGGCGCGCTCGTTTTCCCCAGGGAATTTATCTTCGATCGCATGCTCATCATGCTGACTGGTATTAACAAGGACTCTCTCGGCATCCAGCATCAACACCCGGCGGCCATCGTTAGTCAAGGTGATCGCGGACACCAATCCGCCCATTTCCGCCAGCATCTTGGGTGGCGGCACCCTCATAGCAGCACTGTCGACAACAAGAATGCCGGCCACTGCCCTGACCAGCAAACCCCGGGGCAAGCCGTTATACTCGGTAACGATAATAGTCTCGGGTTTACGATCAGTTTCAATCCCGATGTATTTGGCCATATCTATTGCCGGAACAGGCACACCATGGAAACTCGTCATCCCTTCGGCTGAAGAATCTCCTACCGGCTCACCGGTAACCAAAGGAACGCGCATTACCTCGAGCACCTTAAATACATTGATTCCGAATGTCTCATCACGACCGGTGCGGGCATCCATTCCCAATGTGAACATCAGGATCTCGAGCTTTTCAGTTGCCACCAACCCGGTGTTTAAGTCGATATTTTTCAACAGATCGGACATGTAATTCTCCTTGCTACAAATCCGGATCTTGAATATGCCCGCGCATCATGAACGCATAACGCCAGAATCAAGCAATCATCAGACTCGAAAGCGGCTAACTGCATCTTGCAACTCTTTCGCCAATTCCTCCAGGTGCACAATCTCCCTGTTATTCGAACGTACTGCCTCATGGTTCTCTTCGGACATCTGAGCGATCTTCTC
>Ga0224495_10003243_pt1 | contig 10101 bp, 8 predicted proteins | sample SF_Jul11_sed_USG_FD_168128 | JGI IMG/M metagenome (GOLD analysis project Ga0224495, IMG submission 168128) | Sediment microbial communities from San Francisco Bay, California, United States - SF_Jul11_sed_USGS_4_1 | ecosystem: Environmental > Aquatic > Marine > Sediment | place: USA: California...
CACGGCTCCGGCAACGTGCGGCCGGTAACCGGCGCGTTTCATAAGGGGGATGGTGTAAGCTCCGGTGGCCACGACGTTGGCCGCTGAACTTCCGGTCACGGAACCCATGATTCCACTGGCGACAACGGCGATTTTAGCCGGCCCACCCGCAGTTCTGCCGGCAATGGCCAGGGCAAGGTTCTGAATGGCTTTTCCTGCTCCGGAAACATGGAGAAAGGAAGCAAAAATTACGAAGGGAAAAACAAAGGTGGCGTAGGTATTGGTTACCACGCCATAAATCGCACTCGTTCCGCAAGAGATAAATTCGATCGTTCGTATTAAAGCAAAGCCCTTGTGGGCCAGGAGGCCTGGTAAATATCTTCCATACAAAGCATAGAGGATAAATACAACCCCCAGGATCGAGAGAATATTCCCCAGCACCCTCCGAGCGACTTCGAAAACCAATAGGATTAAAACGGCGCCAACGAGAATATCCAGTTGCGTGGGATTCCCGATGCGATAGGAGTAAGTCGGCCATTCTATGATCCAATACCCAACCGCCATTATTGATATCGCGGAGAAAAAAAGATCTAAAGATGAAGGACGATCTCGGGGGGATCTTTTAAAAGCTGGGTACAAAAGAAAGCATAGAGAAAGCGTGCATCCTAAGTAAATCCCCAAGTGTGTTTCCAGGGAAAAAAGCCCAAAGCCGGCAGTATAGATGTAGAAAAGGGAAAAAAGGGCACCCATCAAACCCATAATCCAGGCTGGCCACTTGGCTAACGATCGGACCGCGCTGTCGCCTTCAATCTTTCCGAACATCTTTCCCTCCATCCTTTGTCGCGGTCTTCCATAAGAAGAAGCTCCTCCCGGTTTCCATCTCCGGGAGGAGCTGTTTCCGGTAGGCGCAGGTTTATTGGGGGATAATCTCCGGGGGAATTTTCAGTCCTTTCTCTTTCCAAAATTGTAACGCGCCGGCATGAAGGGGGATCCCCAATCCCTTGATCCCATCCAGGTCCGGTTTGAGGGGCGCCCATTGTTTGTGAACACGGACGAGGTATTCCTTGCTCTTGGGATCAAAGGCGACTTTCAGAATTTTATAGACCCATTCCGGTTCAAGCTTCTTGTGGGCCTGCATGTAGACGCTGAAGCTGACACACGGGTATTCTTTCTTCCATGTTTTGTATGTCCCCCCAGGCATTACGGCCCGCGTGAAATAGGGATATTTAGCCATGATTTGTTTGGCTTCATCATCGTTGATGGGAATGAGAAAAATCTTGTGGGTGGCTTCCAAGGTGACCACATTGGCCATGGGCGCACTGCTCTGGGTGAGGGCGTCCACATTGCCATCCCCCAGGGCTCTACCGGCTTCTCCAAAACCTAAATGTTCTACTTTGATCTTGTCCCACAGGCCAAGAGCCCGAAGGATGTTCTCGGAATTGACCGCGGACCCGCTCCCTGCTTCCCCTACGGAAACCCTCTTTCCAACCAGGTCCTTCAGGGTTTTAATTCCGCTCTTTTCCAGGGTAACGAAATGATGCCAGCTCGAGTAAACGCCGCAGAGCATGCCAAAATCATGAAAAGGTCCTTCTTTCTGGAATGGACCCAGGCCGTTCCAATTTTGGTAGGAAGTGAGGCCGTGGGTGAGGCATAATTCAATCGCCCCCTGGCGCAAACGCCGATTGTTCTCCAAGGATCCGGCACAGGCCTGGGAGGTTACATTGAGTCCTTTAATCTCTTTGGTCAAAAGGACCGACATTCCTCCCACCATCGTAAACCAAGTCCCCCCCGGTCCTCCTGAACCAAAACTGATGAATTTATCGGCGGCGAATCCCGCTCCCAGACCAGTCAACAGAGCCAAAGAAAGAATTAAAACAGCAATGAACATTTTTTTGATTATCTTCATGACGGCTTCTCCTTTCTTTTCGAAAGTCCTAATTTATCCGGAGCCAATACAATAAAAAGATCACCTCCTTTCCTGGCAGTCTTCTCCTCCCCTCCAGTAGAGACTGGGTCGAAAGCCGGGCGGGAGGGCATGAATGAGGAAGCATCTTCTCATACTTGGCAAAGCTCGATCAGGATGCCGTCGGTGCTCTCGGGATGAAAAAAGGCGACCCGCCCGTGGGCGCCGGGGCGGGGAGAGCCCTCGACCAGCTTGGCTCCGTTTTTCTGGAAATCCCGAATACTCGCCTCGAGGTCATCCACTTCAAAACAGAGATGGTTGATAACCCCTTTTTGCGATCGCACCACTTTATGGAAAGGATCCCATCCCTTGTCCGGGCTGAAGTGCAGAAATTCGATCAGGGTGTCCCCGATGGGGAAAAACGCGATTTTCATCCCGTCTTCTTTTTTCTCCATGACCTCGCTGCAGGTGAGCCCGAAAGCCTTAAACTTTTCAACGGCCCGATCAAAATCCTCCACAATGATTCCAATGTGCCGCATTTTTCTCATCATGACCCTTTTCCTCCTTCTTGGACAAGAAGATCCGCAATTTCGCAAAAATCCCGGATCTTTTCTAACCCCATGATCCGCTCCTCAATCTCCTCTACCCTCTTCTTGGAAAAGATGCTGCCGGCCAGGGTTTGATACTTCTCCCGCAGTTCTTCCCACGGCAGTGGGTCGAGACCATCCCCGTGCGGCCGTTCCAGCAGCTTTTCAAACTTCTGGCCGTTTTTCGTCTGAATCACGGCCCGAGCCGGAAATTTTTCCGGCAAGAGTTTATCCAGTTCCGGGTCGTGATGGCAGTAGATCTTCGGAATGAGATCCCGGAGCTGCGGGGCGCGCAGCCACGCCTCTGTATGCTCGTCGATAAACGTTCTCCTCTTCAGAATGGCCATGGCCGCACCAAAATACATGCTGTGCATTGCCTCGACCACGTTCTGAGGGGCCCTTTTTTCTTTCTCCGGTTCGACTACGAGCCGGAAGGCGTTGCCGATCATATAGATGTCAACCCTCTGGATATCCTCCGGCTTCAGGTCATTCTGACGAACAATGACTAAAACCGCATCCAGCGCCGGGTGCTCGTGCCGGCAGGCTGTGTGGATTTTGATGCCGGTGCGAATGATCTGGTAGAATTTTCCGAGGTCTTTAAGGATGAGCTCGGGATGGGTGTTTTGTGAATACGATTCTAAAAAGCCGTACTGCCCTTCGAAAATATCCGTAGGAGCATTGAATCCCTGCCGGGCCAGCTGGGCGGCGAGGATCCCGCTGTGGGCAGCCCACCCGGAATGGAAAGCTTTGGTCCAGGACCCGGCCACGATGTAGCGGAAAGATCCTGATGCCTGGCTTCCGGCGATGCCCAGGGCATCGATCATCTGCTGCCGCTCCAGGTGGAGAAGCTTGGAAGCCACCACGGTGGCGGCAAAACAGCCGCAGGTCGAGGAGGGGTGAAACCCCCGCCGGTAGTGTTCCGCGTAGTTGATGGCCTGCCCCAGCCGGATGATCGTCTCATATCCGAGAACGGCGGCCGTGATCAGCTTTTGTCCTTCGATGTGGTATTTTTCCCCGAGAGCCATAATCACGGGCCAGATGCAGGCTCCGGGGTGGAGGGAAGAGGAATTCTCCACATCGTCCAGTTCATTGGGCTTGACCAAGGTTCCATTGCCCAAGGCCGCATACTGCGGCGGACATTTCCAAGGTATGCCGATCAGGGAGCAGTCGCCCGGCAAATCCAAACCCCTGATAAAATTTAACATCGCCCGGCTGGAATCGGCCAGCAACCCGTAAGCGGCGTTGCCCGTGAAATCGAGAAACAGTCTTTTGGCTTTGGCGGTGACTGCCGGAGGGAGGTTTCCATACCGATGACCCACACAGAAATCGACATATTCACTCGTGATGCCCATCCGCGAATACCCCTTGCCTTCCGGAGCAAATCTACCTTATCAGATGGCGAAAGGTACAAATATCAGATAGCTCTTTGATGTCCGGCTCATTTTCCAGGTTTAGAATAATATCCTTGGTCCGTTCGATATGCTTCTCCGATAAGATCCCCTTCAAGTACTTACGATAAATATCCACAACCTGATCCATGGTCAAAGGATACTTCGGACCTCCGTAAGGCTGATCCATGGCCCCAGTCAGCATCTTCCCATTCTTCAGTTTTAGGTCAATCCGCCCTTCCCCCGCGAAATACCGGTGGGGGTATTCCGGATGGTATACCACCTTGATCTTTTTGCGAGCCTCGGCAATTCTGGAATCCTTCACCGCTTCTTCCGTGCAAGTATCCAGCCCGCATTCCCCATGGATCATCTGGTAGGCCAGGATATGCTGGGTACTGAAGCGGCTGTCCTCGGCGCTCTTGGGTTCGGCCCGGTCCACTACATTGCGCAGCGGATCGAAATGGAGCACCACCTCCCCTACGTCCTCGTACTTCAACCCGTTCTTGGTCATCAAATCCGTGAGCACATCCACAAAGTTGTGGGTGAAGAAACAGAACCCCCACTTCTTGATCCAGGTGTTATTCGTATAGAAGGGGGCTTTTCCCAATCCCTCGGTCATTTTTCTGAACTCAATATTCTTGTCGCCGCCGGTCAGCATATCCAGGCATTTTTCGATCACCGGATTGCTGGTCATCCCGTCCTTGGCCAGCATGGCGTTTACCACTCCGTTGCGGCACACCGTCGCCGACTCCCAAAAATGGGCATCCGTCCCCCAGGTGTGCATATACCCCAATCCTTGAACCATGGCCAGTCCCAGGGAGGCTTTCGTCTCCTCCTCTGACAATTCCAGGGCCCGGGCACAGCTCGCTGTTGCTCCATAGATGCCGATAAAAGGCAGGTTGCAGATTCCGATTCCATCCGTCCCCACCGAGGCCCACATGGCAATGCGGTTCTGTATCTCCTGTCCCACGTAAAGCGCCACGATGATTTCCTTCCCCGATAACTTCCACTTTTCCGCGGCGGTCAATAGCGCGGGCCAGGTGGTCACGTCGCTGATGCCGCCGCCGGGGAACTGGTCATCTTCCATTTCCGAAGCATGCCCGAAAAAACCGTTAATCAATGCCGCATTGCCCGCGTCTGCCCGGAAGCCGCAGCCATAGACCCCGCTCTCCGGTTTTCCGGAATTTTCCATCACGTACCGGATCACTTTTTTGGAAGTCGGCGCCGCCGACCCTACCAGCATCCCCATCACCTGTTTCAGGGTCAGCTTCTTCACATAATCGATCACGCTTGGGTCCATATCCATGTACTCGGTGTGAGTTATAAATTTGGCGAATTTTTCAGCTACCTCCATATTCTCCTCCTCTAATTTTTTGTTTTACGCTTGGCACCCATTGCCTATTGCCCTTTTCATTTTGCCTTCGGCCCTGTACTCTACCCCCAACCCCCTACACCCTACACCCTTTTCTTCCTTACTTCCACCCCCAAAACCTTTTCCCACACTTTAACCATCGCTCCTTTATTCTCCCTTCCAAGCCCCATATCCAGGGCCATTTGGTAAGTAACCATAGCCGCAGCCGTGACGGGAAGAGGAATCCGATGAGCACTGCTGATCTCCGCCGCATGCACCATGTCTTTGTAGGCATCCGCTAACGGATAACCAGGTCCGAAGTTCCCTTCCAGGATGAGGGGGGTAAAGTTATCTAAAGCAAAGCATTGCCCTGTACCCGTCCGGGCAACTTTACAGGTTTGTTCGGGATCAAGCCCCATTTTTATCGCCATCGGCAGAAGCTCGGCAATGGTCGCACAGTGAATGTTGAACATGATTTGATTGATCAACTTCATCATCTGCCCATTCCCCGAGGCACCGGCATAAATGATCGTGTTGCCCATGGCTTCCAGGGCGGGACGCACTTGGTGAAAAACATTTTCCTCCCCTCCGACCATGATGGTCAGGGTCCCAGCCTTGGCTCTGGCTTCCATCCCTGATATAGGTGCATCCAAAAATGGAATTCCCCTACTCTTCAAGGATTCAGCAATTTTGCGGGTGGTGAGCGGGTGGATGGTGCCGCAGTCGATGACGATCTGATTTGACTGCAAGGCATCAGCGATTCCATTTTTTCCATAAAGAACTTCTTCGACGGCCTTTGTATCCGATAGGCAAAATATAATCCAAGTGGATCGCCGAGCCAGATCGGGCAACGCCGGCATGGCCTTGCCACCTTGGGAGGTTATTTCTTCCACGACTTCTTTCCGGCGCGCAAAAAAATTGAGCGGAAAACCAGCTTTCATTAGGTTGAAGGCCATCCATTTACCCATCGTCCCTAAACCGACAAATCCGATCTCCGGTTTCATTGTTCTATCCTCCATTCCTCCCATAAGTTAACTTGTCCCTTTTAAGGTTGAAGGGCTAATGATTTTGTTGCTGAGCATAATATGGTTGATGGGAATTTGCAATAGGCGGGAGCCGCTTGCCCCATTCTATTTTTAAAGGTTGATTTTTCCCGGGCGGTACGCCGGTCCAGGCCGGGGACCGATTTTTATTGACATGGTTTGCCAGAAGAGATATATAATTTTCAAATTTATTAAGAAAGGAAATTTTTATTTCAGTGGCCCTACTTCTTCATCAGCAATTCAAAGGGAAAGGGGTGCTTTTAACCCAGTCCCAGCGCAAACTTTTAGAATATATCCTGGGACATGAAGATGAATCGGTTTTCCTCAAAATCGGCGACCTGGCACGCCAAGGAAACGTCAGCCAGGCGACCGTCGTGCGACTTGCTAAAACCTTGGGTTTTAAAGGATTCCCGGAATTCCAAAGGGAGCTGCAGCGCCTCTTCCGCAACAAGTTCACTACAATTTCCCGCCTGCAAAACACGGTAAAGAAGGTTGCCGGCGAAAAAGACATTGTCACCAAAGTCCTCCAGACCGATATCGAAAATATCGCTCAAACTTTGCAACAAACCTCCATTCTCGAATTCCGGCAGTTCGTCAAAGGCATCGCCTCGGCAGACCGGATCTTTATCGTTGGTTTACGAAGCGCTCATGCTCTGGCCATTTTTCTGGGAGTTGCCTTAGAGTTTCTCCAGAAAAATGTCTGGGTTCTTCAGCCGGGAATTGGCGATATGTGGGACCGATTGCTGGGATTGAGGAAAAAGGATCTGGTCATTGGGATCAGCTTTCCTCGCTATACCAAACAGACCGTGGAAGTGCTCCGCTTTGCCAAACACAAAGGAGTCAAAACCCTGGCGATTACCGATACCCTGATTTCTCCTTTAGCTCCATTTGCCGATCACGTTTTGACGGCCCGTTTTAAAATGGATTCGTTTATTGAATCCTTCACCGCCCCCCTCAGTTTGATTAACGCCGTGGTTACCGCTTTAGGCGTTCAGGATAAGAAGACCACCCTAACCTCTCTGAAGGCTTTGGAAGAAGTCTGGAAAAACCAGGAGATCTATTACAATACCGGGAAACGAGGAAAGGTCTCCACCACCGAAAGGAGGTGAAGAAGGAAAGCAAGGCATTTAAATCTTATTAATGAGGGAGGTGTTTTATGAAAAAGGTGCTTTATTTCTCTTTGGTTTTGGCGTTGATTGGCGGCTGGGTCTGGGTGGGGGAATCCCCGGCCCAGAAAAAATTTCTTACCCTCGCTTCGGGGAGCCCGGGAGGCGTATATTACCCTCTGGGCGGAGGAATGGCCGTGGCGATTCAAAAGACCACCGACCTTCGCTGCGCCGCCGAATCTACCGGGGCCTCGGTTGAAAATAGCCGCCTAGTGGGAGCGCGCGAGAGCGACATGGGCATGGTCATGGGAAGCATCGCCTACAAAGCCACTCAAGGGCAGGAACCTTTCAAACAAAAGGAACCCCTGGTGGCCCTCTTCCAAATGTATCCGGCCCCGGAACATATCGTGACGGTATCCGGGAAGGGAATTCGGTCGGTAAAGGATTTGCGGGGCAAGAAGGTTTCCATCGATGTCCCGGGGAGTGGATGTGCGGTCATGGCCAAAGCCATCCTGGAAGAATATGGTTTCAATTTGGAAAAAGACCTGACGATTGCCAATCTTTCTCAGTCTGAATCCGTCCAGGCCCTCAAGGATGGAGTGGTGGATGCCGTGTTCTTCAACTTTGCCTATCCCGGGGCCGCCGTGCTTGATTTAGCCGCCACCCGCGACATCGTTTTAATTCCTGTCGAGCCGGCCATGGCCGATAAGATCGTTAAAAAATATCCCTACTACCTGAAAATCTCCATCCCCGCCAAGACCTATCCCAAGGTGGATTATGACGCACTCTGCCTGGGAGATTCCAATGTGTTAGTGGCCAATAAACAGATGGAAAAAGACGTGGCTTACAAAATCGTGAAGGCTATCTTTGAGAATGTTCAAAAAGGAAAATGGGCTTTGATTAATATTCATCCGATTGCCGCTCAATTAACTCCCCCGAACGCGGTAAACAGCCCCATCGCCTTGCATCCGGGTTCGGTAAAGTATTTTAAGGAGGTCGGGGCGATCAAATAATAGAGAAATGGGACGGGTTGCACTTCCCCGTCCCATCCATGGAATGGAAGAATCACCGCCTCATGCTGCCAAGAGAAGCGCCCTGGCCCCCGGACCTGGGAAAAGCTTGGAGTGTTATAACGCCTTTTTAAGCAAGTGGGTAATAGGCGGATCGCTCATATGTTCTTACGGGCAATATTTTTTATAGTATGGCTATTGTTAACTCCTGCGGCCAGTTGGGCAGAAAGCACCGGCCACCTTTTTCTTCGAATGGAAAGTGCGGAGCAAAAGAAAGTTTTACTCGACCTCCCCATCCAGACCGGAGATTTTTTCTATTTTCAATACATCCATTCTTCTGATAAAACCCCCATCCGGGATACTTTCAAGGTCGATGCCCAGGGTCAGATTATTTTGATCGAGGAAGCTTTTCTCTGGCATGGAGCCGGTCTTGAATTTCAGGGACACGAAGGTGTTCAAGTAAGTTATGACAATAAATGGATAAGGGTTCTATTAAACAGGCCTTTTTTTAACCTACCCCTTCGAGTCGGCCGGATTTCTCAACAACATCTTATCCTTCATGGTCAATCCTATCGATTGGATAAACTTGCCCGGCCGGGAAATTGTATTATTCTTTCTATCGCCCGCTAAGGAGATAAATGTCAACCAAGGATTCGAATCGGGAAACTCAAAAAGCTGAAGAAGTCGGTAAAGAGCTTTTAGAAAAAATCGAAGTTAAGAAGCGAGATCCGCAAGGGGGGCTGAAAAAATTCATAACTTATCTGGCTATAGCCGCGTCTGCTTACCATCTTGGTTATGCCTATTTCCATCCTTTTTTTGCTTTGGACCATAGAGTCATTCACTGGGGCTTCATGTCTTCTCTGCTCTTCCTTCTTTTCCCCGCTTCCAAAAAACGTTCTCCATGGGGAAGACCATCCATCCTGGATTTTCTGCTGATCCTATTGAGCGTAGGGCTTTGTGTTTGGATTTTCAGCGAATCCCACAACATTTTACAGAGGGCAGGATCTTATCAGCCTCTCGATGTCTTCATGGGATCTATCCTCATCCTGCTGGTTTTGGAAGCAGGAAGAAGATCCGTAGGGTGGTCTGTTCCTCTGATTGCCATTATTTTTCTTTTCTACGCCTTTCTGGGTCCCTATCTCCCCGATATTTTGGCCCATAAAGGGTATAGCATAAAAAGAATTTCCACCTACATCGCCCTTTCCACGGATGGAATTTTCAGCATACCCTTGGGAGTTTCCGCCCAATTCATTTTTCTTTTTATTCTTTATGGCGCGATGCTGCGTAAATCGGGAGCTGGAAAATTTTTTACTGACCTGGCTTTCAGCCTCACGGGATGGGCCCGGGGGGGACCGGCTAAAGCGGCGGTAATCTCCAGTTGTTTTTTCGGGATGATCTCCGGCAGTTCGGTAGCCAATACGGTGACCACGGGTACTTTTACCATCCCGCTCATGAAGAAGACCGGTTATCCCGCTTACTTTGCCGGGGCTGTAGAAGCTTCCGCTTCCACCATGGGACAGATCATGCCTCCCATCATGGGTGCAGGAGCTTTTATTATGGCCGAATTTCTCGGGATTTCGTATTTTAAGGTCTGCCTGGCTGCGGCCATACCTGCCATTCTTTCCTTTTTTGCTATTTTCATGCAGGTTCATTATCGCGCCATCTTGTTGGGAATCAAGGGGATCCCCAAAGAAGAATTGCCTTCTTTACGGGAAACGTTAATCAACGGTTGGC
>Ga0224495_10003244_pt1 | contig 10101 bp, 6 predicted proteins | sample SF_Jul11_sed_USG_FD_168128 | JGI IMG/M metagenome (GOLD analysis project Ga0224495, IMG submission 168128) | Sediment microbial communities from San Francisco Bay, California, United States - SF_Jul11_sed_USGS_4_1 | ecosystem: Environmental > Aquatic > Marine > Sediment | place: USA: California...
TAGCCACGCCGTAGCACAAAAAACCCTGCTCAAGCAGACACCTTTCCGGCTCAGGGATTTTCTCGTAAGCTCGATAGAACTTTTTGATTTTCTTTTCCTCTTTCTTAAGAGGACACTCATCGCAAACAGCCTTTATCGAGTGACTTATAACAGTCCCTTTCGGCGGCAATTTGCCTGAAATCAAAGCCTCGAGAGCAAGCCAGGTGGTCCTTTCCTCCGGGGGACAACCGGGGACGAAGTAATCGACGTCCACGGTTTGGGCCAAAGTTTTAACTGTATCATAAAGCTCAGGAAGCTCAAGTTCACCCTCGGGCACCTTAACTTTCGTCTGAGGGAAAATTTTCTTAGGATTATCAGTTGATGGTGTTTCAATATAGGCACGGTCCATTGTCATCTGCCGGTTGTAAAAATTGGATAGCCCGGGAATACAGCCTTCGTAAGCACAAGAGCCATAGGCTATCATTACCTTGGATTTGGCTCGCAGGAGATGGGCCATGTGCTCGTTCTCTTCATTCCGAATAGCTCCATTGAAAAGACAGACATCTACACTTTTATCAGCCATCTTCTCTACGTCAGCATACTTGAAATCCAGGCCTACCGGCCAGAACACGATGTCCGCAACTTCAGCTAGCTTCAGTATTTTTTCGTGTATAGCCAGAGTCGCAATCTCACATCCACCACAACTGGCCGCCCAATAAAGAGCTATCTTAAGTTTAGCCATGCTTTGCCTCCTTAGAACTTTGCTTTAAATGGCCCAGTGAATTCGGCCCAAGTTTCCTTACGGATTCCGTAAAACCATTAGTTACCTCAGCAAATTTCGCTCCTTCAGACGCGGAAACCCACTCCAGCCGAACTCTTTCTTCCTCTATCCCAAGCTGCTTCAACATCTTCTTCAGCAGCGGGATGCGGCGCATTGTCTTGTAATTTCCTTCAATGTAGTGACAGTCTCCGGGATGACAACCAAGGACTAACACACCATCAGCACCAATGCTGAGCGCCTTAATCACAAAGAGAGGATTTACCCTGCCGCTACACATCACTCTGATTACCCTTATATTGGGAGCGTACTGCATTCTGGAAGTGCCAGCCAGGTCAGCACCAGCATAAGAACACCAGTTACAGCAAAAAGCTACTATTTTTGGTTCAAAGTTGTCCATCTATCCCCTAATTAAACAAAAAGGGTAGTCCTGATCCACCCTTACCTGCCAGCCTGATAGCACAAGGTCGTAATGATAGCACGCCTGTCAAAAAAAAACAACACTCCAAATATCCACGTCAGTTAGAATTTCTCAACCGTGTATCAATATCAGTAGCTGCTCGCCGGCCTGCCCCCATGGCACTAATAACCGTAGCTGCCCCAGTAGCCATATCCCCTCCACACCAAACTCTGTCCTTGCTCGTCCTCCCTGTGACCTCATCGGTCAATATGGTGCCCCACTTAGTGAGTTTAAGTCCTCTGGTTGTTGAGGGGATAATCGGATTAGGCCTTGTACCCAGAGCAGGGACGGCAGTATCTATCTCCATTATGAACTCAGAGCCTGGCTTTCGAATGGGCCGTGGCCGGCCACTTGCATCGGGCTCACCTAGTTCCATTTCATGTAACTCCACTGCCTTGACTCTACCTCGCTCATCACCGAGGAACTTGCTGGGATTGGTCAGAAGCTTGAAAATGACTCCCTCTTCTTCGGCATTCTCTCTCTCTTCAAGTCTGGCAGGCATCTCCGCTTTGGAGCGCCGATAGACAATATAAACTTCTTCCGCTCCAAGTCTCAAAGCACACCTGGAAGCATCCATAGCTACATTTCCAGCGCCGAATACTGCCACCCGTCTCCCTACTTGTATTGGAGTATCATACTCGGGGAAGCGATATGCTTTCATCAGGTTTGTCCGAGTAAGAAATTCGTTAGCAGAATAAATGCCACTCAGGTTCTCCCCCGGGATATCTAAAAACATCGGCGCCCCAGCCCCGGGAGCTAAGAAGACGGCATCAAAGCCATTTTCCAGAAGCTCATCTACAGTAGCTATTTTACCGATAACATTATCGAGCTTAATTTCCACACCCAGTGATTTCACATAATCGACCTCACCCTGAACGATTATCTTGGGCAACCTGAACTCGGGGATGCCGTACATCAGTACCCCACCAGCCACGTGCAGTGCCTCAAAAATGGTGACTCTGTACCCAAGCTTTGCCAGGTCAGCGGCACAGGTTAGACCTGCTGGCCCGGAGCCAACTATAGCCACTTTCTTATCATTGAAGCTTATTTGCCCTTTTTGCTGTTTAGTAATTTCTGGGTGAGCTCTTTCCCAATCAGCCACGTATCGCTCCAATCTGCCAATAGCAATCGGTGCGCCTTTTTTCGCCAGGTTACAAGTCATTTCGCATTGTGATTCCTGAGGGCAGACACGACCGCAAATGCCTGGGAGGCTATTCTTGCTCTTAAGTATTCTTACTGCCTCAGGCATATTACCTTCCTCTATTGCCTTTATAAATTCGGGGATGTCCACATTGACCGGGCAACCCTCCTTGCAACCAGGTTTCTTGCATGCAATGCAACGGCTGGCTTCCTCCAGAGCTTTCTCGTCGGCATATCCCAGAGCTACTTCGTTGAAATTCCTCTTCCTTACTTCCGGAGCCTGCTTTGGTATCGGCACCCGATTTAAATTCAGTTTTGATTTTTCAGCCATTTTTTTACACTACAGAGACTCGCTCAGGTAATTCGGATAATTCTGCAATCCGACGCAGGTTATCAAGTTGCCATAGGTCAAATGCCCGTGCCTCTTCTATCAGATAAGCTCGTTTCCGCTTAATGAGCAGTTCCCAATCCACCAGGTGGCCATCGAATTCGGGGCCATCAACACAAGTGAATTTCGTTTCGCCGCCCACAGAGACTCGGCAGCAACCACACATACCTGTGCCGTCAACCATTATTGGGGTCAGCCCAACAATAGTCTTAACCCCAAACGGCTTCGTCGCTTGGGAGCATTCCATCATCGTAAACACACGCCCAAATATGAATATCCTATCGAGCTTGTTCCCCGATTCTAGATATTCTTTAACGAACTGGCTCGCCTGCCTGTGTTTCCCACGGCTTCCATCTCCCAAAACAACATGAGTTTCATCGCTCACGCTCTTTAATCTATCCTCCCAGAATAAATAGGTTTCGTCTTTTGCCTCCATGACTGAAACTACTTTGTTGCCTTTTTCCTTTAGAGCCTTCACAAGGGTTATCGCAGGGCCGACGCCAAAAGTGCTACAGACACACATAGTGTTACCATAGGATTCGATTTCTGTAGGCCTGCCCAATGGCCCCACTACATCCATAATGCAGTCGCCTTCTCCAAGAGAGGAGAGTTTCATGGTGCTTCTTCCCATGATGAGGAAAAGAACTTCAACCGCCCCTTCCTTCTTGTCCCAACCGGTTAGCGACAAAGGAAACCTTTCCCCAACCTCGTCTACCCGCAATATCACAAACTGGCCTGGTTTAGCTTTTCGGGCAATTTCGGGAGCCTCTACCTTAAGATAAACTGTGTTAGGAACAAGAACCTCCCTTTTCAATATTTTATACATATCAGCCTCCAGAACATTACTTCACTTCTAACCTTGAAATTCTAAACCACGCTCACTCTAAAGCACTCGCCACAAGATTTGCTAAGTCCATCACCTCAATGTTTATGTCAGGGCCTTTTTCCTCACCTTTGTTATTCATAGCACATTTAAAGTGTATCTGGCACTTCGGGCAGGTGGTCACCAGTATTTCTGCACCAGTGGCTTTTGCTTCGAGCAATCGCCCGACCCTCATCTCATGGGAATATGTATCACAGTTGGTAAAAGCACTCGTCCCGCAACAAAGAGCACATTCCCTGTTCTTTTCCATCTCGATTAGCTCTATCCCAGGAATCGCCTCAAGCACCTTCCTGGGGGAATCATAAATACCTAAGTGCCTTCCCAATCGGCATGGGTCTTGATAAGTTACCTTTCTCCTGACCTCCTTAAATTTCAATTCCTTTTTCTCTATCTTCTCGGCTACGAATTCGGAGATATGCTGCAGCTCACAGCCCAATTCAAACCCCTGCTCAGGATAATCTAGCTTAAGTGTCCGATAACCCTCAGGACATGAGAATATGATTTTCTGCACCCCAGATTCTTTGATCAACCTTGTATTGTGCTCGGCCAGTCTACGGAAGGTCTCTACATCACCAGTCCACAGCGCATCATGTCCACAACATTTTTCGTCGGGAAGCAACATGGGCTGCACTCCCAAATGATTGAGTATCTTCAGATTTGCCCTCGTAATATCGAGCGTCTTCGTCTCCAGGTATCCAAAAATAGGTTCAAAATACGGGATACAGCCAACAAAGTATAAGATATCGCTGTGATCAGATGTCTGATACTCTCTGGTTAACCATTCCAATCTTTTTTGTTTGTAAGGCGACCTTGACATAAGCCGTACAACGGAGTGCAAGAGGCCACCATGAGCTGGACAGCCGCATTCACCACTCTCAAAAGCCAGCGACCTCAACTTTCTCATAAAAATAGGATAATCAACGTCGCTGGGACATTTTAGAGAACAGGCATAGCAACCAAGACACGAGAAAAGCTTTTTATCATGAGTACTTTCGTCTCTCAACCCTAACGCAGCGTTTTCAATTACAGTTCGCGGTGAATAGGATGGGTCATACTTGGTCACAGGACATATACTGGTGCACTTGCTACATTCTAGACAATAGTAGGCCTTAGTATCTTGAAGAATGTCCTCCAAAGTTAAAGCGGCTTTTTCCCAGCCAGTCTCTTGAGATTTTCGGAATGGTGAAGGACCTAATTTTTTAAGCTCCTGCACCATATCTTTAATAGTCTGGGCAAATATTGGCCCCTCAGATGCAGCTATCCACTTGAGCCTTATCCTTTCGTTTTCAATGCCAAGCATATTGGCTACCTCGCTGACCATCCGGAACTTCTCTTCCGCCTTTAAGTTCCCCGAAATATAGTGGCAGTCACCTGGATGGCAGCCGGCGACCAAGACACCATCAGCTCCACTCTCAAGCGCCAAAGAAATGTGTTCCGGAGCCACCATGCCACTACACATAACCCTTATGGTTCTTACATTAGGAGGATACTGGATACGGCTTGTGCCCGCTATATCTGCTGCGGCATATGTACACCAGTTGCAGGCAAAAACAATAATGCGAGGTTCAAATTCAGTCATTTTTCTACTGCGGCTAGCGCCTTAATCATGGTAGATATCTCATCACGATTGAAATGCTTGATTGACATGGCTCCGCTAGGACAAGCAACAGCACAGGCACCACAGCCCTTGCACAACGCTTCATTCACGGTAGATACCATCCTCCCATCTTTAATAACCACCTTGGGAGCCTGAAATTCACAAATTTCCTCACATATTCCACAGCCATGACACAGGGCCTCATCTACACAGGCGATGGCAGCTTCAGTGGCAACGCTACCTCTATCTATTAACTCCAGTGCTGCCGCGGCTGCCGCTCTGCCGTGAGACACAGAATCAGGAATGTCCTTGGGAAATTGGCAACAACCGGCGAGAAAAACACCATCCATGGCCGAAACTTGAGGCTCAAGCTTGGCATGACGTTCCAGGAAGAAACCCGAGGCCTTTTGAGTGATGGAGAATTTCCTGGCAATTTCCGTAGAATCAGACCGGGGTATCATGGCGGGACAGAGAATAACCATATCCACGGGGATGCGCATTACTTTCCCTAGCAAAGTGTTCTCGGCTATCACGACCAGTTTTCCTTTCTCTTCCTCAGTTTTGGCTCTATCAGTCACCTCGGCTACCTTGCCTTTTATGAAAACAACACCTTCTTCAGAAACACGCCTGTAGAATTCTTCATAAGCATCCCCGGTGCAGCGCATATCAATATACATTTCATATACATCGGCATCTATTTTCTCTCTGAGATGATGGGCATGTTTCAGTGCATACATACAGCAGATTCTGGAGCAATATTCACGGTAATTTTTATCCCGGCTGCCAACGCAATGAATGATAGCCGCACTCTGGGGCACACTTCCATCCTTAAGCTGAATTTTCCCGGAAGTCGGCCCCGCAGCACAGGTCATCCTCTCAAATTCAAGAGCAGTTATGACATTATCGTATTTCCCGTAGCCATATTGTAGTATCTGACTCGAGTCGAAAAGATCATATCCTGTAGCCAGGATAATTGCACCTACTTCTAATTCAATAATTTGATCCGTTTGGTCAAAATTTATGGCCCCGGCCTCACAGAATTTGACGCAAGCGCCACATTTCTTCCCACCCGACTGGATATACACGCAGTGGTCTTTGTCTACTGTGGCAATATTTGGAATGGCTTGAGCAAAAGGAATATAGATAGCTTTCCTTTGCCCCAAGCCTACTTCGAACTCGCTCGGCACCTTCCAGGGACATTTCTGCTCACAAACTCCACAGCCAATGCATTTGCTTTCATCCACATATCTCGCCTTTTTCCTCACCTTCACCTTGAAATTGCCCACAGACCCCGATACTTCCTCCACCTCGCTATAAGCCAGAAGCTCGATATTAGGATGATGCCCTACCTCACTCATCTTCGGAGTCATAATACATTCAGAGCAATCAAGGGTAGGGAAAGTAGTATCCAGTTGAATCATATGCCCACCAATTGACGGCTCTTTTTCTACCAAGTAAACCTTGCGGCCACTGTTGGCTATTTTTAGGGCTGCCTCTATCCCGGCAATTCCACCACCCACAACCAGAGTGTTAGGATTGACCGGTATCTCTTTGATTTCCAAAGGTTCGTGATAATAGACACGTTGCACAGCAGCCCGAATCAGGTCCTTGGCTTTCTCAGTGGCCTGCTTCTTATCTGCATGGACCCAAGAACATTGCTCGCGGATATTGACATGCTCATATAGATAGGGGTTCAAACCGGCAGCCTGGCAAGTTTTACGGAAGGTGTGTTCATGCATTCGTGGTGAACAAGAGGCAACGACGACCCGATTAAGCCTTAATTCTTTGATATCATTCTTGATGAGCTCCTGCCCAGGGTCTGAGCAAATATACCGATAGTCGCGGGAAATCACTACATGAGGCAAGGTGGCAGCATATTTCACTACTTCCTCAACATCAACCGTGCCAGCGATGTTCAACCCGCAGTGACAGATGTAAACCCCGATTCTTTTCTCATTTTCCATATGCACAGTCACTTTCTAACTACAGCCTTCCGCATAATCTCTTACAAAATTCCCCTCCCTTGGTGGTAGACGGTCATGGTGAGAGTGAGCTCTGCAAGCTTTTCTTTTCTCTCTAACCCCCTCATACCAGAATAGGAGCTGTTTAATTTTGATTCTGCGTTCATTCTGGGCCCTTTGGAAGCCTTTCGCCAACCGCTTGTTTTGTAGCTTTGGCAATCGGCATTGATTGTTATAATTCCCTAGCTAAATAAAGCTTCTACCTGAGCTAGGATTTGCTCATCAGTGAAGTGGTGCATGGAAATAGCTCCTGATGGGCAGGCAGCACCACAGGTGCCACAACCCTTGCATACTGCTTCATTGATATGGGATACCCTCTTCTCATCTCTAGGTTGAAGCTCGATAGCCTGAAATGGGCACAAGACTTCGCAAACTCCACAGCCTGAGCATTCATCTTCATTGACAAATGCATTTATCGCCTCAGCCTTGACATAGCCCATCCTCAGGGGGCCAGCTGCTTTTGAAGCAGCAGCATAGGCTTGAGAAATTCCTTCAGTTACATCTGTAGGCCAGCGTGCTGAGCCACAGATATAAACTCCGTCCATGGCAAACTCTACAGGGCGGAGCTTTAAGTGTGCTTCCAGGAAGAAACCAAACTCATCTAAGGAGACTTTAAGCATTTTGGAGATATTCTGATTATCCTCGGCAGGGATAAGAGGAGTAGTCAAAACAAGCATATCACAGGGAAGTTCTATTTCCTTTCTCCATAATTCATGGTACACCTTTATCTTTTCAACTTTTTCATCCCCGATAACTTCGGGAGGCCTTTCTAAGCTGTATCTAATGAATCTAACCCCTAGCTCCATGGCTTTTCGATAATAGGTCTCAAAGTCTACACCATAAGTCATGAGGTCTCGGTGCAATATCCAGACCTTTGCCTTTGGATTTGATTCTTTAATAAGGAAGGCGTTTTTAATTGCCGTCATGCAGCAGATTCTGCTGCAATAAGTTCTCTCAGGAACACGGGCTCCCACACAATTGATCATCACAACATTCTGACCCAAGGGTTCCCCCCTCTTCATCCGCTCCTCTAGCTCCAGTTGAGTGAGTACATTGGGCATCTTCCCATAGCCATACTGACCCGTCGGTTTTAACGGCTCAGCTCCGACAGCCACCACAATGGTACCCACAGTGAATTGGTCCTCCTTGTCCTTCCCATCCAGAGTGACATTGAAGTTACCTATAAAGCCGGTTACTTGTTCTACTTTGGACGAGAGATAAGTCTTGATCTTGGGATGACTTTTGACGTGTTCAACAAGTGGTTTGATTAATTTCACTGCCTCTTTATTCGTGGGAAAAAGTTTATTAACACTGCGAAGCGTCCCCCCAAGTTCGGGCTCCTTCTCCACTAAATGAACATCAAAACCCTGATTGGCTAAGTTTAAGGCTGCCTCCATTCCAACAACCCCTCCACCAATCACCAATGCCGAAGGAGCCACCTTAATTTCAATCTCTTCCAATGGCTGCAACAACCTGGCTTTGGCCACTCCCATCCTTATCAGGTCTTTAGCCTTTTCCGTAGCTTTCTCAGGCTCACGCATATGCACCCAGGAGCATTGGTCTCTTATGTTAACAAACTCGAAAAGATATTTGTTTAAGCCCGCTTGCTCACAAGCAGCTCGGAAGAGCGGCTCATGGGTTCTAGGAGTACAGGAGGCTACTAGGACCCGATTTAAATTGTATTCCTTTATCCCTTTCTTAATTGCTGAAATCCCTTCCTCAGAACAGGTGAATAAATTGCGTTCAGCATGCACTACGTTTGGTAGCTGTTTGGCATATTCCACAACGTCCGGAACATTGACATATGCCCCAATATTTATGCCACAATGACAAACAAAAACTCCGATACGAGGATGAGAAAGATCTTTTTCTTCCATGGCCCTTACTTGCCTCCTGCTATAGCTTCCGCAGCTCTGCCCGCTGCCCCTGAGGCCTGGGTTACAGAATCCGGAATATCCCGGGGACTATGGACATAACCACAGGCAAAAATGCCCGGCTTTGTAGTATCCAACGGTTGTACCAATTTATCTGGAACCTTTACAAAGCCATCTTCGTCTAACTCTATACCTAGTATTTTCGCCAATTCTTTGGTGATTTGAGGAACCATGGCTTGGGCAAGAACCACCAGTTCCGCCTCAAAACACTTTATTTCTCCGCTGATGGTTTCCTCATACCAAATGATAGGATTATCATTCTCAGGGTTAACTTCAATCCTACCAGGACGCCCTCTGATATAAGTTACGTTGTATTCTTTTTTAGCTCTGGCAATGTATTCCTGAAACCTTTTACCGACAGCTCTCATATCCATGTAGAAAATGGTGGATTTTGTCCCCGGATGATGCTCGAAAGCTAGCATTGCTTCCTTAGTAGAGTGCATGCAGCAGACGCTGGAGCAATAAGCTTTATTCCTGAAATCCCGAGAGCCGACACATTGGATAAAAGCTATATTCTCCGGTAGCCTGCCATCCGAAGGACGCCTAAGTGCTCCCATAGTGGGTCCTGAGGCAGCAGTAAACCTCTCAAATTCCATAGCAGTAATCACGTTCTTTATTTTCCCATAGCCGTATTCTGTTATCGATGAAATATCATATAAGCCAAGCCCTGAAGCGATGATTATCGCGCTTACCTCTAGTGCAATGGCCTCATCTTGCATCGTATAGACTATCGCTTTTGGCTCACATCGCCGCTCACATTCATGGCATTCTATGCACCCTTCGATTTGTCCGGCCAGACAGCGTGAAGCTTCCTCTATGGCTTCCTCTGGAGAATATCCCAAAGCCACTTCACTGAAGTCCTGAATCCTCTTCTTAACAGGTTCTTCCCTCATCTCCACCTTATTTCCGGCAGGAAAGCGC
>Ga0224495_10003245_pt1 | contig 10098 bp, 6 predicted proteins | sample SF_Jul11_sed_USG_FD_168128 | JGI IMG/M metagenome (GOLD analysis project Ga0224495, IMG submission 168128) | Sediment microbial communities from San Francisco Bay, California, United States - SF_Jul11_sed_USGS_4_1 | ecosystem: Environmental > Aquatic > Marine > Sediment | place: USA: California...
TATTAACCCAACTATTATCAAATAACCACCGATGAGTATCAAGATCGCTGAAGAATATACTGCCTGCCTGCTGATTTGAATTGATTCAATCCTTTCTCTGAAATATCTGCATAAGCTTATCGCCCAAAAGCTACCCAGTATACCCCAGCTCAAAAAGACCAGGCTGGTAATCGGAGCATCCTCTCCCATAAATCCAGCAGTAACCAGGTAAATTAGTAAGCCCAGAAGAGCTAAACTGGATATCAGCGGAAGCATTAACCTTTTCCTCTCCGTTACTATAGTAGAGCGAAAGGTGCTTTCCAGGTTTAAGATAGATAAAATCGCCCCACTTAAGAGGAAAGCTAAGAAAAGTTTACCTCGCTGGCTAAAATAAAAAACCATCTCTCCAAATATGTCTTTCTTTATTACCATAATGCCCCCTTTTAAATGCCAGAATAAAAAGAAAAAACTCAGGATCAAGAAAGGAGCAAAATTTAACACCACTTTTTTCAGCTCGGCTTTTGAATCCTCACGACCCAAAGAGGTAGTGTAAAGTATCCACAGGGGGGGGATGAAAACAATACCAAAAGCTAAAATGAAAAAACCGGGACCAGATCCTGCCGGAGTTTTTTTCAGAAAGAGCCAGAGATAACCCAAAAGCACGGAGAGATTGGCGAGGTTGAGAAAAAGAAAGCTCTTTTTATTCACCCCTCTGGTTGATTTTAGAAATACCCACAGCTCGCATCCTGTCAAAACCAGAAGGGAAGCACCAATAAGTATTTGAAAAACAATTAACATTATCTCCTTCTGGGAAAATATAGCCCTAAAGTTTCTTTCGTCAAAGAATTATTTTTCTATAGAATTAAGGACTTTAATCCAAACCCTGATCATAAAGATAGAAACGGGTAATAACTGAAATGAGTATGTAATTAGCTACCATCGTTATTCCTATTTGCAGAACCAGAATTAACGAGACGATCTCCGGGTTGAACTTGGAAAGTAATAAAGGCGCTCTGCGATACAAAAAGCTAAATGGAAAAGTCAGGAGATTGGGCAGGAATACAAAAAAGTAAGTGCTGAAGAAATTCCTCCTGAAGATCATAATGCTCAAAACCAAGGAAGAAATGATGTTTTTGCCGCTCAGGATTATGGCTGGAATGGAATACGCGAAAAATCCGTAAAACACTGCCCCGGTGCCCAGGCTAAAAATCTCAAAAGCTATCTCTTTTTTCAGGTTTCCTTCCAAGAATCCTTTTCCTATGACCCTGGACACAAAAAAGAACCAGCCCAAAAGAACAATAGTCTCCAATACCCATATGCCTAACAATAAAATATACTTGGAGAAAGTTAGTTTTAATCCGTTGATGATTTCAATTTTCCTGTCAGCTAAAAAATAACAGAAAAAAAGATAGATTGCCCAACCTACTGTGATAATACCAAAAATCCCTCCCAGAAACAGGCTCGCTCTCGAGAATATCTTGGGCAGAAAAATAAAATAAGCTGGATAATGTAGAATATAATCACCCATAAACTTTTTCACCAGCGGGACTAAGGCAAACGAGAAAAGGGGAGAATAGAAATTAACCAGAACCAGAAGCAAAAGCAACTGGACAATTCCATATACGAGAAAGGGTAGATATAGTACCGGTTTCTTGAAAGATTTTAATCCCGCTAGGTAAACAGAAAAGAAAAAATTGATTTTCTGAAGAATAGTCATCTTCCCGTGATATGTTAAGGAATCCAGCAGACAGCAGGGGACGGGTCCGAAACCAGTCCCTCCCTGTCATGAACCAGTATATAATAGCAATATTCGATTCCCGGTTTAAGCTGTGAATCGTTGTAATTCGTTGTTGATTGCTGACTGATGATAGCTATGCTGTTGGTGTCAGTCTCAATTCTGAAAACTTGATAGAAGTCGAAATCATCATCGCGGTTTTGAGACCAGGAAATTCTCAAAGTAGTGCTGTCAACCTGAGATAAGGAGACATTCACCGGTTCTGGAGATTTGTTTTCCAAGGTTGTGCCCTTTTCCACATTACTTCCGTTGTATAGTCCGGACTTGTCATAGGTATATACACTGTAGAAATAGTCAATCCCGGATTTAAGTCCGGTATCGGAATAATTGGTAATGCTTCGAGTGGTAATGACACTTACCAGAAGCGATTCATTATCGACTAAATCTGTGCTCGCCCTGTAGATGCGGTAAGAGTAAAAATCATTATCCTGACTCTGCGTCCAATAAAGGGTTAAACTCGACTGGGATAAAGAAGAGATAGGGAAAAGGAATACCGGGATTGGAGGAATTTGAATGGTAACTTTTCCCGGAGCAGTAAAAGAAGGTGCTTGATTACCTGCTTCATCCTTGAAATGACCTACCACTATTGCCTGCTCCATCTCGTTATTCAGAGGTACAAGATAATCCAGCTCGTATATCCCGTCTTCAGAAGTCTGATCACCATTACCTCCGTCATCATAAAGCCTGATATTTGTCAGGATTCCTAAATCTACGGTTGCTTGACTAAATAGCTCTCTACCCTCCAATCTAAAATGAATGACATCCCCGGGGCTTTTAATCTCTCCCTCGGTATCCTCGGTCAGACTGAATATCTGCGCCTGGGTATCCAGAATGATTTTGTCCTGATAGAAGTCTGAGGTTTCGTTTCCATCCTGGTCTTTATATCTGACGTAGACTTTTTTCTCGCCATCTCCTGCCTCCAGAACCCAGTTTCGGGTAACCAAGAAATTCTCCCAGGTGGAATTTGAAAAAAGTGAGTCATTTCCTATCATCATATATATGGTAGAAACTGGTGCTATGAGTCTTAAGGTCACATTAAGGGAGTTGGTCAGATTACGGTTTTCATTGATAATTATTCCATATAGATTAGATCTGGCAGAGACTATGCTAGATTTATAGCCTTCAAAACCGTTCCTATCCATTGCCGAGATTTGATAAAAATACTCACGTCCATTCTTAACTGATCTATCGGTGTATTGGGTGTTAACTGTGGAATCGTAAAGTGATGGGGTTACCCCGCTTGTGTCTGCGCGATAGATTTTATACTTTTCAATCTCCGTGGTATCGCTTATGTCCCAGCTCAGAACAATTCTCTGATCTCCCACCTTTACCTCAATATTTCTGGGAGTGGGAGGAACACTGAAATCTTTATCCGGGCTGGTAGGACTTTTGATCTTCCTTTCACACCCGCTTAAAAGTAAAATGGGAAGAAAAATAAGAATCAAAACTTTTCCCCTCATTTTTTTCTCCTTTTAGAAGTTTTTGGTTAAACTTAATTTTAACCCTACTTCTCCTGGCTCCAGAGAAATCGAGCTGCCCACACTTAAGCCATCTTCGAAGGAAGGAAAAAACACTAATGCATCCATTAAGTTAAATCCCCAAACTGCAATCGCCAGCCCGATTGTAGCTCTTCTGATATTCTCAGCATCATAGGCTTCCCTCTGTTTTTCATCCAGTAACTGTTTCAGCCTGTTAACCTCCTCTATACTTCTTGCTGCATTGTAATCATTTTTAACTTTAACATATGCATCGTTTTTATCGGAGAAATCCGCATCCGCTATAGCATAAGCCATAGCTGCTCCCAGGGCGGATAAGCTAAAGAGGAAAGCCTTTTTCTTCTCCCCATAATAAAACTGCCCCCAGCCTGGGATCAAAACCGACCTCAAAGCACCTTTAAACCTGGTCTTGGGAACAAGGGTAATCGAAATACGATTGGCAGTTGTCCCGTCTAACCACATATTGGTTTTCCAGTTCTCGTAACCATCCTTAAGAGCTTTAATCCTGTACCTTCCTATTAAATTATGTGGAAGAGTCGCTGGAGTAGTGGCAACCAGATTATACTCTCCCTCTAAAAAAACTGTTGCTCCTGAAGGAATCGAGGTTATAACCAGCCCCGCCTCAGATTTTTTCTCTTCTTCCTGTGAAAAGGCGGGCTGAAAAAGAAAAAGGACGAGACTTATAAACCAGATTATTCTGCTGATTTTAGTAATCATAGGTTCTCCTTAGAAAACTATCAAGATAGCCTAAGAATACATTTATACTATGAATAAAGCAAGTTTTTTTTATATACAGAAATAAAAAATCCTGCCGCAGGCAGGATGGACCTTCAGTCAAAGAAAAGTCTAATATGCACCTTTTCCGAGGGCTACCACTAAAATAGTTTTCAGCATAATCACGAAATCCTTCAGTATGGACCATTCCCGTATGTAATTCAGATCATGATATACTTTTAACTTAACGTCATCGATCGAAGAGTCATAGCCGTTTTCAACCTGTGCCAGTCCGGTTATGCCTGGTTTCACTTTTAAGCGGTAGTGGTACCCATCGACTCTGTTGGTAAAATCCTTAACGAAATGATACCTTTCAGGCCTTGGTCCCACTAAACTCATCTCTCCTTTTAACACGTTAAGAAGTTGCGGTAGCTCATCCATCCTGGTTTTCCTTAATACTTTTCCTACTTGTGTGATCCTGGGATCACCCTGCTTAGCCCATATTGGACCGCACCCTTTTTCGGCATCCACCACCATAGTTCTGAATTTATAGAGATAGAAAGGTTTTCCGAAACCGTCCTTTCCCCTTCGCTCGGTTTTTCTTTCCTCACTGGAAACCCGTATTCCGAGAACCCTTCGGTTCTTTTTTCTCCTGTTCATACCCACTCTTTCCTGTTTGAAAAAGACAGGTCCGTATGAATCCAGTTTAATCAGCATCCCTATTATAAAGAATAAAGGAAGAAACAGAATTATCCCTGCTACCGAACCTCCAATATCTATAATCCTTTTAAGTAATTTTTCGGTTTTATCCAGATAATAGGCTCCTAATCCTTTTTGCGTTTTCTCTTTGGGGAACACAAGATATGTAACTGCATACATGAATAGACAGAAGGTGGAAAGAAAATAATCCTTAAAGTAGAATGCTATCGTATCCCTGAAATTGTTTATTTCTTTTTTGTGCAAAACTTCTAATTTAGGGGAAATCAGGTTTATCTCAGTATAAGAGAGTGTTGGATTAATGCTAATTGAGGAATCAAACAAATGCGTTCGTAACCCCTTGATGTATTTGTTTTGAGAAATTGTAGAAATAGAATTAGACAACTTGAGACCTCCACGCCAGATTTTAAAAACAACAAAATACTTTAATTATAATTTTAGCAAATCAACTGCCAATAACTGAATTTTTAGATTTAAAAACTGCTAATTTGGGATATTTTTGGTGTTCTTTTAACTTCTGATTTTTCATTAACTTGCCTTTTGATTTCCCGGGAATTTCAATCTTATTATATAAATACGCTAATAATAATCCTGCATTTGTTCATAATTTGAACTTTTTTATGCAATACCTTGCATAAATTAGGTAAAAGCTTACATTAAGAGATTTTTGGATAAATTAGAAAAATATTTCAAAAAAACAGGGTAAATGGGGAGTTATTTTCTCTTTAAGCTTAACAGTTTTATAATCTGGCTGAAGATGAAAAGAGAGAAAACAGCAATTAAAAAGACGATCAACCCTGAGACTTTATGTAAAAAGTCTTCAGCTAATTTCGGGCTTACTACATAAGCCCCTAAAGCGGTTACAAAAATACGGAATATATTTGCCCCTATGGCTATGGGAAATACCGACAAGAACAGGATAATCCTTTTCAGGTTCGATTTGAATGTGATATAGGCGAAAAAAGCGCCTAGTGCCAGAAGCGAAACCAGAGACCTTAATCCGGAGCAAGCCTCTACCACCTCTAAGGAATAATTAGGAAGGTGAATGATATTCCCCTGCCTGATAGAAGGTAATCCAATAAAATGCAAAAGCATATAGGTTAGTTTGCTTGAAAAAAGCTGCATGGGAAAGGAGATTGCATAGTAAATCACATAAGGAATCGGAATCATAAAGCCAAGGAAAGCAATTGGAAACAAAAGCTCCTTGGCCCATTCTTTGCCGTTGAGAAAAAATACAAGCCCGAAAAGAACGACAATCATAGAAAACCTGGCAGAAAAATATTCAGCCCCGGCAGTACCAATGATATAAATCCCCAGCCCTAAAAGCATAATAATCAAACCAGGGTAAGACCTTTTAGACTCCAGGGTTTTTAACCTGTCTTTTTTCTTCCAGACAAGATAAGCGCTGATCAGGGGAACCAGAAACCCGTGAGAGTAATTGGGGTCCTCCCACCAGTGCTCCACCAGACCGGTAATCACCTGAAAATAGAGCAGGATAAAAAGAAAAGCCAGAAGGTAGCTCGACCAGTGGAATTTTAAGGAAAATTTTGAAGTCTGTTCTGTCATTTATTATCTGTTTAACAACCTATAAAGATTATCGGAAATATATAAAAGACGGATAGTGAAAGAAAGGGAAAACATCTTATGCTCCAGATAACTTATTTTGAATTCTACCGAATTGAATAAATAAATTTATCTTTCCCAAAATATTAGACTAAAAAATTCATTTTTTCTTGACAAATATTATAATATATCTTTAATTTGCGACTAAATTACATGTAGGGAGATATTTTTGGGGACTCTAACAATCAACTCATAATTTATAACAGGGAGGTAAGATGATAGGCTTTATTTTTAGCAATGGATTGAAGGGATTAAAAAGGTATTTCTTAAGAAATGCTTTTTTTATTTGTTTTTTGCTCTTTTCACTTTTAGTAGTTAACGAGAGTAAGGGGCAGTGTGGATTAGATGGATGTGATCCTACTTGCCCGTTGTCAAATTACTATGATGGATGCCCGGTATATGCTGAAAGCCCATCTGTACACGTTGTGAGTTTTACACCCACAAGTGGCGATACTTTAGGGGCTTGGGTATTGTGTGTCTCGGCTGGGGGAGGTGGAAGGATTTATTTTAGTAATGAAGTCAGAGTAGGTGTATGTGGTGATGAAGAACAATCAATATGCAGTATTCATTCGCTTTTTACCGAGTATTGCGGGAGCTGCAGCTGGCACAATACTATATTAGTTTATGGTAAAATAGGAGATAAAATTAACCTTTGCTCAACAGCACTTCAATGGGTAGATGGTGGACTGTACTGCCGGGCTGAAGCACAGAGTGGTTCAATTGAGTTTACTTTGGCTATACCTGACACAACCCTAGTAGAACAAGCCGAACCCTCTGAATTTGGTCCTCCACCATTACCGGAGCAACTTTTTGGTGACCCTGTGAATACAGGCAACGGAAACATGTATATGGCTGAAAAGGATGTAACCATTGCATCCAGCAAAGGTCTTCCCATTGAGTTTGTGAGGAGCTATAACAGTCAAGCTAATTTCTCAGGTTCTTTATTTGCAAACTGGAAACACAGTTATGATTATTCCCTGGTTGAAGATACCGTTACTGGAGACATAATTTTAAAGGAAGGTACGGGTAGGGAGTTGGTATTTAAATACCACTCGTGGTATGATACCACCTCAGAAGAAAGTGTTTCCGTTTTTTTAAACCATGTGGGATATTTTACAAATTGGAATTCGACACTACAGATTCAGGTTATACATTAACCAAGACTGATGATACTAAATGGCATTTTGATTCAACAGGTGTACTACAATATATAGCCGATAGAAACAACAACCAGATTACCCTCATTTATTCCTCGGATACTCTTAAGACTATAAACAATGCTTCTGGCAGGAGATTGATCTTGGAATATAACGACAGTGGTAAGATAGATACCTTAAAAGATGGGTCGGGGAGAGTATTAGTAACTTATGTAAACGATATTGATACAGCAATGGTTATACATCATGTCTCAGCTTCTAAAGCGGACACAACCAAATACATCTATCAATCGCTATCGGCAACTTGCCCTGACTGTATTATTAAAATTGAGAATTCGGATGGCTCAGAATACAACTACCAATATGATGGTTATAAAAAAGTATCCTCTTTCTCTCAAAAAAATGGTGTTAATAGTATAAACTTTAATTACACTTGTAGAACCGGTACATGTCCAACTTTCATAGAAACTAAAGTTATCGACGCAGGCAGTGACACCTCGATATATAGTTCCACCTGGGATCCCTGCAAAAACAGAAGGCGTTTAGCCAAGATTGAAAATTCAGGAAGCGGAGTACAGGATGTTGAGTTTACGTACGGAGTACTAGGAAAGATAATAAGAAAGAAATATAAAAACGGTGTAGCGGACAGTTTCGCTTATGATCAACGCGGGAACATGATAAGAGAGTACAGAGCGGTCAACAGTTCTTTGGAACAGCTCACTAAATATTATTACAATTCAAATTATAATCTCCCGGATTCTATTATGAGAGCAAGTATAGTCAATCCAAGTAATAACGCTAAGACTATATATTCATATGATTCCAATGGTAATTTAACTTCGGTTAAAGATAGTGGTATGGTTGATACATCCAATTGGTACTACGATTCCACAAACTATGCTTACAACAGTTATGGCCAGTTGGTTAAGATAGATGGTCCCAGGGATAATAGTACTGATGTGGTGGATTCCACTGTTTTTACTTATGATACTCTCTGGAATGAGTTAGCTTCTGTTATTCAGTACGTTTCCGATACTTTTCTGGTAACCACATATTCGGAATACGATTCCTTGGGCAATCCCCAGTTGATAATAGGTCCCGACAGCGTTAAAACCAGGTATTTCTACGATGGAAGGGGAAGAACTAATAAGATTATAAACGGTTCAACCTTATCGGACAGCACGATCACTCAGTATGCCTATAATTCCCTTGGAAACGTCACCCAGATAATCAGGGCTAATGGGGATACTTTAAAATATAACTACGATTCAGCCAACAGGCTCGCTTCCATAGTCAACGGGGTTAATGATTCTTTGAAGTATACTTATGATATCGAAAGCAGACTTACCAAAAAGGAAATAGTCAACAGCTTTGGAGTTGTGACCTGGTATGAGAACTATGGGTATGACACGAAAAAAGACCTGCTGACCAAGATAATTGGTCCATATGATGATACTACCATTTTCCGTTATGACCAGGTAGGGAACAGAGTTTTTAAAAGGGATGCTATGGGTGATTCAGTCGATTTCCGTTATGATGATTTAAACCGACTTACTACGGTTGTACAGTGGAAAGATGAAGATAGCCTAAAAACAATCTATACCCATGATTTGAGGAACAACCTGGAAACGGTAACCGATGCTGACAATAACACTACTTCATATAAATATAGCGATAAGGGACATATCACCCAGGACAGTTCTGCGGTGACAGGGGTGACCAAATATGAGTATGATGAAGCCGGGAACCTGGTCAAGAAAAAAGATTCCGAAGGTGACAGTATTCTCTACTATTATGATGCCTTAAACAGGTTAACCCTGATAAAATTCCAGGATACCACCAGGAATATCGCGTACGATTATGATGGCGCAAGTTCCTATAGAATAGGCAGGCTTTACAAGGAAGAAGCACCATATGATACCATTACCTACTCTTACGAGTACACAGGCTTATTGGACCAGGAGATCAAAAAAATCGATGGGGTCACTTATACCACCAAATACAGCTATGATAAAAACGGTAATCTTACCTATATGGAATATCCCAATGGAAGGAAACTATATTATTACTATGATAAGGCTGACCAGCTCGACAGTTTGAGAACAACCAAATTCAGAACGACCAAACGTCTGATTACGGATATGGACTATGCCCCCTATGGAGGACCTACGTCCTTCACCTACGGTAACGGTATAACCACCACCATAAAGTATAACCAGAGATACTGGGTGGATAGCCTGGCAACGGATACCAACATAACCAGACGCAAGTATTATTATGACAAGGTGGGGAATATCGTCAGGATCGATGATCTGGTTAAATCGGCAAAAAGCGAGAGCCTGGCTTATGATGATTTGAACCGCTTAACCTTTGCCGTTTCAGACTCATTTTATTCCGATACCCTGAGTCCGGCAAGAGATACTATCTGGTATGTTTATTCCGATGCGGGGAACCGTATGATGGAGATAATGGGTTATGATACTACTTTTTACCATTATTCCTCCAACAAGCTTGATAGCATCACTGGTTACGAGTCGGCGATTTACCGATATGATAATAAGGGGAATATGATTTTAAAAAGCACTACGGCTGATGATACACTGGATTACGACCAGCT
>Ga0224495_10003246_pt1 | contig 10095 bp, 8 predicted proteins | sample SF_Jul11_sed_USG_FD_168128 | JGI IMG/M metagenome (GOLD analysis project Ga0224495, IMG submission 168128) | Sediment microbial communities from San Francisco Bay, California, United States - SF_Jul11_sed_USGS_4_1 | ecosystem: Environmental > Aquatic > Marine > Sediment | place: USA: California...
ATAAAATTGTCCGCGCAGACGAGCTTGCGCCGCGCCTCTGTCGACGTTAATCGGTGCGGCGCAGCGTGCGGTTTTGCCGACTATCCAGCGCACGATGGTTGAAATCGCCGCCTGCGGTACGACGCTGTCATGCGCAGGTAACAACATCTCCGCAACACCCGGCAGACGTTTTTCTTCCAATGGAAATCCCGCTGTACGCCACGCATTCAGCGCCGCAGCATCTTCTGCCAGGTCGTCGCGAGCGATCCACAATACACGTTCGGCGGCGGGCACAACCGCCAGCATATCCAACGCTGACAAGGCATCTTGTGTCGCCGCAGTGTAAATAAACCCTGCCGCCTCAATCGCACCGTCGGTGATGTGGGGGTCCGTGCTAAACTGTTCGCCGGTACGCTGCACGGCCCGCAATTCGCGGACGAAATCCCGCCCCTTTAATATCGGCGACCACGCCACTAAAAAATCCACGGCGCTGCGTGCCGCGCTGTGGGCCGCCAAAATCGCGCCGATACGCACGCCCACCAATCCCACCTGAGTAAGCGCAGGTGTAGCGCGCAACAAGGTTATTGCGTGTTCTATGCTTGCAAGCCAGGCGTTGACGCGCTGCGGATCTTCATCTACACCGCTGGAGTTACCGGTGCCGTGATAGTCCAAGCGGAGGACTTCTACACCTGCAGCGGCCAGGTCGTCGGCGAGGTGGCGCAGCGCGCGATAACTGTGTACGAACTCATGCCCCAACGGTGGGCACAGGATGACGCCGATACCGTTTGCAAGGTCTGCGGTCGAGTGATGGCGCCACCCGAACAACGGCGTGTCAGTGGGGCCGAAAAAAAACGGGATACGCGAAACAGAAGGTGTCACGTTAATTGCGCCGTCCTGGGCTCGCGACACTGATCATGACCGGTTCAGAAAGATTGATCGCCTCGACGAACCCGGCGAAATCACCCATCACACCGTGTAAATGCCGGAAGATTATCTTGCGCGAAACATTGGGCAGCAGGTGAAAATAATTGTCATCGCCGATAAACCCAGGGATATCGAAATGCACCGCCTGCAAGAAACTATCGGCGAGCAGTGTCAATTCATATTCGGCATCATTCAATGCGTAGGCTTGTGCCGTTACCTTCGCGGCGACGCGCTGGGGTTCTCGCGCATGTGGAAAATAAAACGCCGTTGCCACCTCGCCTTCCGTGCCATGCAAGGTTACGGCGGCCAGATCATGTTGCGGTGGGCCGAAACGGTAGGCATACGTCACATCGTAAAATGCGCCTAATACCGCGTCCGCGCTGACGGCCACTTTACCGCGCGCGGGGACGCTAACTTCCACTGCGGCCTGCGCCACCACGGTGTGCGCGCCGCGCAACAGTATGATTTTCAAACTACCGTTAAACGCTTCTGCCGTATCGTTGACGACGTGGGCGTGCAATCCGTTCAAACCTTCATCGGTCAGCACCACGGTCAGCGGCCGCCACACGCGCTTTAAATAATAGTAACAGGCCTTAGGCAGGCCCGTGCTATCTATCACGCCCCATCCGGCGCCGGGCCATAAATCTTTGAAAAACCAGACTAATCCACCACGGCACGAATTATAGGCGCTGCGCCATTCGCTATAGACCTGGGTCATTATTTCGCCGGTAACGACGCGACTGAGTTCAAGGTAACGCGCGGTATCGACGCTGCGCAGCGCGATGGGGTCGACGCCGAAATAGTGTCGTAAATAAAAATCTCGAATGTCTTCAAAATCCCAACCCGAACCGTGGTCGCGCGGCACGCGTTGTTTCCAGCGTGGATGATGCATCGCGGGGAGGCTGCCTTCGGTAAGCAACTCCACGGTACGCGGCTCGGGGACATTGGCGAAACCCAAGCATTCGCTGGCAAAACACACACGCGCGCGGCGCACGTCATGCAGCGGCCGCATATACGCGCCGACGCCATAATAATGCGTGACGGAGGTATTGGTATGAAAGGGCAATGCGCCGCCGCTAGGCGTGGCCGGAATATAGTGTACGCCCGGATGGTGATGGCGACACAACGCGGGAAGGGTTTCGCCGAAAAAGGTGTTGCGCCACGCGGCCCGAGGCAGGCCCAACATGGCGGCTTGCTGTTCGACCTCGCTATTGCCGCAATACACCGCAATACACGAAAAACGGCGTAGACGCTGCAATAATTGCACGGCCTCGCGTTCGATTTCCGCCGCAAATGCCGGGTCATCCACGGGATAGTCCATGTTGGCAAACATGAAATCCTGCCAAACTAAAATTCCCAGTTCATCGCACAATTCATAAAACGCGTCTTGTTCATAAAGCAATGTGCCGCTGACGCGCAACATATTGAGGCCGGCATCACGCGCCAACGTGAGTGTGTCACGCAATAATTCTCGATCACCGCCCGCGCTGACGATGTCTTCTACGGTCCATACCGCGCCGCGCGCAAAAATTGAAGTATCGTTGACCAATATCTCAAAATCGCCGTTATCTTCGACGATATTGATGGTACGAAAACCGACCTTACCGCAATCTATTTGGATGCGTTGCGCGCCGTATTCGACGAACAATGCGCAGGTGTAGCGCGCGGGTTTTCCGTGGGTGTGCGGAAACCATTGCCGCGCGTGATCGACAAACACGGCGCCTTCCAGTAAGAAATGGTCGCCGTCGGGTTGCACGACTAGAGGCGATTGTTTGCCTGCAATCTCCAGACGCACGCGCGGAGTGGTCTTCGCGTCGTGCATTTTTAATTGGCCTTTCAGTGTCAGCAGGCCTTCGGTGCCGCGCAATTCAGTATTAATATGCAGGTGTGTTAATGCGATCTTTGGCGTCGCGGTGATTAAAATCTGTCGCCACGGTCCTACCGGCGCGACCGGCGGACTCCATCCCGGCATGCGTCCCAGCAATGTAGTGCGCAGCCAACGCAATTGTTGATTCTTGACCAGGCGCGTCTTCCACCGTGGACGCGGTCGGCGATAATTTAACCAGGGGTTCAGCGCGCGAAAACAAATCGCCAATTCATTTTGTTCACGCAAGCCCTCGCCTATGTCTACCTCATGGCGCGTAAACATGTTTTGGGATTGCAATATCAGCGTTCCGTTTAAATAGACTTCGGCCAGCGTTGCCAGGCCTTCAAACCACAAGCGCGCGCCTGGTTGCGCGACGGCGTTGAAATTGCCGACATACCACCAGTCGTGTTCATCAAAATCGAATTCTTGACCTAAGCGCCAGCGCCCCGTGGCTTGGAGTGATTGCGCGACGGTGCCGGGCACAAACGCAGGCAACCAGTCCACGCCAGCGGCATCCAGCGCGGACGCGTCGGCAATCGCATGCGGTGCCGTAGATGCCAGGCGCCAGACGGCGTCCAAGGGGGCCTCGGTAGAAAACATATATGAATCGCCGGGGCGACGTGGTTCCATGCGGCCGGGTGCCTTTCAAAAGAGATGATTGATTATCCCAGATTTTTTAACCGTTGTCGTAGAAACAACACGACGCATCACTTTAAGGTCGTAATCTTAGGGAGACGTTAGTTAGGCGGCGACCGTGCGCGCAGCCTCCAACCCTTGTTCCCAGCGGCGCGCCATTTCGTCTAAAGGCGTCAGATCCAGGGGTTTTTTTCTATTCATCGCCCGTGCGAGCTGAAATTGATAGGCCTTGGCGGCATTGGCAAGGTCTTTGTAGGCCTCCACTGCGGCCGCGACCTCACAGCGGGCCTGCGCACCCAACCACTCAAAGTAGGTGGCCGCCAGTTCAAAGCAGGCACCGCATTGACGCAAGGTCGCGAATGAATATTGGTGAAACACCTTGATGTCCGCCTGCATCAGGCCAGCTAAATCCTCGGCGAAACGTGCCTTAAATGCGGTATAGGGATTGGTGGACGGCACGCGTTCCAAATACTGGCGTAACAAACCGCGTGACGCCTCGACCAATGCCGCCCCCTGCAAGGCGCGCGCGGGATGGGGTTTAACGAACTCGACATAGGGTGGCAACACGATCTCATCGCGGTCAGCATCGAGACGAAATACACGCGTAAAGTCTTCGCCCGTGAGGTGAAAATAGCCCTGATTGTGAAAATAGCCGAGGTGGCGCGCGGCGACATCTATTTCCGTCACGCCGACCGTAGTCTTGGTGTGTTCCAATTGATAGGCGGTGCCCGCCGTGTCCGGTAAATAAAAAGAATCCAACTCTACCAACACAGGATGACCGCGCGTGACCTGCTCCTCGATATGTGCGACTAAAGGCCGCCAAATCGCAAGTTCCTGCACCTCTAAACCGTATAATTCAAGAATGTCGTTGAGTGAAAACTTAAAAAACGTCCACTGATCGCCTTCAAAATCCAGCGTCAACGTGAACGGCAACGCGGCGCGCGGTTCGTGCCCTAAGGCGTGCAGCAACTCGACCCACAAATCGACGTAACAATTCGTCTCCGCCCACACGCGCTCACCGCTGTGGATGGTATGACGCGCATAAGTCGAAGGGTCCAGCGTCAGCACGCGCCGTATCATAGTGACATCACCTGACGCACGCTGCTCGGCCAGCGCGTGGTGTCAAAACCGTGGGTTTTAAATAACGCCAGCGCAATGCGTTCCAGGCCAAAACCGACGCACGCCGAATGCGCGACATTGCCGTCGGCGGATTTGATGTCAAAACTGTGGCCGAAATGGTCCATGTGATAATTACTGGAGGCCACCGCCGTAGGTTTTTCCGCCGTCGCGACCGGCACGATCAATTCATATTTCAGATGCTGTTCACGTTGCGTGGCCGCCATTACGCGTCCACCGCGACCGAAAAACGGGTCATTGGCGACGACGGGTTTGACATCCAAGCCCACAGACTGCAGCAGCTCTTCACCTTTTTTCAGCCAGTAATTGCGATGATCCAAGGCTTGATCCGGCGTGCCTAAACGCACAAATTCGTGCATGCGGAACATTTGCAACCGCGCCGGGTCGGGCGAAGGTTCGTGTCTGAATACAAAACCGCGCAAATCCACCAATCGCCCCTGCGTCGGCAGCGTAGTGCCGGAGGCCGTCGGATATAACGGATAGCATACGGCGGGTGTTAGCATGACGGCGGTAGGACCGAGGTCATTCGCCCATACCTCGTTTTGCTGGCGTTTGCGTATCAATTCCGGCAATTCTTTTTCACTGCCCAAAAAGCTGTGCACGGACCCCATCAAATTCGGGAAGGTTTCGAGATGGTCGGTGCGCAAATAATTTTCGCGCGTCAACAGCGGGGTAAAGCGCATCACTTCCGGTTTCAATTCCGCGCCAGCGCGGGTGACCAACGCGTCAAAACGCTCGATGACGTTTTCAAACACGCCGCTATAGCCGTACACGCTGGGTACGCCGCTCGGGATCAACAAGCCCGCGGCGATCAACTCTGCGGAATAGGTTTCATAGGCAACTGTTATATTATCGTGCGTGCCGCACATAACTTATCCCTCTCTTTGCATTAATAGTAATGTCGAGTTGTGATTCAATATCCGGTCATTATTGACCATCAATCCCGTGCCATACGCATCGCGCAGATGGCGACACAAGCTGAACTTGGAGTCGTTGCGATATCCGGAAATCCCCACAATCAACATTGCGCGTCCCACGACATCGACAATCAAACGCGAGGCGTTGAGTTTGAGATTATTCGTGCGTATTACAAAACCGAAATTAGAAAATGCGTCGGCGTCATCGCCATCCAGCAGCGCTTGATATTCATGCGCGGCGGCGTGAATGTCATTGCGCATGGTTTGCAACACCGCATCCGCCTCACCCAAACGCAATGAAGATATTGGCGGTGTATTGGGATTGCGTCGCGCTTCGTTGCGCACAAACGAACGCGCGATATTCATTGCATCGGACGCGATGCCCAACCAAAGCGAGGCCCAGGTGATATGCGCCGTGGGATGCATGCTATGCCCCAAAATTTCAGAAAACGGCGTGGGTAGAATCTGGTTGACGTTGCCCTGACACATGAGAATAAACCCGGCGCTGCATGTGCCGCGAAAACCCAACGTATCCCATCCCGAGATCGGTTCCAGCGTGTAATCGCTCTTGTGCACCAATACATGCACTTGATCGCTGGCAGGGGCGTTGGCGCTGCGCCGTGCGGTCACCATGATGTCGTCGGCATCCACGCCGTAAGAAATGACCGGTGCCTTTTTGGTCAGGCTGAAGGTGTCGCCTTCGATTTCGATGGCGCAAATGCTGGAACGTAAGTCACCACCCTTGCCGATCTCGGTGGTGGCAGACGCGACCAGCCGTTGTTCGGTGACCAACTGGCGCATATAGGCGCGCATGTAGTCGGAAGACATGCCGTGGTGAACGAGACACGCCACTTGAATTTGGTGCATTGCAAAAATCATCGCGGTGGAACCGCAATAATGCCCCAATACCTCGCTGATTTTGGCGATTTGCAGCAGCGTGAGTCCAAGACCGCCGAGTTCGGTTGGCACATATGCACCCAGTAATTTTAAACTCCTGAGTGCTTGCATGCCTTCACGCGGAAAACGTGCGTCGCGGTCTACTTCAGCCGCCAGCGGCGCGATAATATCGCGACCCATCGCATGCACCTTGGCGAGCAAGGCGGCGAATTCAGTATCACGTTCATTGGAATGCATATTCATACGCCTTACCTCAAAATACGTGCGCGATCTCTTGACCGCGCGGGTGTGTTAACGAGCTGCCAACGTCGAAACCGTATCATTGATGGCATTGATGCTAGCGAAAGTCTTGCGGCTAAGTGCGCTGTCGGGAAACTCGATACCAAAGCCGTCTTCCAAGGCGAGCATCAGCCCGACCGTAGCTAAAGAGGTTAACCCAGCGCCATATAAATCGCTATCATTTTGCAATGTTTCCACAGGTACAGACAAACGACCATGTTGCGCTAAGATTTCGCGCACTTTATTTACTGACATAACGACCTCGTTAAGGTTATAAAATCGTTCTTTAGATGGTATGTATCAAGGGAATTAACGTGAATGGCGGGAAGGGTAAATTATATACCGCACTTACCGCAAGCCCAATTCCCCAAAAACCCCTTACACCATATAAATTATATGGGTAATTTCTTATGTCCATATTAATCTAGCATTCTAGTTTTATTTATCAGTATCAATTAGTTATGCAATACCGGCGCGCTCGACGGGAGAGGCGCTTTTACAGTAAAATAGTGCAGAACCCCTTTTCGCTACTGTTTTCAAGGAACGCCACTATGAACTCCCCCTTTGTTGCCATCCTGATGGGCTCCGACTCCGACCTCCCGACCTTACAGGGTACGGTCGATGTCCTTAAACTCTTTGGCGTGCGCTTTGAGATTAAAATCAGCTCGGCCCACCGTACACCTCAAGCGACCCACGACTATGTGTTGGACGCACAACAACGTGGATGCGCGGTGTTCATCTGCGCGGCGGGACTCGCCGCCCACCTTGCCGGTGCAGTTGCGGCCTTGACCGTGCGCCCGGTGATAGGCGTGCCAATGGAGGCTGGCCCGCTTAGCGGTCTCGATGCGCTTTTATCCACCGTGCAAATGCCGGGTGGCGTGCCGGTCGCCACCGTTGCGATCGGCAGTGCGGGGGCCAAAAATGCTGCCTACCTGGCGGTGCAAATCCTCGCCTTGGCGGACAATGCGCTAGCCGCCGCGCTTGTCAAAGACCGCGCCGATTCTGCACGCAAAATTGCGACGAAGGACGCTGCGCTACAGCAGCAATTTACACCCTAATCATTGTACTTTTCATTGTGCTTTGCACGACTAGCCGCAGGACGCGCTCAAAAACGCGCGCCCAGCGTTAGCCCGCCGCCGCTGCCGGGAAAGAGCATAGGCATGGCGTACCATGTATTGCGTTGCGTGGTACGCGTGTCCCCGGCGACGACGCGTGGTACATGGTCCAACGTAACCTTGGCGGCGGTATACCCTAACGCGATCGCGATGGGAAACTCGCTCGCCCAGTGTACGCCGTTGTTTAACATTGCGAATCCCAGCAAGGTCATCGCCGTATATCCCAGCGGTTTAATCCATCGGTATTCTGGATAATTTGCCGCCACCACCGTGGTTGCCGCCATCACGGTCGCCATGTGGCCCGACGGAAACGCGTCGTATTTTGGGGTGTGATAATTATATAATTTCTGATTTGGGAAAAAATCCCAGCGTCCACCAGGTACCGTCGCTTGAAAAGGCGACTCCCGCCCGGTCGTCCGTTTAAGGATCTGCACGACGATACCGGTGGTCAACAGACTTTCCATCGTCAAGCTCGCGGTTTGCAATGCACGATTGTCGCTGTAATACATCCCATAACCGAAAAAGCTTCCAACAATGAACAATTGCGTATAACCGTCCCCTAAATAATACATTGAAGAATTCAAATTAGTAGGCACATAAACGGGCAGCGCGATTCCTTCAATGTCGGTGCTATACACATAATAAAACTCCCGACCGGAAACGCGCGGAGGGTCTATCAACCCGATGCGTTTTGCAAACCGTTGGCTGGCATCGAGTAGGGGTTGGTCATACTTAATCAACGCCGCAGTACCGGCGGCCAGGCCCAATAACGGCCAGGTATTGTCTGGGTTGACGAGCTCGCGCCCGAATTGCCATAGATTTTGCGGCGCCCGGGTCATCCAGCCTAAGGCGGTGGGTCGCGCGTATACCAGGCCGTTTGCCGGATGGGGCGCGGCGCCACCAAGCGCAGGCAATTCGGGGGAGTCGCCGGTATCGGCCGCGCTTGTCACCCACACCAAACTCGCCACGCCGAGGAATAACCAACGCGTAAGCCGCCGCTTGGGCGATATAATTAGATGGGTGCACATGGTTTACACTGTTCGATATGTAATTTAGGCGTGATTCTAACGATACCACCCTGGCAACGCCACAAATTTATTTACCGTGACGGTACCGGGGCGCGCAACTGCTTTATCCTATCGCGTGTCTTTTCTACGACGTCGGGCACGCTACGTTCAGACAATAGATCGACAATCCAACCGGTGCCAAACGGCACTGCCCCTGGGTCGGTATAGACTTGGTAGCGTATCAACACCTGATCAGGTGCGTGCGCATCGAGGGTCACACGCCAAGCACCTTGTGTATCGCGGACAGTATCGGTTGCCGCCAGACCGGGCCAATCAAGCTTACGCCAGGCCAGTTCAAAACCGTCTTTTGTTGCGGACGGTGACATCGCCAATCGATAACGTTTCGTATAACCCATCGGTAATGCAAGCGTGTACTCCAACGCGTCGCGTTTTGCGTCCAGTTTCTCTATGCGGGTAGTGGCGACATGCGGCATGAATTCGGGGTAACGCGCATAATCGAGTAGCACGTGTTCCCACTCGGATACACTCGCTTTCATAAGGGCCACTGCCTCAAATCGACGTCCAAGTTCGTTTTTTGAGACGGGCAATTCGCGCATCCACACGCTGCCAGAGCGTAGCGTACGCCAAGCCTCGGCAGGGAATTCGTCGGCCACTGCGTAATTAATCACACACAAGCAAAAAATCAGCGCTTTAAAGGGCGTTTTCATTTATCTCACACACATTCTCGTAGCCCCTCGTTCCCTAACCCTCGCTCGCGGGGGGAAGGGGGCTTTTATCTTAGAGTTAATGACTGGGTAAGCAATTTATAAATATAGCTTTTCCGTAGCAGGTCAGTCTTTAATCCGGCAGGACGCTAGCCTTTACCCTTACTCACCCAATGGCGCTCCGGTCCCGTATCCAGGTGTATAAAGCGATCCGGATACAACCCGACGCCGCCACCGGACACGCCCTGCGCGGCGGCATGCAGTTGAAGCAGTGGCGTATATTCAAAATATAAATCAACCGCCATACCCCGCGTATGCAAACTCTTCGCTGCGACGCCTTGCTCATCCACGGCATGCAATTCTTGATTGGTCGTTGTCGAGCGAAAGCCGGAGATGATTTGGAAAGGCTCGGTGGTGTTGTTCATCTTCGCAGCCACTCTGTGCAACGTATCCAGGAGACTAAAATCAATCGTACCGATCTCACCGCTGCGATGGTCGCGCAACAGATGATAGACCTCACGTAAGCTCTCCGCGATATAATCACCCTGTACCCAATAAACGGTAGTCAGCGCCTCCTGGGTATGTACGTTATAGAGATAGAGCGTGCGTTCT
>Ga0224495_10003247_pt1 | contig 10095 bp, 8 predicted proteins | sample SF_Jul11_sed_USG_FD_168128 | JGI IMG/M metagenome (GOLD analysis project Ga0224495, IMG submission 168128) | Sediment microbial communities from San Francisco Bay, California, United States - SF_Jul11_sed_USGS_4_1 | ecosystem: Environmental > Aquatic > Marine > Sediment | place: USA: California...
TACGTAGAGAGGTCCCTGTCCTTCAGTTCCTGCTGTTTCTCCTTATAGGTCGGCACCCGTTCGAGCCAGCCAAGCGGGGTTATCATCGAAAGGAGCAGGTGCAGTTCCGCATGCTCCGGAATCCTTGACTGGATGAATATCGTGCATTTGTCAGGGTCAAGGCCTGCAGCAAGGAAATTGATCAGAAGATCATTCACCGACTCATGCAGCGCTGAAGGGTTTGCGTATCCTGTTGTGAGCGCGTGCCAGTCGGCAATGAAATAAAAGCAGTCGTATTTGTCCTGCAGCTTTACCCAGTTCTGGAGTGCTCCGACGAGATTCCCGAGGTGGACCTTGCCGCTTGACTGCATTCCGCTCAATACCCTGTCTTTTGTCATTGTCGCCTTCTAATAGAGATATACCTGAAAGATACTCAGGAAAAAACTGATGATCGGCATGATGATTTTGCCTGCGATGCCGGTGTAAATCAGCACAATCACGATAATGAACCCGAACGGCTCGATCCTGCTGAATGACATCGCCTGTCTTGAAGGCAGCAGGCCTGTCAGTACACGTCCTCCGTCAAGCGGCGGTATAGGGATCATGTTGAACACCGCAAGCACGACATTCATTATCACGCTGGCTCTGAAGATCATCCCCAGTGGAACGAGAACAGAATCTGTCACTGTACCGGGAGAGACCTCGGCAAGGGGTACTATAATGAACTTCAGTGCGAGCACGCTCAATAAAGCAAGGACCATGTTGGTGACAGGTCCTGCAGCAGCGGAGAGGGCCATGCCCTGCCGGGGATTTTTGAAATTCATCGGGTTGATCGGAACCGGCTTTGCATAGCCGAAGACGAACTGCCCGTTTGTTGCAATTACCAGAAGCAAAGGCAGCAGCACCGTCCCGAATATATCGATATGCGCAAGCGGATTCAGCGTAAGCCGGCCGAGCATCTTCGCGGTCGGATCCCCAAGCTTGTACGCGACCAGCCCGTGCGATACCTCATGGAAGGTGATCGCTATCAGGATTGGCAAGGCGGAAATCAGAATCCTTCTTATAACATCAACAGTTGTGGCATCCAAATCAGTATATCCTTTTCATAGAGCCTCTCCGGGCAGGCTGTCACAGCAGACAGGACATGCGCGGGAAAGGAAATCGCAATTTTCTTAAGATCCCCAAGGCTTCAATGGGTGTAAAATCATTAAATGTGGTTTTCTTCAGGAAAATCATCCCTCACAACATAAGACAAAGGTTCACTGAGGGAATCGGCGGTATCGGAAATCTTCCATATCCGTTCGAAATTGCATATGATGACTTCAGGCGCGCCGTAACTATTATTCATAATCCTGCCGTCAGTGTCAACGGCAAGGAGCAGGTCGTTCGTCTTCAGCAGAGACCCGTCATAACCGACGTCGCGCAATTTCTCTTTGACATTATCGAGAAAACTTCTGCATGCCGCCTCATCGATCAGGCCCTGATAAACGGCCTTCGAAAGGTCGACCGGCACGTAAAGCGGCCCCTTCTCGGCAACCGAATAATCAGGCCCGTTATAATAACCCCGGATGGTAATATAGTTGTGGTTTTCCTGGAGAATCGGGCTGCCTTCCGGATCCAGCAAGTGCTTGTGCGATTCGTATCTCCTGAAATCGACTGAAGACTCTATCTTTGTAGAGCCGGTCATATAGATGGCCCTTACGTAGACCGTCGGAATCCCGAGTTCATTCAATCTGTGGGCGATAAAAAATTCTTCAAAAGGACTGTTTATGCCGTACTTGATGATCTTCGGGTCATATCTGTCTTCATCTGCCTCGTCAGGCATCTCTCCTACGCGGGAAATCTCCCATACCAGATGAATATTGTCCTTGGTGATTGTATAGAACACTTCTTTCTTGTCGGACAATTTCAGGGACGGCGTCTTTCTCCATCTTTCGGGAAGGAAATAATCGAACAGCCGGGCGTTTCTTCCCACTACCCACAGGTGGCCGCCGGTGCTTTCCGCATGGCCATAAACATAGGGCACCCCGAATATCTCGCTCCTCTCCAAATAGGCGGGCAAGGACGTGGGCTTGAAGCGGTCCCTCTGATCGTCCAGATAGTGATGTCTTCTGGAATCTTTGACTTCATCATCATGCCTCGCGGTCCGCATGAGAAGCTCGTAATCGATCACCGAATAATCGCCCTCCTCAATCAACTGATACAATAGGTCCAGCTGTTTCTTGTATGCTTTCCCGGTATCCTCCGCATGTCCGGCCTCCTCAATGCGCAGGGCATTCTCCTCGCTGAGGATAATATGCTCGGGTTTCATGTCAGCGACCAGATATCCTTTTCTGTCAAGGTCCGCCAGGACTTTGTAGTTGATGCCTTTGAGATGGCGGATGATTTCCTCATCGTTGAGGTCTATGTGCTCGAAAACTTCGGGAAGGTTTTTCCCTATGATCCACTCGTAGATCAGCTTGTACTGTTTAAGGATATCCAGGTCAATGCCCGGATGTTTTGCGTGTATCCGGTTGATTTTTGAGCGTGACCTTCCGCTCTGCCAGGGCTGCATCCTGTCCGGTGGCACATAAATCGCCAAAGGGCGCTGTGTTTTCACCTTGAGTTCCCTGGGCCCATACGCACCTTCCCTCATTTCCATGACAAGGGAGAACTCTTCCCAGGGGCTGTTGAATTCCGCGTCGCAAAATTCCTGCAGGGTATGAGTATTTATAGGGACGTCCTCTCCCACCCTGCAGTTCTTCACCACCAGGTCAAGGCTCTTCCCGTTTACCGTTCTGGTGGGAACCAGGTAAACAGAGCTGGTGCCTATCAGCCGTATCCTCTTTTCGTAAAACCAGTCTTTTTCATACCAGTTTTTGATTTCGAAGTGGTCATGATAAGGCTCCGCAAAACGGGTGAGATACAGATCGCCGCCGTCACTGGTCCTGGTGTGGACATACACCACCCCCAGGACATTTACCAGCGATTTATTTGATGTTAAATTTTCCATTCAATCGGAGAATAAATAATTATGTCAGCCTGCCAAACGGCGCACGGCCTTCGTCTCCGGGCATGAGAGCAGAAAACAGCCCAGGTTTATTCAAGCCGGCGTCTCAGTGCCTCGAGCTGAACGGCCAGTCTTTCCGGCAGACGGTTGCCGAATTTCGCGAAGTGCGCCCTGATGTCCGGTATTTCAGCTGCCCAGGCGTCCGTATCAATTCGCATGAGTTCTTTCATAATCTCGGGAGATATATCAAGGCCGGCGAGATCCAGGTCCCCCTCGGCCGGCAAGAACCCTATCGGTGTCTTTTGGGCTTCAACCCTGCCGTCAATCCGCTCGCACATCCACTTCAGCACCCTGCTGTTGTCGCTGAAACCGGGCCATAAAAACATGCCCTCGGGACTCTTTCTGAACCAGTTTACATAAAAAATTCTCGGGGCATTCTTGCCGAGTCTGTCGCCCATGTCCAGCCAATGCCGGAAATAGTCGCCCATGTTGTAACCGCAGAAAGGTGTCATCGCAAAGGGATCGCGCCTCAGGTTCCCCACAGCGCCGATGTTGGCTGACGTGGTCTCCGATGCCGCGGTCGCACCGAGGAAAACACCGTGGTCCCAGTCATAGGCTTCGAAAACCAGCGGCACCACACTGTTGCGCCGGCCGCCGAAAATGAAGATGTCGATGGGAACGCCGTTGGGGTTTTCCCAGTCTTTGCATATAACAGGGCACTGGGACGCAGGTGCGGTAAAGCGCGCGTTGGCATGGGCCGCATCCTCACGGCTGTGGGGGGTCCAGTCACGCCCCTTCCAGTCAATGAGATGCGGGGGCACTTCGTCAGTCATGCCTTCCCACCAGACATCTCCGTCGTCCGTCAGTGCACAGTTGGTGAAAATAACATTTTCTCTGACCGTGTCCATCGCCATGGGATTGGTATCATAGGAAGTTCCCGGGGCAACGCCGAAAAACCCATTCTCAGGGTTTATCGCGTAGAGACGGCCGTCAGGGCCGATTTTCATCCAGGCGATGTCATCGCCGATGCATTCACATTTCCATCCCTGAATGGTCGGGCGCATCATCGCGAGGTTGGTCTTTCCGCAGGCCGAGGGAAAGGCAGCGGCGATGTGATATTGTTTCCCTTCGGGATTTGTCAGGCGGAGAATCAGCATATGTTCGGCCATCCAGCCTTCTCTCCTTGCCATGGCCGAGGCGATGCGGAGGGCCAGGCATTTCTTTCCGAGAAGGGCATTTCCACCGTATCCGGAGCCGTATGACCAGATAAGGTTTTCCTCGGGGAAGTGGCTGATGTATTTGCTTTCAATAGGGGCACACGGCCATTGAACGTCTTCCTGTCCCGGGGCCAGCGGAGCGCCGATTGAATGCAGGCAGGGGATAAAATCCTCGCCTGCGTCAAGGAGTTCCATTACCCTGGAACTGACCCGGGTCATGATATGCATGTTGCAGACCACGTAGGGACTGTCACTGATTTCGACCCCTATCTTCGAAATGGGAGAGCCTATGGGCCCCATGGAAAAAGGGATCACGTACATCGTACGGCCTTTCATGCAGCCCTTGTAAAGACCCTTCATGGTTTCTTTGAGTTCAGTTGGATTGACCCAGTTATTTGTAGGACCTGCTTCCTCCCGCGATGACGTGGAGATATAGGTGCGGTCCTCTACCCGTGCGACGTCGCTGGGATCAGAGCGGAACAGATAACTGCCGGGGCGTTTCTTCAATGGAGTAGCGCTCCCGCCCGCGATCATTTTTGCCATCATCAGGTCATATTCTTCTTTTGTGCCGTTACATACGTAAACAGACTCAGGCTGACACATATCTGCAACTTCTCGTATCCACTTGTTCAGCTTTTCATTTTTAACGCTCATAGCCATGACATTTTCTCCTCGAAAGACGTATTTCCAGTTCCTCTGCAGAAAAGCGCAAAATTAATAACCGGTTGACGATGATTTACCCTGGATAACGGCTTTAAATGACATTTTTGACATATTTTATTATATTAACAATTTCTTCGTCAAAAAATCCGCAGCGTTTCAGGCCAAGGATTTCCCCGGGCAGGCAAAAAAGTAAGCTGGGTTTGCATTTTCCAGGGCAACATATTTGCCATACCTTGCACTCCTATGGTATATAATTACTAATTCATGTCCGCAATTGTACTCATACCTGCCCGATATGCGTCAACCCGATTTCCGGGGAAGCCGCTTGCACTTCTGAAAGGTCTGCCGGTCATTCAGCATGTATATCAGAACGCGATGAATTCCCGGCTGGCTGATGATGTGCTGGTTGCGACGGACAGCGAGACAATATTCGAAAAAGTGCTGGCGTTCGGCGGGAAAGCGGTAATGACAGCCGCTGACCACGCATCAGGCACCGACCGGATCGCTGAGGTTGCCCGTTCGATGGATTATGATATAATTGTGAATGTCCAAGGGGACGAGCCGCTTATCCAGCCTGAAATGATTGATGAGGTGATTTCTGTTCTCGATGATCCCCGGGCTTCCATAGGTACTCTGGCGGTCAGGATAAAGGACAGGAGAGAGATATTCGACCCGAATACGGTCAAGGTGGTATTTAACCGGGAGGGTTTCGCATTTTATTTTTCGCGGGCTCCGGTCCCATATTACAGGGATGAGTGGAAAGGGCACGGCTACCATCACACTGCCGGGGTGGAAGGCACCTCTGTCCGAAGTGATGAAGACTGCTACAAGCATATAGGGATATACAGCTACAGAAGGGATGTGCTGACGCAACTGTCGGCTCTGCCCCCTTCGCGCCTGGAGCTTATCGAGAAGCTGGAACAGCTCCGCGCGCTCGAGGCAGGTTTCAGCATAAAGGTAAAAGAGACTATTTACGAAACTCTCGGGGTGGATACACCTGAAGATCTGGAAAGGATAGAAAAATGCCTAAATTCATTTTTATAACAGGCGGTGTTTTATCATCTCTCGGCAAGGGGATCGCTGCCGCTTCGATCGGCGCCCTCCTTGAGGCAAGTGGGCTGAGGGTGACGATCCAGAAGCTCGACCCGTATATAAACGTCGATCCCGGCACCCTCAGTCCGTTTCAGCACGGAGAGGTGTTTGTCACCGACGATGGAGCCGAGACAGATCTCGATCTTGGACATTACGAGCGGTTCACCCATATCCGGACAAGTCAGACGAATAATTTTACGACCGGCAAAATATACTATAACGTCATATCAAAGGAGCGGAGAGGCGACTATCTCGGGGATACCGTACAGGTGATCCCCCATATCACGGACGAAATTAAGCAGGCCATCAAGTCTGTAGGCAACAATAATGACGTGGTGATCGTCGAGATAGGCGGCACTATCGGAGACATCGAGAGCCTGCCGTTTCTTGAGGCGATCAGGCAGATGAGATACGATGTCGGCAGGGAAAACGTCCTCTATGTTCACCTGACGCTTCTTCCCTATATCAAGACTTCCGGAGAGCTGAAAACAAAGCCCACCCAGCACAGCGTGAGGGAGATACGGGCGATCGGTATTCAGCCTGACCTGCTTTTGTGCAGAACAGACAGAAACCTCACGCCCGAGGCGAAGAAAAAGATAGCCATCCACTGCAACCTTGACGGCGACGCGGTCATTAATGCGATCGATGTGGAGACGATCTACGAGGTCCCCCTAGCGCTTCACGCGGAAGGGCTCGACCACCAGATAATAAAGAAGCTTCAGCTGAATGCCCGGGAGGCGGACCTGGCACCGTGGAAAGACATCGTAAGGAAGATAAAGGAGCCGAAGAACGAAGTCACGATAGCCATTGTCGGGAAATACGTCGGTCTGAAGGACTCCTACAAAAGCCTGACGGAATCGCTCATGCATGGCGGCATAGCGAATGACTGCCGGGTGAACCTCGAGTGGATAGACTCTGAAGAGGTCGAGGTCCACGGCCCTGAAAAATATCTCTCTGAAGTGGACGGGATTCTCGTCCCCGGGGGCTTCGGCTACCGGGGGATCGAAGGCAAGATCGAATCGGTCAGGTATGCCAGGGAAAAAAAGATCCCCTATTTCGGGATCTGTCTCGGCATGCAATGCGCTGTCATAGAGTTTGCCCGCAATGTCTGCGGTCTGAAGGCAAACAGCTCTGAGTTTGATCTGAACACCCAGGCGCCGGTCATCTATCTGATGGAGAAATGGTATGACTTCAGGAAGGGCAAGGTGGAAGAGAGGACAGAGAGTGCGCAGAAGGGCGGCACGATGCGTCTCGGCGCCTATCCCTGCGTGATTGAAGCAGACACCCTGGCCTTCGCCGCGTACCGGCAAAAAGAGATTTCCGAGCGCCACAGGCACCGCTATGAGTTCAACAACGCCTACAGGGGCGCCGTGGCAAGACTCGGCATGAAAATCAGCGGCGCAAGCCCGGACGGTGAACTTGTCGAGATTGTTGAAATCGAAGACCATCCCTGGTTTTTGGGCTGCCAGTTTCATCCTGAATTCAAGTCGCGGCCTACCGAGCCGCACCCCCTCTTCAGCGCTTTTATCGGGGCTTCCCTGAGGGGAAAAAGGTCCCTGTTTCCCTCCCTTGAAACAGGAGCGGAGGAGAGAAGCAGGGATTGACAAGCGAAGTGATTATCGGCAATACAGCCCTTGGCGGAGGCAATCCCCTTTCCCTGATAGCCGGGCCGTGTGTCATAGAGAATGAGGATGCTGTTTTTTATACAGCGCAAAGACTGAAAGAGATATGCGCGGATCTGGATATTGCTCTCATATTCAAAAGCTCCTATGACAAGGCGAACAGGACTTCGCTGAGTTCTTTCCGCGGTCCTGGCATCGAGAGGGGACTGAGGATCCTGTCCGAAGTGAAAAGCAGATTCCAGCTGCCGGTATTGTCCGATGTCCATTCTGTCGATGAAGTCAAGCCAGCCTCTGAAGTGCTTGATGTCCTCCAGATACCCGCCTTTCTGTGCAGGCAGACAGACCTGATCCTCGCCGCATCCAGGACAGGCAGGCCGGTGAATATCAAAAAAGGCCAGTTCCTTGCCCCGTGGGACATGAAGAACATCATAGATAAGTGCGTATCAACAGGGAACAGAAATGTGTTTATTACAGAGAGGGGGACGTCATTCGGATACAACAATCTCGTTGTTGATGTCAGATCATTCCCGATTCTGCGATCCCTCGGTTTTCCCGTTGTCTTCGATGTGACACACAGCCTCCAGCTGCCCGGGGGGAAGGGGATCTGCTCCGGCGGCCAGAGGGAATTTGCAGAACCACTGGCGCGAGCCGCTGTTGCTGCAGGCGTAGACGGCCTGTTCATGGAGGTCCATCCCGAACCAGACAAGGCTCTCTGTGACGGACCGAATATGCTGCCGCTGGAACAGCTGCCACAGCTGCTGAAGGTGGCAAAGAATATCCATGCACTCGTATCAGCGCAGACGCCGGATACGAAAGGATAGCGGCGATGCTCAAAAGGTTTTTTCCATTTCTGGCGGTTGTTATTGCGTGTTCTTTTTTCTGCATGCCTGTAGTCGGGGCAGAGACGCCTGCGCAGGATCAGCCCCAGCTTTTTACCAACCAGGATCTGGGGAAATATAATGTTCCTTCCGCATCCCGCACTACGGGCGCGAAAACAGTTTATCAGGAAGACGGGGAAGAGTACCTGAAGGGTAAAAAGAAGCGTGTCCTGGAAGAGCATGAACAGGACTACTGGTGCAAAAAGGCGTCAGCAGTTAAAAGGAAGATCGAAAAGGCCTGCGAAGACGTGAAGGAAGCAGAAAAAGAGATTTCCGTTGCGAACAGCAAAAACCTTCATTCCGGGAAGAAAAACGCCCCGCTGCAGAAAAGGCTTGAAAAGGCAAAAAAACGGGTGAGGGATGCCGAAGCAGACCTTGACGATCTTGAGCATGAAGCGCACAGAAAAGGGGTCCCCCCGGGATGGCTGAGATGTCAGACATAAATATTCTTGAAATCGCCAGGAAAGTCCTGAAGATCGAGGCAAATGCGGTCGAGGGGCTTATAGAAAGGCTGAACGGCGGCTTTCAGGACGCGGTTGATATTATCTATGCCAGCAAAGGCAAGGTGATCGTTACCGGAATGGGCAAGTCCGGACTCATCGGAAAGAAGATCGCCGCAACGCTTGCCTCTACGGGGACGCCGGCGTTCTTTATGCATCCTGCAGAGGCGAGCCACGGTGACCTCGGCATGGTATCCTCCGAGGACGTGGTCATCGCCATTTCAAACAGCGGGGAAACCGACGAGATACTCGGGCTGATCCCCTTTCTGAAAAGGTTCAATGTCAGCATCATCTCCATGACCGGAGAGGCGAATTCGACGCTCTCAAAGTCTGCCAATGTGAACCTTGATGTAACAGTAAAAGAAGAGGCCTGTCCCCTCGGAATTGTGCCGACGGCTTCAACGACCGCCGCGCTGGCGATGGGCGATGCCATTGCGGTAGCCCTCCTGATTAAGAGAGGCTTCAAACAGGAGGACTTTGCCTGCTTTCATCCCAGCGGCAGTCTTGGCAAGAGGCTCTTTATTAAGGTGAGGGACCTTATGCATTCCGGTGATGCGCTTCCTTTGATACCGCCTCACGAATCCATGACAGGAGCAGTCATGGAAATTTCATCCAAGAGGCTTGGCATTGCGATAGTGGCCGATAAAGAGAATAAGATCGCCGGCGTTATTACGGACGGCGATGTAAGAAGGGGCATAGAAAAATGGGGGAAAGATTTTTTTGATATGAAAGCCTATGAGGTCATGTCGAAAAATCCGAAGACCATTCCTGCAGAGGAGCTTGCGGCAAAAGCCCTCGCTGTTATGGAACAGTATTCGATCACGGTGCTGTTAGTGCCTGATGAGGCAGGAAGGGCAGAGGGAGTAATCCATCTCCATGAAATATTGAAGAAGGGAATAGCATGAACATAAACAGCAAAACACGCCGGACAAAAAGCACGCGTGCGGTAAAGGCGATAGCCGGAAACATAAAGATGCTCATGCTCGATGTCGACGGAGTTCTGACAGACGGCGGGATCATACTTGATAACGAAGGCAATGAATACAAATCGTTTCACGTACGCGACGGACACGGCATAAAAATGCTGATTCACTCGGGGATTAAGGTTGCGATAATTACCGGACGCCATTCCAAGGTGGTTGAGAGGCGGGCGCA
>Ga0224495_10003248_pt1 | contig 10089 bp, 5 predicted proteins | sample SF_Jul11_sed_USG_FD_168128 | JGI IMG/M metagenome (GOLD analysis project Ga0224495, IMG submission 168128) | Sediment microbial communities from San Francisco Bay, California, United States - SF_Jul11_sed_USGS_4_1 | ecosystem: Environmental > Aquatic > Marine > Sediment | place: USA: California...
CCTCGTCTGGCCGACTGCGACGTCGCCCGTCAACGAGGAGAGGTCGGACTCCTTGAACACCCGCGACACGAGTCCGAGATTCTTGATCACCGTGATCGTTTCGCCGTCGCCGACGGCGATGCCCGCGGACTCCTGACCGCGATGCTGGAGTGCGTGAAGGCCGAAGTACGTCAGCCGAGCTACGTCCTGGCCCGAAGCGTATACGCCGAAGACGCCACAGGCTTCCTCTGGGTGGTCGGGAGGGTCGCCGAGGAAGAATCCCTCGGCGCAGGTGGCATGGGGCGCACTCGCGTCCTTGCGATTACACATCCTAGGGGCCACGTTCTCCTCGGCAGGAACGTGCGGTGCGGACGCGGGTAGGATACCACGGCAGCAGCGTCACGGCAGCGCCGGTACGTCGTCTAGGGGTAGTCCCGCGGGTCGAACCCGATGTGCTCGATATTGTGCGTCTCTCCCTGGAACTCGGCAACGAACATGCCCGCGTATACACCCGACATGAAGCGCACGTCGGAGAGCTGACCGTCGAGCCACTTCATCGCCTCCTCGCGCGTGGCGAACCCGCCACCCGCCTGTATCTTCTTGACGGGGTCGGCGGTCTGACCGCCCCCGGGGAAGTCGTAGCCGGCCGTCTCGGCCTCGAACCCCTCCTTCGTGGTGATCATGATCGGCCCGAACCCGACGTCGCCGTACCACACGACCCAGGTCTCCTTCGTGGGAGTGACATCCCACGGGGCTGTTCCGTCGTCGGTCGAATCGCCGTCACCCGCAGAATCCCCTTCACCCTCGGGCTCGGGTTTGCCTGTCGCAGGTGGAGAACGGGACTCTTCCTCGGAATCTCCGTCGGTGGTGGCTACCTCGGCTTTCCGCTTCTTCACGATCTCGGCGATGATCCGGTCGAGTTCGGAGCGCCAGTTCTTCTTGAAGAAGTCGATGTCTTCCTTGAGCCGCTTCTTGAGTTCTTCGCGAAGCTTCTGCCTGAACTCCTTGTCGAAACCCTGCTGCTTTCCGATACGGGCCGCGTCCCCGGCGATGATCAACTCGACCATTGCCTCGGGATTGATGCCGCCCTCGGTGAACCGCTTGATCACGTTCGGGCCTATGACCCTGGCGAGCTCGTCAGATATGTGTGTCTTCACAACGTTCTTGGCCGTCTCACCGAGCTTGCGCAGCAGCCCCTTCTGCAAGAGGAGCTTGACCACGCGGTCGTTGTTTATCCTGGCCGCCTGGGCCTGGACCTGATTCGCAGCGTCGTTGAGCTGTTGCTGCACGACGCGCAGGTCGACCATGCGGCGTATGTCCCCCGCCTGTGGGCTCTTCTTGATCTCGGCGATCTTGTCGTCGATCGCCTTCGCCTGCTGGCGCAGTTCTTCGGCTTGGTCCTTGTACGCCTGTCGCAGCTTGTCGCGCGCGTTCGTGACGAACTGGGCGTCCTTCGCCACGGCCTGCACGTCGCGAGCCGACCTCATCACCCGGCCGAGTCGCCCGTGCAAGGCGATGCGCCGCGTCACGTAGACGGTCGCGAGAATCTGTATCGGGCGCGGCAAGGGCTTGGTGACGTGCTGGACGGCCCGACCGGGTGCCTGCAAGACCTTCCCGGCGATGCGACCCGCACCTCTCAAGATCCTGCCCAACGCATCGAAGGGGCCGGCGTAGGCAGCCGAAGGCATCGACACGAGAAGCATCGTCGCGAGCGTCACGACACACAGCACGCGCCAGACGTTCTTCTTGCGTCGCAGTCGCACTAGACTCACCTCTGCTAGTCTTGCGGTTCCCACACCCAAGCGCCCGTTCGGTCGACGTAGCCCGTATCCAGGCCGACGAACACCATCGCGAGTCCGTCGTGGAACGGCATTGCACTGTCGAACGCCGGCTGGATGACCCATTGTCCACTCGTGTCGATGAAGCCGACCTTGCCGGCTTCACTCACGGCAGCCAGCCCTTCCGAGAACTCGGTCGCGCTGTCGTACTTGGGCTGGATGACCCATTGCCCGTTCGAGTCGATGTAGCCGAGGTAGTACTCTTCGGCAACCGGAGCAAGACCTTCGGCGAAGAACGATGCTGCACTGAAACGCGGCGGGATGACCATCGTCCCGCCGGCGTCGATGTAGCCGAACAAGTCGCCCTCGAGCACGGCGGCGAGGCCTTCCGAGAACTCGGCCGCAAATTCGTGCGCCGGTCGGATGACCCACTCGCCGTACGTGTCTACGTAGCCCCACTGGCCGCCCGGGACCTTCGCTGGCGCAAGCCCTTCGGCGAAGTCGCCGCAACTCTCGAAGGTCGGCTCGATGGCCCAGGAACCGTCGAGGGCGAGGTACCCGCTGCCGCTGTCGGTGACGGCCGGCGCAAGGCCGTCGCGGTAGTTCCCCACGTAGATGAACTGGGGCTCCACGACCCACGCGCCCGTTTCGTCGATGACCCCCATCTTGTCGAGATCGTCGTTGAACACCGCAGCGCGCCCCTCGTGGAACGCCTCGCACTGGGCGAACTTCGGCTCGATGACGATCGTTCCACTCCGATCGATGTACCCCCACCTGCCGTCGATCGAGACCGGGTACAGCTCCGTTCCGCCCTGCTCCGCATCGGCGGCATCCCCGCTGTCCGAGGTCGCAGTCTCCTCTGCCGAAGCAGACGCGCTCGTTTCGGGAAACTCTCCCGCATCCAGTGCCTCGATGTCTGCGTCGGCTCCCGTCCGCCACAGGATCAGTACCGCTGCCACGACCGCTATGAGCGCGATCGCCCACAGCGACAGCGCCACCGGCCAGCCGATGCGCGACTTGCCGCCCTCGGCGGGCAGCGTCTCGGCGGGCGGCGTCTCGGCGGGCGGCGTCTCGGCGGGCGGCGTCTCGGCGGCAGACGATGCTTCTTCGGCCGGTCGGCTTCCTTCGGCCTCCATCTCCGCGGAAGGAGCCGATACCTCCGCGCCGCAGTTCCCGCAGAAGGCGGCGTTTTCGGGGATCTCTTGCCCGCATTGCGGACAATACATCGCTATTCGCCTTCTTCCTCGAGCGGCACTCCTATCGTTTCGAAATACAGGAGCACGCCGTCCTGGATCGCGAACAGGGCGCTCTCAGAGACGTAGACGGCACCCTCCGCCTCGTCACCGGCGTCGGGATCCAACACGTCGTCGACGCGCTCTATCTCTTCGCCGAGGATGTCCGCTATCTGTGCGGCGGTCGTGTCCGCGTCGAAGTAGCGCGGGTCGAGCGGATCTTGGGCAACCGGGAGCCCTGCCTGCTGGATCGGCTCGACGGCGACCGCGAGGCCTTCGATGAATGTGAGCTGCTGCTCGTGATCAGGGTAGTACCAGATCTCGGTTCGGACGAGTTCGGCTTCCGGTGACTCGTCACGAGGAATGTACTGGATCGTGAAGAGTGAAGGCGCGCCGAAGACCTGGATGACCTCGTCTTGCGTGTCGCCCGGTTCGGGCTCGCCGCCGAGGAAGAGCGCGAGCCCCACGATCACGAGAGCGACGACGATCACGATGACGGCCACGATCGCAGCGATGAGTGGCCTCCTGCGCCTGCCAGCCATTGCGTGGAATCCCTTCGTCCCCTACCGCTCAAGCATACCAATCGTGGCGGAATCGTGACGACTCGATGCCGCTCGACGCGAGCCAGAAGCGAGCGGGGCGCGCCCGTTCTGGCGCTGCCGGCCTATTGATCCGTGACGCCGGGAATGGTCGCGCCTTCATACCCCGCATACTCTTCGCGCGCTGGCAGGCCTCGCGCATATGCGTCAGAGAGATCGAGTAGCAGGCTCGCTGCGGAAAGCATGGCGATTTGCCCCTCCGTGGGCGCAACGGGCGTTCCAGGATCGTGGAGACGGTACGCGACGGGGTCCGCGCCCTCTGCGGTGCGCACCACCAACGAAGTCTCATCGATCAGCGAACCCGCAAGGCCGTAGCCGCGCACGCCCAGCACCACGGGGGAATCGATGAAGACGCTCCGGCCGAACATCGGAACACCGGAAGCATCGACGCCCAGAAGATCGAGGACCGTGGGCATTATGTCGACCTGCCCGACGACGTCCTGTCTCTTCACGCCCCGCGCCATTCCCGGAACGTGGACGAGAAGCGGCACGTTCATCCTGTCGACGACGACCGGCTCGCGTCCCATGAGCACTCCGAGAGCATCCGAATCGGTCTCTGAGAAATACGCCGACTTGAATGCGTGGTGATCGCCATAGACGATCACGATCGACTCGTCCCAAAGACCCGAAACCTTCAGTTCCGCGATGAACTGTCCAAGCGCACGGTCCGCGTACTCCATGTGCGACAGATAGGCACCTACCTTCGTACCCGTGTACGGCTCGGGCGCGAGGTAGGGATTCTTCCGGTCGGGCAGAGCGTTATACGGGTGATGCGACGTCACCGTGACGAGATTCGCATAGAACGGCCGCCCCGTGTCGCGCATGCGCAGCAACTCCTCGAGGCCCTTGCGATACAAGACCTCGTCCGAAGCGCTGAATCCGATCTTGTCCTTCTTGCCGAAGTACTCCTCGTCCAGGTAGCGGGCAAACCCGAGCGCCGGATAGAGCTCGCGCCTGTTCCAGAATCCCGCTTCGTTGGTGTGCATCGTGACCGTGTCATAGCCCTCGGCCGCCAGCGTTCGCGGGAGACCCGTCAGCTCTCTGTCCACATAGGCGACCGAAACCGCCTCCGTCGGCGCTGCGTAGCACGAAGTGTTCGCAGCGAACTCGGCGTCGGCAGTCGTGCCGGCCCCCGTCTGCACGAAACCGTTCGGGAAGTAGAAGCTCTCCTCGGCGAGACGGTTGAGGGTAGGAGTGATCTCGCGACCGTCGACCTCGGCGTGCATGGCGAAGGTCTGCAACGACTCGAACTGGATGGCGATGACGTTTGCCCCGCTGGCAACGCCGTGCTCGACGCCGGCGATGCGCGGCCCTTCGCGCCCCCCGACCGCCTCGTCGATCACCGCGATGATCGCTGCATCGCGATCTTCGACGCCGTCAAGTTCGCCGATGGCCTCTTCGGCAAGTTGCCCCTCTCGATGGAAGACGCTCGCAACCTGGTAGACGAAGACCCCTCTGCTGCGACACACCGTCGTCGGGTTCAGTGGTCCGGCAATCCCTGCAGCGGCAACGCTCGCCCACACGAATGCGACGATACCTGCAGCTGCGGTTCCCGCAGCGACAAGCCGAAGCGGTCTCCAACCGGCAAGAGCCGGTATCGCTTGCCGCGGCCCGCGCTTCCACCACAGCCACTCGACGGCGGCCAACAAGAGCGCATCCGCGAAGAACCACATGTGAGCAGGCGCCAGGAGTTCTTCGAAACTCGCGCCAAGTTCGCCCGCCTGACCTGCGAGAGACAGCGCTCTTGGAGTGATCACCTCGCCGTAGTAGGCGGCATAGACAACCGTCGCCAAGAATACGAACGACAACACGGCATCGACGGACCACAGCCAGAAGCGCCAACCACGCGTCAATCCGGCCGCGCAGGCCAGTCCGACGAAGACCGCCACGACGGCGAGGTCGAGCACCACTCCCCGAACGGGCACGATACCGCCGAGCGCCAGGTAGCGCGTCAGCATCACCTTCGCCGACAACGCGACCGCCACGATCACGGTCTCGACGACAAGCAACGAACGCGCCCGCTCGATTCGCGCTTCGCGCGAGCCGCCGGCACGTCTGCGCTGCGCCCGCGGCCGCGGCTTGGGTCTGGAGGCCTCTCGCGACTCAGACTTCGATTGCGGACGGGACTCCACAGGTGGTTGATGCGCTTGTTCCATAACGATGGATTCTAGCCGACATTGAGGGGACCCGCCCCGAATCGGAGCGGGTCCCCGTCAGGACCAGTGTCGTGGCGTGTGACTACTGTTCCAGCGCGAGCGCGATCTGAGACGCCACGCGCGCGGAAACTGAGTTCGGTCCTCCAAGAATCACGACTTGGTCGATGTACTGGTCGTACTTGTCCAGGAACGCGTAGGTGGGGCCCGGCAGCCAATCGGGAGCCGTAGTCAGCAACGGCCCGTTCTGCGTGCCGATGCTCACGCCTCCCGTCAGCGCATCAGGTATCTTCGCCGACACTCCGATCTTCTGGATCTGCAGCCAACCTTCGTTCAGCGCCCGCTGCGCGAGCGACACAGAGGTCGCGTAGCGGTCGCGACCGTAGATACGATCGGCCGCACCCGCGTCGCCGTACACCGCGTTCGTGACGGTCATCGGGCCACCTACCACGTGCACGTCGTATCCGGCGAAGTGGTCGAGCGTCATGTCGGCCGCCGGCGGTACCTCGTCAGCCTTCACTATGACTATCGGTGCACCTGTCTGCGCAGAAATCGCCGACGCGGAGAGGGCGTCGAAGAACTTGTTGAAGTCCGAGCCGTTGGCGACGAACAGGAAACCGGGCATCTCCAAAGCGTGGGCTGCCGCTGCAGCTTCGGCAGCGAGTGCCACCTTGTGGGCATTCTCGAATCGGTCGCGACCGAACGGGACGCGCTCCACGTTGCCCACGCCGACAATCGCCTCCATCTCGGCCAGCCGGGCATCCGGTATCGAATTCGGGCCTCCGACAACGTGAACCTGGGCGCCTTGGTTCGCCGCGGCAATCTCAGCGAGCGCGCTTCTCACAGCATCCGGCGTGTAGTCCTTGTGCGTGAGCAGCAGCGGTGCACCGCCAAGGCCCCAGCACAGGCTCGCCGAAGCCAGGGCATCGGCAGCCGCTGCATCCAACCCGGAGGCAACCACGACGTGCTCGACATCCTGCCATCCAGGATGCACCTCTTCGGCCAGTGCCACGGCAGTCGAGAAGCGATCCTGACCGAAGACCCTACCGGCCTGCTTCACCAGAGCTGCATGGGCAACGAAGTCTCCGCCGGCAGTGCCCCAAATGAAGTCCGCGTCCTGCATTCGCGGCTGGTTATCGTAGTACTCGGTGGCGTAGACGCCCGACGGGTCGGCGAAATGCAGGACCACGTCTCTGTCGTCAACGTACTTGACGCTGTAGTAGCCGCCGGCATCAGTCGTGACCATGTCCCAAGGCATCCAACCCCACGGAGCCGGCGCCCAGACCCATACCTCGATTCCTTTGATGGGCAAGCCTGTGTCGTGTGCAGTCACCCTCCCTCTGATGGAAGGCGGGTTGACGCCCAGTTGGGCATCCAGTCCGTCCAGCGGAGCGGCGATCGACGCGGTGAGCGTCACGGCCTGCGACATCTCGGCTACGTCATCGTAGTACTCGCTCCGGTAAAGCCCCGATTGGTCCTCGAACTGTATCTTCGCTGCGTATGTGCTCGAGTTCGTCGTGTTCCACTCCCACTTGCCTTTCTCGTCGGTGTAGACCGACGTGATCTGCGCGCTCGTAGCGGCATCAAGAATGCGGACCACACCTTCCTCGATGGGTCGGCCGAGCGCGTCCGTCAGCGTACCCGAGAACACGTGGGGTACTGCGGTAAGCGTGGCATCATACGTCCCCGGAGCCCTGTAGTATCCCGGGTACACCTCTTCCGTCAGCTGGATCGCACTCGCCGAGGACAGGTTGGGTTGGTCATCCCAGTACTCGCCTACGTAGCGCTGGGTGTTGTTCGGATCCGTGAAACCCACGGTGTAATGCGAGTATCCGGAGGGCAGATTGGACACAGAGTACTCGCCGTTCGCGTCCGTTTCGATCGTCATGTACCACGAGCTGTAGCCCCAGCCAGCCCAAACGTAGGGCTGAACAATCACACCCTCGATGGGCTCGCCCGACTCATTCACGACGCGACCGGAAATCTGAGACTCGTACTGCCCGAGTTGCGCATCTATACCGGTGGCGCCGATGAGCCCGCCGGTGACCGGAACCGGGGTGGCGCTGGCTTCCGTGAACGACTCCTCGTAGTACTCGGGGCGGTAGTTTCGGTACCAGTACTCGAACTTGACCGTGTACGCACCCGGCTCGAGCCCGTACAGCACATAATCGCCGTCTACGTCCGTGAACGCCTCGGCAAAGGTCGGGCCGATGGGCTTGTCGATACCGTCTACACCGTTCAGGGGTCCCTGGGAGGCGACGACATGCGCGTTGGACAGCGGCTCGCCTCCCGGACCAGTCACCCTACCGGTGATATTGGGCACGACGGCCCTCACCGACAGCAGATACTGACCGAGACCACGATACTCGTCCACAAGCTCAACTTGTTGCGCTTGAACGTAGAGCGTGTCATTGGCCTGCGCCTTCCACAGGAGCGTCATGTGAGCCATCGTGATGGATTCAATCGAACCGTCTTCCGCCGAGATTCCTTCCACGCCGCCGGCAGCAGCCTCTGCCAGTGCGTCGGCTGGAGGCACGGATGGTTCGCCGGAAATCATCATCAGCCCGCCGCCTTTGAGACGGTTCCCCGCGCTGTCATACAAAGCGAGGCCCACGGGCGCGTCGGGAAGTCCTTCGTAGGTCCAGTCGATCATCGACTGGACCTGGAGCCCAACCATGTCCGGGTAGAGAACCTCGATGATGTACGTGTTCCCCGCCTTCGCACTGAAGCGCACCCAGTCGTCGTTGAACGCCTGGTGCATAGTGCGCTCCTGCGGCGCAGCTCCAACAGTGATCGCTCGGGCGGCAGCCATGGAGTTGTCCGGCTCGTATGCGTCCGGCGGGATTGGCACCAGTTCGTCAATCACGTCCGCTGCTGTCGCGTCCTCTGCGGCTATCACCGCACCGGGAACTACCGACGCGAGGAAGCAAAGGATCAGAAGAAGTATCAGTGTGTGATGCGGTCCAGGCCTGGAGCTTCTTCGCATGCCTCCACCTCTCTCTGCATGAGCCACGCCAAAGAAGGCACCTTCGAAACCGCACGAACGATGTCGGCCCCCGGGTGCCCCCTTCACAAGATGCGCTGTCGCCGAAGTGGGGTCAAGCACGTCCGGCTACCCGCGAAGCCCGAAACGCTGATGCCGCGCGTCCGGCGGCATCCGCCCGCCGTCTAGCCTTCGTGTAGTTCCTCGGGCTGCAGTTCCCCGTGCACGAGGCTCTCGAGGGTACGCTCGTAGGCGGCCCGCATGGTCTCCAGATCGACATCGACCTTGTCGCAAATGTGAAGTGCACCGCCACCGACAGTTCCTATCACTGCATAGGGAACCTGATGGTTGAGACAAAGCCCGATCATCTCGTCGATGTCGTCTTCGGCCACGGAAACGAGTATTCGGCTCTGCGACTCTGAAAAGAGCGAGACAGCGGGTTCGAGTTCGTCTTCCAGATGAACCTCGGCGCCCATGCCGCCCGCGACACAGCACTCTGCGACAGCCACGCCGATCCCGCCCTCCGAGCAATCGTGCGCCGACTTGGCGATCCCTGCCCGCACGGCTTCGCACACGGTCTCCTGAACATCCGTCTCCAACTCGAGATCTAGAGCCGGAGGCCTGCCGGCCACCTTGCCGTGCACTACTTTGAGGTATTCGCTCCCGCCGATCTCTGCATAGGTTTCGCCGACGAGCACGATCACGTCGCCTTCTTCCTTGAACGACATCGTGGCGTGCCTGCTCACGTCTTCGACCACGCCCACTAGTCCCACGGTGGGCGTCGGATAGATCGGATGGCCGAAGGACTCGTTGTAGAAACTGACGTTGCCGCTGATGACGGGAATCTCCCAATGCTTGCACGCATCCGCGAGTCCACGCACGGCCTCGTAGAACGTCCAGAAGACCCCCGGCTTCTCCGGAGAACCGAAGTTGAGGCAATCCGTGATGGCGGCCGGGCGGCCACCAACGCAGGCTACGTTTCGCGCCGCTTCCGCCAGCGCGATCTGGGCGCCGACGTACGGATCGAGATAGCAGTAGCGTCCGTTGCAGTCCGTGGAGACGGCGATGCCCCTGTCCGTGACGTCGCCGCGACCCGGCTCTCCTATGCGCAACACGGCCGCGTCTCCGCCAGGAAGCACCACCGTATTCAGCATGACCTGGTGGTCGTACTGCTCCCAGATCCAGCGACGCGAGCAGATGTTGGGACTCGAAAGCACGCGCAGGAACGCCTCGGTGAGTTCGGCGGGAGACTTCGGATGCGTTAGTACTGCCGGATCGAAGGACTGCACCTCGTCCAGGTACTCGGGCCTGCGCATGTCCGGATCGTAGATCGGAGCGTCGTGCGCGAGCGTTGCGGCGGGCGGT
>Ga0224495_10003249_pt1 | contig 10088 bp, 14 predicted proteins | sample SF_Jul11_sed_USG_FD_168128 | JGI IMG/M metagenome (GOLD analysis project Ga0224495, IMG submission 168128) | Sediment microbial communities from San Francisco Bay, California, United States - SF_Jul11_sed_USGS_4_1 | ecosystem: Environmental > Aquatic > Marine > Sediment | place: USA: California...
GCGGCTCCAGCAATTCCCACGTTCTGTCGGATATATCGTGTCGACGATGTGATGGTTTCATGCTCAACCTCCTTCGGTTCAGCATCATCCTACATCATTTCACATCTCGTGACGACACTGTCTAGCGCTGATGAGAAATTGTTCTGGGAGCCTGAAGAAGGATGATACTGTCCGGCCAGAGTGCGGCCGGGTCTTTGTCAAATATATTGAACGCATTTGACGGCAAGACTCCCCATGCCCCTTCGAGCATTTCATGTTCGAGCTGCCCCGGTGCCCATCCAGCGAATCCGGAAAACGCGCGGAAGGTCTCGGTCGGTTTGGGCTGAGTCATGATACGTTCCAGGACGCGAGGTGTGCCCAAGTAGATTCTATCGACGATCTGACGTGTATCAGGCAAGAGCTGCGTGAGCCGGAACAACAAGACCAGCTGTGTTCGCTCGACTGGGCCCCCGGCAAACAATCGGTGGGTAGTTCGCTTCAGCACGGTAAAATCAGGCAAGACTTCGGATACAAGCACATTCGTGGGACGGTTCAGAATAAGCCCAACCGTCCCACCTCGTCCATGTTCGACAATGAGCAGGACCGTTTGATGGAAGTTGGGATCACTCATCGAGGGACTGGCCACCAAGAGCACCCCCTTTTCGACCGACCTAAGCGAAAACTCCTGTTGAGCCTGAGCCGATAACGTGGACAGAAGGAACAAGGTTCCCACAAGGAGGGTGCTTCTCGTGATGTTCCGCACCACAACAAAAGCCAAGATTTCACCTTGAAGCCAAGGCTAACAAATATCTTTTCTCTTCAGTGAAAGCAACAGGGCGTGGCAGAACAAGATCGTGATGGTACGCTTGGTATAGTAGCTTTCTAGAGAGTGAGATGTGCTAGAGTAGTTCCTGCATTGGCTGCTGGTCAGATAGGCAGCAGCCAATGCAGGAACGTTCGAAGGAGAAGAGATTATGAAGACCTGCCTGCGATATCTCATCCTGACGACCGCCCTTTGCACTCTATCGGGATGCATCGATCCACCGAAATCCCCCTACGTCGACGTGCGGGACACAACGTCACGGATCGATGAGTTACGGTCAGCCGCAGAACAAGGGAGTGCCGAGGATCAGTACAACCTGGGCTTGCGATATGAGAACGCTTTACCGAAAGACCATAGGGAAGCCGTTCGGTGGTACCGTATGGCGGCCACCCAGCGACATGTCGGTGCCTTCTATCGGCTCTGCGTGCTGTCGGACATCGGTCGTGGGATGCCCCAAGATTATCAGGAAGCTCTACGGTGGTGCCACCTTGCCGCGGACCAGGGGCATGGGCCAGCCATGTTCTTGATTGCCACCTATCATGAAAAGGCACGAGGAGTTCCCAAGGATGTCGTCCAGGCTTACCAGTGGTACAACTTGGCGGCGGCTAACGGGCGGGAAGATGGAGCAAAGTGGCGAGATCGTCTGGCCACGAACATGACACCAACCCAAATAGCACAAGCACAATTCCTTGCACGAAACTGGAAACCCAAGACCCACAATTCAGTTCAAGAACAGTAGCCCATGGGTTTCTCCAGCGTGCTCTTTGTAATCTGAGGCCACCAGCTGAGATACACTCCTTGAAGTCGGCTTATTCCTGTCGCCACTTATGCAGTAGGTTACACGGACGCCTTTGGAGAACGTGGTCGCCTTCAAGGTTCTCCATCAATCTACCCCTTACCCACGATTGGCCCCCTTGAAGTTGCGCCCTCCCGCTGCGTAGGATATCGTTCTGTGGTTCGCTAACTGGCCAGCACATATTCATCACGTTCACAATCATTTAGAATGGCTCACCGGCTACCCTACCAGTGTGTGACTCTCGTAGGATTTCTCTTGGTGTCCTTTCTGACGTCAAGTTGCGCCGCTCCCCCTCTGAGTCCACCACAACCACTCATTGGCGAACCAGCCGTGAGCGAAGTTCTCAAGCGTGCTCAGGCCGGTGATCCCAACGCTCAAAATGAATTGGGCATACTGTACAGCGAAGGACGAGGTCTTCCACAAAACTACCTTGAGGCTAAGGATTGGTTCAAAAAATCCGCCGATCAGGGACATGCAGGCGCTCAAGTCAACCTTGGAACCCTCTATTCGCTCGGGCAGGGTGCACCGTATAGTGACCACATGGCGTTGTTCTGGTTTCAGAAAGCAGCTGAACAACGAAATGCGCTCGCATTTGCCAAACTTGGAATGATGTATGAACGAGGGCGCAGTGTGCCTCAGAGCCTTGTGGAAGCGCACATGTGGTATAGCCTTTCAGCTGCCTATGGTGAGAAACGAGCCGCTGAATCACGCAACACGATTGCCACACGGATGACTCGCAGCCAGATTACCGAATCCGAAGAACGGGCCAAGAAATGGACACCCACCCGACAATAATCACGTCAGATCGTTCTGGATGATGAGAGAAAATGAGGTCGGACGGTCAAAAAATGCCGGCTTGCTTCTGAAGCCAGCGGATGTACTTTACGATGTGATCCACATCATCAGGTTTGACTGCATCGATCTTCGGCATATCACCAAACTGCCAATGATGGGCCTTTACTCCGTTGGCCGCAGCTCGCTGAAACGCTTCATCGCCGTGATGATTCGGCTCATAGACCTTGTGAAGAAACGACGGGCCTTGAGTCGTTCCGACTCCACCGATCCCATGGCAGAGTGAACAGTTGGCATTGAACTTCTGCTCTCCTTCCCGTAATTCCACCGGTGCAGAGGCCACGGTAGCCGTTCCCTTTGGCTCCCCCTCATGTTGGCTACACCCCGATATGGCACCAAGAATCACGACAACAAGGCTCACCCACAGTATTGGTGATGATGATTTCATAGATCTTGATCTGCTTATTCGAGTCGAACTATTGGTTCAACATACCGCATACTGAATCGGATCCACAACTCCCGCCTCCGAAAATCCCTGTTTCCGAATCTGACAGCTGTCACATTGCCCACAGGCCATCGACCCAACCGGGTCGTAACAACTATGCGTGAGCTGAAAGGGAACGTTCAAGGTGAGGCCAAGCCGGATAATCTCTGCCTTCGACATCCGAAGCAGTGGCGCTCGAATCTCAATGCCCTTGCCCTGCATTCCTGCTTTTGTTCCCGTTTGAAGTGCTGCCTCTACAGCCTGGATAAATTCCGGGCGACAGTCAGGATAGCCAGAATAGTCAATTACATTGGCGCCGAAGTAGATGATCGAGGCCCCCAGCACTTCCGCGTGAGCTGCAGCCAAAGACAGAAAAATCAGGTTTCGACCTGGTACGTAGGTCACAGGCACATCCCGGTTCCGCTCAGATTCAGTCCGAAGCTTCGGCACCGACAGATTGGCGGTCAGGGCCGATCCACCAATCGTCCCCAAATCGACGTTGATCACCACATGTTGGTGAGCTTCTAGAGCCGTCGCCACCTGTCTCGACCGCTCAACCTCCACCGCGTGACGTTGTTGGTATGCAATGGTCAGCAAGTACAGCGCATATCCATCGCGTCGTGCAATGGCTGCCGTGACAGTGGAGTCCAATCCGCCACTGGCAAGAACGACCGCTCGTTCTGAAGTCTGCCCATCCATGATAGGGAAGGAAAGGATACAGGGTGAAGGGAGAGGGAACGTTGTAAGCTAGTCGCGATCCTCTTCGCGTTCGATTTTCTCCAGCAATTCCACGCGCGATTGGCACTCCACACAGAGCTTGGCAAAGGGGACCACCTGGAGACGCTTTTCGCTAATCTCAATCCCACATTCGGCACACATCCCGTATGTCCCGTCATGTAACCGAGTGAGGGCTTCATCGATCGACTGGCGCCGACGATTACGCATCTCCATCAACGAAATCCCAAGTTCGCGCTCAAGATCCATTAAGGCTTGGTCGCCGACATCTCGCGCTGATTCGAGACGCCGCTGCTGATCTTCAGTCAACGACTGCCCCAAACTCTCTTCGATCTCTCTAATAATCTCTTGGCGTTTGCTAATGAGCATTTTATGAAGCACTTCCTGACGCTGTTCCCGCGCTTCCCGCTCTTTTGCCGTTTCCTTAGGCCGCACCGGCACTGTTATCTCGACCTCAGACGTCACCTTAGGCACCGCGGCTGCCTCCGTGGTAGCCGACTGAGATTTCTTGATGACAGCATCCACTGATTTCGTCTTTGCCTCACCCTTCTTCTTTGCCTGTATTTTTGTTGCCATAAGAGAGTCCGCTCCAGAAATAAGGTACGTAGTTGGAGGGTCAAAAATTCCGGCTTGTATATCACGCCCTGTGCCCTTGATCAAGGGGTTTCGAAGGATGCCTAACCCCTAGGGATAGGTAATGGTTGAATGGACCTCGTACCCAGCGAGTTTGTCGCGTCCCCTCAAACTCTTCAGTTCAACCAGAAAATCGAGTCCGACAATCGTGCCACCAAGCTGACGAACAAGCTGGACCGTCGCCTCTGCCGTTCCTCCGGTTGCCAATAGGTCGTCGACGATCAGCACAGGCTCTCCGATTTGGATCGCGTCACGGTGCACGGCAAGACTGTTCTGTCCATACTCAAGACTATATTGGACTTCATAACAATCAGCCGGAAGTTTTCCAGGTTTACGAACTGGAACAAATCCAGCCCCAAGACGGGCAGCAAGAATCCCGCCAAAAATAAACCCTCGCGACTCAATCCCGACAACTTTGGTGATCCCTCGATCCTGATACCGAGTCGTCAATTGGTCGGCAAGACTCCGAAGCGCAGCAGGATTCTTCAAAAGCGTGGTGATGTCATAAAAGAGAATACCGGGCTTCGGAAAGTCCGGCACTTCCCGAATGAGTGCCTGATAGTTGACGGTGGTCACGGGGTTTACAGCAAGTCTGCCTGTGTCATGGCTTTTCTGCCGATCGTATTGCGAAGCCGAACTAACGCCGCCATTTCGATCTGTCGGACGCGCTCACGAGTCAGTCCCATCGTACGACCGATTTCTTCGAGCGTCTTCGCCTCGTCTCCGTCGAGTCCGAACCGTGACACAATAACAGTTTGCTCTTTCTCAGGCAACTCCCTTACCCACGCCATCAGTTCCGTCCTCCGCCGAACCCCATCGGCGGTCTCATCGGGCAAGAGCCCAACAGGATCCTCGATCACATCGCGCAGAAAGGTATCAGTGTGGTCATTAAGTGGACTGTCGAGCGAACAGGTCGTGCGCACCAACTGCTTCAGGTCTAATACCTCTTCTTCCGATGTCTTCATCTTGGCGGCCACTTCGGCCGCCCTCGGCTCCCGCCCGAGCGCTTGCACCAACTGCTCAACACGATTCAGATAACGATTGAGACGCTCCACCACGTGTACAGGCAAACGCACCAGCTTACCTTGATTAATGATCGCCCGCTCGATGTATTGCCGGACCCACCAGGACGCGTACGTGCTAAACCTGAAGCCCCGCTTGTAATCGAATTTTTCAACTGCTTTGATCAGTCCTAAATTACCTTCCTCTACGATGTCGGAAAACGGAAACCCTCGGTGCATGTAGCGTTTCCCGATGCTGATAACAAGCCGCAGATTCGATTCGATCATCTGTTGCCGAGCTTGCTCATCACCGGCCATCACTCGTTTGCCGAGCTGCTGTTCTTGCTTGAAGGTCAGCAGTGTCGATCGACGAACCTCCCGCAAGTAGCTCTTCAGCGTGTCAAGTCCTTCTGATCGACCTGTTTCTCGTTCGCCCTGATCAGATGCGCTCGCAGGTTCTGAGGTGTCCATATCATCGGCGGTATGCCGTCGAGCTTCGCTCAACGCGGACTCCTCGTCTTCCTGTCGACTCATGACTTCTCGTTCCTTAATGCCAAATGTCGAAGTGTGAATACCACGCTCCATTCCACCGCAATCGTCCTGACATGCGCAGCTGGAGGACCGGCTTTCAATTCTCGCAGAAGGTCTTCAATCACCAGTTTCCCACCCTCGACCTCCAGCTCAACCCGGCCATCGTCGAGATTGCGGACGCCCCCCACCAAATTAAGCCTGGTGGCAATACGTGCTGCGAACGCACGAAACCCTACTCCCTGCACACGACCGACCACGAGAATGTGTACTCGAACCGGCGGTTCATCGACCGATTGAGGCATCTGGCTCTACCACAATCATGACTCGTCAACTCCCATGCGTGGCATTGCTCAGCGGATATTCTCACACCTCTACAGATGCGTCACGCGTTTTACATTTCCACGCTAGAAACTGAGCCCACGATCTAGATTTTGTAATCACTCGACACGAGCGATGTTATGACATACCTGAATGCAGGGAACGCTCGCAGAACATGCAGTTTGCCATGAGAGAAAGAAACCGTTGGGTTCCATCCTCTCAATGCCAATCGCGATAAAGAGTTGTAGGGAGGACCGAACCGAGTGAGGTAAAAACAGACAAGACCTACTGGAGTCCTGTATCCCGTCGCTCTTGACCTGGAAAGAGTAGATTTTGCTGGAGGAAGCTTGGTTTGGTCGGGGCGAGAGGATTTGAACCTCCGACCCCTGCGTCCCGAACGCAGTGCGCTACCGGGCTGCGCTACGCCCCGACAAGACCAAGCAGACAAACCGAATGTGTGATTGTCTTACAAGAGAGGGGTAAAAGGCAACCCATGAGCTTCAGCCACCCCTCGATGAACAATTTTTCCATTTTTAAGGTTAACCCCCTTCGCCAACCCAGGATCAGCGTGAATCGCTCGATCCACACCGTCAGACGCGAGCCGCAGCAGATACGATAACGTCGCATTGGTCAGAGCGTAGGTGGATGTGCGAGGAACGATTCCTGGCATATTGGCAACACAATAATGCACGACGCCATCAACGACATAGACAGGCGCTGAGTGTGTCGTCGGCTTTGTGGTCTCAACACAGCCCCCCTGATCGACAGAAACATCCACGATCACCGACCCAGGCTTCATCCGTGAGACCAGCGAACGGGACACCAGCGTTGGTGCTTTGGCTCCGGGGACCAGCACGGCGCCGATAACAAGATCTGCTGAGCACACAGCCTCCTCAATGGTGGTGGAGCTCGCAGCGCGCGTGATAATCCGGCCCTGGTACTGGTCATCGAGATGCCGCAATCGTTCAACATCCAAATTGATCACCGTCACCTGGGCTCCCATCCCGACCGCAATGCGAATCGCCGAGCTTCCAACGATCCCGGCACCAAGCACGACGACCTTGCCCGGTTCCACTCCCGGAACTCCTCCCAACAGCACACCCCGACCTCCGTTGATTTTCTCCAGATATTGAGCACCAATCTGCACCGACATTCGTCCGGCGATTTCACTCATCGGCTTGAGCATCGGAAGACTGCCATCTTTCGACTCGGTCGTTTCATACGCAATAGCCGTGACCTTACTCTGCAGAAGCTCCTTGGTCACCTCCACGAGTGAGGCAAGATGTAAATACGTGAACAGGACCTGGCCTGGACGAAACAGATGGCACTCAGAAAGCAACGGCTCTTTAACCTTCATAATCAAATCAGCTCTCTTGAATACCTCCTCTTTCGAACCGGCAACCGAGGCCCCAGCCTTACGATACTCATCATCGCTAAATCCACTGCCCTGCCCGGCAGACAATTCAAGCCAGACCTCATGCCCACTTTGCCGAAGGGTCGCTGCACCCTCCGGTGTCAGACTGACACGATACTCATGATCTTTGATTTCCTTCGGAACACCGATGACCATAAAGGTTCCCCCTTCCGGCTATGAGTGCTGCAGGCCTAATTGTGTCCATTATACATGGATCCACAAAGTGATCGGGTTGACCGCCACACCATCTGTTGTGCTGCCCGTGGACAGTCTGGAAAAGCCTGTTGTAAGATGCACCTTTCGGTGTGGTTTTTATGGAGGTGAAGATGGACTCCTGGAGCGAATCGTGTCAGGCCTGCGGAGCCGGAAACGGTGCACTGACAAAGCTTTCCCTGGGAAAAGACTTTTTCGGCCGCCCTTACGATCGCCTGTCTCCGTTATCAGATCAAAGCCCAAAATGGTATTGCACCCCATGTTCGATACACAAAAACTTACAACGTGACTTCCGTGACATCTGCGCTGAATTCGATAAGTTACGTGCTGACCACGTATCGGAACTCGCCAAGGGCGACGAGTTCCGACGAGCATCATTGCGGTTACATGAGATCTCGACTATTCTGAACGCAACCCAGCACCCATCTCCGTTCTTAAGGGGCGACGATGTGACGCTCCTGATGGAACGGCTTAATACCCTGACGATGCCCGTCTAGCTACCTAACCCAATGCCATCATTCCAACGACATATCTTCATCTGTACGAATCAGCGTCCAAAAGATGATCCTCGCGGCTGTTGCGCGAACTTGGGTTCGGAAAAACTTCATGCGCACTTCAAGAGTGAAACGAAGCGGTTAAATCTCAAAGGGATCGTCCGAGCAAACAAAGCCGGTTGCCTCGATCATTGTGACCTCGGCCCAAGTGTCGTAGTCTATCCTGAAGGCGTGTGGTACTGGGTCGGTACGGAGGACGATGTCACCGAGATCATGGAGCGGCACGTGCTGAACGGTGAAATTGTCACTCGATTGCTCATGCCTGACCATCCGGTTCCAGAACAGCTGGTACCGCTCAAGAAACCGTAAGGCGTCCCGTTCGATACCTCTATACATCCATGCCAACCGAAGACAAATGGAAGGCCAACATGGAAAAAGTGGCCTTCACCAAGCAGTTTCCAGGACTCACGTTGGACTGGAACGGCTGCGAGCGAAAAACGATTGAAGCCGTGATCCCCTTGACCGGGAAACCGAGTGCCTCGGTCATCGTGTTTACCGATGGGTCGTTTACGATCGCTTCTCTACCGGCGCCGGAACCGTGGGAGTTGGGCCAGGCCCTGGTGGATGCCAGGAAACATCTGGAACCCAAACACGGACAAGCCTATGAGGACTATGACCGTGTGGTGAAGAAGGATAAGGAAGCGCTTCGCTCGGCTCGGCTGGAAAAAATCATCGGCGCGATTCAGAATAATCTCGAACAGATTCCTGAGCTCAAAGATCGGCTCAAAGAACTCGTCAAGGAATGGAAATGAGCAGCCTGCCGAAAAAAAATATGTTCGAGATCTTCTCTCAAGGCCTCTTTGAAGGAGTCAAGCCCATGTTGGTCATTCGTGATCACCTCATCCGCCACCCTGACCGCTGCACGCACCAGGCCGTCTGTGTGCCGATTTGCCCGACCAGCGCCTGGCTCTCAACGCCACCTTACAAATTTGATCCTTCGCGCTGTCTTGAAAGCTGCCGGCTCTGCCTCGACGCTTGCCCCTCACAGGCAATCTATGCCGTCTTCAAGAAGGGCGACAAGCTCTTGGAGCCGCAGAAAAAGTAGACGGGGCGTGTCAGGGCTTATCACGTCCTCGCCTCTAGAGTGCGCAGCGACTGCTCTGTTGGACGGAATCTTTCTGGAATTCCCTCGCGGACTCGGTCAGTTCCAGCCTTCCTTTGTCCACAAAGTAGGCTTGCGAATTTTGCTCTTCTGGCACAAATCAGCGTCAAGGCCCAGACATACCCGAAAGAAGGGAAAAGAAGAAATACTACTTGATCCCTCTCTAACCAGAGATCAGAATGCCCAACCCATTGGCTCTTCCCCACAATCAGTTTTATGACCGACTATTCAATCAAACGTTTTCACAAATACACAAATAACGAGCTTATCGAGCGATTGCAGACCTATGCCAAGAACCTCGAAGTCTCTTTTGTTTCAGCAGAAGGATTTTCAAAAGCTACAGGCATATCTAAGGAAGGTCTGATTAATTCAAAGTTCCAGGTGTCGATCATCCAGACTCCCAGTGTTTTGAACACCGACCGAATGAAATAGTGAATTAATCAGAGCTTCCCTAAAGCCACTGTTGCCCGCCATTTCGGTAGCTGGAAGGAATTTTGCGAGCAGTCGCACTTGGCCCCTAGATACCAGAGATCGGCCTCTCGTAAAGACCGCTTCGAGAATCTCGATCTCGTCTGGAGGAAACTAGTAAAGTGGACCCCAAATTTGAGACACCGGTTTAAGCTGTTGTCCCAGGAGGATGATGGCATGAGTGACGGCAAGAAGCGCACGGTGCATAGCGCGGAGTTCAAGGCGAAGGTTGGGATGGAAGCGGT
>Ga0224495_10003250_pt1 | contig 10084 bp, 7 predicted proteins | sample SF_Jul11_sed_USG_FD_168128 | JGI IMG/M metagenome (GOLD analysis project Ga0224495, IMG submission 168128) | Sediment microbial communities from San Francisco Bay, California, United States - SF_Jul11_sed_USGS_4_1 | ecosystem: Environmental > Aquatic > Marine > Sediment | place: USA: California...
CCAAAAATAAATCTGTAAACATACCAGTTGCAAAAATTACTGCACAATACGCCTAACAAAAATTGGATTTTATAATTAGATTTATTCTCCAACTGATTTATCGTATCTAAGATTATAATATTCTTATCAAAGGGTATTGTAGCAATAATCTGAATATGGTCAACAGGATTCATAATATGTGCCACAATATTCTGAACCAGTAAACTATTGTCTTTCACATAGGCTTTCGCATCCGAACATTGATTTTTAGGAATGTAGCCCTTTGGCTCAATTTCCATAAAATAACGACTAACCTGCTTTCCGCCAAAAACCGCTAATCCTATCGGTTCATTTTGAATTCCCTTTTGCAACATTCCTCCACGTTGATTGATAACCAAGTTATTTAAAGGTACACTATTTTCTTGAATTTTATTTGCGATCAATATTTCTTCAGGTTTCACTCCGGATAATATAAACCCGTATTTTGTACATAAATCTTTATTTATGACCCCTTGTTCTATTATCTCATTTCCATTCCGTATACCCGACATATAAAATTTTGAAGATTCACTGGTTTTCTTCAGAATTTCAATGACCATTTCAAGTTTAACCTCTTTCCAAACCTTTGAAACATCAATGACTTTTATAATATCTGGTAAAACTTCATCTCTGGTTTTTTGCCAATTTGATGAATAAATAAAAGGTTTTGGTACAATAAAACCACCCAGACCATTTAATCTTAAAAGCTTTTTTTTCTTAACGATTAAGAGAGCCGCCGTGTCTGTATTACTTAGAAGGAACTCTGCATCCAAATATTGCCTGGACATTTCTGTTAATTCTGCCCCATACGGTGGATTCCCAATTACACAATCAAATCCACCTTGCTTAAACACCCCCGGAAAACTATTCTCCCAATCAAACGGATTTAGCTTTTTATCTTCATCTTTTGAGAATTCGAGCTTACCGTCAAAAATGTCCATTCCGATCAAACTGTTTCCGCATTTGATATTATCTTCAAGTTTTGGCAATACGGTTTCATGAAACAAATTTACTTCGGCATAAAGTTCATCATGACGAGTGCCTTCTAAGGCTTTGAGCGACAAACTGGTGATGGCGACTTCTACGGCCTGATTGTCTATGTCAACGCCATAGATACAATTCCTTAAAAGTTCCCGGCGCAATTTAGAAGTTATGCGTATATTATTATCTTCATCTAAATAAATATGCTCTGCTTGTTTCTTGGTTAATTTTGTACCTGGCTTTACTTGACGTGAATAAAAATATGTACACCAATTTATAAGCCGATCATAAGCCCCCAACAAAAAGGAACCTGAACCGCAGGCCGGATCACATACTTTTAAGGCAAAAACGTCTTCAACCGATTTACATTCTTTTAGTTTTTCGCCAACTGTATTTTCGACGATGTATTCAACGATGTACTGTGGAGTATAGTAAACCCCGCCGGCTTTTCTTACTTCCGGTTTATATTCAACGGTAACTCTTTTTTCAGTGGTCTCAATAACCTTACCGAGAAACTGTTCATAGATTGTACCGAGAACTTCAACCGGTATCTGCTTAAAATTGTATCTGGAATTTTCAGGCAACAAATCTGATAAGACAGATTTTAAAATCTTATTAGAAATATGAACTGTTTCAAGTTCCTGTTTTTGTGCAAATATACTTCCGTTATAAGTCCTGTTAAGTTTAGAGAAAACATCTCTACATGAATCCATGATTACACTGTTTTCAGATTTCAAACTTGCTTTTTCGATGTTTAAAATAATCTCTGAAAGGTAGTCGTCTTCTACTTCCCGGTCAGACAGTACTTTGATGAAAATAAATCTATCAATGATAAGCTGAACAACACGGGTAATGTATTCAGCCGATAAATCTTGATTATGCTTTTTAATATCCTTTGCAATAAGAATACGCCAACCGGTTTTTTCATTATCAAGGTCATTCAAGAAAGCCTTATCCGGTGAAATGCGGTTTTCTTTTACCTCTTTTGGGTTCAAATAAAGTGACTGAAGGCTTCCCTTACGAACGTTTTCTTTTTCAAAGTAATTCCATAGGTTATCAAACTCAGTTTCATATTGCTTAAATTTCCAATCAATCTTTACAAAATTATTTACTGTTTGCTTACTTGCTGCAAAAGTGCAGTCAAAAAAACGGAACTCTTCAAAGTCAGTTAATAATGAAAAATCAACTTTCTTTCTTTCCGTTGAAGCCTGTGTTGAATAGGCGTATGAATACGCTTGCCAGATATACCCGATGTCTTTAGATAATTTATACTTTGGGTGTTTTGCTTCGATATAAAATTTAGGCTTACCTTCAAGCTGTAAAAGGTAGTCAGGCTCTTTACCTTTTTTCCCTTTGGCTTGAACAATCACTTCCCGATTGGCAATATTTGAAATACCCTCATTTGAGACATTCCAGTTTAAATAACGTAAAAAAGGTTTTAAATATTCGTCTTCAAGATTGGCTTCTTTGTATTTATCACTTTTATAAAAATCTATATTTTCACCGAAGGCGTCGACAAGTCGCGTAATCTCTGATTTGGCTTCGTCCTTTGAATAGATTTTCATTTACAAAATTAAATTTAATACTTTAACGATGTGTCAATCTGAAATAAGAAGTGTGAAAATAATAAACTTTCCGTTATTTTCCCGTTATTTTTAAAAAGTTTAAAAAATGTTAGGAATTATTAGGATTTACACTTTCACGCTATTTCAACGCTATTTTTACACATGGCTTTAAAAAATATCAGGTTTTATCAGGTTCTATGAAAGAAAAAGCCCTGCAAGGGGTGAACAGGGCTTCATAAGTATTATTCAGATTTCAATTAATTTTTTACACATTGCTTTGAAAAATGTTAATAAATGTTAAGTTTTGTTAAGTTTTCGCTTGCTTACTGACCAGGCGGGCAACACATAAACAACACATGGTAAAAAGACAGGTTTACTGACACATGCGGACATATCCCTACGAAACCGTACTATTCCCGCCAACATCCGCCAATAATGTTAGTATTTGTTAGTAATTATGAGGCAGACCGCCAGTTTACGCCAAATTACACTACAAACCCGAACTTTTCCGCACAAAACCGCATTATTCACTTTTTACCGTCATATCATGACACATAATTTAAGACATTTGAATGTCCCCATTTTTTACGAGCGTTTTATTTTCTGACATTGGTAATTGTTGACACCCTTAAAATTGATAGTTTCTGCTTGTTTTTGCTCAATTTCTGATTTCACGCCGCCCGTACCTGGCTGGTCATTATGCCACCACCGCAAACAGGTTTGCCGGTTGAATGATGGTCTTTTTCTTTTTGGTTCCACATGGCTTGTTATTATATACAATACCTGAAAAAATAACATTCGATGTGGTACCCCTGGCTTTCTCTCGCCTATCCAGTACACGGTTAATCAATGACAGACTTTCCATATCAACTACGCGCCGGCGCGCGCCCTTACTTCCTGTACGGGTAGTTTTCAAACAAAGTGCTGCATAGAAAGCCCTTATAAAGTAACCAGGCTTTTCAATCATTTTGTCAGTAACCGCGAACAAGATAGACGAAATATTTTCGCGGTCATTTTTAATAAATTCTGACAGTTCGGCGGTGTCTGTTTCTGAAAAGGATTTGCTGGAAAGTAGACCGATTTTATTTTCAATCTTTTTTAGTAATCTGGCTTTGATTATTCGCCTGGCCTTTTCCTGAATATATTTTTGATTATCTTTTTTATCTCTTTCGATTAATTCGCTTTCATTGGCTTTGAGTAACTCCATATTGTAAACACCGCGTTTGAAAGAATGCAGATTTATTTCAACCGCCTTTTCGAGTTCATCCGCGCCGCCGTTGGCCTGCTTATATTCGTATCTTTGACATTCAAAGAAATTTTCGGTTGATAGACTTCCTTTTACCTGTCTGGCTTCATAAGTTTCTGTGTCAATGTCAGCGGCCATTAAGACAGCTTCTTTGATTTCCTCTACCCGTTCAGAGGAAATTTCCCCGGCAAATTCTCTGGTTTCGTTACTGGCCTTCGTATCATTTCCGTCAATGGTTCGATAATATCCGCGCTTGCTTAAAAGCTCGGTAAAATGTTTTTCCAGATTGTTTTTACTTTCGTTATCGTATGCCTCACACTTTACGGCTATGTCAAAAAGTGCTTCATATTCAGGGTATGGATGCCAGCCGACTTCCGGTGAATAATTCAGAATTTCGCGAAAATCCTTTTCAATTTTTAAATACTTTTCTCTGATTTTATTCTCATCGGTTTCAAGCGTGAAATATGACTTGTTTTTTATAATGGCAACTTTCCCGTTTTCATCATTGCCGCGTACATATTCGCGTTTCGGTGTAATGTAATGATAAAGTGTTTCGACATATCGAAAACGGCCAGCGGCCTGCATTAGATCTGGCGCGGTTGTCGCGTTTCGGTTATTCGCAAACATGAAACAATGTTTGAATGATTTAAGCGGGAAGTCAACGCCGCTTTGCCATGTAGGGGAATAAATTACAGCATCATATTTGTTTAAATATTCAGGGTTTTTCAGTGCTTCCATTGCTTCTTTAGATGCTGAATTTTCACGGGTAACACATAGGAAATTTTTATCAGGAAATTTTTCTTTCAGGAATTTATGAACAAAATTTGCTGAATAGTGGCCTTCACGCTTCATGCAGGATATTGCTATTTTTTCACCGGTCTTGATATGTTCAGAAATCATTTCAAGCATTCTGGCAGGTGTAGAAATTTTAACCGCTTTTCTTTTTCGTGTAAATTCATTCTCGTAAAATTCGATTTCATCTATATTGACTTCAAGTGTTTTACAGATAAATTCAATCGTTGGCTCGTCAATATCCGCACTCATGAAAATAACTCTGGAAGCATTTTTAACAATGAATTTCAGATTTTTAAGAATTTCCCTTTTCCTGTCATTGGTTGTCTTCCCGATTAATTGCCGTAAAATCTGGTCTACCTCATCCAACACAATAACCGCGCCATCATAAGCAAGCGGATGCAATCTGTGAACACTATCTATGGTTACGGCTAAAGATTTAGGCGACAATTTCCCGTCGATGGTCTTTCCTTCTTCTTGATAAAATGCTATTCCGAGCTTTTCAGCGGCCTGCATAACAAGTGAAACCCTGTGGGCAAAATATAAAACCTTGTCGCCGGCTTCTTTTGCAATTGCCGCTTGAATTTCTGCCCAGAATGTTTTCCCGGTTCCCTGCCCGGAAATAATAGCTATAAACTTTTTTTGAATGTTGATTATTCTTTTTGCGACATATTCAGATTTGAATATTTTCCGCCCGTCTTTGTGTTCAAAGCCGTATTTTTCATAAAACGCCGCGCTGATTTTATTGGATGTTGTTTTTTCAATGCCGCGCCATGAATGGCCGTCATTTATAAAATCCTCCGCATCATAACCGGAAAATTTGTGGTTTTGCAGTTCAATGATTTTTACATTGATTCCAGCGTCTTTCAGTATAGCATAATTTAAAGCCATACACTTTTGACCGCCATTATCGGCGTCGATGTCAGGGACAAGATAAACAATTTTATAGCGTAAAAATTCAAAGTTTACCTGGTCTATTATTTCAAGTTTCCCGCGCGTTACTGACAAATGATATTCATTCCCGATCCTGTCAGAATTTAGCCTGTCAGCGGTCTTTTCCCCTTCATGGATGAAACAAATATCCGCGCCGGCTGTTAACGCCTCATTAAGTCCGTACAGGTACCGCGCCCCGGTGTATCCGATCCATGACGCCCCGTTTTGTCCGTATGTGAATTGTTTAGTTTCTTTTTCAGGCTTGCCTTTTTTCCCGATTGTATTCAATACAAAACGGGAATTTCCGAAAAGCGGTTTTCCGGAAATTGGATGTCTGACAATATACCTGGTCTCATTTATTTGTGGTTTATTTGAAACCGGATAGGTTTGTTTTTTGACATCATGTTTTTCATTCGATGTTTTTTCCGATGTTATTTCCGGCTTCTTATATTCAGGAAGTTTCCGCGCTGTTTTTTCGCGTTTGATGAAAATCCCCATCCTTTTAGCCAAGTCGTACCCATTGCCGCCGGTACCACAGGAAAAACATTTATATGAACCATAATTTCCTTTCGTTGGATTAAAAGAAAAATGCGTGTCTTTTTTTGCGTGTTTGCCGCATAGCGGACAGTCTGCGTAAATCTCTTTTCGATGATTAATCTTGTTTGCTAAGTTCGCGACAATATCGCGCTTTATTGATTCGTTAGAAATTTGATTTTGTGTTCCCACTGAAAACCCACTTTAAGGGCAGGTTTGTATTTATGCGTTTTTAGTTCGTTTGGCATTGCCTGTCCTCCAATTTAATTAGTAGGCAGGGATAAATTTTTATTGATTATCCATGCCATTTTGTGAAGCCCCCGCTAAAGGGCAGAAAACTGTAATCTGACATAATGTCGAAACGACAGTACCACAACATAGTAAATAGATTTAAGATGACAAGCGATTTTTGAATAGTTTTTGTATATAAAAGAAAAGGCCGGGAAACCCCAGCCTTTGTTTATAAGTCATTTCGGGGGGGCTGTTAGCGGACAGCTTGTTCCCCCCATTGTTTTTCACAAAACGGCATGGACATTATTAGATAATGACTCATGGAGCCCGTAAGGCCCATTCAATATTATAAATTCAGAATATTATAATATTCAATGCGGCTCACGGTGTCAATAATAATTACATATTATTCAGATATGATTTGTTTGAAAGTGTTTTCGGCATTGTCGGCTACCTCTTTTTAATCACGTTTATACTTCGTGAAAGTGCGCTGTTTTCAATCAGCGTTTTATTGTTCAAAACATAACATAATGTTTATTTTGTTACATCTCATGTTTTTTAATGTTTTTTCATGATTTCATATGATAGTGTCAACAATAAATTGTTGTATTGTTAAATATTTGTATACTTTTGTATACTTTTGTGTAATTTTGTGTAAACTTATGTAAACTTATGTAAATCTAATTATTAAGTGCTTTCATCTTGTCTTTCCATCGGCTTGACTGGTTGACTGATTATTTTATCCGGCTTGATTAAGGCAAGATTTACAAGCTCCCTGTCTACCTCGTCTAAATTGATGCTTTCTGTCGTTTTTTGATGGTTTTGCATATTAAAGCCCACGGATAAAATCTAAAACCTTGTTTAATTGCTGGTCGTCCAATTCATCCAGTACGCTTATTATTTGCTTTTTAATGTCAACTTTTGTAAACTTTTCATTTCCCGATGTCGGGTTTACCTTACTTGTTTTGCGCTCGTCCTGTGGCAAAATAGTGGGGTTTTGTTGGGTTTTAATGGGTGTTTCCATATAGTTTCAAATCGGAAATTAATTTCCGTTTTCAATCTCTTTCAGTTCATTTTCTATTTTTACACGTTGGTTTTCTATTGAGTCCAGCTTTTCTTTTAAGTATGATGAAAGGATTTCCTTTTCTGTATTGTTTAGCTTTTTACCTTCATGAAACTTTTTTCTAATCTGTAAAGGCGCGTCTTTTGGAGGTTCCTCTCCCTGCTTTGCTGAAAGTTCTTTGTAAGCTTCGGTTAAACCGATTGCACGATTTTTAAAGTGTTCTTGATGTTCAAACAGTCTCATGTAATTTCTGGCCGTGCGTGCGTCAAAATCGAAATTTTTATTAATCCACGGGGTAAAATTACCATGCCCGCCAGGTATGTTTTTTTTGTTTGTTAGTATTTCGCCGATTTTAATTGCATTGTCCAGGGCATTATTAAACTGACGTTCAATGTCTTTAAAATAATCTCTTATAAGTTTAACGTCAGGATCAACTTCTATTTCAGGTAATCTGCTTTTTGCTTTTTCACTGAAAGCTGAATCCATCTCGTCATTTACAGTTTTTCCCATTATGCAACCTCTCCCGCCAATTCTTGAAATAAACTGGCCATCGCCCCGGAAACAGGTTTACCGAGTGCAGCCGCGTTTCTTACAGAGTTACTGCGTTTTATTGTGGTCTTACTCATTGACACGCGCCCGGCCATTATCTTTCTAAATTTTTCATCGTCTGCCTGGCTTATGATTGAAGGGACAACCAGCGTTTCACGATTTCCAGATTTTTCAATTTCTGACAATATCATTGACAGACCCCGGATTGTCCATCGGTCGTATGTGGCCGGGATTAATACAAGGTCTGCCAGAGAGATTGAAAGGCTTAATTGATAAGTGATTGCAGGCGGGGTGTCAATGATGATGTAATCATAATCAGTCATTTTTTTTATTCGATCAATTACCCGAAGTGTGGCCATCGGTTCGGATACCATTTCAATTCCTATTTTATGAAGTTCAGGAACCGCCGGGATACAATCAGTCAGACCTTTAAAAATACATTCAACCGGATTAAGTTTTTCCCGTAACATTAAATAAGCGTTTCGCTTTTCCAACTCGTCAACGTCCGTTTCTCTTAATAAATAATCGGTTGCCGATGCTTGACCGTCAAAGTCGATGAGTAATGAATTTTTCAAAATAAAGGCAAGGTTTACAGCAAGGCTTGTTTTAGAAACGCCGCCTTTCAAATTTGCCACTGTTATTATTTTCATTTTTCTTTATCCTTGTTGTAATCGCTTACAAAGTTTTTCAGAATAAATAAAACCTGTCCGATTAATGAGCGGTTTTCTTTATCTGCAATTTCCTTTAAATCTCCGTGTAACTTTTCCGGGAAGCGGGCTGTAAAGTTTACGAGCGGCTCCGGATTTTCTTTTCGTGGTCTTGCCATTTTATACCCCTGTATTTAATATCTTGTTTGTTTCAATCCGGTTATGTGAATAGATTGCCAATGTTGTAATAATGTTTGCATGACCTAAAAATTTACTTACCGCTTCAATTGGTTCTTTATCTTTTAAAAGATGTGTAGCCCGGCTATGTCTCAGGCAATGAGCGGAAAGGTTTTTTTGAATAGCCCGGAGAGAATAAAAATTTATTTCTCTGGAAACATATTGACGGGAAAACTTTCCAGATTCACTTTTCGGATTTTGAAAAAGAAAATCCTTTGAATCAAAGACAGTTTTAATTTTATCGAAAAGGTCAAGGGAAATGGTCAACGTTCTTTGTTTTCTACCCTTGCCGATGATCTGAATAAATACAGCGTTTTTATCAAGTGTGCAATTCTTGACTTTTACATTCAGCATTTCAGAAACACGACAACCAGAGTTATACATAAACCGGATAAACAAACCCATTCTTTCCGGAGAGCTTGCAATAAGCTTTTTCAAGTCTGCTTTATTTATGACCTGTGTTTCACTTACTGAAAGGTCTTGTTTGTCAGTTTTAATTGATTTGAAAAATACATCCAGCTTTTCATTTTCCATGTAGTCCAGTGGCATTGTTTTCTTGACAGCTTTTTTCAGTGCAACCTTGGCAAGTTTCTGGTAAGCCGGGGAATACTCTGATTTTTTAAGAAACTTAAAATAATCGGTTACGGTGTTTTCAGTAACCTGTTTACCCTGAATGAATTTATTAAACCCTTTTACAAAGTTATCATACAGATAATCATTAACAGGTTTTAACAGGTTTGCTGTCTTTATCAGTTCCATGTAAGGACAATAAGAAACCTGACTTGTTTTGTCAATTGTTTTTTGGTATCAATTAACATTTTTAAACACTGTTTCCTTAATATTTAATTAAGGAAACACTCTTACTTTACCTTATCAGATTCAATGATTTTAATTTCATCTTCTGTCAGGCCATATAGTTCATAGACTAACTTATCCATCTGCTTGTCAGTATAGGCAATCCGGTCTTTGATTTGATTTTGCTGTTGTTCGGTGTGTGGCGTTTCGGACTGGTGCAGTTCTTTGTTGAGTGACAGCATCGTATCAACAAGATTGACGAGTTGGTCGTGTTTTTTTACGTCTTCGGGGTTGTTGAAGTCGATAATTGGAAATGGTATTCGACTTGTAACCGGTGAATCAAAGTGCATTGTCCTTATCGCCTTGCCAAAAATAAATCTGTAAACATACCAGTTGCAAAAATTACTGCACAATACGCCTAACAAAAATTGGATTTTATAATTAGATTTATTCTCCAACTGATTTATCGTATCTAAGATTATAATATTCTTAT
>Ga0224495_10003251_pt1 | contig 10084 bp, 9 predicted proteins | sample SF_Jul11_sed_USG_FD_168128 | JGI IMG/M metagenome (GOLD analysis project Ga0224495, IMG submission 168128) | Sediment microbial communities from San Francisco Bay, California, United States - SF_Jul11_sed_USGS_4_1 | ecosystem: Environmental > Aquatic > Marine > Sediment | place: USA: California...
TGCATATGGAATCTATGGTTATGCAAAGAACTCTTCTTCTGGATGGGTTTATGGGGGATATTTTTCCAATTCTTCAACTGGTACAGGAGCTCATTTTGGTACCTATACCACTTCTTACGGCAGTTCCTCTGCAGTCACCTATGGTTCTTATAATTATGCTTCAAATTCATCAGATGGCACTGCTTATAGTGGATATTTCACCAATTCTTCTGGTGGCACAGGGAAACATTATGGGATAAGAGCAACAAGCTACGGCGCAGCTGATTCAACCACTTATGGTATTTCCGTATATGGTTCTAACTCTTCCACTGGTGATGTTTATGGTGGATTTTTTGAGACCTCTACCTCAGGTACAGGGAATCATTATGGTTTAAGAGCAGAGGGGTATGGCACTTCTTCTGCCAGCACTCGTGGTATTTATGCGTATGCTGAGAACACTTCCACAGGTTACGCTGCAGCAGGATCGTTTTATACATCTGGCTCAGGAACTGGATTGCATAGAGGGATTTACATAGATTGCCTAGCAAACTCTTCTTCCACTAATTATGCGATTGATGTTATTGCAACGAATAACTCATCTGGAAATGTATATGCTGGATATTTTTCTGCTTCCTCTGTATCAGGAACTGAATATGGAATCTATGCTTATGCACCAACCACAGGTTATGCAGGTTATTTCTCAGGGAATCACGTAATTACCGGAACCAAGAGTGCGGCAGTAAAATTAGATAATGGAGAATATCGTCTGCTTTATTCTATGGAATCTCCGGAGAACTGGTTTGAGGACTTTGGTGAGGGTAAATTGGTCAATGGCAGAGCACTGGTGCAGATAGACCCGCTCTTTGCTCAATCGATTAACACCTCAGTCAAATATCATGTGTTCTTAACCCCTCAGGATGAGCCTTTGACCTTGGCTGTGGCAAACAGGACTGCTAATTCCTTTGAGGTAAGAGGTCCAGCAGGCTCTAACATTTCCTTCTCCTATCGCATAGTCGCCAAGAGGAAAGGTTATGAGGATTTGAGAATGGCTAAGATGCTTGGCGCCACTCCAGAGGAGATGGAGGCAGAGCAGGCAAAACGCACAGCTGAATCAGAACAGGAAAGAGCGCAGATGAAGCGGGAAAGGAAAGAGTGGACAGAGGAAGATGAGCTGAAACCTAAGCCCCAAGCACCTGAGACAGAAAGCGTTCAGAAGGCAAGAAGAGAGGAGCCAGGACCGGAGGATACGGAGAAGATAAGGTCGAAATCAGAAAGTGAGATGTAAGACAAGAGACGTGAGACGATGTAAGAATTTCTCTTGTTTTCTAAGATGCGGTGGATATTTTATTTAGAGGATATGTCTTTTAAACACAGGTGCTCGATTTATCGAACATAAGAAAAGCCCAATTAATCGGGCAGTTAAAAACTCCCAATAAGGAGCGGATATGATAAAAAATCTAAAATTAATAGCTATGGTTATAGCCATCATCTTGCTTTCCTTTTCCCTGGTGTCTCCTGTAGATAATGAAAATAGTTTTGAGGATAAATCCTCAAAGGATAAAATACCTGAGGCAAGAGAACTGCCAGTACCTAAAATTGAGCCTGAGCCTTTACAGAATTACTATATTCCCTGGAGCACCTTAAATGGCGGTGGTCACGATATGGCTTCCACCGGGTACCGGGTAATGGTTTCCGCTGCCCAGACTGCAATAGGAGAAAGCCAGAGCACTAATTATCAGATGCAAACAGGTTACTGGTATGGAGGGAAACCTTTTGTGTGCGGAGATGCTAATGGGACAGGTGATGTTTCTCTGTCAGATATAGTTTACATGATCTACAATCTATTCAAGTATGGTCCCGATCCGGATCCGCTTTACTGTGCTGATACCAACGGGGATGATAATGTAACTATCTCGGATATCGTTTATCTCATATCTAATTTATTTAAAGCAGGTCCCGCACCAGTGTGTTGAAAACCTGGTCAAGTCGTTTCATAAGTATAAATGGAAAGGTTTTAAATCCTTCCGCTTTTAAGCGGAAGGATTTTTTTATCAGTGGAAATCCGGTTATCAACAATTGTGTTCTATCCGATAAACAAGACATGGCGAGATAATTCTGAATTAAGTCCGTAAAAAGGGATTATGGAAAAATTAAGATATTTTGTCATAAAACATTTAGAGAAAATTCTGGTTTTGGGTTTAACCGCGGTGATTTTGCTCACCAATTATTTTATTTCCCAGAAACTGGCTTTTCTCAATTTCTATTATCTGCCGGTCCTGGTAGCGGGATATTTCCTGGGTAAAAAATTTGCAGTATATACCAGCCTTTTCAGCATAAGCCTGGTGGTTTTTCTGGTGGTCTTATACCCTAACTCATTCCACCTTCAATCCTCAAATCTGCAGTTAGTTTTAGACCTGGTTATATGGGGAGGTTTTTTATTTCTGGCTGCAGCAGTTGTGGGTACTTTATACGAGCAGAAAGAGAATAAAATTCAGGAGCTAAAAAAGGCTTATGTGGGAGTAATCGAGATACTGAGCAAATACCTTGAATCCTCAGACCACTACACCAAGGGTCATTCCTTAAGAGTAGCAGATTTTGCCACCGAGATCGCCGGGGCAATGGATTTATCCAAAAACGAAATCGAGAATATAAGGGTGGCAAGTCTTCTGCACGACATAGGAAAGATTGAAATCTCCAGCGAACTTATAACCAAAGCTGCCAGCCTTACAGAGGAGGAAAGAAAAATAGTGGAGACCCATGTGGAAAAAGGAGCAGAGATCTTAAGCTCCGTGGGTACTGTTCTCAAGGAAGCCGTTCCTATGGTTCTGTCGCACCACAAGTTCTTCATACAGAACAAAGCGGAAGAGAAAAAGTTTGGTGCCCTTCCTATGGGAGCAAGAATTCTGGCAGTAGCAGATAGTTTTGATGCCATGGTTACAGACAGGCCATATCGTGCCGGCAAGCCTATATGGCAGGCAATAGAGGAACTTGAAAATGAAAGCGGAAACCAGTTCGATCCGGAAGTGGTTGAGGCTTTCAAAAAAGTGCTGGCGGATAAGGTTGAGGTGGTCTGAATAAAGTTTAGAAAGCCTAAAAAGGTTAAAACAGTTAATGAGTATATATGCCCGACAGAAACAGGTCGGGCAATTTTTTTAAATGTTCTGGTTAAGTTATTGCAGGGTAATATATTAATAATCCACATAACTTATAAAAAAATAGGTTGACAATTATAAAAAATTGATTATCATAATTAATGAGCTGAGGGGGAATCAAGCTATAGAGGAATATCTCCTTTGTCCAGGAGGTTTTATGAAATTTAAAGTTAAGGTACTGTTAAGTATTCTTATACTGGTTTTTCTGTTTGGTTATTCACAAGCAAAAATAATCTACATCCCTTCTCCTTCCTTAGCCACCATTCAGGGAGGGATTAATTATGCCTCAGGAGGGGACACGGTCCTGGTTAATACCGGCACTTATAACGAAAACATAGACTTCAAGGGGAAAAATATCACAGTGGCAAGCAGGTACCTTTTAGAAGATGACAGCAGTCTTATAGAATTAACCATTATCAATGCGATTAACCAGCCTTCGATTCCTGCAGTTACCTTCAGATCCGGAGAGGGTCCAGCAGCCATCTTGAGCGGGTTCACTATTCAGAATAGCTCAAATTCCCTGGGGGTTCGCTGCGACAGCAGCTCCAGCCCTACCATCACTTATAATCTGATCAAGCATAACAATCAGGGTCTGGTATGCTCTAATTCTTCCAATCCGCTGATAAAAGACAATCTATTAAAAGATAATGCAGGTGAGGGGATACAGTGCACGACCGGGTCTTCACCCAGGATCGAACGGAACTTTATTTCCGGTCATCAATTCGGCATAAAATATACAAATGGAACCTCTGCCATCCTGAGAAATGTTATAATTCAGAACATTCAAAAAGGCTTAAGCATAAATGCAGCTTCCCCGCAGGTATATAACAACACTATTGCCAATAACATCGGAGATGGAGTGGAGATTATCTCTTCTACCGAGGTAAACCTGATAAATAACATCATAAGTTCGAGCAGTTCTGGCGTGGGCATAAGAGTTTCAAGCTCTAATCCTATCATAAAATACAACGATGTCTGGGGTAATGCCGGAGGAGATTTTTCAGGCACCCCCATGGGTGTAGGGAATATGTTCTGGGGGAAGAATAATAAAAATACCCCCTGTGACGAGTTCTATAATATCTCCCGGAATCCGGAGTTTGAAAATCCACCTGTAGATTTCCAGCTGCAGTGCTCTTCTCCCTGTATTAATGTGGGAGACCCGGGTTTTGTTATTCCGGATTTAGGAGGGCACAGAATAGATATGGGAGCATTCGAGTATCCATTACTCAGGGGAGATGTTTGGGTGGACGGAAAGCTCGATGCTTCGGATGTGGTTTTCCTGGTCAACTGCTGCTTCAAGGGAGGACCACTCCCGGATCCCTATGAAAAGGGAGATGTGACAGCCAATGGAGCAGTGGATGTTCAGGACATAATCCATCTGATAAACTATCTTTACAGAAATGGTATGCCACCCTGTCATTGATTATTGACGAGAGAGGGAAGTGGAACTCAACTTTGGTTAAACCAGGGATCGGTTTGAATAATGCGAGTCTTGAAGTTTTAAGACTCGCCTTTTCTTTTTAAAAATGTTTTGTTTTTGTTCTTTAAGGGGTTTATAATTAAGGTTGAAAGGATTTTTGTTAGGCGTGTTCGCTAATTAAGTTTTAATAATAAAAAATATAGAATACTCCGATATTTAGGTAGAGCAAGGTGAATCGGTTCACCCTATATTTACAGAAAAACAGAGAAATAGACTATAAGGAGGAGAAATTATGACTTCAAAAAATAATAGAATTTTTTTGAGCCTGTTGCTTTTCATCTTCACGGGGGCGATTTTTTTTATAATGGTGTTTTTCTTCTCAGGCTGTGGGCTTAAGAAACCGAAGGAGGAGATCGGTCCGCTTAAAACAGTGATGAGCATATTCGAAAGGGGAGTGGCTAACCAGGATAAGGCTGTGCTGGATTCGGTCTACAGCAAAAAAGATATTAACAGCGATTCTCTCATCGAGGAAGTTTTAAGACAATTTCTTACCTTGAAAACGGCAGAGGGGATAGATGATCTGCATTTTGCCAGGAGAAGGTTTTCCTTTATAGAGGAGAAAGACAGCGCTCAGGTAGAATTAATCCTGGGCGGTGAAAAGCTAAAGGAGGAAAAAGTATTATCGGTTTTTCTCAAAAAAAGATGGGGCGAATGGAAGATAGTAGCTCAAAGTATGGAGTAAACGAAGTTTAAAATCAAAAGGACAAAGAAACCAGTGTTAGGTCTTACGGAAGATATAGAAGAAAAAGTCTCGGAGGCGGTTTATTTTATCCGGGAGGCTTTGAGGGAAAAACCAGAAAGTATTGAGGTCGAACCGGGGGATGAGGAAAAGGAGCTTCTGCTTCTGGATAAAGATTTAAACCAGCTTTCCTTTATACCAATACCCGAAATGCCTTTCGAAGGCAGGATTGCGGCGGTGGATGGAGGTTCTGCCACAGTGCTCAGAACCAGGTCATTTCTCATAGGAATATTCCGGGCAGGGTATGTTATTTTCCAGAAGGGGAGAAGGATAAAAGATAAATTCTTACCCCTGCAGATGGAGATTATCTCCCTGGAGAATAAACAAGAAAAATATCTGAATGCTTATCAGAAGCTGGTGGGAAAGCCTCCTACTGAGGTGCCGGAATTAGATAAGCTCCTGGACAGATTAAGGCTTTTTGCTGAATGGAGACTGGTCAAGGAATTGCTGGTGGAACTGGAAAAGGAGGATGTTATTTTAGTGGACGGATCGCTGCGGGCAAGCATTGTTCCTCCTTATGAGCTTCTGCTCGAGGTATCCCAAGCTGCCAGCCGGGAAAAAATCCATTTAATAGGGGTTACCAAAACCTCAACTTTATACTGGGGCAAGAAATCTCCCCTGATTCCAATGGTGGTTAAAACCTCGGAGATACTTTGTCCAAAGTCCAGGTGGTTCTGTCGTCTTTCAGACGTGGATTTGACTTTGAAAAATCCTAACTGGTTCGGTACCATTTACGTCTCGAAACTGAAGGCTTCTTCAGATTATGCCTTCCGCGTGGATGTCAATCGATTTGATCCGGCAGAACCGCAGATGATTTTCTCCTGTCTGTCTTATATTTCCTCTGACCCTGCTTTTCCAGGCTACCCTTATCCCCTGGCTGCGGCGCATAATCGGGTAAGGATTCCGGGAAGTGAGGTTGAGGATATAAAATACCGCTTGCAGAGCAAAGCTCTGGAGAAAGGGATTTCCTCAACAGACTGGGATCTATTGTTCAAGGATTTCCATGAGGTTTTGAATGCGGATCTAAATAAATAGAAAGTTCAAAGGTTCAATAGGTCAATGGAGAAAAGAAAATAAGTGAGTCATAATTCAAACAAGCAAAGAAGAAGGTCAATCAGGTTAAAAGATTATGATTATTCGCAGGCAGGCAGGTATTTTGTGACGATATGCACGCAAAATTGTGAATGTATTTTCGGAAAGGTAGTAAATGGCAATATGCGGTTGAATAAATTTGGCCGGGTTGTAGAGACAGAATGGAGAAAGACGCCAGCCATTCGGAACACAGTTAAATTAGATGCTTTTATTGTTATGCCTAATCATTTTCACGGAATAGTTATTATAGTTGACGATGTACCTGTAGGGGCGACCCGCCGGGTCGCCCCTACAGTAAGCCCCATCCTAAAATCCAATACCCTTGGTGCTATTATAGGTCAAATAAAATCCATTGTTACCAAAAAAATTCATAGAATGGGATTAGGGCATTTTCGCTGGCAACGCAATTATTGGGAACATGTCATACGGAATGAGGATAAATTGTTCAAAATCAGGCAATATATCCAGAACAACCCGCTGAAATGGCATCTGGATAGGGAAAATCCGGAAAGAATTGGCATAGATAAATTAGAAGACGAGATCTTTAGATCAAAAATAGCACACAAGGTGAATAAATGATAGAAAAACAAAGAGTTTTTTTATTGGGTGCTGGTTTTTCCAAAGCAGTGGCTGATGGTCCCCTGATGAACGTAATCTGGGATTATATAGAAAAGGCACACGAGAATGAAAAGAACAGAAAAGTATCAATAATTGGAAAAAATAAAAGACTGAATTGGTTTAATAAATTAGATGATTTCATAAAAAGATTAGAAGGAGAAACAACTCTTGGGTTTGATAAGAGTAACTTTGATGAGATTAGAGTGGGAGTAAGAGAGAATTTAGAATATCTGTTTACTATTATTGACCTTCACTTAAGTGGACCTAAAATAAAGTTTAAGAGAAAAGGTGAAGATATCGAAGATTACCCTGCAATACCTTTAATCTTTACAAATAGAGATGAATTAAAGGAAATAAAATATTATTTGCTCACATATCTCTATATAATATTTGAAAAACTCAAAGGGAATAATTTGGTTGATGAATTTGCAAATAAAATCATGAATAATAAGGATGAAATTATTACATTTAATTATGATTTGGTATTAGAAAAGGCATTATGGAAAAGAGATATCTGGTCTCCACTGAATGGATATGTTGGGGTCAATAGATTTAGAAAAAAAAAGATGAAAAAGAATTGAAAAAAGCTAAGAGATATTCGAAAACAAGGATTCACAAGATGCATGGTTCTATTTGTTGGTTTACTCCAGAGTATTTAATGAACCGACCCGATTCTTTTATATCTATAGACTTAGATAATAATGAAAATTGGGGATTTCACTTTAATGGTTTAGAAAAAATCCTTAAACGTGATCCAGTCCAACCAACAATGAAAATGGAAAGAGAAGTTAGTGAGGGATGGGGAGGTAAGCATTATCCGCCTTGGATTTTACCATCTTTTATTAAGCCTTTTCAACAGAAAGAATATTACGAAATATGGAAATCTGCACTTAGGGTTATGTCAAAAACTGATGAACTTGTTATCATCGGGTATAGTTTTAGACCAGAGGATTCTGGTGCTTACCTTTTAATTTCCTCTTTGCCAGATAGATATCACATTACGCTTGTTGACCCATATCCAGAGAATATTAAAAATAGATTAGAGAATATTGGGTTGAAGATAAGTAAGGTTTTTAATTCACTGGATGAATATTTATCGCAGTGTGAAACTTAGTAGGGGCAATTCATGAATTGCCCCTACAACTACAACTGATAGGAGAGAATATGGATTACAAAGGCAGGATAACCGGGAAAAGCATAACGGAGATTTATTTCCGCACTTTTTATGAGGAGGAACTGCACCTGGGGGATATTCTTATGGCGCTGGATGAGGAGAGAGGTCTTTCTTTTTATCTGAGGATAGTGGACGTGAGTTATGGAGTGGAAGCTACAGATCCGGATTGGGCATCACGCACTGCGGGGAATATGATGCTTCTGGACAGGCAGAATGAATCCTATAGTTTTCAGGAAAAGGAAAGAAGGCTTTTCAAGATCGGCAGATGTGTTCCCCTGGGATATGTAAAAAACAACCAGTTCAGAAAACCCAAAACTATTCCGGAACATTTCTCCAGAGTCAGAACTCCGAATAACGAGGATTTTCTTTTTTTGAAAAGATATATGGGGGATATAGAGATCGGCCAGCTTCGTTCGGGTGAAGAGGTTCTGGATTTCAAAATCGGTGTTTCCGGGGAATTATTCCCTTATCACATAGGGATATTCGCTACCACCGGTATGGGGAAAAGCAATCTGATGAAAGTTCTGGCGGGCTCGGTTCTTGAATCCGGAAAATACGGCATGTTGATCTTAGACCCGCATGGCGAATATTACGATGGGGGTGGCGACCCCAAACATAAAGGGCTGATCGACCATCCCCTTGCAAAGGAGAGATTGAGGGTTTATTCTTCGAGGGATTTAAAAGGCCCTTATAATCAGCTGAAGATCAGCTCCAAAGAAATCGAGATCAAAGATATTCGCCATATCTATGGATTCACCCAGCCGCAGGTTGAAGCCCTGTATGCACTGGCTCATCATTTTCGTCAAGATTGGCTGGATAGCGTAACCAAGAGCTCAATTCCCGAGCTTGTACTGAGCATATCGATCGGGAAGGGATTCTATGAGACAACAATTGGAGTTATTCAGAGAAGAGCTAAACATATATTAGACCTTCCATTTGTGCATGGTGACCCAAAAGTTACTATCACCCAGAATATAATTAACGATTTATCCCAGGGTAAAGTTGTTCTGATTGATACCTCAAATATGTCAGACCAGGAGGAGCTTTTGATCTCGGCAGTGCTGTCGCGTGCAGTTTTCTCAAAAAACAGAGAGGCATATCAGGACCCGGGAAAATTCAAAAAAGTTATGCCAACTTTGATAGTTATGGAGGAGGCGCAGAGGGTTTTGTCTCAGAAAGGGGAATCGGATATCAATATCTTCGCTCAGGTTTCCAGAGAAGGAAGGAAATTTAAAACCGGCCTCTGTGCCATTACCCAGCAGCCAAAGCTGATAGATGAAGAGCTGTTATCCCAGTTCAACACCCTTTTCATCCTGGGACTTGCAGATGAGAGGGACAGGAATATCCTGAGGAGCTCTGCCAAGAGGGATATCTCTGATTTAGGAACGGAGATTCAGATGCTGGAGGCAGGCGAAGCTCTGATTACCTCACCCCAGGCTCCTTTTGCCATACCAGCGAAGGTTTATCTTTACGAGGAATGGTTGAAAACAAGAAATGAAGTTTTTAAAGATAAATATGCCGTGGATATGAAAGTGGATGAGGGGTTTTTTAAATGAAGTAAGATGTGAGAGGTAAGACGTAAGACGGGTAGGGGTAATTCATGAATTGCCCCTACGAAAAAATCAAGAACAGGCTGGAAGCCTGTCCTACCTTTTCATTACACTATTCATCTATAAGCTATAAATAGTTGCTCGATATATCAAGCATAAGTTTGTAGTGCGACCCTTCAGGGTCGTTCAAGCGAGGCTAAAGCCTCGCACTACGAAATACAATTGCTCGATTTATCGAGCAAGACAACAAGCCCAATAAATTGGGCAACTACAATCTGCAAACTTCAGCGAGGCTGAAAG
>Ga0224495_10003252_pt1 | contig 10081 bp, 8 predicted proteins | sample SF_Jul11_sed_USG_FD_168128 | JGI IMG/M metagenome (GOLD analysis project Ga0224495, IMG submission 168128) | Sediment microbial communities from San Francisco Bay, California, United States - SF_Jul11_sed_USGS_4_1 | ecosystem: Environmental > Aquatic > Marine > Sediment | place: USA: California...
CCAGGTTGGCGGCGGCAATCAAGTTCTTATGCGTCTGGAGCGTCACCAGCAGGTTCCCCTCCGTGATGCCGATGATGTCGCTGACCATATCGGAGATATACACGGCCCGGATGTCCTTATCCGGATAGGTATTGAAGGTCTTGAGGCCGGCTTTTTCAACGAGTTCGGAGATTTTCATTTTGAACCTTCCCTCTTTCAATTAGTAAAGATCCGTCAAGCCGACATCCGCCACCACGATTCCTTGGCACGTATCCACGGATTTCCGCAGACGGCAGGGAACAACGAGGATTCTCTTGTAGACGTCCTGAAGGCTTGCATTGAAATACTCGCTCAGAGCCCGGAGGCTCTCGTCCATGATGCACGCCCCGGATTTGTGAGACGTATTCGCGCACAGCGCGACGTACGTCCACGTCTTCTGACCGTCGCCGCCCGAGCCCGCCTGGAAGACGCCACATTCCGGATCGCACCGCATGCACAACATCAAGGCCATGATTTCTTTCAGGGGAACGGCTTGGCCGCATGTCTTGCATTTCAGGTCGAACCGGGACGCCTGATAATTCCCAAGATAACTCCAGTAATGGTCCCCTTCCTGGTAATCGTCGACCGGGGGGACCGGCTCCCGGGAGAAGAAGGAGATCCGGCTGCGGCAATGAAAACAGCCTTCGATGACCAGATAGCCGTTCTCCATGTTCGTCATGACCCACTGGTGGAGACAGCCGACTTGTGTCATTGGTCCAGGGCTACTCCTATCGTGGCTAGGGGAGGGCGGCCTCGGAACGGGCGAGCCATCGGCCAAATGAACAAAAGAATCCTCTTCATCCCTGGGGGATGCTATTTTCCTTTTCTGCTAAAAATGCCGTCGTCGCTGCCAGCATATATATCACTCGCTTTTCATCGATGTCAATAGGTTTTCTGCTGGTGTCTACGATTTTTTTGAGGTCCACATAATAGAGGACCCATTTTCCATTGCCGAGTGCCCCAAAAGGACCGTTATCCGGCCACAAAGGACTGCGGCCACTCATCGTTACGACCTTTTTCAAGACGCGGGAGGAAATCAGCAATTAACTGCCCGGTCTTTTTCAAGGAATTGCACGGGACGAAAAGCTATTTCCACGACCTCCGCGATGCCGTCACTGTCCGATACGAGCGGCGCTTCGAAAACCACCCGCCTGACTGGGATAAAAGGCTAGCGGGGCCCGCCGACAGGATCGCCTGGATCAAGGAGCGTCTCGGCCGGCAGGACCAAGGGAGAGGTCGGAAAAGAAGGGTTCAGGAAACGACAGGAGCTGTACGGGCGAAGGGCTATGGATCGAAGATCAAGAATGTAAAGTTTCTTTAAGGTCCTATATGACCTGGTAAGCAGGCTCCGCAGCCTCTTCCTCGACGATCTCTCTCTCCACGCGGTCGGCCATTTGCCGATAGATATCCGTTTCCGGGAGGGACTGGGCTTCCGCGAGCCTGACGGCGGCCTCGAAGTCACGCCGCGCCCCGTTTCCGCCGTCCTGTGTATAGGCAAACGCGCAAAGGTCAAGGAGCACCTGGGTCATCAGCTTCTCACGGTCCATTTGAGCTCTCCTGTTTACCTTGATAATAAATATGCAAGATTTGTGCCACAGGAGGCGGCATCAACCGCCAGAAAGGATGTCCGGGCTATTTCACGGCTGGGGGGCGCGGCGCTATCCCTGAGTTCCGCTCATCCCTACTTTCGTTCTCTCCAGCTCCAGTCGTCGTCCTTGTCCATGATGAGCTGAGTTATCTCGTAAGTCATCCGGCCGCCGTCGTCTTTTTCATTGGACCCCAGGCTATAGACGATGAATCCGCCGCCTTCAAGCCGGTAGATGAGCGGCTTTCCCGTGAAGGGGTCGACGGGCACCTCCGGGAAGATCCCGGGCACCAACACGGCTAGGTTCTCCGGGTATCGGCCGGTCTGATTCCTATAGACCTTGCAGGCCAGCCCGGTCCGGGCCGTGAGCGCGAGTGCCTCGAGCGTCGCTTGTTTCAGGAGGGCCGCGTCCATCATGGGCATGGCCATGCGGGAGAGGACCGCATACCAAGGAAGGGCGCTGATTTCCTGGTCATGCCTCCGCCAGAATTTTCTGGTCTCATAATAAGGCCGGCGAGCCTGAGCCTCCACCTCTTCGTATTTTAAAAGTCCACGGATGAAGTCGTTCTTGATAAGCGGGCGGCCCAGCCAGAGGAGGAACCTTTCGTCAATAAAGGTCTTCCCGAGGAGAGCCTGCTGGTCGCGGCCTCCACGGATCAAGAGCCGGCCGCCGTCCAGGAAGAAAACGCGCTCTCCCCGAACGCTCTTGCTCAAGGTTTCTTTCCAGGACCCCGGCTCGAATTCCTGTAGTCCCTGGAGGAGGAGCTCCGTCTCTATCGACCTTCCCTGAGCGGCTCGGCCGAGGCCATAGAGAAAGAGCTTCTGCTCGGCGATGGCGACAAGGCCCATGATCAAAGGGCCTTCGTCGGCGACTTTCGAGGCGAACCGAAAGCCCGCCCCGAGTCGGCCCAGGGCTCCCTCCATATCCCCCCGCTCGGCCAAAAAAACGGCGTCAAACACGAGGAGCCGCGAGGCCCGCAGCATTTCGACGGCCTTCGGCAACTCTTTCATAACGGCGTTGACCTTCAGGTCCCCGTACTGGAAACAAGGTTTCCCTGCGGCTTCGACGACAAGCTGGATCGCCTGCCTGTTCTTCTCGATGAGGCGGGACAGGGCGTCCACCTGTCCGGGCTCGAAGGGATTCCCGCGGATGAAGGCCTGGTTGGCCTCGTTAATGACCCGAGCGTCTTCTTTATCAAAGACGAGGAGCTCTTCGGCCGCCTTCCAGAGCCGGCCGGCGTTGTTCTCCTCCGGGCACGGCGAGGTTAGGTCCGCAACGGACAAAGGAATTCCCCGCCCCTTGAGGTCCGCCAAGGTCCGCGCCAGCTTCCGTCCTTCCGTGTAGTTGAAGACGGCGCGCACGACCAGAGCGGCCGTAACGACGACGAGGAGAACGAGAAGGACCCTAACCAGGACTTTCCGTACCTTCATCTTCATGGTCGAGCCATCCTTTCAACCGTTCGCGGGCATCGAACAAATCCTGAGCGGACGCGCTTCCCGTCCGCCTCTGGGTCAGGATCGTCCGTTCCAGCCCGGATTTTTCGAGGCCGTCGATTTCCCCGTAGAGTTCCGCCGGGAGCATTGCGGCGTCCTCTTCGGCTAAGCGAGATACACGCGGACCGTTGAGAAGCGCGCGGAGGTCTTCGTTCTGCGCTCTTGTGACGACGGCATCTCCAAAGACGGCGAACACCACGACCGCTGCGCAGGCCGCGACAGAGGCCCACACCCGCGGCGTCATCACGAGGCCCTGCTGTTTTTTTAAAGCGGAGTCGAGGACCCTCGCCCTGAGTCCGGGAGGAACCGGCTTGGGAGAAAGCGAGAGGAGGGTTTTTTCGATGTCCTGCGGGTCGTTGGTCGTCATCGTGTCTCCTCGAGAGCGGCACGGAGCTTGTCCAAGGCGTACCTATACCGGCTGGCGGCCGTATTCGCCGAAATCCCGCAGGCCGAGCCGATCTCCTTGAATGTCAGGCCGTCGAAGACCTTCATGAAAATGACCTCTTTCTGCTCTTCGGGCAGCCGGTCGGCGAGCTCCACGAGGATGAGTGCGGAGGGCTCGGCCGGCGCCGCCAGGGCCGCGGAGAAGCTGCACGCCCGGTCGAAGAGCGGAGGGTTGCCGGCAGGCAGGCTGAGTTTGCGGCGTAGAAATCGATTGACCTCATTGCGCGCGACGCCAAACACAAAGGCTTGCGGGTTCCGGACGAGCCTCCAGCGCACCGCATAGCGGGCGAAGCGGCAGAAGGTCTCCTGGAGAACGTCCTCGGCGTCTTCCGGAGAGCCGAGCCTGAAAAGGAGATACCGGTACAGATTCTCCCCATAGCGCCCATAGAGCTCCTCGAGATTCACCTAGCGCCGTCTTTTCCGTTCAAATGATAAGACCCCGCCCGCGGGCGGATTTGTCTTTTTCCCGGCTCGCCCTCTTCGAGAAACGCGAGCACTTTCTTTCGAGGTCGGCCCTTAGGGTATTTGAGGGCCGAGAGCGGCCAGACGCTTCCGGGCGTCGCCAAGCTCCGGATGGGTCGGGTCGGCGTCTTTCCAGTATTCGAGGAATTTCTGATACTCGACGGCTGCCCTAGCCTCGTCTCCCTTTTCCTCGAGGACCCGGCCCAGCCGATAGTGATAGAGGGGATGGATGAGATAGCGAACCTGGTTCGACGGGTCGATGGTCATGAGCTTCCGGTATTCGGCAACCGCCTTATCCAGGTCGCCATTCTTCCAATAAGCCCGGGCCAAGACGTCTTTTAAAAACGGCGTGTTGTAAAGAGCCACTTGATCCGGGTTCATGCCCAGGAAATCCAGCAGGCGTACCTGTTCGGCGGCGGCGACGGCCTCCTCCGGAGAGCCTCCGGCCAGCGCGATTTCGGCGGCCGCAAGCTGAGACAAAAAAGGCATCGCTCCCCTCATCAGTTCCACGTCTTCTTGAATCGCTTTGGGGAGGAGCTCTCTCGTTTCCATGAGCCGGGCGCGAGCGTCGTCCAGGCGGCCTTGCTTGAAGTCCACCCAACTGGAGATCAGAGCACTTTCGACTGCATAGGTGTTTTGCGCGGCCGGGTTTGTTTGTTTCAGGTAATCGGTCCAGGACTGAAATCCTTTCCGGCCCTCATCGAATCGGCCCAGCTCGCACTCGATATATCCGGAAATCCAGCCCAATGTGGCCAGGATGTAAGCGGAGCCGTACGGTTCGGCGATCTTCCTCAGGGCGAGATACCCGCTTCGGGCCCTCTCCAGGCGGCCCAAGAAATAATCAAAATAGCTGGTGAGCCAGAGGCCTCCTATTTTCATAGTCGGCCCTGTCCTGGCCACGGATTCCTCCAGCCAGCGCGAAGTCTCGGCATAGTTTTCTCTCAGCGCGTAGACATAAGCCAATCCCCAGCAGGATGAAACGAAATCAGGTCTGAGGTCCAGGGCTTCCTTATACTTCGCTTCTGCCTTGTTGAGCTGTCCCATTCGTAAATAGAGTTCGGCCAGGGAATCGACAGGGTTAGGGTCGCCGGGATTCGACGCGATGTAGCGCCCGAAAGCCGCCTCGGCCTTCGCCAGATCCCCGCCTCTCGCATAAGAATATCCCAGCATATTGAAAGCGGGGCCGAAGGTCGGGTCCAGGGCGACGGCCTTCTCGAACTCCTGACTGGCCTCGGCATATCTGGCCATGGCAGAATACTGGCCCCCCAGTTCATAGTGAGCATATTTCTCCCGAGGATACTTCTCCGTCAGCTCCAGCAGAATCCGGCATGCATTGGCTGGATCCCCCTCGATCCTCCGGGCGTATTTCGCTTCGATAGTGAGCCGCTCTTTCTCCGAAGTCCTCGCGGAAAGTGCCTTCGCTTTTTTTATGGCTTCGTCGCGCGCCCTGAAGTCGGCGATGACCTGATTCGCGTCCGCCAGATAAAGATGGGCGACCGCGAAATTCGGGTCCAGGGAAATGGCCTTCTCCAGCAGCTTCTTGGCTTCGTAGCCCATGAGATTGCCGGCCGCGTCCCGGCCGCGCAGGAAATAACTATAGGCCTCGAGGGAGTTCGTCGTCAGGTCGATGATCTTTGCTTGGGGCCCGTCGAGCTTGAGGGCCGGCCGGCCGATTCCCCGGGAAACGGCGCGACTGATCTCGTCGACCTGGGACTTGAGAATGCTGTTGATGCCCTCCCCGCGGGCGGAGGCGCTTTTTAGGACTTCCCGGCTGCCGACATCCAGCACCTTGACATCCGAGACGAAGGTCTCCCCCGCTTTGCTGAAGAATCCGACGATGACCGCCTCGATCCCCTCCCGCCGGCAGATTTCCAGCCCGGCTTCCTCGTCGTAAAGGGCGGCTTCGTCCTTTCCGGCTTGACGGAAAAGGTCCCTCAGCCTTTGCCAGGATGCGACCCGCATGTACTTCGACTGCTCGAGGCTCGTGATGAGCAGGTTGGAAATCGTCTCCCTGAGATAGTCGAGGTTTGGGTCTCCGGTCTGGTTTTTGAAGCCCAGGACAGCGACGGTGCGCTTCGCCGCCTCACTCTCGGGGATGAGTTGCCAGACGAGGAGCGCGACGAGGGCCAGGAGAACCGCCGCCGCCGGGATCCAGACCTTCTTCGAGGGCAGGCGGACGGTGATCGACTTTGAGGTCTGGGGTCTGCGGAGCGGCAGCGCCGTTGTCGCCGTCGGCATCGACTTCTCTATTTCCGTGAGGTCGGCCAGCAGGGCCTCGGCATTCGGATAGCGCTTCTCCTTCGACTTTTCCAGGCATTTCATGACGAGGCCGCCGAGCTTCTCCGTGATCTGGGCGTTCAGCGTCCGCGGGTCGGGCGGCGGCTCGCTTTTCTGCTTGACGGCGATGCTGAGCGGCGTGTCGCCCTCGAAGGGCATGCGCCCCGTAAGCATCTCGAAGAGGACGACCCCCAACGAATAGATATCCGAACGCGCGTCGGCCTCTTTTCCGTCCACTTGCTCGGGCGACATATACTCGGGAGTCCCGATCATCACCCCGGCGCCCGTCATCCCTTTCGCTTTGACCGAGCGGGCGACCCCGAAATCCATGATGCGGGCGCTGCCCTCGCGGTCGATCATGATGTTCTGCGGTTTGAGGTCGCGATGGACGACGCCCAAACGGTGGGCCTCAGCCAGCCCTTCGGCGGCCTGCCGGGCGATGGACACGGCCTTGCCGGCGGGCAGGGCCCCGATGCTGTGGATGAGGCTCTTAAGGTCGTCGCCCGGGACATATTCCATGGTGATGAAATAGGTCCCGGTCTCTTCCTCGCGGCCGAGGTCGTGCATCCGGCAGATGTGGCGGTGGGAGACGGTCCGGGCCAGCCGGAGCTCGTTCCGGAAGCGCTCGATCGTTCTCTCGTCCGCGGCGATCTCGGGGTTGAGGAGTTTGAGGGCGAGCTTCTCGCGGACTTCGGTGTCGAAAACCTTGTAAACGCGCCCCATGCCGCCCTTGCCCAACTCTTCGATGATCTGGTACCGGCGGGCGAAGGTCGTTCCGGACGAGAGCTCGCGGATGGGCGTGAGCCGGGTTTCCGTCGAAGCCGGGAGGCCGCCTTCGGCCGGGAGAGGGGCGGCGCATCGGCCGCAGTAGCGCGTGCCGGAAGGACTTTCGAAGCCGCAGCGGGAGCACTTCATGGCGGGCCTCCCCTCCGTTTACCCGTTTGACTGTCCCGGAGGATAACAAAATCGCCCGGGGCCGTCAACGACCGTGCTGGTTACTTCTTCCGAGCGCAGCGGTTCTCGAGCGACTTGAACTCCTTCCCGTCGGGAAGGGTGATGTGCCATTCGTAAATATATTCGTCTGGGCCCGCTATCCGGATGACGGCGCGCACGCGCGTCGTCCCCCCATTGGATCGGCCCATTGTCCCGTATCGACCCAGGCCTTCGCCTTCGGGTCATATGTCCCGCTGAGGAAGACCATGGGCGTCGAGGAGTTGTCCATCCAAAGCGTCGTGTATTCCTGCAGCATATAAGTTTTTCAAGCCTCGATATCCGGGGGTCCGCCCCCGTCCCGGTTTTTGCGTCCTCAGGAGTATCTGGGAGAGGGTGAATCCGGGGGGAACCGCATTTTCTTCAGGAAGGCGCCGTATCGAGGGTCGGACTTCAACCTCTTCAGAAAAGGGTCCGCCTTCGCTAGAAAAAGGCCTCCGTCACGCTGACCGTAGGCGATTTCCAGCCAGTCGAAGGCCTGGTTGGCCTCGCCGCGGAAAGCATATGTCAACTGAAATCATTAAACCCAGGCCGTCGTCCCGCGGCACAAAAGCGCGGACAGAGCTCCCCGATGAATCTGTCTTGAATGATGCGCCCAAGAGAACCTATAATGGACGAACTGGTTTAATAGCCGAACTGGAGGGACCATGAAAATAAGCGTATGGCGGATAACGGGGCTGGCCTTTTTGGGGCTGACGGCGCTGGGCCTTCAGGCCGGATGCCGAGCCCAAAAAGGTCCGGACGAAGAGCTCGCCCGGAGAATTCAGAACGTGGAAAACGCGCTCGTCGAGTTCAATCCCGGCGCCCCGCCGGCCGACCCCGCCTCGCAAAAAGCGTGGTCCATCCAGGAGCGGATGGCGGCCCTGATGATCCCCGGAGTCAGCATCGCCGCGATCGACGGTTCTAAAATCGATTGGGCCAAGTCCTACGGAATTGTCAAGGCGGAGAGCCCGGCGCCGGTGAAGACGGATTCCCTGTTCGAGGCGGCCTCGACGACGAAATTCATTGTGGCGGCGATCGCCCTCCGTTTCGTCGAGGAGGGAAGGCTCGACCTGGACACGGACGTCAACTCCTATTTGAAGTCCTGGCAGGTCCCCGAGAATGAATTCACGAAGGACGAAAAGGTCACCCTCCGCCTGTTGCTGACGCACCAGTCCGGATTCCCCATGACGAACATGAACTACGATGATAGCGACGGAACCCCGACAATCGTGCAGGTTCTGAAAGGGGAGCTTCCCGCCCAGAATAAGCCCGCCGTCCCCGAGTTCGTCCCGGGCTCCAAATGGCAGTATTCAAATGTCGGATATGTCGCCGTCCAGCTTCTCCTCGAGGATGTCGCCAGCCAACCGCTGGCGCAAATCGCGCGCGAGGTCGTCTTCGAACCGCTCGGCATGACGTCGAGCACGTTCGTTTATCCCCTGAGCAAGGACCTTCAGGCGAAAGAGGCCATTCCCCACGACGCTGAAGGCAAAGCCGGCGAGCCGGCCATGCACCCGACGGCCCTGGCCCAGGGCGGACTCATGACCACCCCGTCCGACCTCGCCCGGTTCACGATCGAGCTCATGCAGGCCTACCAAGGGCGCTCGGCCAAGATCCTGAGCCAGGAGATGGCGAAACAGATGTTTCAGCCCGCTGTCGCCATGGATCCGCAAATCCTGGGCCCCGGCCTGTCCGACGGGCTGGGCGTCTTCATCCGCGGCTCTGGGCCGGGCTTTGCCTTTCTCCATCCCGGCGACAACTACCCCGGCTCGAGTTGCTGGCTGGTCGGGGTTCCCGATACGGGGCAGGGCGCCGTCATCATGACTAACGGCGCCAAAGGGAATCTGCTGGCCATGGAGATCATGGCCGCCCTGGCCAAGGAATACGGTTGGCCGGAAGGTTGATTAGGCGCTCTTTTCGAGTCTGCGGCGGCCGATGACGACCAAGTTCTTGATGAGGTCGACGGTGACCATGACGGCGATGAAGAGCAGCAGGAATTTGAGGCCGAATTTGACCTTGGGCAGGAGCCTCTCGGGGACGGCGACGGCGAAGAGGTTGTCGAAGGGCTGACCGAGCAGCAAGCCGATCAAAACCAGCGAAACGACACTCGACACAGCGTCCACCCAGCGAGACCGGGTGAAGAGCTTAGCAAGAAGCGTCAGCATCGAGGTGGCGAATATGGCGATGACGATGAGGGACAGTCGGCGGCCGGCCTCGGGTGTGAAAAGGGCCTTGGGATTGGCGAAATCCAGGTTAACGAAGAAGATCGTTTGATACCTGATGAAGAGATAAAGCGCAAAATCGGTTACGGCGACCATCACGATGAGGCCGATGAGCGTCGGGATCCGGCCGGCGAAGAAGCCCTTCTGCGGCGGCTTCACCTCGTCGAGGTCGACGGCGAACTTGGGCCAGGGCAGCCTGACGTCCTTGCCGCTCTGGGTGATGAAATAGAGAACGAGAGCCACGACTCCGAGGTCGGCCAGGAACGCCGTCGGCAGGTACATCAGGGCCTCGATGACGCCCAGGCGGGGCATGAAGAGGAAGGGGAAGATAACGAAGTCCTTCTTGAAGACGACGGCGAAGACGGTCAGGAACGCGTGGATGGCGAACAGGAGCGTCGTGTAGCGGAAGAGGTAACGCTTGTAGGCCGGGGCGATGATCGGGCGGCCGTCCAGGTATTTTTCGGCCACTTTGCGCGCCGGGCCATAGGCGGCGATGGCTTTTTCTAGAGCGGCGTCGGTGGCCTGGCCATGTTCCGCCGCGGCCTTTTCCAGGATGTGGCTGCGGATTTCCGAAAGGATCTCCTCCCGTTCCGCGCGGCCCGAAAGGAAG
>Ga0224495_10003253_pt1 | contig 10079 bp, 6 predicted proteins | sample SF_Jul11_sed_USG_FD_168128 | JGI IMG/M metagenome (GOLD analysis project Ga0224495, IMG submission 168128) | Sediment microbial communities from San Francisco Bay, California, United States - SF_Jul11_sed_USGS_4_1 | ecosystem: Environmental > Aquatic > Marine > Sediment | place: USA: California...
CCCGTTTCCGCCGGTAGCTGGCAATCCGGCTGGAATGTCTCTGCGAGCGGGGTGCCTTCATTGGAGTCGCAGGGCGCGATCGACGGAATTGTCATTACCGGAGCGCCTGCCAGCGTGACCTACAAGGGAAGCGGAAGAATAACTGCCGCATCGCCCGTGTTTCAGATCGATGTTTCCGCAACGCCAACTGCAAATGTCCGCTGCATCAAGATCGAATTGAGCGGCATGCCGCGTGCGCTCAAGGGAGCATGCCCATGACCAGCATAAAACAAGCTTATGGCATGCGCAGGCGGAATGCCGGTTTCAGTCTGCTCGAGGTGCTGGTGTCCATCGTGATCCTGATGATGGGATTGCTGGGACTGGCCGGGCTGCAAACCCGCGCGCTCACGATGCAGATGGAATCGTATCAGCGCTCGCAAGCTTTGATACTGTTGAAGGACATGGCGGACCGGATCAATGCCAACCGGGCCAATGCCGCGGACTATGTCACCGCCACGCCGATGGGAACCGGATATGGCGCCTGCGCAGCCACCGGCGCGGGAAGCGCTGGCGACCTGTGCTATTGGAACGACGCCCTGCTGGGTGCCGCTGAAGTGGACAGTTCCGGAAACAACGTCGGAGCGATGATCGGTGCGCGCGGCTGCATCTATCAGATCGCACCGGCAGCAAGCGGCGTCCCCGGGGAATACCTGGTTGCGGTCGCCTGGCAGGGGTTTAACAACACCGCCGCCCCCACCATAGATTGCGGGCAGGGCGACTATGGCAGCAACGATGCGTTGCGCCGCGTCGTTGCACTGCCCTTAAGCATAGCAAGCCTGGACTGACATGAAATCCACAGACAATAAATCTTGCAGCACACCAGTCCAGCGGATGATCGCAGGAAAGGTCTTCTACCAGCGCGGACTGTCGCTGGTAGAGTTGATGATATCCATCACGCTGGGATTGCTGATTCTTGCTGCCCTGTCCACGCTGTTCGTCAACCAGAGCAAAACGCGCGCCGAACTGGACAAGGCCAACCGGATGATAGACAACGGGCGCTATGCAATGGAAGTGTTGGCCGACGATCTCAGGCTGGCAGGATATTACGGGGAATTTTCTCCCAGTTCCGGTGTTCCTGCCATACCTGCATCGTTGCCGAATCCCTGCTCGACCACGTCCAGCGATATTGCTGCGGCGCTTCAACTGGCGGTACAGGGTTACGACGCCGGCGGTGCGGCGAGCCAGATATCAAGCCCGCCTTGCGGCCTGACTTACAGTTCCGGGAGCAATTTGACGCTGAAGCCCGGCAGCGACATTCTGGTGATACGCCGCGCCAGCACCAGTACACCCATCGTGCAAGGAGTCGCGCTGCCAGGTACGCACTACATCCAGGTTTCGCTTTGCGAGAATGATACCGTGCCTTACAGGATTGATACCAATCCCGCTAACTTTACTTTGCGCACAAAGTCATGCACCCCAACCAGCACTACTCCTTATGCAGACCTGAGGAATTTCTTCGTGCACGTCTATTATGTATCGCCCAACAACAATCCCAGTCCGGCAGATGGCATTCCCACGCTGAAGCGCCTGGAACTCGACCCGACCACGCACGTGTTCGTGGTCACGCCCCTGGTCGAGGGTATCGAATACATGCAGATCGAGTATGGCCTGGATACCAGCGGCGACGGAATGCCGGACAGTTATAACGACTTGCCTTCAGTTGCCGAATGGCCCGACGCAGTCGCGGTGAACATGAACATAGTGGCGCGGAACAACGAACTCACCAGGGGATATAACGATACCAAGACCTATTCGCTCGGCTCGGCCGGAACGGTGGGTCCGCTCAATGACAGCTTCAAGCGCCATGCCTACACGCAATTCATCCGCCTTGTTAACCCGGCCGGCAGGAGAGAAGTACCATGACCAAAGTTTCGACAATGCCCGGGACTGCAATCCGGCGGCAGCGCGGCAGCACTTTGCTGGTGGCACTCGTCATGCTGGTGCTGCTCACGCTGATCGCGCTCTCGGCCATCAAGAGCACAACATCCAGCTTGCAGGTGGTGGGGAATGCCCAGTTCCGCGAAGAGGCCAAGGCTGCCGCACAGAAGGCGATCGAAAAGGTGATCAGCGACAGCAACTTCATGACCACTCCGCCGGCGCCGCAAAGTATCGACGTCAATCAGGACGGAACTGCGGATTACACGGTGACTTTCGCGCCTGCGCCCAGTTGCATTTCATTCAAGCCGGCTGATCCAAACGATGTGGGTTTTCCAACTATATGCGCCAGCTCCATTGGCGCAGTCTGCTACTGGACCAAGTGGGATATCAGGGCGGTGGTCAGCGATCCCCAGACCGGGGCCAGTGTGGTTTTGCACCAGGGCGTAAAAACGATTGCCGGTCTGGATGCGGCAGTTTTGTCGTGCGGTGTTTAATGTTTGATCGGAGGTTGTCATGAACATTCACAAGAATATTTCGCTGGTTTATCTGTTCCTGGCCACTGTAATGCCGGTACCGCTTAGTTATGCGGCAGACATCGACATATATTCCAGGCCGCCGCTAACGACCTCCGATCCCAACCTGAATCCGAACATCCTGATCGTCATCGATAACAGCGCAAACTGGGCCGCTGCGAATCAGGGCTGGCCGGGCGGGATCAAGCAGGGAGAATCCGAACTGAGAGCATTAAGGGAAGTGATCGGTTCGCTAAGCGATAACGTCAATGTCGGCCTGATGATGTTCACCGGTGAAGCCGGCGGAAAGGCTTATGTACGTTTCCATGTCCGGCCCATGAATTCGACAAATAAGTCAGCGTTCGCCGAACTGGTCGGTAACCCTTCGGGCTGTACCGATGGTTTCAACAGCCTGAACGGCACGCCGAATTGCATACTCAAGAATTTCAACACCCCTACAGAAAAGACTGCTTCCGCCAAAACCGACTACAGCGCGGCGATGCTGGAGGTGTTCAAGTACTTCGGCGGCTATACCTGGCCAGCCCATGCGCAGGACGATGTTGCCGGTGCCAACGTCAATGCCGGACAGTTCGGCACGTTGCGTTACGCCGGCAATCCCGACCCTAAAATGGACGCTGCCGCATACTCGACCGATGCGAACAAGACTTCATACGTTTCTCCGCTGACTACGGCAAACAGTTGCGCCAAGAACTATATCATTTTCATCGGCAACGGTTTCCCCTCTCAGGATTCACCATCGACCATGCTGGGTCCGCCCAGCCTGCTGCCGACACAGGGCGTGGGCGGGGATGTATCGCAATTGCCTTTGGCGAACCTGATCAACGCTACCACGACGCAAACTGTTCTTCTGGCCAACCCTGCGTGTGGCACCTACCCGGGCGCAACCGCCACGGATAGTCTGAACGTTTGCAGTGCAAAAGCCGGCGGAGCAGTCACTATAACGATTGCATCCCCTGCGGTCTTCACCAGGACAGCCCACGGGTTCGCTGCAGGAGACAAGATCAGATTATCTACGACCGGTACGCTGCCGAACGGTTTGGCAACCTTGACGGATTATTACGTGATCGCGACCGGACTAACAGCAAATACCTTCCAGGTATCGCTGTCAGCAGGCGGGGCTGCCGTCAATACGACAGGGACGCAATCGGGTACTCATACCGCCAGCAACTTGCAGGCCATTTACCCCGGCTACAGCAACTATAGCTGTTCATCTGCAGCTTCATGTTCAGCTGGTTCTACAAATATTGTGGATACTCCATTGCCAGTAGGTGCTGCCAGTCCGACTGTTTGTGGCCTCTATTCCACTGCTTCGGCTTGTGCAACGGCACTATCGACGCGTTTCCCAGGCTACACCAGCTATTCCTGTACCGGTGAGGCCAGCTGTTCCTACACTACCACGCGCTCGCCGACATACGTCGGTATGACCGGGTGTATTGCAGCTGCAAATGCGAGCAGTTGCGAAGCCTGGGCTGCGTCCAACCCTGCATACAATACTTTATATTCCGGGTTTAACTGCTCAAATTCATCCTCCTGCGGGAGTGGCAATAAAGATTGGCAGCTCGATGCCAGCTTTGACAAGCACAGCGGAAAAACCTACTCGATGATCGGCACCACGACCACTACTGTAACCACCCCATCGTACAGCCAAAACATCACCGCCACCAAAACCTATACAGCCTTCACGCCGGACGGGACTTTCAGTGCTCCGACCAAGATAAACTATTTCGACGAATGGGCGAGATTTTTGCGTCAGACTGATACCAGTCCTGCTCCGGGTCAGCAAAGCGCCACCACATTCACGATAGATGTGTTCAAGGATCATCAGGACGGGGACGAGACCTCCTTGCTGATCAGTGCCGCCGCGGCGGGCGGCGGCAAGTATTTCAGGGCCAGCGACGAAACTGCCATCAAGAACGCGTTAAATAAGATATTTTCGGAAATCCAGTCGGTCAACAGCGTGTTCGCTTCATCGAGCTTGCCGGTGAGCGTGAACACCCAGGGAACATACCTTAACCAGGTATTCATGGGGATGTTCCGTCCGGAAGGAAGTGCGGCACCGCGTTGGCCCGGCAACCTGAAGCAATACAAGTTCAAGATCTTTAACGGGGTGTTGCGCCTGGCTGACAAGAACGGCGACGAGGCGATCAGCACCACCACCGGTTTCATTACGCCCTGTGCAGACAGTTTCTGGACAACCGATACCGGCCAGTACTGGAACTTTGGCGCATCGCAAGCACTGGGCGGATGCGGGGCGCAATTCTCGGCATTTCCGGCGGCAAATTCCACTTCCGTATATTCTGATGCCCCGGATGGCGAAGTGGTGGAAAAAGGCGGTGCTGCACAGCGCTTGAGGGGTGTTTATTCTTCGGCTGGCACGCTGGTTTCCAGTTCGACGAATTATGATGTTTGCACCGGCACGAATACGCCGGAGACTGCTTCCTGCCGCATCCTGAAAACCTGCGACGGCTCTTCGACTAGCTCTTGTACCACTCTTACCAACTTCGATACTGCCAATACCAGCGTGACCGGCGCCTTGAGCAACAGCCTGATCTGGTGGACCAGGGGCAAGGACGTGGATAACGAGAATGCCAACCTGGATGTGAGCCTTGCGCCGATCTACAACGAAATGCGCCCTTCTGTTCACGGCGGCGTGGTCCATTCGCAACCGGCGGTGATCGATTTCGGCGGATCCATCGGAACCATGGCATTTTATGGCGCGGACGACGGGATGTTCCATGCAGTACACGGCAACCAGAGCGATACCGATGGCACCGAACTGTGGGGCTTCATTGCGCCCGAAACCTACAGCAAGTTATATCGACTGCGCGACAATGGCAACGATAGCGATGGCGACGGGATTTCTGCTGCACTGATCGCTTTCCCCGGTATTACGAGTACATTTCCAGTACCGACACCGAAGGATTATTTCTTCGATGGATCGATCGGTGTCTATCAAAAATCGGGGACGGTCTGGATCTACCCCAGCATGCGTCGCGGAGGGCGTTCGATTTACGCCTTCGATGTAAGCGACCCCTACAGTCCCGTATTGAAATGGCGCAAAGGTTGCTTCACCAGCAACACGACCGATGACACGTCATGCTCATCCGGCTGGACCGACATCGGACAGACCTGGTCCAGCCCTACTGTTGCCTACCTTAGCGGATATGTAGATGGGAGCGGTAATCAAAAACCGGTGCTGGTCTTTGGCGGCGGCTATGACGAATGCGAGGACGTTGACAGCCAGACCCGTTGCACGTCCACTCCGCGCAAGGGGGCAAATATCTGGTTCGTGGATGCGAACAGCGGAACCGTACTACGCACCTATCCAACAAATTACAGTGTTCCGGGCGACGTGGCGATATTGAAGGATGGCAATGGCAACCTGACTTCAGTTTATGCGGCTGATACCGGCGGGAATGTCTATCGCATCAATGTTGGAGCCACTGATAACACCGGAACCGTCTTCACTTCCTGGACGAATAATTCCACCGCGAACAACATCATCCTCGCCAGCCTGAGCGAAACCAACCATGCGCGCAAGTTTATCAATGGCCCGACGGTAGTTCCATCTCCCGGATTCAACGCGGTGCTGATCGGTTCCGGTGATCGCGAACATCCCCTGGTGACAAACTATGCCTGCGGAAACTATTCAACCACTGCGGGCAACTATGTCACCAACCAGTTCTACATGTTGATCGATCTGCCGACCGGTTATCCGAGCCCGACAGTTACAACGAGCGCTCTGGTTGATGTTACATCCGGGACCACGTCGACTGCTACGGTATCGGGCACGACTACGATCACCAATGTAACCGGCGGAGTGACCACGACATCTACCAAGGGTTGGAAATTCAACTACGGCCAATGCGAACAGACAGTCAACGAGGCGCTGACTATCGCCGGATCGACATACTTCGGAACCAATACGCCCAGTTCGACCACCGGTACTTCCTGCGTGGCAAACCTCGGAATTGCGCGCGGCTATGCGGTCGATTACCTGACCGGTAATGCGGCATATTCAAATAGATCCGGCGTATATGTCGGCGGAGGAATGCCGCCTTCACCGGTAGCGGGCGTGGTGGATGTGGACGGGACCAAGGTACCCTTCTGTATCGGCTGCAACAATCCGGATGATCCGACTTCTTCGGCATTGCAGGGCGGCAAGGTGGTAATCAACCCCACCGGCAGTAGATACCGTCCCTACTGGTACATGGAAGGCGATTGATCTAGCCACACTGCATCGCCATAACAAAAAAAGCGGCCCGGAGGCCGCTTTTTTTGTTAATGCATCTCAAATTACTTGATGACTGCCTTCAGTTCGCCTTTTGCATAACGGTTAGCCATCGCTTCCAGCGAGATCGGCTTGATTTTTCCCGCCTGGCCGGCGCAACCGAAAGCTTCGTAACGCGCCTTGCAGATCTCCTTCATCGCCTTGGTGGTAGCAGCCAGGAACTTGCGCGGGTCGAAGTCCTTGGGATTCTGCGCAAGGTAACGGCGCACCGCACCGGTTGATGCCATGCGCAGATCGGTGTCGATGTTGATCTTGCGCACGCCGTGCTTGATGCCTTCGACGATCTCCTCGACCGGCACGCCATAGGTCTGACCCATGTCGCCGCCGAATTCGTTGATGATCTTCAGCCAGTCCTGCGGCACCGATGAGGAGCCATGCATCACCAGGTGTGTGTTGGGGATGCGGGCATGGATCTCCTTGACGCGATTTATCGCAAGGATGTCGCCGGTGGGCGGGCGGGTGAACTTATATGCACCGTGGGAAGTACCGATCGCGATAGCCAATGCATCCACGCCGGTCTGGCGCACGAACTGCGCGGCTTCTTCCGGGTCGGTCAGCAACTGGTCATGGGACAACACCCCTTCTGCACCTTGGCCGTCTTCCTTTTCACCCATGCCTGTTTCGAGCGAGCCCAGGCAACCCAGTTCGCCTTCGACGGATACGCCCACGGCATGAGACATTTCCACCACGCGCCGGGTAACGTCCACGTTGTACTCGAAAGATGAGGGCGTCTTGGCGTCTTCCTTGAGCGAGCCGTCCATCATCACGCTGGAAAAACCGCTGCGGATCGCATTGATGCAAACTGCCGGGGATGCGCCGTGGTCCTGGTGCATCACCACCGGGATGTGCGGATAGGCTTCCACAGCCGCAGCGATCAGGTGGCGCAGGAACGCTTCGCCCGCGTACTTGCGAGCGCCGGCGGAACCCTGCATGATCACCGGGCTGTTGGTTTCATCCGCTGCTTCCATGATGGCCTTGACCTGTTCGAGGTTATTCACGTTAAACGCGGGCAATCCATAGCCGTTTTCGGCTGCATGATCGAGTAGTTGACGCATAGATACGAGAGCCATTTTATTTCTCCTGATTAAAAATTATTAAATTCTTTTGTTGCTGTTCGGACTGCATGTTGTTGCAACATCGCACGCTCGGATATTGCGACAAGGCACCCACCCGGCAAAATGCCAGCATCTAGTGCTTGCTGTAATCGCCTATACGAACGATCTTCATGGTGTTGGTATGACCGGCCTTACCAACCGCTTCTCCGACTGTTATTACCACCAGATCGCCTTCCTTTACCAATCCTCTTTCGATCAGCGCCTCCTCGGCACTGTGCATCTCTTCGGCCTGTACCCTTGCCTTGGAATGAAACGCGATCGGATGTACCCCGCTGAACAATGTCACCTTGGTCAACGTTTCCGGGACCGGCGTCAGAGCGAAGATCGGCACGCCGGCATTCAGGCGCGACATCCACAATGCCGTCGATCCTGACTGTGTCAATGCGACGATCGCCTTTACCTTGAGATGGGCTGCGGCAAACAGCGCCGACATCGCTATTGACTGATCGATACGCGTGAACTTATGGGATGCCGAGCGGCGGCTAACCGTTTGGTCCTCGTCTACCCCCTCTGCTTTAAGGCAGATCCGTGCCATCGCCTCGATGGTTTCGACCGGATAATCGCCGACTGCGGTCTCTGCCGACAACATCACCGCATCGGTACCATCCAGAACTGCGTTCGCCACATCTGACACCTCGGCACGTGTCGGAATGGGATTGGTAATCATCGATTCCATCATCTGGGTTGCGGTGATGACCAGGCGGTTCTTCATGCGCGCCATGTTGATCATGCGCTTCTGCAAACCCGGCACGGCCGCATCGCCTACCTCCACGCTCAAATCGCCGCGCGCAACCATGATGGCATCCGAGGCATCGATGATTCCGGCCAGAGCCGGTATCGCCTCGGCACGCTCGATCTTGGCCATCAGCATGCTTTTCCCGCCTGCCGCATGCATCAGTTCACGCGCCAGACGCATGTCGTCGCCGCTGCGCGGAAACGACACTGCCAGATAATCTGCCCTGATCAGTGCCGCGGTCTTGATGTCTTCCTTGTCCTTGTCGGTCAGCGCGGGGGCGGTAAGGCCACCACCCTTGCGGTTGATTCCCTTGTTGTTGGACAGAACTCCGCCGCGCACCACCTTGCATACGACCTGCTGGCCCTTGACTTCAGTCACGACAAATTCCAGCATCCCGTCATTAAGCAACAGCACCGAGCCCTTCTTGACGTCCCTGGGCAGATCCTTGTAATCCAGGCCTACGCGCTGCTGGTTCCCCAGTCCTTCCAGGGCAGCATCGAGTATGAAGATGTCGCCATCGTTAAGGATGATCTTGTCGTTCTCGAATTTTCGCACCCGGATCTTCGGGCCTTGCAGGTCAACGAGAATACCCACAGTGCGCCCCACTGCCGCCGCCGCAGCTCGCACTGCTTCGGCACGTTTCTGGTGATCCTGCGCGGAGCCATGCGAAAAATTCATGCGCACCAGGTCAACTCCTGCCCGTATCATTTTCTCCAGCACCTTCTGATCGCTGGAAGCTGGTCCCAGCGTTGCTACTATTTTTGTTCTGCGCAGCATGTTTTCCTAGTTATTTTTATTCGCCCGTTGTTCCAGAATTTCCACTGCTGGCAACTTCTTCCCCTCCAGGAATTCCAGAAAAGCACCTCCGGCAGTGGAGATGTAGGACACCTTGTCATAAATGTCATACTTCTGGATCGCGGCTATTGTGTCTCCGCCGCCTGCCAGCGTGAATGCGCCGGTTTCGGAAATAGCCTTGGCAATGGTCCTGGTGCCCTCGCCGAACTGATCGAATTCGAACACCCCGACCGGGCCGTTCCAAACCACTGTTCCCGCCTTCATGATGATGTCAGCCAATTGCTCTGCGCTTCTGGGGCCGATGTCGAAAATCATGTCGTCATCAGCCACATCATCGGCATCCTTCAGCACAGCCGGTTCGCCGGCATCGAATTTCTTGCCGACAACAACATCCACGGCGATGGGAATGGTCGCGCCACGAGCCTGCATTTTGGTCATCAGCGCTTGCGCGGTAGGAACCAGATCATCTTCGCACAGCGACTTACCGACGTTCTTGCCGGCTGCCTTGAGGAAGGTGTTGGCAATTCCGCCTCCGACCACGAGCTGCTCGCACTTCTCGGAAAGCGATTCCAGCACTGTCAACTTGGTCGATACTTTGGAACCACCGACGATCGCCACCATCGGGCGTGCAGGATCAAGCAGGGCCTTGGTCAAAGCTTCAAGTTCCTGGGTAAGCAGGATTCCCGCTGTTG
>Ga0224495_10003255_pt1 | contig 10076 bp, 11 predicted proteins | sample SF_Jul11_sed_USG_FD_168128 | JGI IMG/M metagenome (GOLD analysis project Ga0224495, IMG submission 168128) | Sediment microbial communities from San Francisco Bay, California, United States - SF_Jul11_sed_USGS_4_1 | ecosystem: Environmental > Aquatic > Marine > Sediment | place: USA: California...
ATATGCCGAGAGATAAATTCATACCGCTGGGCAATTCTTCTCTTGGCGGCGCTGAAATGGTATTGTTCGACCGGGATCTTATTGCCCAGATCGAAGATTTACTGCCGATGATAACATACTGCGAAATGAATGAAAATCAGGATCTCATGAATGTGCTGCAGGGCGCTTTTTTTATCCCTCATACAGATCCTGATTTATTGAAAGGATGAAAATGGTTGCACCCAACAGCCTTGTGTTTTTTTATAGAAACATTATTGCTAACAGCGGAAAAAACCGCTTTTCCCCCATGAAGATTGTATTTTCTGGTGAATGCTCAACGTCTGGTTAACGCATTTCATTTAAGAAGTCTTGCTGCAGCATTTGATGACTGTTGTGTCACTTATTTCGACAAGCCCTTTTTCCACAATATCGTTGATAAGCGGCAGGACCCCGGATATCATCTCTTCAGAGTCAACGACTTCGAGCTTGACGGGAAGGCTGGTTGAGAGTTCAAGCATCTTTGATGTATGAAAAACACCGTCGCTTCCGTATCCCGCAACACCTCTGAAGACACTGACTCCGGCTATCTTTTGTTTGTAAAAAAGATCCATCAGAATTTCATACACCGGTCTTCCCTTATATTTGTCTGACTCATCAACATAGACGGTGAGTTTTTTTGCGGGCCCTTTCCTTACCATTGGTTATCTCCTATATGCTTTTTGCAATTAATTCACCCAGCTTCAGTGCCACAAAACCGGCAATCACGCTGAGGACGACATTTGCTAATGCGATGAACCATTCCCCGTCTTTGATAAGATTCCCTGTTTCGTATTCAAAAGTTGAAAATGTGGTGTAGGCACCAAGGAACCCGATTACCAGGAACAGTCTTATCTGAGGGTTTACCATAAACCTTTCAGTGAGGAGAGACATAAAGAGACTGATGAAGAAACTGCCGCTTACGTTAACAACAAAAGTCCCGAGCGGGAATATCCTGCCCCATCTTTGCCCGATCCAGAGAGCAACTGCATAACGGGAGGCAGCACCAAGGAAGCCGCCGAGCCCAATTATGACATAGTCAGCCATCATGATTTATCGCAATTAAAGAGTTGCCATATATGGAGGGGAAGGTGCAATTTTCAGAACAGTAACTGATAATGAGACCTCCACTGTTTATAGAATGAAATTGGCCGGGGTGGACAATATGATTTTTTGACCCGAGGTTAATTTAACTCTTTGGATCAGTTGACTTGTTTTCATTGTTCAAGAGTCTTTTGGCTCCAATAAACCTTTTTACAAAATAGGGTGTGTCCAGATTGTCAACCTTAACTTTTTTCCCCTTTGATGACGCGTGTATGAAAAGATTATTGCCGAGATAAATGCCTACATGCGAGGGAAAGGAGGCATAAGTCCTGAAAAAGACGAGATCCCCCACAGACAGTTCTTCCCTGTCAATTGGTTCTCCCTCATCGAACTGTTCACGAGCTGTCCTGGGAAGGTCTATGCCCAGCAGCCCATATACCTTTTTTACGTAGGCTGAGCAATCGATGCCGAGGATACTGTTACCGCCAAATTTATAGGGAATATTCAACAGCTTTTTGGCGAACAGGGTGAGTTTTTCAGGGAAACTTTGAGTTGAAACCTCCCCGGCTTCGGATGCCTTTTTTAGCTCCTCTTCCAGTTTTTTTGCCAGAACCTCATTCTCCTGCAGTTCGGCTGCAGCAGGCTGGATATCTTCGAGGTAAAGCTTCTGCCCGATTTTCAGGGAAGGTGAATCCATATCATTTATTTCCATTAATTCTTCTGCGTCTATTCTGAACTTTTTGGCGATGCTCCAAACGTTATCGCCCTTTTTTACTGTGTAGAATTTCGGACCTTCCGATGTAAGAAGAATTTTCTGGCCATTTTTCAATTTTGCCGATTTTTTAAGATCATTCAGCTCTCTCAGATCATTGACACTGACTGAATATCTGTGCGAGATAGACGAAAGCGTATCGCCTTTTTTTACGATATGATACGGATCTTTAGGGAAGGTTTTTGAATGTTCGGCCGTTTTATCAGGGGTGTTCTTTACTGTTGCTGTTTTTCTGCGGGCAGCGCTGTCCGTGACGGATTCAAAAGATGTCAATTCTTCATGAGACTCTTTGTTGTCCGCTGGAACGATGATTTTGTCCCCGGGTTTAAGCCCCTTGACGGCAGCTGCATTGGCATTTTTCAGGTCGTCTATATTGACATGGTATCTCTTTGCGATGGTATAAAAGCTGTCTCCCTTTTTTACTTTATGCACAACAGAGGCCTCTGCCCCAGAGGCAAAAGAAATGAAGAGGAGGAGCAGCAGAAAAAGCCGTGAGGACTTACGCAGATGCAAACGCGATATTTTCATATCGCTTCCTCACGCGTAAGCTCTTTCAGAGTAGGAAGTTCCGTCAGGTCTTTTATCCCGAAGTATTGAAGAAATTCCTGTGTTGTGCCGTAGAGGAGAGGTTTGCCCGGGACTTCTTTTCTCCCCATAATTTTTATCAGCCTTTTGTCCAGAAGTGATTTTATTACACCGTCTGAATTAACACCCCGTATCTGCTCCAGTTCAGCCTTGATGATTGGCTGTCTGTAGGCGATTATTGCGAGTGTCTCCAAAGAAGGCATCGAAAGTTTGCTTGAAGTATTCGTTGTGGTGAATTTCTTCATCCACTGAGAGTAATACGGATTGGTTACCATCTGGTAGCCGTTGGCGATTTCTATAATAAGGATGCCGGAGTCTTTCTGCTTATATTCCATGATAAGCTCATCGAGGAGCTGTTTGAGTTCTTCTTCGGGAAGTTCCGTAGTGCTTTTGAGAACAGAAGGCGCAACAGGATCACCCGAAACGAACAGTAAGGCCTCTATGAGAGATTTTTTTTCTTTGTTTGTCATCTCTGGACTTAAACTATACAAAAAAAAGCATAAAAATTCAATTAAATTAAAGACATCAGCAATATTGCTGTAATCAGAATGAAAAAAATCATTCGATATGCGTTATCCCGAAGAGGCAGCTAAATAGCGCGCAGGGATTTCTCCGCAACATTGGACCAGACCATACAGAACCAGGTTTATCTCAATCCCAGAACATCCTGCATATCGTATAACCCGGAAGGCTTTCCGCCAAGCCACAGTGCGGCCTTTAAAGCACCCCTTGCAAAGGTGTCCCTGCTTGAAGCCTTGTGGGTGATTTCAATCCTTTCGCCAAGGCCCCCGAATAATACTGTGTGTTCTCCTACAATATCCCCTGCACGTACCGTCTGAATCCCGATCTCTTTTTTTGTTCTCTGGCCAATGATGCCCTTTCTTGCATAAACAGCTACCTCCTCAAGATTTCTGTTCACCGCGTCTGCTATCACCTGTGCCATTTTCAGTGCGGTTCCGCTGGGGGCATCCTTTTTCAATCTATGGTGAGCTTCAACAATTTCAATGTCGTAATCATCACCAAGCACTATTGCGATGTCTTTCAGTACCTTGAGCAGGAGATTGACCCCAAGACTCATATTCGATGCCAATACGCACGGAATAGTTTTCGTCAGGGCCGCGATTTCCGTCAAATCGTCCCTGGAAAAACCCGTTGTGCCGATGACCATCGCTTTGCCTTTAGCTGAAGCGATTCTCAGGTTTTCCTTTGTCGATTCTATCGAAGTGAAATCTATGATTAAATCGACCTTGTCGATCACTTCTTCTATGCCTGATGAAAGCGGAATGCCTGCTTCTCCGATTCCCGTGATAATGCCGACATCTTTACCAATAGCCGCATGCCCCTTTTTTTCAAAAGCACCGGAAAGCTCCAGACCTTCATATTCTTTTGAAAGGGCTGTTATCCTGCTGCCCATCTTACCTGCCGCTCCTGCTACACAAACCTTTATCATATGCACCTCCGATGTATCAAAAGTTAATTCCGTGGCTACGCAGACATACGTCCCTTTTTACTCTTCCCCTTCATTCTGGTCTGAACGATCCTGTTCTTCCCGGGGTTTCCCGGCAATACGGTATTCTTCCGAGGCCCACGCCCCAAGGTCAATAAGCCTGCATCGTTCTGAACAAAAAGGCCTGAAAGGGTTCTCCTCCCATGTTGTTATATTTTTGCATACCGGACAAATAATTTTCATGTCAACTGTGAATTACATTTTGGATTTTTTCTCTATCTTTTTTCAACAGGTTTTTTATTAAGATGTCCGAAATAATGCCGTTTGCGATTCCCGTGAGTGAGCCTATCAGCAAAATGAACGGACTGATGATGAGTATTGCCTCGATCCTTTGTATGAACAGATAATACGCCAGAGTCAACTGGGCCAAATTATGAAAGAGCGCACCGATGAGGCTCAGTCCCACCGTACCGAAAAGACTCTTGAATGCCTTCATCGTCAGTCCCATTGCAAGCACGCTGGCCAGGCCGCCGCCTGTGCTGAGAATAAATGCAGGGCCGAGAAAAGTTCCGATGAAAATTGATGCGAGCACCACCCGTATCAAAGTGACCATGAGCGCGGTCCTGAATCCATAGAGGACAAGAGCGACAAGCGTTATGATGTTGGCGAGCCCGAGCTTGAGCCAGGGAATCGGCGTTGGAAGAAGGCTTTCAAAACCATGCAAGGCAATAGCATACGCTGAAAGAATCGCGATGCGTTGCTTATCCTGTAATTGCATCGATGCCTAATTGCTCATCTTTTTTGCTGCCGCCTACAATAATAATAAGCTTATTCGGAAGACATACGATCACCCCTTTTGATATCCAGCCTTCCTTAACGCAGATCTGGTTCGGACAATGCGCTTCCCTCACGCGCACTTTTTTCTCTTTTATTTCGATCAGGGTATCGCCGTAAGAACCGCCAACGGAAACCAGCCTGTCTTCATATAGGGGAAGGGTATATGCCGGCTTGCCGTCCACCTCTATGACAACCTCCGATCCCTGGGAGAGGGCATCTCTTGAAATAAATATGCCGGCAACGGACAGAGAGATGAGAAGCAGAAAAAGAAGTCTGTCCGCCAGGGTCGTATTTTTAATGGTTTCTTTCAAGGAAGAGTATCCCCTCTAAGCCCGATGTTGTATGAACAGATGACTTGTCGTCGATTATCAGAGCGTCAATCCCCATTTCCTTCGCAAGCTCCAATCCTTTTTCCGGGCCGAGAATGAAGAGCGCGGTTGAAAACGCATCGGTCATTACTGCCTGATCGGCAATTACGCTTACACTCTGACAGGCATATGCCGGATAGCCTGTTCTGGGGTTCAGCAGATGATGAAACCTTTGGCCGTTCAGCATGAAATACCGCTCATAGTCACCTGAAGTTGAAATTGCCTTGCCGCTGAGATGTATTTTAGCGATTATCTCATCTTCGCTGCTTTTTTGACGCGGATTTTTAATGCCGACAGTCCATGGCTTTTTATCAGTTTTCAAGCCAAAGGCTTTTATGTCACCCGCGACCGCGACAAGACCGGCGCTTATCCCTTTTTCTTTCAGGGCCTGCACCGCGAGATCAGCAGCATACCCCTTTGCGATACCTCCCAGATCGAGCAGCATATCTTTCTTTTTGAGGAAAACAGTGGAATTGCCCTTGTCAATAATAATGTTTTTGTAATTAACGAGCGAGAGATTTTTCCTGATGTCGGCATCGGACGGTCTTATTTTGTTGAAGAAGTCCCACAGTTGTATTTCAGGTCCTATCGTAGGATCAAAAGCCCCTCCGGATCTTTCAGCGATATATACCGCTTTTTCTATGATATCAAGGGTTTCAGGAGATACCTTGACTTCCCTTATTCCCGCGTTTCTGTTGACAGCCGATAATTCGCTCTTGTCGGAATAAAAATTGATCAGTTCCCCGAATTTCTCTATAACATCGAAGGCATTATCTATTGCCTCTTCGGCAGTTTCTTTGGAATCTGCTACTACGGTAATAGCAACAAAGGTATCCAGCAGCGCCTTGCTTTTCTTATACGTTGACATCTTATCTGCCGAGCAGGAACTCAGCAGCAGGCAAGAGAACAGAAGGAGAGGGAAAAACAGTCTGAAATTAATCACTATGCATAAAACTCCGTTAGAGATTGATATGTCATTTTAAAACAATTACCAGCAATTTTAAAAGTGTGAGAGTGAAACGACAACTGCTTATATGGATGGGAACATGATTATTTTTCAGGTAGCCTTAGCCGGGAAATGCCTGCTTACGGGATATTAAAGGGTGTTTGTGAGTTTGGCTTTAAGGAACTTGCCAGTATAAGAAAAGGGGCTGTTGCTGATGTCTTCAGGAGTACCCTCAGCGATAAGGTATCCGCCGTTCTCTCCTCCTTCAGGCCCCAGATCTATGAGGTAGTCTGCAGACTTTACGACATCGAGATTATGCTCAATGACTATTACGGTGTTTCCCAGCTCGACGAGCATGTTGATAATATCGAGAAGCCTTTGAATATCAGAGAAGTGCAGGCCGGTGGTCGGCTCATCCAGTATGAAAAGGGTATTTCCAGTCGATTTCTTCCCGAGTTCACGGGAAAGCCTGATTCTCTGAGACTCACCGCCCGAGAGTGTCAGCGCGGATTGGCCGAGCTGCAGATAGCCCAGGCCTATATCTTCAAGCACCATAAGTTTTCTCCGGATTTGGGGGATATTTTCGAAGAAATTCAATGCCTCCGATATTGTCATGTCGAGAATTTCAGCGATGTTTTTCCCCTTGTATCTGATTTCAAGGGTTTCACTGTTGTATCTTCTCCCCTTGCAACTGTCGCAGAGGATATATACATCCGGCAAAAAATGCATTTCGACCTTAATTAAGCCGTTGCCGTGACAGGATTCACACCTTCCGCCGGAGAGATTAAAACTGAACCTGGACTGGGAATATCCCCTCAGTTTTGAATCCTGAAGAAGTGAAAAAAGCTCTCTGATCGAAGAGAAAAAGCCGGTATATGTCGCGGGATTCGACCTCGGCGTGCGGCCGATAGGTGCCTGATCAACACTGATAACACGGTCTATCAATTGCAAACCTTTAATGGCAGTATATTTTTGTCGCTGCGGATTGTCGGGTAAACGGGAGAGGCTTTTTCGGGCAGCTTCATAGAGTATGTCGAAAATGAGGGTGCTTTTCCCCGAACCCGATACACCGGTGACACAGGTAAACAACTTAAGAGGTATTTTTACATCAATATTTTTCAGGTTATGTTTGCTTGCGCCCTGTATGACAATAAAGTCCCTGGCCTTTCTTCTTTTCGCGGGGGGCGAAATGGCAAGGGACCTGCACAGATAGCGGCCTGTGAGGGAATGAACATTGTGTTTTATTTCTTCAGGGGTGCCCTCCGCGACAACCCATCCGCCATTCGTGCCGGCGCCGGGGCCCATATCAACGATATGGTCGGCCCAGTTGATCGTCTCTTCATCGTGTTCAACAACGATAATTGTGTTCCCTGCGTCCTTTATGCCGGAGAGACTTTTCAGGAGCTTCACGCAGTCTTTTGGATGAAGTCCTATGCTGGGCTCATCCATAACATAGAGCACCCCGGTTAAAGAGGAACCCATCTGGGTTGCAAGGCGAACTCTCTGTGATTCACCTCCCGAGAGCGTCAGTGAAGATCTGTCCAATGTAAGATAACCCAGTCCGACATGCAATAAAAAAGAGAGCCTGTCCTTCACTTCCTTCAGCACTCTCGAGGCGATTATGGTTTCCCTTTCTGTCAGCGAGATGTGTTCGAGGAAAGAAAAGACCTCCTGTACGGACATGCGGCAGAACTCACCTATATTCAACTCCTGGAACTTAACGTGTAAAGCCTCTCTTCTGAGTCTGAGGCCATTGCAGGCTCTGCAGGGCTGCTGTTCGACTATTTCTGTCGCATCTTCCTGTATGCCTTCATACCCAAGACCATTACAGACAGGGCAGGCCCCGTTCTGACTGTTAAAAGAAAAGAATCTCGGGTTTATTTCAGGGTAGCTTATACCGCAGTTAAGACACGCGGCAGTTGTTGAAAAGATGATATCCTTATTTTGATCGACAATATTGACGGCAAGCGTATCGGCATATTTGAAGGCAGTCTCAACCGCTTCTGCAAGCTGTCTTTCAATCCCATTTTTAATGATGAGTCTGTCTATGACGATTTCTATGGAATGCCGCTTCTTTTTCTCCAGTATTATATCCTGCGTGAGGTCTGCCATCTCATTGTCTATTCGGGCCCTGACGAATCCCTCGCTGCGCATTTCCTGAAGTTCTCTGCGGTAGTTTCCCTTTCGGTCCCTTACTATGGGAGCAAGAATCTGTATCCTTGTATTTTCAGGCAGTGCTCGTATCGCTCTCAGGATATTTTTCGATTCCTGTGTAGAGATTTCATGACCGCAGTTGTAACAGAACGCCTTTCCGAGCCGGGTATACAGAACGCGAAGGTAATCATAAATTTCCGTGACCGTCCCCAGCGTTGAGCGGGGGCTCCTGCTGACGGTCTTCTGGTCGATCGCAATTGAAGGAGAAAGCCCTTCTATTGAGTCGACGTCAGGCTTCTGCAACTGCTCCAGAAATTGCCTCGAATATGCGGACAGGCTTTCAACATAGCGACGCTGGCCTTCAGCATAGATCGTGTCTATCGCGAGAGACGACTTTCCGGATCCTGAAGGTCCTGTAATTACCGTAATTGCATCTCTGGGAATAGCAAGGTCGATATTTTTAAGATTGTGTTCCCGGGCGCCTTTGATCTGGATGAATTTCTGCATGGCTCAATATTTACTATAACTTAAAGAAAGCCGATAAGTTAACAGATGCGGGGAGTTAATCTATACAGGAATGTTCCCGTATTATGTAACTTTTAGGACAGGTGTAGTAATATATCTGTATTATTCCTCTAAAGTTTTCAGGTGTATGCGTTGGATCAAAAAGCGAAATGATGAAAAGGATTTATGAACTCGGCAATAGATAAAATATCGGTTTATTTACGGATGATCAAGTTTTCCCATTCGGTGTTCGCCCTCCCGTTTGCCTTTACCTCAGCGCTGATAGCTGCGCAGGGGATCCCTGAAATACGGCAGATTATATGGATAGTGGTTGCGATGGTGGGGGCACGTTCAGGGGCTATGGGGCTGAACAGGATTATCGACAGGAAAATCGACAGTGCCAATCCCCGTACGGCAGGACGTGAAATCCCGCGGGGTGATATCAGTGTTTTTGAAGCTGCTCTTCTGGTGATTGTTTCATTTATCTTTTTTGAACTCGCGGCGTATATGCTTAATCCGTTATGCCTGAAGCTTTCTCCTGTAGCGATCGCAGTTCTTGTCTTCTATTCTTATACAAAGCGCTTTACCTGGATGTCGCATTTCGTCCTGGGCCTTTCGATATCAGCGGCACCACTCGGCGCCTGGATAGCGGTGAAGGGAACCTTTGATTTCGGGATTGTTCCGCTCGTTGCAGCTGTAATTTTCTGGCTGGCAGGGTTTGACGTATTGTATGCGTTGCAGGATATTGAGTTTGACCGAAAATACGGGCTTTATTCGATTCCGAAAAGATTTGGCATCAGGAGATCGATTTATTTTTCCAGAATATTTCATGCCACAAGCTTTTTTTTGCTTGTTGCCAACGGCATGATATTCCAAATGGGTATCTTTTACTGGTCAGGCATGTTCGTCACGGCATGCCTTTTTCTTTATGAACATTCTCTGATCAAAGAAAACGATCTCAGGAAGCTCGATATCGCTTTTTTTAATATGAACGGGTATATCAGCGTGACCATTTTCATCTTCACCCTCATGGATTATATGGTATGAGGAAATATGTTTTTGCGATAACCGGAGCTACGGGGGCTGTTATCGGCATAAGGGTTTTGCGGGAGATCGTCAGGTCAGCAGAAGTTCACTTGCTTATATCTTCACAGGCTTTTTCCATTATACGTCATGAAACCGGCATGGACTGGGCGGGAGACACGGAAGAAGAGGTGGAGGATAAGATCAGGAAGACGTTCCAGTCGGAGAATATTCACTATTATCATGAAATGAACCTTTCTGCACCGGTGTCGAGCGGTTCTTTCAAAACGGACGGGATGTTTATCGTTCCCTGTACGATGAAAACCCTCTCCGGTGTTGCCAACGGATATACGGAAAATCTCACGCAGAGGGCTGCCGACG
>Ga0224495_10003256_pt1 | contig 10075 bp, 9 predicted proteins | sample SF_Jul11_sed_USG_FD_168128 | JGI IMG/M metagenome (GOLD analysis project Ga0224495, IMG submission 168128) | Sediment microbial communities from San Francisco Bay, California, United States - SF_Jul11_sed_USGS_4_1 | ecosystem: Environmental > Aquatic > Marine > Sediment | place: USA: California...
AAACGAAATTAGTCCACTATGAGCCCCCAGACCGTGAAATCCTAGGATAATCGCACGTGGCTTTTCGATAGGTTTCCATACTCTGAGGAGCATGATTGTCCCATCATAACCTGAATATTGTTCATCTTCAGTAGACATTGAAATCGTTGATAACATGAAACAAGCTTGCCTAAGTGTTTTGCTGACGCTACGAATTGTGTTCTAGAATGAATGCAAGTCTTTTACGTGGATAATCGATTACCAATTCCAACTGTCTTAAGATATCATATCCAATAATTCCATGTTCTATGAGCTTTCCCCGCGGTGAAACAGAACCAAGATCTATCACTGCAATCTGCATTTTCTCTTGCTTGAATGATTCGAACGAAAACTGGTCAAGGAAAGCGAATTCTAACTTGACATCACCACCAATACCACGAGCAATGCCATCGACAGGTTGTGTTTGGAGACTCAACAACTTGGCAAGGTCTGGAGTAATCACACTGCTTCCAGCTCCTGTATCAATGACAAAGTCAAATGGACCTTGATGATTGATATAAACAGGAACCTGAATCAGGTGAGTGTCCTCAATGTAGTCGAATTGTTTCCAAGAAAACTCTGGTTCTTTCTCTGCCTTCGACGAATTTCCTTTACGAAGCTTGAAACGCCGTTTATGATAACTCAAAGAAAGGATGCAGTGTTGCAAAGTGCTATGACCAAGAACTCCGTCACGTGCTCCACACCCTCCCAGCATCGAGTTCAGGTCCAGTACATACACTTCCTCCCCGTCGAATGTGAGAGAGCCCACAGCAAGACGATTTATACTCGTAAATCTGGTTGAAACACTTCCACCAACCCCTCTTGCATCATTCTTGGAATTCTGATAGGTTTGGAGGCCAAGACTCTCTGCGAGATTGCTTGAGAGAGTGGTTCTGGATGCGCCAGTATCCAAATTAAATGTGAAGGGGCCCTGGTCATTAACATAGACCGGGACCTTAACAAGATTTGTGTTTCCTTCTATTTGTATTTCTACTTCCATGATGACCAGACTCTGCTAATTCATAAAACAGCTCACTTTGGCTTTAGTGCAGCGATATAGGCGCTGTATGCGCCGTAGAGACTATTACCCGCTTTCCCGGTGATCTCTACATCTACAAATCCAGCATTACGAATGTGAGCAAGATACTCTTCATCGAGAATAGCTCCTCCAATGCATCCTGTATATGTAATAACCTCATCACGTACTTCTTTTGGCAATGGTTTTGAAAGGACTATATCAGACACCATAATCCTGCCGCCAGGACGCAACACTCTATATGCCTCTTGGAAGACCTTAGACTTGTTTGGAGCCAAGTTGATGACACAATTGCTGATTATCGCATCGACAGAGTCATCATCTACAGGCATATTCTCTATGTCTCCAAATCGGAAATCCACATTTGTGATTCCAAGTTCTTCAGCATTTTTCTTTGCTTTCTCAATCATTGCGGGAGTCATATCGACTCCAATCACCTTTCCGGTTGCTCCAACTTTCTTGCTGGCTACAAACATGTCAAGGCCAGCTCCACTACCAAGATCAAGAACGACCTCACCCTCTTTGAGGCTAGCAAGCGCAACTGGATTTCCACACCCAGCAAAAGATTCGGTAGCACCCGTCGGCATACCCTCAATATCATAACCTAGAGCTTCCGCAATGTTTACCCTTGTGACTTTGACTTTCTGTTGAGAACCACAGCAACTCGAGGATGTCTGAGCTGATGCAGAATCACCGCAACTTGCATCGCTGCAACTTGGTGTCTGTTCATCTGCAGTCCAAGTCCCTTTTGCTACGCGAGAGTAGGCATTTCTCACTGCGTCCTTTATCTCATCAGGTTTCATTTCACTTACTTTTTTCAATTCCGTCATATTATCACCATTCAATCCATTCTTTTAAAATCCTAAACAGATTCTATCATATCAGAGTTATATTTTCGCGATTGCGATCCGCAGCACCCAGATGTGATCCTTTTATCAGTTATATTACATGAAGATACTTTGGAGTAGGCTTCCTTAATGGCTTTCTTTATTTCCTCAGATTCCATTTCGCTGACTTCTTTTCCTTCAGTCATATGATCACCACTTTCAATGGATTTTCTTCTGATAAATCATAGTCACAGCATAGTGATTGTGAATATGAGCTTCTAGTATTCATTCGATCCATGATTCCACATTTCAGAACTATGTTTGTATGAATTCCATTTTCAGTCATTCAATCACCTTCTGTATTGGATGTCCAATATTGGGCATCCTATATATACATTTAAATGTATCGGACGTGCAATACATCATATGGAAGACCCTTCGGAATCTGCTCCCTGTTGTCCACCTGAGTGTTGTGATATGAGGGGACTTCTTACCTTCCAGATTCTTTGGGAACTTGATAAAGAAGAGATGAATGGGCAAGAGATAGCTGAGAAGATATCCAGGAGAAGGGGAACCAAACCAACTCCAGGAACGATCTATCCTGCGTTGAAAGAGCTGAAGAAGGAGAAGCTGATTAAAGGGCGAAAGGATGGTCGACAAATCGTCTACTCTTTGACGGAAGCAGGAAAGAAAGGATTAGTTGACGCCTCAAGATATTTTCTCCAAGCATTTGGAGACATTGCGGAAGATGTCAAGATCAAGGTTGTAGTCATTAGGCGTGACGATTGCAGCTGCTAATTCGTTATTGTACTTCATCCTTGTTCATAGCATGCCTACATGTCTAGAAGTCAATCTTTTGCATTTTATCTATGGCTTGCATATGGCTCAAATTTAAAAGGATACTACAGTACAAGACCCAAGTTCCTTATATACTATATAAGGCAAATGAGAAGGCAGGTTAGAATAGATGCCACGTCCCGACCCAATAACAAAGATTGAGAACGTTGTTGCCTCAGTTATTCTGAATCAGCGGTTAGATCTCGATGAGATTGCGGCTACAATGCCCAACGTTGAATTTGATCCCGAGCAATTCCCTGGTCTTGTATATCGGCTCAAGACACCAAAGACTGCAACTCTGATTTTCAACTCAGGGAAGATGGTATGCACTGGTGCCAAGTCAGAGAAGGAATCGAAACGAGCAGTACACAAGATCGTCAAGAATGTTAAAGAAGCTGGAATAGAAATCACAGGCAAACCGATTATCACCGTCCAAAATATTGTGGCTAGTGCGAATCTGGGTGCAGAACTGAACCTTGAACTAGCCGCAATGAAACTTGAAAATACTCTCTATGAGCCCGAACAGTTCCCTGGTCTGATCTACAGAATGAGAGACCCCAAAGTAGTAATTCTCTTGTTTGGCTCTGGAAAACTTGTCATAACAGGTGCCAAGTTTGAACCTCAGATTCAAGAGGCGGCAGTGAAGGTAATGGACCGTCTTTTGGAGCTTGGTGTTATGAGAATTCCTGAGGGCGAAGACTGGGGCCAAGTAAAAACAGATGATGAAAACGAGGACTGGTAATTCTTTAAAATGTGGTTGGGCTCTCGACGCAGCGGAAGAGCCTCGAGAGCCTTTTTGCCGGGGATAGTGGGATAACATCGATGAATAGTGTAATTCGTATTGGGCGGGCACCTGACTTTCTAGAATAAATTACTCCATCGTACACGACGTTCAGAACCCAAACCACTCCAATTGTCTACAAGACCAGTCGTTATAAGCCGGGGATAGTTCTTGCTTGATCTAATACACGAGGAACATGGACTTGGTTTCCAGTATGCAAGATTGCTTAGGTTGTGGGAACAACTAATGCAATTCTTGACTTCTGTTTTCTTTTCTGACGCATTACGATTTCTGTATTTCTTAGCAAACCAGCCTCTGAAATTGGAATGTGGCACCACTTTCTGAGTTTCCTTTACAGAATTGACCAGAGACCCTACTCGAATCATCATTGTATACCACTGTATAACAACTGTATACGAAATGTTATAAAGTTATTTACATTTCTAATAAGGCTAGCGATTGAATAAAGAGCAGTGAGAGGATTGCTGTTGGCAAAACGGAAAAATGAAGTGAAAATTGATGATATCATGGTTCGTGTACCAAGAGCTCTTCAGAAGAGATACGAAGGTCTCCTAAAGCGGGATTCGTGGAGATCCTTTCCTGCATTTGTGAGAGAAGCAGTGAGAGCATCTCTTGAAAAATATGAAACCCTTGAACGAGAGCGCGATTAATCGCAGATTCCACTTCCTTGATGCACGAACTTTTGGAATTCTAACGACAAAGATGGCGATTCATTTCTTCTTAGATTTCTTTGTATCTTTCTTTGATTCTTTTTTCTTGGTCGATTTCTTTGCTACATTATTACTCTTGATCTTCGTATCAGACATCTTGATCTTCTTTGATGACATAACGATCTCTTGATTCTGTGCTTTTGCCCAGAGATCTACAGTCGCTGTTTGATCTTCAATAATCTTGAGATTTGGTCTCTTTATTTCAGTAATCTGTTCCTTCTTAATGATTTTCGCGCCCAGGCGCTGTGCAAGGCGTAGAATTCTGACAGTAGATCTTGTCTGAAGAGCTTCATTAAACATGATAACAGGCAAGATATAGGCCATTACAAAGAATGGAAGACCAAGTGTCCAAAGAAGACCAAGTGTCCCCTGATAGATGACTAGTCCTGTTAGTTCGTTTGGTGGGATGGTTCCCTGGAGTATAGGTAGAATCAAGGGATTATAGAATTGGCTCAGAAACATTGTGATTGGGTAAGCTAGCAGAGCATATCCTCCAAGCATATTCGCAATCCATCGACCCACACCCTGAGTATCAGGAGTTTGTCGCAATTCCAAACTATCAGACTTAAGATGGGTCACAACGCCCGCATCATTTAGTATCCAGGTGGGCATGAAAAGAATTAGTGCAATCGGAACAAAGAGTAGAGCACTCATTAATGAAAGCCCAGCCTCGTGCAAAGGCGCTATTTCCGCAATAGGAGCATAACCAAATGGAAATAATATGTTCTTAATGACATCACGAAACAGCTGGGATGATGCCACACTGAATAAAGCTGGAGCAGCCGCCCTTCGGATAATCTGGGTTCCATTAAAGTCCCTCCCTATGTTCATAATGTCCATTTCGTAGCGGGCGGACTTGACAATTCTGGTGATGACAAGAAGCACAACAGCCGCAGGGACTGCAAGAATAACATATTCAATCATGAAGATTGGGAATGCGATGATCATGATAGTAACAATATCATTTCCAAGAGTTTCGCTTAGCATTGTGGGAAAAAGAGATGTGGGTGGGACTGGCTCTGTTATTGTCATGATAAGTTGCACGGCAACAGCCATGCCTGCTACAAACATGAAAGTCGGGAGTATGAACCTTGCTTTTCCCATGCTACAAACCAAAGTTCTGGCATTGCAATGGTATTGTTAAGGTTTACGAGAAACCAATACAACGTATTTTTGGTCTGCTTTTGTTTGACTAGAAGATGCTAAAAATCTGCCCGAGTGGCGGAATGCAAATTATGAGAATCACCATGGAGATTGCGAATAGTGCAATACGACCTTTTGTGACCTTTACAGTATCATTTAGCGGACCAGGATGACCACCCCCACCAGACATTAAAAGAATCAGAAGTGCCATCGTAATGTAACCTATCAGGACCATGGCTATTATTGCAGCCCAACCAATGCGCTTGTGCCAAGTTGAATCTATAAGTGCTCTTAGGGCATGACCTCCATCAAGCTGCGCTACTGGGAAGAGATTGAGTGCTGTTACAAGCATTCCCACCCAAGCAGCAAAGGCAACTGGATGTAGATAGATTGTTCCGCCTGCAGGTATGAAATCTATGAAGAGGTACTCCATTAATATAAAGAGGTATGGAACTGGTAGTGAGCCAGACTGATTGGGGAAAGCTTGTTCAATCGCAGCAAGTTGCTCAGCTGTGACAGGAATCGACATGAAGAATCCAAAAATCAAGACGACCATTGTCACCATAAATCCAGCAAGTGGCCCAGCAAGACCTAAATCAAGTAGATCAGAACGGTTTTCTGTGGGGCTCTTCTGTGATATGAACGCTCCAAATGTCCCTCCAATTTGAGGAATACCTGGAATGAAGTATGGAAGTGATGATTCAATTCTCAGGCGCTGAGCAGTCTTGTAATGACCCATTTCGTGTGTAAAGATAATTCCCATGAGAGCTGCCATGAAAATAATAGTCGTAAATGCGATATCCCAGATACTGTATCCAGATGGATAGAAGAGAGAGAGGAAAATCGGACTTGTTGCTTGAAGAAAGCCCCCAATTGCAATCGTAGATAGGGTGACAATGAAAAGAATATAGTTGATTCGATTATTGCCCTTTCCAGCCCTTTGCTCGGGAACAAACCGAATAATATACTCGCCTTCCTGTTGATTACGCCATCGCACGACAGGCCAAACCTTTAGAGACTTGGTTAATCTTGATATCTCTTTGAAAGTTGCATCTTGTTCGTCATTCGATGGAATAAAGCCATCAGCCCACTGAATGACGAATGTTGGCAGACCATGTTCAAGGACACTCATCTTGATAATGAATTTCCGTGATAGAATCTCATTTAATTCCGCAAATGTCGGATAAGAAATCACAGTGCTTGTAGGATCTTCATCAATGGACAATCAATTCTGGTCTCCAATTCATTCAGGACTTAGAAAAGGCTTCATTCGAACCATTATAAGAATATCCGCTAAGGCAGTTCGAGGCTTTACCTTCTGGATTCAAAAAATAGATTAATGTAGAAAGTGGGATTATAGGTTAGTGAGCATGTAACTGCAAACAACACCTCTGGGATGGGATTCGTTGTGACTCGGAAAAGACTCATTGTGTGTGAGATCTTAATTCTGGCAATGCTAGTTCTAATCATACCTCCCGCTACAGTCTTCTGCCATGATATAGCGAACCATCAAGACACTCATGATAGATACATCAGTGCTAGTGACGTGATAATCATAAGTGATAATGATTGGATATCACAAGCATGGCCGGGTAACGGGACAATTGAATCACCGTATATAATCGATGGGATTAACGAGGATTATGTAAAGATCTCTAATTCGACGAAATGGTTTGTCATTCAATTTTCAATGGTTCATGAACTAATACAATTTATCAATGTTACAAATGGAAGGATTGAGTTCTCAATATTTCGAAGCTTGAGTGTTTATCAGTCAACGAATGTAACAATAGTTGGCAACACACAAGATGTCATTAGCCTGGACTTTGACTCATGCAATCACATTCTTATCGCAAACAATTCATTAAATGGAGTAGGTGTGCGCTATGATGGGGACAAAGGAATCACTACATCGTTCTCCTGTGATGTTAGATTCCTAAACAACACGATAGGAGATTTTTACACTGGAATTGACATAGTCAATTCTTCGGACTGCTACATCCAAAAGAACTACATCACAATGTGTGGAATCTACACAGCAGTTACACCAACCCAACCACCAGTTCCTTTAAACGAGCGCGCATTCTCGCTCTCACAATCAGAATTTGCAACAATTGAAGGTGGAGGGATTAGGCTAGAGAATTGCACTAATTCGAAAATCACTAACAACACCATCGAAGAAAACGAAGGTAGTAACATTTTCGTGGGTACTAGCACTGACATTCTAATCTACGATAATAGCATGACCAAGAATCGAAAGGGAATGATACTTCAAGAATGTACATCATTTAATATAACCTCAAATCTCATTGACCTTGGATTAACTCTATACTCATGTTTGTCTGGTGTTGTCACACACAACAGACTCCTATACAATGGACTTTTGCTTGAGGGAGCTTTAGAATGCCTAGTTCATTCGATTTCCAATAATACTGTGGATGAGTCCCCAATAATCTACCTTGCTAATGTCAATTCTTACGCTATGGTATCTTCGACAGTAGCACAAGTGATTATTATCAATTGCACACAGGTCATCCTTCAAGATGTAGCAACTGAAAACACCTTGGGTGTTCAGGTGATGTTTTCGGAGGCTTGTAGATTTCGATATGTTTCAAGTGGATATTTCCTCATTAGAGGTTGCTACGATGTGATGCTTGAAGATTCGCGTATTTATGGCTGGTCCGGATATGGTGTCGCAATTGATTCGTCTCTAACGGTGTTCATTCTAGAGAATTACATATCCTGTGGCATTCTAGTTCGGAATTACTCAAATAAGGTGTTTGTTAGAAATAATACACAGAGCGGAGCAAGAAGTAGTGCAATTAGAGTAGAGAGTGATTCTTCAGAGGTATTTATTGAACGCAATGATATAAGGATGTGCGGAAGGAACTCAGAATATTACTGGTACTATTCATACTATCCAGCTATCCTTGTTATGGGCACAGACGGTTCTATAACAGAGAATACAGTTGTGGATAATTATGGGATTGGAATAGCTCTTCATGGTTCGAACATAACAGTTTGCTACAATATCATCGCCAGGAATGGTCAAGGAAATGCTCTTGACCATGGTTCAGGTAACTTCTGGGATGATGGTGAAAGCCGTGGAAATACGTGGGGAGATTATATTGGATTTGGATATTATTACATTCCTGGAAGCGCGGGAAGTATCGATAGATATCCAAGTCTCAGCTCAGAGTTTATGGAACCCTATGTGATCATCACGTGGGCAGTCATTATTGGCACTCCATTGACATTGATTATCTTGGTTGGAATTCTTATCATCCTTCGACGGCGTAATAGAATACAAGCTAATAAACCGGTCCAAATCAAGAGAGTGGGATTGGGATGATATAGGCTTTTAGAGCCAAATGGAGTACGATGAAATCATCAAATACTCAATAATACTCTTCTGGGGTTAGCTAGAGTTCAAACTTGCTTGCGAACAAGAATGAACTGTGGATCACCTCAAGAAGATTCATGGGCTTCGTCATGGAGCCGATAGTTTCACTTCGAATACCTTTTTTTCTCAATTGTATAGCTAGCCGGTCTCTGGATTGAGGTTTTGTAGCTAGAACGACTGTGTCTGCATTAATATGACTATACTTCCCATCCTGAAGGACTGTGATGTATTTCGTATCTATTTCTTCAACACGTGAATTTGGATTAAGTTCAACGCCTTTTTCTTTCAAATGTTTAAGAACGACCCACCTTGAGGTTCTTCCTAGGTCAACTCCTATCATCTCATCGGAATCAAATACTTTGACCTTGTCTGCTTTTGATGCAAGAGAAAGAGCAGTATAGCATCCGAGAGCTCCACCTCCAATAACCAGAACGGTTCCAAGATCGTCTAGATCTAGTGACAATGCATCATATGCAGTGGTCACATGAGAACCCTCAACACCATCGATTGGCGGAGCTCCTGCAACAGTTCCCGTTGCGCAAATCACACAATCATAATTTCCAGCAGAAAGAATCTTAACAGTCGCTAGCACATTCAGTTTAATCTCGACATTTAGATTCGCAAGTTCTCGTTCCATATAGCTAACGAATGCTGCAAACTCACCCCGGCCAGGAACCTTTGCCGCCAAATTTAGGAGACCACCAAGTCGATTCTGTTCTTCATATATTGTCACATGAAAACCACGAAGGGCTAGTACTCGTGAGGCCTCCATACCGGCAGGGCCACCACCAATAACTGCTATATTTCCCGTTCCTGCAGGATTAAGGAATCTCTCGCTCTCATAACCAGCAAGAGGATTTATTGCACATGTGACTGGTTCCATCATGAACACATGATCCAAGCAACCTTGATTGCATGCAATACATGGGCGAGTTAGGTTTTGTTTGTCCCCTCTTGCCTTTTCAGGAAGTGTTGGATCTGCGATGAAGCCTCGAGACATTCCAATGAGTTGGACCTTCCCTTTAGCAAGAATGTGTTCTGCAACAGATACACTGTTGATTCTGTTACAAGCAATAACCGGAACACTAACTACCTCAGCGACACCTTCAGCGAGATAGGAATAATACCCACGAGGGACGTCCATAGTTATTTGGGGGACGCGGGTTTCATGCCAACCTCCAGTTACATTTAGACAATCAACACCTGCTCTGACTAGTTTTGGTGCCAAAATTTTGTTATCATCAAGTACGAGCCCGTCAGGGATAAAATCCTCTCCACTCATTCGATACAGAATTGGAA
>Ga0224495_10003257_pt1 | contig 10073 bp, 10 predicted proteins | sample SF_Jul11_sed_USG_FD_168128 | JGI IMG/M metagenome (GOLD analysis project Ga0224495, IMG submission 168128) | Sediment microbial communities from San Francisco Bay, California, United States - SF_Jul11_sed_USGS_4_1 | ecosystem: Environmental > Aquatic > Marine > Sediment | place: USA: California...
CCTCGGGGGCGTTCCGGCTGCGTTACCGATTCACGCCCGCGGGCACGGGAGGCGCGATCACCTGCGAGGAGATCGCCGGCTGCCTGCGCGCGACGCTGCCCGAGGTGGGCGAGCGGGTCGCGGTGCGCTACGATCCGCTGGATCCGCGCCGCGCGCATTTCGTGCGCGGGGCCTGAGCGCGCGACGATCGTGCCGGCGCGCCAACGCCATAACGTCTACGTGATCGAGCTCTCGCCCGAAGTGCTGCAGCAGGCACGCTTTCGTCGCGCGAACCCGGATTACGACGCGACCAAGCCTTGCGTCTACGTCGGCATGACCGGTCTCAGCCCCGAAGCGCGCTTCAGAAAACACAAGGCCGGCATCCAGGCGAATCGCTATGTGGAGCGCTACGGCCTGCGCCTGCTGCCGTCGCTCTACGCTTTTGCCAACCCTATGCCCTATGATGCGGCGCGCGAGATGGAGGTGGAGCTCGCGATCGGCTTGCGTGAGGAGGGCTACGGAGTATGGCAGGGCTGAGCTACAGCAGGCCGAGCTCGCGAAAGCGCCGATACAGTTCGCGGCAGACCCAGGCATCGGTCGCGGCATAGTCGATCTGCTGGCGCGTGAGGCGCGGCGTGGCCCAGTTGGTCGTCTTCGCGCCCTTCGGGATGCGGATGCCGAGGAAGATCCCGGCGAGGTTGCGCAGCCCGGTCTGCTCCAAACCATGGCGCCGTGCTGCCGTGCCGAGGTCGATGACCGATTGCTCCTCGAACGGAAACACCCGCTTCAGCTGGCGCAGGTCTCCGGCCACCGAGATGCCGGCCTTGACGATCGCCGGCGCGGCGAAGAACCCGGCGATCGGCGCGGCGAGTCCGGCACGCGAGAGCTGGAACAGGTACACCGCGCGTTCGGTCGCAATCTGCACGAGACTCGGCAGGTATTCCTCGCCCTTGCGAAACGCGGGGCGCGTCTCGGTGTCCCAGCCGAGCACGGCTTCGGCGCCGATATCGGCGCTCGCCCGCTCGAGATCCTCGGGGGTCGCGACGAGGAGAATCTCGCCCGCGTAGCGCCGGATCGGCAGCGCGAGCATGTCCTCGCGCGAGATGTCGCGCGGGAAGTCGGGCGGGAGGGCGGAGGAAGCGGGGGGAGGCAAGCGAAAGTCCCGGCTACTCCCACAATCCCTCGGGCAACGGCAGGCCCGCGTAGTCCTGGGCAGTGAGCGGCCCGTCGGGTGCGATGCCAAAGCCCTCGAGTACCGCGATCACCTGGCGCGCATGCTGCGCCGAATGCCAGGCGCAGCGCTCGACGAGCTGCGCGAGCGGTTGCTCGCCGTAGTAGGTCAGCACGCTTCCGGCGCAGGTCTTGTCGGCCTGCGCCTGCCACCAGGCGGCGAGCCGCTGCGCGATGCATTCGCCGTAGGCGCGGATGTCGGCGACCGTCTGCACCGCCTCGGGCGGGCGTGCGTCGTACACCATCGCGAGATTGCCGTTGCCGTCCACCACCGCCTGCAGGAACGCATCGGGTACCTGGTGGATGTGATAGGCGAGCTCGCGGAGGCTGCGATCGCGCCCCGCGGTCGCGCGCTCGGCAAGGCGTGTGGCGGGCAACTGCATCACGTGGCGCCGCGCCGCGGCGAGCACCGTGAACCACTTGTTCATCAGCGCGGGAGCGGGCAGGCGGTCGAAGACCACCTTTCGGCCGACGAAGCGCGCGACGTCGGCGAGTTCCTGCGCGAACACGTAATCTGTTCCGCGCACCACCACCGGCACCGTGCGCACGCCCATCTTGAACAGATCCTCCATTGCCGCCGGGGTGGCCGAGACATTGATCGACTCGTAGTCGATGTCGAGCCGGCTGAGAAACTCCTTCACCTTCACGCAGCTCGAGCAGCCGGGGCGCCAGTAGACGCGAAGGGGGACGTGGCTAGCAGGCATTGGCGCACGCCTGGATCGCGAGCGTTCGTGTAGAGAAACTCTGCCGCGAGTGAAGATTGCGCCCACGGACCGCTTCGGCCTGCACACATGCGCCGCGGAGCACCCAGGCAGCACGCAGTTTGTCGGGATCGCGTTCCACAGCCTGGCAGGTCGACCAATCGAGCATGAGGAGATTCTACGCTTTGCAAACGCGTCGCGGCCGAGGCGGCCTTCTGCCGAAACAGCGTTCGGTCGGCAACCAAGCACGTTAAGCTTGCCGGAGCCTTCACGGAATGAGCGAGCCTGAGCGAATATGAACATCTGGGTCGATGCAGACGCCTGCCCGGCGGTGATCAAGGACATTCTCTACCGCGCCGCCGAGCGCCTGGAGATCCCGCTTACACTGGTGGCGAACAAGCCGCTCAATACGCCGCGCTCGAAATTCGTGCGCACGATCCACGTCGCACGCGGCGTCGACGTCGCCGACAACGAGATCGCGCAGCGCCTCGCGCCCGGCGACCTGGTGATCACCGCGGACATTCCGCTCGCCGCCGACGCGATCGGGCGCGGCGCCCATGCGCTGAACCCGCGCGGCGAGTTCTACACCCCGGACAACATCCGCGAGCGGCTCGCGCTGCGCGATTTCCTCGAGGAGCAGCGCTCGAGCGGCGTGTACGCCGCGGGCCACGCGCCGCTCGACGGTACCGACCGCAAGCGCTTCGCCGACCAGCTCGACCGCTTTCTCGCGCGGCGCGCGCGCGGTTGACGCGGTCGCGCCGGGACAGGGCGGACGGCGCGTGCTACATTGGCGCCGCATGCATCGAAGGCTCAAAAACGAACCCGCCGCGCCGCCGGGTGATCATTCGCTTGAGGCGCAAAGCCTCGGTAAGCCGGCCGCGGGCTGGCGGCGCACCGCGTTTACGGTGATCTTCGAGTCCGATACGCGCGCCGGGCGCGCTTACGATGTCGGGCTGCTCGTCGCGATTGTCGCGAGCGTGGTGGTGGTGATGCTCGACAGCGTGCAGGCGATCGGCGGGCGCTACGATCTCGCCTTTGAGCTCATCGAGTGGGGCTTTACGCTGGTCTTCACCCTGGAATATGGCCTGCGCCTCGCCTGCGTCGAGCGACGGCTGCGCTACGCGGGCAGCTTTTTCGGCGTGGTCGACCTGCTCGCGGTGCTGCCGACCTATCTCGCGTTCTTCTTCCCCGGGCTGCATGCGCTGATCGACATCCGCATGCTGCGCATGCTGCGAGTGTTCCGGATCCTCAAGCTCACCGCCTATATACGCGAGTACCGCCTGCTCGGCGATGCGCTGCGCGCGAGCCGGCGCAAGATCTTCGTGTTCATCGGCACGGTTTCGATCATTGTGGTGGTACTCGCGACCCTGATGTACGTGATCGAGGGACCGGCGAATGGTTTCACCAGCATTCCGCTCGCGGTCTACTGGGCGATCTCGACGATCACCACGGTGGGATTCGGCGACATCGTGCCCAGGACCGACATCGGGCGCGCGATCGCGAGTTTCATGATGCTGCTTGGCTGGGGGATTCTCGCCGTGCCCACCGGGATCGTCACCGCCGAGTTGACCAGCCGGCATCTCGGGCGCGAGGGCGCCGAGCGTCGCTGCACGGCCTGCGGCAGCGGCGGACACACGGCCCGCGCGCGCTATTGCCAGGACTGCGGCGCGGCGCTGGGCGAACCCTAGTCGCGTCAGGCCGCGCACGAGTCGGCAATTTTTTGACCGCAGTCAAAGCGCCGCCGGCCGTTTCGGCCGACGATGCAGCATGAACAACCTTGCCGGAGTGCGCATCCCGGCTGCGCGCGGTCTGGATCTGCTGCGCGACCCGGCGTTGAACCGGGGCACCGGATTCACCCTCGCCGAGCGCGAGTTGCTCGGTCTGCGCGGGCTGCTGCCGGCGCACGTGCACACGCAGGAGGAGCAGGCCGCGCGCGTGCTCGGTAACCTGCGCGCGCTCGCCACGCCGCTCGACAAGTTCGTCGCGCTGAATGCGCTGCACGACCGAAACGAGACGCTGTTTTTTCGCGTGCTCACCGATCACATCGACGAAATGATGCCGCTCGTCTACACCCCGACGGTCGGGCTGGCGTGCCAAAAGTTCGGTCATATCTTCCAGCGCCCGCGGGGGCTGTTCCTCGGGATCAATGACCGTGGGCGGCTCGGCGAGGTGCTCGGCAACTGGCCGGGCCGCGCGGCGATCATCGTCGTGACCGACGGCGAGCGGATCCTCGGGTTGGGCGATCTCGGCGCGAACGGCATGGGGATCCCGGTCGGCAAGCTCTCGCTGTATACCGCCTGTGCCGGAATCGACCCCGCGCTCGCGCTGCCGGTGGTGCTCGATGTCGGCAGCAACAACGAGGAGCTGCGCAAGGACCCGTTCTACGTCGGATTGCGCCAGCCGCGCGTGCGCGGCGCGCAGTACGACGAATTCGTCGACGAGTTCATCGGCGCGGCGCAGGCGCGCTTTCCCGGCGTGGTCGTGCAGTTTGAGGACTTCGCCACGCAGAACGCGTTTCGCCTGCTGAGCACGTATCGCGAGCGGATCTGCGCCTTCAACGACGACATCCAGGGCACCGCCGCGGTGGCGCTCGCTGGACTGTTTTCCGCGCTGCGCGTCACGCGGGGCAGGCTCGGCGAGCAACGGCTGTTGTTTTTCGGTGCCGGGGAGGCGGCCACCGGGATTGCCGACCTGGTCGTCGCGGCGATGGTCGCCGAAGGGCTCGACGAGGCGGCGGCACGGCAGCGCTGCTGGCTGTTCGATTCACAGGGCCTGGTGGTGCGGGGCCGTGGCGGGCTCGCCGGGCACAAGCTGCCCTATGCGCACGAGCATTCGGCGATCGGCCAATTCACCGAGGCGATCCGCGAACTCAAGCCCAGCGCGCTAATCGGCGTCGCCGCGGTCGGCGGCAGTTTCACCGAGGAGGTGTGCGGCACGATGGCGCAGTTGAACGAGCGTCCGATTGTGTTCGCGCTGTCCAACCCGACCCTGCAGGCTGAGTGCACCGCCGAGGAGGCCTATCGCTGGACCGGGGGACGGGCGCTCTTTGCCTGTGGCAGTCCGTTCGAGCCGGTGCGCCTGGGCGCTACGACCCTGGTGCCGCGCCAGGGCAATAACTCGTATATCTTTCCAGGCGTGGGGCTTGGCGCGATCGCATGCCGGGCGAAGCGACTTACCGACTCGATGTTCATGGCGGCGGCCACCACACTGGCCGAAACCGTCACCGAAGAGGATCTCGCGCAGGGCAGTCTCTACCCGGCGCTCACCCGCATTCGCGAGGTGTCGGCAAGAATCGCCACTGCGGTCGCCGCGACGGCATTTCGCGAGGGCCTTGCGGAAATCGACCTGCCGGCCGATCTCGCTGGCTACATTCGCGCGCAGATGTACGAGCCGAGCTACCGGCCCTACGCCTGAGGTCGGGCGTCGGCCGCGTGCCGCCGAACAGGCCAGCGACGCGTATTCGACCGGGACTTCGACCGAGCTCCCCATTTCGTACGTTAGCGCTCTCTGCAACCGTACGAATTGGGAAGAGACTGGTGAATTGAAACGCGCACGTCCGGTTATTTCGCGTAGGGCGACTTGCTGTCCTCGGAGTCTGCGGTTTTGCAGGGTTGCAGGAACCGGAGATCACCGAAATTCAGAAACCGCGACGGATCGAGAACCGTCCGGGGTCTGACCCCGCTTTAGTTAAGTCCTGCCCCCTTGGCCTCTTTCTCGTCCGCCGAGCCGAGCACCGGTTCATCGGGCGGTTCTTCGCCGTGATAGGTGACGCGCAGCGCCGCGTCCTCGGCATCGTCCCAGGCTTGCGCGGCGCGCCGCTCGAAGCGCTCGCGGTTGCTGCGTTTCATTACGGCGTCGTAGGCCTGCTCGACGCGAAAACCGCGCTTCTCGATCAGCGCGACCGCCGCCTGGCAGCCGGCTTCGATGTCCTCCTCGGAGGCACCGGAATCGAATATCCAAAGCTTCATAGCCTCTCCTGCAGGATGGAAATGCCCGGCGCTGGCGCCGGAACGAGCGCTGGAATATAGCTCTCTTTGCGGCACCGCGCACATGGCCGCGTGTCACGACAAACCATTTGAGTCGCTCGGCGAAGTTCTGTAAGATTCTTCATCCCTGCATCGCGACTCTTGATGACCAAGTATGTTTTCGTAACCGGCGGTGTGGTCTCCTCCCTCGGGAAGGGAATCGCCGCTGCGTCTCTCGCCGCGATCCTCGAATCGCGCGGCATACGAGTCACCAACATCAAGCTGGACCCGTACATCAACGTCGATCCGGGCACGATGAGCCCGTTTCAGCACGGTGAGGTATTCGTCACCGAGGACGGCGCCGAGACCGACCTGGACCTGGGGCACTACGAGCGTTTTCAGGGCTCGAAGATGCACCGCAGCAACAACTTCACCACCGGCCAGATCTACGAATCGGTGATCAAGAAGGAGCGGCGCGGCGATTATCTCGGCGGCACGGTGCAGGTGATTCCGCACATCACCGACGAAATCAAGCGTTACGTGAAGCGCGGCGCGGGCGAGGCCGAGGTGGCGATCGTCGAGATCGGCGGCACCGTCGGCGACATCGAATCGCTGCCGTTTCTCGAGGCGATCCGGCAGATGGGGTTGGAACTCGGGCGCAATAATGTCTGCTATATCCACCTGACGCTCGTTCCCTACATCGCCTCGGCGGGTGAGATCAAGACCAAGCCGACGCAGCACTCGGTAAAGGAATTGCGCGAAATCGGCGTGCAGGCCGACGTGGTGCTTTGCCGCGCCGACCGGCCACTGCCCGAAGAGGAGCGGCGCAAGATCGCGCTGTTCTGCAATGTGCAGAAGGAAGCGGTGATTTCTGCCTGGGACGTCGATTCAATCTACAAGATTCCGATGATGCTGCACGACCAGATGCTCGACGAGATCGTGTGCCACAAGCTCGGCATCCTTGCGCGCGCGGCCGACCTCGGGGCGTGGAAGAAGCTGGTGCGGGCGCTCGAAAACCCGAAGCACGAGGTCGATATCGCGTTTGTCGGCAAGTATCTCGATCTGCAGGACTCGTACAAGTCGCTGAACGAGGCGTTGATTCACGCTGGTATCCATACCGAGAGCCGCGTCAAGGTGCACTACCTCGATTCCGAGGAGATCGAGAAACACGGCACCGCGGCGCTCGATAAGATGGACGCGGTGCTGGTGCCCGGCGGTTTCGGCAAACGCGGTACCGAGGGCAAGATCGCCGCGATCCGGCACGCGCGCGAGAAGGGCCTGCCGTATCTGGGCATCTGCCTCGGCATGCAGCTCGCGACGATCGAGTTCGCGAGAAATGTCGTCGGTCTGACCGGCGCGAACAGCACCGAGTTCGATCCCGACACGCCGCATCCGGTGGTCGCGCTGATCACCGAATGGGTCGACCGCACCGGGCGCATCGAGCGTCGCAGCCAAGATTCGGACCTCGGCGGCAGCATGCGCCTGGGCGCGCAGAAATGTCCGGTCGAGCCGGGCACGCTCGCGGCGTCGATTTACGGCACCGAAGTGAACGAGCGCCATCGGCATCGCTACGAAGTGAATAATGTCTATGTGTCGCAATTGGAGGCGAAGGGCTACCGCGTCTCGGCGCGCACGCCGAACGAAAGCCTGCCCGAGATGATGGAACTCCCGGCGCATCCTTTCTTTTTCGGGGTGCAGTTTCACCCCGAATTCACCTCGACGCCACGCGGCGGACATCCGCTGTTCACGGCCTTCGTCGGCGCGGCGCTCAAGTTTCGCGCGAGCGGCCGGCGTTCCTCCCCCGGGGGGACTTTCTCCGTCGTCGCGGCATGAAGCTCTGCGGCTTCGAAGCGGGCTTGGACAAGCCCCTGTTCGTCATTGCCGGTCCCTGCGTGGTCGAATCGCTGCAACTGCAGATCGATACCGCCGGAAGGCTGAAGGAGGTTTGCGGGCGGCTCGGCATCCCGTTCGTATTCAAATCCTCCTACGACAAGGCGAACCGAAGCTCTTCGAAATCGTATCGCGGGCCGGGCATGGAAAAAGGCCTTGAGATCCTCGCGCAGGTGAAACGCCAGCTCGGTGTGGCACTGCTCACCGACGTGCATGCGATCGACGAGATCAAGCCGGCCGCTGCGGTGGCCGATATGCTGCAGACTCCGGCCTTCCTGTGCCGCCAGACCGATTTCATCCAGGCGGTGGCCGCGGCGGGCCGGCCGGTGAATATCAAGAAGGGGCAGTTCCTTTCTCCGCAGGAGATGCGGAACGTGGTCGCGAAGGCGCGCGAGGCGAGCGGCCGCGACAACATCTTGGTGTGCGAGCGCGGCTTCGCCTTCGGTTACGGCAACCTGATATCCGACATGAGGTCGCTTTCGATCATGCGCGAGACAGGCTGTCCGGTAGTGTTCGACGCGACGCATTCGGTGCAGTTGCCCGGTGGCCAGGGAAGTTCCTCGGGCGGGCAACGCGAGTTCATTCCGGTACTCGCGCGCGCGGCGGTGGCAGCGGGTATTTCGGGTCTGTTCATGGAAACCCATCCCGAGCCGGAGAAGGCGCTCTCCGACGGGCCCAACGCCTGGCCGCTCGCGCTGGTCGAACCGCTGCTCGAGACCCTGATGGATATCGACCAGGCGGTGAAGCAGCGTGGCCTGGCCGAGATCCTGTTGAAGCACTGAACCCACGAGAAGAAGAGGCGCACTTATGAGCTCCATCGTCGATGTCGTCGCGCGCGAGATTCTCGACTCGCGCGGCAATCCCACCGTCGAAGCCGACGTGTTGCTCGAGTCGGGGGTGATGGGGCGCGCCTCGGTACCCTCGGGCGCCTCGACCGGCAGCCGCGAGGCGATCGAGTTACGCGATGGCGACGTGCAGCGCTATGGCGGCAAGGGCGTGCTGAAGGCCGTGGAGAACATCAACACCGAGATTTCGGAGGCGATTGTCGGGCTCGATGCCTCCGACCAGAGCTTCATCGACAACACCTTGCTCGATCTCGACGGCAGCGAAAACAAGTCTCGCCTGGGGGCCAACGCGCTGCTCGCGGTTTCGATGGCGGCGGCCAAGGCGGCCGCCGACGAGTCGGGCCTTCCGCTGTACCGCTACTTTGGCGGCTCCGGTCCGATGCAGATGCCGGTGCCGATGATGAATGTGATCAACGGTGGGGCGCACGCGAACAACCGCCTCGACATGCAGGAGCTGATGATCGTGCCCGTGGGCGCGCAGAATTTCCGCGATGCGCTGCGCTGCGGCGCGGAGGTATTCCAGGCACTGAAGAAACTGATCGACGCGAAGGGCATGTCGACCGCGGTGGGCGACGAGGGTGGTTTCGCCCCCGACATGCCCACCCATGCCGCGGCGATCGAGCTGATCATCGAGGCGGTCGACAAAGCCGGCTACACGGCGGGCCAGGACGTGCTGATTGCGCTCGATTGCGCGAGCTCCGAGTTCTACAAGAACGGCCACTATGTGCTCGAATCGGAGAAGCTCACGCTCAGCGCCAAGGAATTCTGCGATTACCTCGCCAATCTCGCCGACCGCTATCCGATCATCTCGATCGAGGACGGCATGGCCGAGGACGACTGGAAGGGCTGGAAGCTGCTCACCGAGCGGCTTGGCGCCAAACTGCAACTGGTCGGCGACGATCTCTTCGTCACCAATACCAAGATCCTGCGCGAAGGCATCAAGCAGGGCGTGGCCAACTCGATCCTCATCAAGGTGAACCAGATCGGCACCCTTAGCGAGACTTTCGCGGCGATCGAACTCGCCAAGCGCTCGGGCTATACCACGGTGATCTCGCACCGCTCGGGCGAGACCGAGGACACGACCATCGCCGATATCGCGGTCGGCGTGAACGCGCTGCAGATCAAGACAGGTTCGCTGTCGCGCTCGGATCGCGTGGCGAAGTACAACCAGCTTCTGCGGATCGAAGAGGACCTGGGCGACTCAGTGCGCTATCCCGGGCGCGAGGCCTACTACCAGTTGCGCTGAGCCGGACCGGATCGGCGACATGCGCATCCTCACCGCGGTCTTCGTCGCGCTGATCGTCCTGATCCAGTATCCGCTGTGGTTCGGCAAGGGAAGCTGGTTGCGCGTGTGGCGGGTGGACCGTGAACTCACCGAACAGCGCGCGAAGAACGCGCATTTCGAGAGGCGCAATGCCGCGCTCGGCGCCGAGGTGCGCGACCTCAAGCAGGGTTACGACGCG
>Ga0224495_10003258_pt1 | contig 10072 bp, 6 predicted proteins | sample SF_Jul11_sed_USG_FD_168128 | JGI IMG/M metagenome (GOLD analysis project Ga0224495, IMG submission 168128) | Sediment microbial communities from San Francisco Bay, California, United States - SF_Jul11_sed_USGS_4_1 | ecosystem: Environmental > Aquatic > Marine > Sediment | place: USA: California...
CTATCCTGCCCTTGAGAAAATCTCAAAAAAATGGCTGACCACATATGCATTGGACGCGACAAACCCAGATCAGGAGCTAGACCGTTTCCACGAGTACGTGCGGTCCGCGCAACTCGTGCAGCACCTGGCAAACCAGAGAATCTGGCAACTTACACCGGACGAAGATCCGCTCAACACCTATGACCTCGTCGAACAAACATCGATGCGCCAGTCACAGTGGTGTGGAGCTCTGCCCCCCGAAACAGAAAAAGAGTCTCCTTGCCTCAAAGGACAATCGCTGTACCACGTCACAACCACCCCCACAGATTTGTACGAACAACTCCTCTCGGATATTGCACAGGTGGAGACAACCGGTACTCAGCGGGACCAGCGCTACTTCGTGCTCAGCTATGAGATTCCATGGGATGGAGACCGGACGCTGGTCCGCTATGGAGTAACGTTTTACTTTAAGCAAACTGCGCAGAAGGCGCCGATTCAACTGCTCGGCTATGACCTGGTCTATGCCAATGAGGCAACTCCTAAACCATTGGAGGAACTTGCGGCAGATGGGACTCCCAAACATTCGGAGGAGAAGCCTGAGTCCTGGGTAGCTGAGGCCTGGCACTCCACGGGGTACCCATTCTCCCTCGTCATTGGACTGAAGAATGCAGCGTTTGAGGTTACTAAAATACCCTTCAGCTTCATCGCGGGCCGGGCCTTCGGACGAGACGCCTGGAACTATCCGCTAACAAACCTCCTAACAGCCCGTGACGCGCTGGTTGTCGAGGCCACTACCCAAACCCGCGGCGGACTTGAATGGGGAATCTATCGCCTGTTCACAGAAATACCTCTTGTCGGACAGATTTTCCAATACAATTTCAGCTACGACCGATCAGAACAGGACAAGCCTTCTCCGGATGCTCGCCGAAAGCTGTTCTTATCCCGCGGGATCTATGGGGGACATAAGTGGGGACAAGACACGGGGCTCTGGGCCCTCTTTGCCAAGCAGAGCTATCCCGACTACGACATCTATAGCCCACCCTATCGCCATGGGACAGTCATCGATGTCGTGTGGTCTATGTTCAACCTATCACACGGCCCGGCCTACAGCGAGGCCCGCTATATCATAAACCACGCGACACGAGAGGACCGGTTATACCTCGCGGGACACAGTGGTGGCGTGCAGCGAAGCGCTGCAGCTTCGCGGATTCTTTCTCTACATGATTATCGGGTCATCAAAGCCGTCGGCATTGCGGGACCAAGCATTGGACAAGCTTTTGTCGACCCGCGATACCCAGAAGCCTTCAAGATCTATCTCAATACCAAGTCCGGCGCCAATGAAGATGTCGTCTCCAAGATTGGGGTCGTCGCAGGCGCCTTTTCAACGCTCCTCGACTACAGCACGATTGTCCCCCTTAAATACATAGTCAGCAATATTGCGTTCTTAAAGCGCGACGAACTCTATCAAACCTTCGACCGCATCGGCTTTACCAATGCCACGATCGTGGAAGTGGCGCGCAAACCATCCAGCCGCCATCAGACACCGCTGCGTTTGTCGTTCACCGATCGCCTGGTCTTTGATGCCTATGTGCGCAGCGAATTCTCAACGGCGTTCAGGGAAGATCTCGAACGGCCAGACAGCCCGCATGAAACGGATCGCCCGAACGCATTCCCGTGGAGCCGGTAAGGCCTATGAACGTACAGCACCGATCGGAAGGCAGCGGGCCAGGAGCATTCGGAGCATTCAATCACTCCCGGCACATCAGCACTGCGGTTTTTGAGACAGACATCAGTGAGGCTCTCAAAGGCAACCACGGCCGAACTATTGTGCCAACAAGAAGACAGGATGGAGATAAAAAGCTATGGCTGACGCACACGCGATAGAAGTCATCAGCGATGCGCTAACACATAGATCCGTGGTCATGATTGACACCATTTGTCCTGCTGGCGGGCACCCTTGATCTGGCGGTAGTTACGGAAAGGGATGAGGAGAGGAAAGTATGGTTGAGGCAAGCGTGAAAGGAATGACCGGCTGACGTCGACCGGAGATGTCAATGCTCATATACAGCCCTTTTTCAGATAGCTTGGCGAGTGGGACACAAGCTAACAATTCTATTCTTTAGAAAGGTTCTCTTCATGAAATCTCTCTTGTCTTACCTCTTGCTTTTTATCATACCCCTCTTGGCCGCATGCCCTAACCAACACCTTATTACCGGTGAACCACTTGTCTATGGGATCGCGCCAAATAACGGGCAGGTACTCGACCGAGATACGCCAGACATGACGAACACCGGTTTAGTAACTCCGCACAAGGGTGAAATTATCACCTTAGTCCTTAACAACGCCTTCATCAAATACCTTAAGGAAGTCGGGAGTCCACATGTGCTGGTGTATGCCCAGATTTTTGACGATGGTACGGACAATGCTGACACTGCTGTCACCAAGGTGCTCTACAACGAGCGCAATTCGCCAGAAGGCGTGAACTTGGGTCTCTCCGATCGCGTGATTTATGGGCCTACTCCGTACAAGGGCTTTCCCCTGAGGATTAAGCTGTTCATTGTAGAACTCGATAAAGAGCAGAAGGAGTTGGCCTCAAAGATTATTGATGCTGTGGGCACAACCGCATCCACCGCGAAGCCCGAGGCAGCACCAGCGATCGCGGTCGCAGTGGCGATTGCTAAAGGCATCAATGCGATGAATGAAGACGACTTCGAACTCCGCTTCGACTTAACTTTATATCCCGTAGGCGCGATTGGTAAGGCCATCACAGGTGATAAAAGTCTCGACGCGGCCAAAGAGCCAAGTCAGCGCTATGATAAACCCGTGACTATGGTATCGCCCTTGCGCACAGGTTTCTTCGCCATCATGAAACGTGAATTGGAGGAGCGTTTCAGCACATGGATGGGCGCGCCCCTCCCGGAGGCCAGCGTCTTCGATATGGATTACTCGCAGGAGTTCTTCACTTCAACCTACGTTGGCAACGACGGACAAAAGTTCCTTGTGAAGGAAGTTCTGCGCTACGAAGGGGGCTATTTCTATCGAATCGTCACCGATATTACGAATGCGGAGTCAAAAAAACCTGTAGACCAGGCAACGGTCCGACTTCGGACAGGTCCCAACCGCACTGTCGACTTTTCGCTTACCAAGGGCATTCGCCAGAGGTTCACCGATCGCACGTACGTTGTGCTTTCCCTGGTGACGGGGCTCCCTCTTGGGCTTGAGCCAGAAGCACTCAAGGCCGCCTCTGAACGCGATGCCCGCCAACTGACCAAGCTGCTCGACAATCCCTCTGATGCCTCTCTCAGTGAGCGTATCGGTCCTGAGGTGGACGCCATTGCAGCCTCTCTCAAGTCCGTACTCGAACAACGCCGGGTCGCAGCTCAAGCAACACGCCGCGTTGGCCGTGACCCTTCCTTCCGGACATCGCCAGCATATGCACTGTTCTGGATACAACAGATTGACCCGCTCAATGCGACCCCTAAGACAGTGGAGCGCCTCAACGCCGAAGCAAAAAACGCCGCTATTCTTGAGGTCCTAGCCGAGATTGTAGTGAACTTGCCGATCTTCAGCGCCACCGATCCGACAAAAATGGTGGCATTGCGTAGCCTCACCCACGCCGATCTGGAGGCGATAGATGGCACCCCCGGTATCTTTCGACTGAATGACCAGGGCAAGACCAAGTTGCAATGAAAGGAGGTGTCTTTATGAGACAAAAAACAACGGGAATGAAAGCTGATGGTGGCCCTATCATTCCTCGAGCCGGAGGCGGCGTCGTTATCCCCCGTGCCGGAGGCGGCGTGATCATTCTGAGGGCTGGTGGTGGCCCTGTCATTCCACGTTCCGGTCTACGTCAAGTTGCAGGCGGCTGGCAAGCAGATATCCCAGACTTTCGCGACCATGCGCTAAACACGGACGAATTCAGGCAACCATTGGAAAAAGCGAAGGCACTCTTGGTCTCTAAATCTTCGGCGAAGATTCCGAGTCGGGTAGATAACCGACAATATTGTTCACCGGTAGAAGATCAAGATACTCTCGGTTCCTGCACCGCGCATGCTGTAGTCGGCATGCTCGAATATATGATGCGACGTGGCCTCGGTGAGCACACCGACCTGTCCCGCCTATTCTTGTACAAGGTAACCCGTCGGTTGCTCGGCTGGACTGGCGATACTGGTGCCCACATCCGAACTACAATTAAGGCTGCTGCTGGTTTTGGTGTGCCTCCAGAACAACATTGCCCCTATGACATTAATCGCTATGAAGACGAGCCAGATGCGTTTCTTTACAGTTATGCAAATAACTTCAAGGCAATCAAATATGCGCGCCTCGACCCGTACAATGCCACAGGCAAACGGACCTTGGAGGCAGTCAAACGTGCACTGGCTGCTGGTTTTGTGGTGAGCTTTGGGTTTCCTGTCTACAGTTCCATGACTGAATCATCGTTCGTACCCTATCCTACGCCCAAGGACAAGTTACAAGGCGGCCATGCTGTCCTGGCAGTGGGTTATAACGACAGCGTCGTGATTGAAGACAGCGATGGCAAGACGACAACTGAAGGGTGTTTACTTTTTCGAAACTCATGGGGCGAGAAATGGGGCGAGAATGGATATGGGTACCTACCATACCAATATGTTGAAGATGAATTGGCAATAGATTTCTGGGCAATATATAGGTCCGAATGGCTTGCGGATGGAATGTTTTCCTGATCCGAGTACTCCGGTACTGTTGCTTGACTTGAGGCAAACACTTAGTTACAGTGCGCGCCATTCAAACTTTCTACATGTGTCTCTCTTCACGTTAGTCTACCTTGCAACGAGCATGGAGCAGGGTCATGCCTTACCGATTGATTTTTACCGAGCCTGACGAGAACGGAACAAAGGCGGTGGGGGAAAGCGTTTTCCTCGACAACCTACCCAGAGACTTCAAAGTCTATCTTCTCTATTATTCAGGCGCCGTACCGGACGAAGAACTCGAAGTCAGGCTTAGGAGTTTGGGCAACGCCACGGGTGGCAACCTGTTTGTAAACATCGGCAGATTATCTGATCCGAACTACAAATGGATTCAGAAGAAGTTTGGGATCAATCCTCTGCCCGTCCTAGTGATGACCGGCATTGAGGAATTGGCCTCTGCAAGATCAGAAGCTGCGACTGCATATGTGCGTCTCGATGGCAAAGCTTTGCTTCGTTCTCCAGATGTGACCATTGAGTGTGTGCAGAGATTGTTCAATCTCTATATCGGCGGGGAACTTGCCGAGGCAATGCGACTGGGTAAACGTGATCAGTTTCTGGCTCGATTGAAACAGGTCGTCCTCACTCCGTTGAGGGGCATAAAAGACTTTGTCGCTGAGCGCGACATTTCCATCTCCGTGATCGACGGAACTCTCACGCTTAAGGGCAAGCCAAATTTATAAAATCCAATGATTGAAGGCACGCGTCGCGCCGTTATTGTCGGAATCAATCAGTACCAGGATCCAAAGATCCCCGCCTTGATGGGTGCGGAGAATGACGCTCGAGAACTGTATGAGCGTCTCCGCAATCCCAACATCGGCAGCTTCCAGATAGCAGATAATCACTTCCTGCTTGGTGAGAAGGCGACGGCCGAGGGGATCCGCAAAGCCATCAGCGACGTGTTCTGGCAGACCGATGATCCTTGCGAGCTTGCGCTATTCTATTTTTCTGGCCACGGTCTGATCTATGGAGGCGATGATAGTTACTTCGCCCCATGGGATTTTTCCAAAGACGAACCTTTCATTTGTGGCGCGAGCATTCCGGAATTCAAGCGCGTATTTTCGAGATCTACCGCCAGTTCGGTGATCGTCATTCTGGATTGTTGCTATAGCGGTGTGGCAACACAAGGCGACAAAGCCATCCCGAACTCAAAATCCGAATATGAATCCACCCTAAAAGCGCTGTCAGGCGAGGGCCGATTCATTCTTACTTCAAGCAGCCCTGATCAAAAATCCAGGGAGATTTCCCTACCACATTTCAATGAAGAGAAGCCTCATGCTCATGGTGCATTTTCATTTCACATGATAGAGGGACTTGACGGCCATGCATCCGAGGACGAAGGAGGGATCATCAGTCTGCCGATGCTTCAGAAGTATGTCGAGGGAAAGTTCTCCAGCAATCCAGATCAAAGACCCAGGTTCTATGGGGAAGGAAGCAATCTCGGGACAATACAGATTGCTATCGCGACCGAAAAATACAATCGAAACATTGCCGCCAAAATCGAGAGCGCGAAGGCTCATCTCGAGCAAAGCGAATTTGCCGCATTGCTTCAATCAGTGAAGGATGTCCACAGTTTATTAGAAGTGAATGGCAAGCACAAGGAGGGTCTCGTCCTGAAGACGACCTGTGAAACTACTCTGAATGATTATAAGAATAAGATGCAGCATTGGCTCACGGAGAATGTTGCCGAACTTAAAGCTAAGCTACCAGTTGTGTACGACGAACTTGATGGCCTTGTAGACAGCCTTGACTTCTCTGTGATGGCGAAGCTGGATCACCGAAACGGGATTTTGATTACAACGCTGAGCCGCGCTGTAACTTTAACAATAACCAAAGAACAGTTTGTGGCCAAGTGCAAGCCCTACGACAACCCAAAGAGCCGGCCGCAGTCCATCAGTCGCTCTGCTGCCGCGGGCTAATGTTGTAGAGGTTGGGGCGATTATTTATGGCGAATAAGAAGAAATCTGCCGAACTGGTTCGCAAAGGCGATGCGTTCATGGAGTCGAATGAACCGGACGAAGCGCTCAAGTCATATGACAAAGCACTTAGAATCGATCCAAATGCATTTGACGCGTTGCATGGCAAAGCGATGGTGTTGCATAACCTTGGACGGTACAACGATGCGATAGCTTTCTACGATAAGGCGCTCGACATTGAGCCCCGCAATCAGTATGCGTGGCGGAACAAGGGACTTGTCTTCTCGAATCTCAAGAAATACAAAGAAGCTATCAAGCTCTACGACAGGTCCATCGCGATCGATCCGGAATATGCCCCTGTTTTGGATGACAAAACGGCCGCCCTATACGCACTCAAACGGTATGACGACGCGCTCGAATGCAGTGATAAGGCCATTCGCATCGACCCCCTACGATCATCGTCCTGGATCAGAAAGGGTGACACACTTTTTCAAAAGAAGGATTATCACGCCGCATTGAAGTGTTATGAAACCGCATCCGATATCAATCAAAGTGATGTGTGGGCTTGGAGCAGCAAAGGCAGTGAGTTACTGTCGTTAGACCCTGACCAGGCGCTGGTTTACTTTGATCGCGCGATTGAGAAACACCCTGGTTGGGCTTGGGCCTGGGAAGGTAGAGCCTTGGCCTTGGGGAAGTTGAAACGCTACGAGGAGGCGATCGCAGGCTACGACAAAGCGATCAATCTGGACCCGAACTATGCCGAAGCATGGCTCCACAAGGGCGATCTCCTTTTCGAATCCGCAAAATATGATGCGGCCATCGAACAATATCGACAACTTACTGAGATTGATGCCGATTACCTGTGGATATGGAGTTCGAAAGGCAATGCCCTGATCGAGCTAGCCGAGTACCAGAAGGCCATTGAATTTTATGACGAGGCGATCAAGCAGGATCGTGAGAATTTTGAGGCTTGGGGGAATCGTGGATTTTGTTACGATAAACTCGAGAATGTCGACGAAGCTAGAAACAGTTATGACGAAGCCATCACTCTAAAACCGGATTATTCCTGGGCCCTTGTGAATCAGGGAAACCTTTTTTTCGGCGCCGAACAATATGACGAGGCAATCCGGTTCTATGACAAGGCGCTGAAGTCTAGCCCTGAAGAGGTCTGGGCCAGCTATAACAAGGCTCTCGCACTAGCTAAGTTGGGTAAAGAGAAAGCCTCGCAGGATCAATATCGCAAGGCTCTTGAACATGCTGAGGCCATAACTACAAAGAATTCGGACAACTCCGATGCCTGGGCCGTAAAAGGTGAAAGCTTATTGAAACTTGGGGAGCTGGACGCTGCTGAAGTCAGTTTCAAAGAGGCTGTGCGTATCAATCCTCGGAATGTCAATGCACTGATCGCCCTTTGTGAGATCTACTCGGACTACAAGTTCGATTTTGATGAAGGACTGAAGCTGGCACAGCAGGCGAACGGGGTTGATGACAGCTTGAGCACAAAATCCAATCTGGCCGAGAATCTGCTCAAGACGCACAAATATGACCAGGCAAGAACGCAAGCGTTTCAGGCCTTGGCGTATCCACGGGTGAGACAGCCTTATGCTTGTTTGTTGAGGTTTTTTGTTGCTGCGTCGTTCCTGCTAGATCGGAGCAATATTAAGAATGAGCGATTTGATGAGTTTTTGACATACTACAGGAGTATTAATTTCACATTTGGATCAGCAGACTGGACCTCCAATGGGTTGATTTGCGCTATCCAGAACACAGAAGTGTCTCCGCACACCAAATTTTTGCTATTGACTATGATCGATGTTATGCAGGGCCGCATCGACATGCAAACACTTTCCTTTTTCAGAAAACCACAAACAACTGCAAATCCACATGCCATCACAGAGTCGAGTCTCTAGATGCGTGAACTCTTAGTATCCAATTTTCTTGAGCACTTCGATTGCACTGTCACCAAGGATTCCTCTTTGTTCACCATAGACAGGATGGCTAGCCGAATATTCTGCCTGCCTGCGTGCTAGGTGAAACTGAAGGACATACTGGTGCTCTACTCGAAGTGGGTTAATCTAGTGTAGTGTCTCAGTAATATCTTTCCAATGTTGGTTGGTTCTGCTATTGTCGAGGGTATGTGGAAACCAACCGACTCGTTGCCAATGACGGACGCACAGAAACAAACGTTGGAGGCGTGGATACGGGCGAAGACCAGTCCCCAGAGGATTGTGCTGCGGTCGCGGATCTGCCTGCTGGCGGCTGAGGGGCTCTCCAATAATGCGATTGCCCATCGCCTGGAGACCTCGCGTCCCACCGTGCTGCTGTGGCGGAACCGGTTCACCAACGCAGGCCCGTCGGGTCTGTCCGAGGATGCCCCGCATGGGCCCAGTGCTCACCGCCTGTCGCCCCGAAAAGTCCGAGCCATCGTGGAGGCCACCCTGCACACGACGCCGCCAGACGCGACCCACTGGAGCACGCGGACCATGGCGCATGCCCAGGGCGTCAGCCATGCCAGCGTGGCACGAATCTGGGACGCGCATGGCTTGCAACCGCACCGGATCGAAACGTTCAAGCTGTCGAAGGACAAGCGGTTTGTGGAGAAATTGACAGATGTGGTGGGTGTCTACCTCAATCCCCCGGACAAGGCGGTGGTGTTGTGCGTGGATGAAAAATCGCAGGTCCAAGCGTTAGATCGGACCCAACCGGGCTTGCCGATGAAGAAGGGGCGTTGCGGCACCATGACGCATGACTATAAGCGCCATGGCACCACCTGCCTGTTCGCGGCGCTCAATGTGCTCGACGGTACCGTGATCGGCACCTGTTATCCGCGTCATCGCCACGAGGAGTTTCTGAAGTTCCTGCGCACCATTGACCGAGCCACGCCGCACGAGATGGCCCTCCACTTGATCCTGGACAATTACGGGACGCACACCCACCCCAATGTCAAGAAGTGGCTGGCGAAACATCCGCGATTTCATCTGCACTTTACGCCGACGAGTGCCTCGTGGCTGAACCTCGTCGAGCGGTGGTTCGGTGAGATCACGCGCAAGCGCATTCGGCGAGGCGTCTTCAAAAGCGTGCCGGAGTTGGTTGTGGTGATTGACGCGTTCATTCGGCTCAATAACAAGAACCCGAAGCCGTTCGTGTGGACCAAAACCGTCAACGACATTCTGAAGAAGGTCAAGCATTGTAAAGCCGTGATTGAGACACTACACTAGTGGCCTGTAACGATGGATTCGGGAGTGATTCGGCGTGAGACATCGAAATACTTCCACTTCACGGGTTTGGGCTGTGTATTGTAGTGCCGGATATAGCGCATGAGCTTGCGTTTGAGATCCGGCACCGAGGTAAAGACCCCACGCGCGATCACGTCGCGTTCAATCTTGGCAAACCACAATTCGACTTGGTTGAGCCAGGAGGAATACGTCGGCGTGAAGTGCAGCCGCACTGTCG
>Ga0224495_10003259_pt1 | contig 10070 bp, 8 predicted proteins | sample SF_Jul11_sed_USG_FD_168128 | JGI IMG/M metagenome (GOLD analysis project Ga0224495, IMG submission 168128) | Sediment microbial communities from San Francisco Bay, California, United States - SF_Jul11_sed_USGS_4_1 | ecosystem: Environmental > Aquatic > Marine > Sediment | place: USA: California...
AAGGCGGTCAAGAGCGTGCGACCAGACACCATGATCGCCGTCGGCGGGTGCATCGGACAGCGGGACGGACTGCGACTCCTTAGAGTGTTGCCGCACGTGGACGTCGTGTTCGGGACGCATAACATCTCACGGCTTCCCGAGCTCTTGACACGCGCGCTCACCCAGAACGCCCCCGTGGTGGAGGTGCTGGACTCCTCCGCGAAATTCACGAGCGATCTGCCGAGCAGGCGCGAGCATTCCTGGCACGCATGGGTGCCCATAACCGTGGGCTGCGACAACCACTGCACGTACTGCATCGTGCCCTACGTGCGCGGCCCGGAGCGAAGCCGACCAATCGACGACGTGGTTCGCGAGTGCGAGACGCTCGTTGCAGGAGGCGTGCTGGAGATCACTCTCCTCGGCCAGAACGTCAACTCCTACGGCCGCGATCTGTACGGCGAGCCGCGCTTTTCGGAGATTCTTCGGCAAGTCGCACAGACGGGTCCCGCGAGAGTCCGCTTCGCAACTTCTCACCCCAAGGACCTCTCCCAGGACACGATTGCCGTGATGGCGTCCATGACCGAGGTGTGCAAGGCACTCCACCTTCCCGTCCAGGCCGGCTCAAACCGGATTCTGGAGGCCATGAACCGCCGCTACACACAAGCGGAGTACCTCGCGCTGGTATCCAGGCTATACGAGGCGATCCCGGGCCTGGCGCTCTCAACCGACATAATCGTGGGCTTCCCGGGCGAGACCGAAGCCGACTTCCAGGAGACGCTTCGCGTGATTCGTGAGGCCCGCTACGACCAGGCCTTCACGTTCATCTACTCTCCGAGAAAAGGCACCCCGGCCGCACGCATGGACGGACGAGTCCCACGCGAGGTGGTCCAGGAACGCTTCGATCGTTTGGTCTCGGAGGTCCAGGCACAAGCGATCGCGAAGAACGAAGCGTTGATCGGAACAGTGCAGACCGTGCTCGTCGAGGGGCCGTCAAAGCGCGACGCAGCCGTCATCGCAGGTAGAACCGATGGCAACAAGGTCATTCATGCTCCGACCGAAGGAGATCGCGACGCACGCGACCTCGCCGGCGAGTTCGTCGATGTCGAGGTGCTCGAGGCGCACACGTGGTTTCTGGCGGGGCGCATCGTCGACCGCTAGCCACTCAGGGTATGTACCGAGGTGTGTCTGTTTAGGGAGGGGATTACCATGAGCGGCGTTTTCGGCGTCATCGCGCCACATCCGCCCATCATGGTGCCAGAGGTCGGGGGTAGAGACGCAGAAGTGACTTCCGCTTCGATGCGGGCACTTGCCGAAGCCGCCCGCATGCTCGAGCGCTTCGACCCCGACACCGTAGTCGTCATGTCTCCGCACAGCCCCGGGCTGGCTGATGCATTCGTGGTGGAAACCGCTTCTCGGCTCGCAGGTACGCTTGCGCAATTCCGCGCTCCTGAGGTCAGCTTGAGCTACGACGGCGATCCCGCTCTGGCCCAGCAGCTCTTGGCCCGACTCGACGAGCGTGGCGTCCCTGGACTCGATCGCGCGACGGTACCGACGCTTCGAAGCGGAGAGCTGGACCACGGAGTCCTGGTGCCGATGAGCTTCTTGGATCGAAGCGGTCGATGGCCGGTGTTGGCGCTTTCTCTGTCGTATCTTCCTTACGACCAGCACCGCATTCTTGGCGAGGAACTCGCGGGGGCCGCCGCCGACCTGGGCCGACGAATCGCCTTCGTGGCGAGTGGCGACTGCAGCCACCGACTAACGCGCGAAGCTCCCGCAGGGTACTCGCCACGCGGTCAGGAACTCGACTCCCAGCTCGTGAGCCTGATCGAGGCGTCAGACTTCGAGGGACTCGAGCGTCTGGATCCATCTCTCGTCGAAGCCGGCGGCGAGTGCGGGTTGCGCTCCTTCATCACCCTGGGCGGAGCCGCAAGACCGGCACACGCTCGCGTGTTGTCCTACGAAGGCCCCTGGGGCGTCGGCTATCTGACCGCACTCATCAACGAGGAGTTCGTCGCCTCCGACACACCTGCTGCCGGCGACAAGGGGGGAGTGGCCGGTTCCCACGAACACCCGATCGTCATACTCGCGAGACGCGCGATCGAAGCATACGTCACGCGAGCGGAGGTCCTGGAGCCGGCCTCGCTCGATGACGAATCCCTGCCCGATCGTGCGGGTGCTTTCGTGAGCCTTCACCGGGGCAGGAACCTGCGCGGCTGCATCGGCACCATCTCTCCCACACGCGACACGCTGGAAGAAGAGGTCGTGCGTAATGCCATAGAGGCGGCCACCCACGATCCGCGCTTCCCGGAACTCGAATCGCCCGAACTCGTCGATCTCGATATCAAAGTCGACGTGTTGCACGCGCCCGAGGAATGCTCCTTCGAAGACCTCGAACCCTCGACATATGGGGTAATCGTGACCTGCGGGTGGAGGCGCGGCCTGTTGCTCCCGGATTTGGAGGGTGTCGACACGCCGCAGCAGCAGATTTCGATCGCGTGCAGGAAGGCCGGCATAGAAACGGGCGAGAAGGTCGCGCTTGAGCGCTTCAAAGTGGACCGGTATGCGTGAGGTCGTACCTCAGACGCCCCGCGTTATCGCAGTCGTCGGACCGACAGCGACAGGGAAGACACGACTTGCCGAGGACCTTGCCATCGGACTTCGCGGCGAGGTCGTCACCGCGGACGCGATGCAGGTCTATCGCGGAATGGACGTGGGTACCGCGAAGATACCCGTGTCGAAACGTCGTGTGAATCATTGGTGCATCGACGAGGTCGAACCAGGCGAGCCGTTCTCAGCGGCGCTATACCAGAAGCTTTCACGAGGAGTCATCGACGACCTTCTGGCAGCCGGGAAGACACCGGTGGTCGCCGGCGGCACTGGCCTCTACGTACGCGCGGCGCTCGACGACATGCGCTTTCCGGGCGGGGAGAAGACCTCTCAGACCAGAGCCCGCCTCGAAGATCTGGCGCAACGTCTCGGCTCTGAGGCCATGCACGACCGCTTGCGCGAGGTCGATCCGGCTGCCGCCGATCTCATACACCCGAACAACGTGCGTCGCACCATACGTGCGCTGGAGATGGCCGAACAGGGCGTTCTCTACTCCGAGCAGGCTGGGGGGTTCCGCGAGCGCAAGCCTTTCTACGACGCCCAGTTCATCGGCCTTGCGGCAACACGCGAATCCCTCTACGAACGCATCGATGAGAGGGTCGACGCGATGCTCGCAGCCGGGCTTCTCGCCGAAGTCGAGGCGCTGCTTGCATCCGGCTTCCGCGACGCGCTCACGGCAACCCAGGCGATCGGCTACAAGGAATTCGTCTCGGTCATCGAAGGAGGCGCGAACCTGCAGGAAGCCGCTGGCGCGGTGAAGCAGGCCACCAGACGCTACGCCAAGCGACAGCTCACTTGGTTTCGCGCGGACCCGCGCGTGCGCTGGATAGACGTCACCGACCTGACACCGGAGCAGGCCGCCTCAGCAGCATTCGACCTGCTATCATCGGGCAGACCCGCGGGGTACCCGGAGGGAATCGAGGATGCCACACCTCGACTTGCCCCCGATGTCGCGGACTAGAAGGAGGCTTTACGGGGATGGATGTCAAGTTCGCCAAGATGCACGGCCTCGGCAACGATTTCGTGGTCATCGAGGATCTTGCCGAAGAGATCGATCTGTCTGAGGACGCCGTGCGCTGGTTCTGCGACAGGCGCTTCGGCATCGGCGCCGACGGCCTCATTCTCGTCCGTCCCGCCACGACTGCCACGGCCGACTTCTTCATGCAGTACTACAACGCCGACGGCTCCCAAGCCGAGATGTGCGGCAACGGGATCCGTTGCCTTGCGAAGTTCGTCGTCGACGGGGGTCTCGTCGAGGCGATGACCGAGTCCATCGAGGTCGACACCCTCGGCGGTACCAGGCGAATCACCTTCACCCGCGATCGAGAGAGCCGGCTGGACACGGCCACGGTGGACATGGGCGAACCGATTCTGGACGCCGCTGCGATCCCAACCACGTTCTCCGGGGCACAGGTGTTCGAATGTCCGGTCGAGACACCTCACGGCACCTATCGCGTCACGGCTATCTCGATGGGCAACCCCCACGCGGTCGTGTTCGTCGACGACGTGGACGAGGCTCCGGTCGACACGGTCGGCCCGGCCATCGAGTCGCACGAGGCGTTTCCAAACAAGACGAACGTCGAGTTCGTCCAGCACGTGGTCGACGAGCTCCTCGCGGTGCGCGTGTGGGAGAGGGGCGTGGGCGAGACGCTTGCCTGTGGCACCGGCGCGTGTGCCAGCTTGGTAGCCGCATCGCTCGCCTGTCTGGTCGGGAGGACGGCCACGATCCGGCTTCCCGGAGGGGACCTCTTCGTTCGCTGGCATGAGGACGGGCACGTCTACATGACCGGTTCGGCGACCAACGTCTTTGCTGGAACACTCACGATACTTGAAGAAGAAGACGGAGAGCCGGTCTAGGCGATGCGACGGAACGCGCTGGAAGACCAGCGAGAGACCGCTCCCGCGTCTGCTACCATGTTCCGAATGAGCACGCCGCCCGGTACAGGACCCGACAGTCTCGTATGCGCCAGGAAAGGGATGTTCGCACCGTGAGGACCGCACAACGCATGGCCAACCTGCCCCCGTACCTCTTTGCGGAAATCGACCGCAAGAAGGAAGCCAAGGTGGCCCAGGGTATCGACGTCATATCTCTCGGCATCGGAGACCCCGACCAGCCGACACCCGACCACATCGTTGACGCCATGGCGAAGGCCATCCGCAATCCCGCAAACCACCGATATCCCAGCTATCCCGGTGCGAAGCGATACCGCGAAGCGTGCGCGCAATGGATGCAGAATCGCTTCGGCGTAGATGTTGACGCGGACACTGAGGTTCTCGCTCTGATAGGGTCGAAGGAGGGCATCGCGCACTTGTTCCCGGCGTTCGTGGACGTGGGCGACTACACGCTCGTGCCGGGATGCGGATACCCCGTGTATCACACCGGCGGCATCCTTGTCGGTGGGATATCGCATTTCATGCCCATGACCGAGCAGAACGACTTCCTCGCCGACTTCGAAAGCACCCCCGAAGATGTCCTTGCCAGGGCAAAGATGATGTTCATCTCCTACCCGAACAACCCTACCTCGGCTATCGCGACGACGGACTACTTCGAGAGCGCCATCGCCTTCGCACGCGAACACGACCTGCTGCTTATCCACGACAACGCGTACTCGGAGATCGGCTTCGACGGATACAGGCCGCCGAGCATCCTCGAGCTCCCCGGCGCCAGGGACGTCGCCATCGAACTCTTCAGCTGCTCGAAGGCGTACAACATGACCGGCTGGCGCGTCGCGTTCGCCACGGGAAACGCCGACGCGATCAAGGCCCTGGCCACGGTGAAGTCGAACATCGACTCGGGCATATTCACCGCCGTTCAGGACGCCGCCATCGAGGCCATGCTCGGTCCGCAGGACGTGGTGGCAGGAATCTCTGATATCTACCAGCGCCGTCGCGACCTTGTCATCGACGCGCTCGATGCCATTGGCATGAAGGCCCGCAAGCCCAAGGGCACGATCTACGTTTGGGCCCACGTCCCGGAGGGCTATGACTCCGCCGGCTTCGCGACGAAGGTGCTCGAAGAGGCCAATGTCATAGTGGCCCCCGGCAATGCCTACGGTCCCAGCGGCGAGGGCTACATCCGCATCTCGCTGGCGACGCCGGACGACAGGCTCGCCGAGGCTATCGAGCGTATCAAGAACACCCTATAGGAGACTTCAGCCGTGTGTGCGCGCGAGCGCAACTATCCCAGCACAGCCGAAGAGATCGCCAATCGTCGCGACCGGGCGGTTCTCGTCGGAGTGGATCGTGCGTCCGCTCAGTGGCCGATAGAGGAGTCGATGGCCGAACTCGAGCGCCTGGCTCATACGGCCGGTGCCGAAGTAGTCGACACACTGACACAGCGTCTCGACAAACCCAATCCTCGCACGTTCATCGGGGCCGGCAAGGCCGAGGAAGTCGCCCACATCGCCCGGGACTCAGGCGCAAACGTCGTGATCATCGACGACGACCTGACACCGACTCAGCAGGCCAATCTGGAAGACATCATCCCGGACACCAAGGTTCTGGACCGCACCCAGCTCATTCTGGACATCTTCGCCCTCCACGCGGCAAGCCGGGAAGGCAAACTCCAAGTCGAGCTCGCTCAGCTTGAATACATGCTCCCGCGCCTTCGAGGGATGTGGGGTCACCTCGTCCGGGAGCGTCTCGGCGGCGGCAGGGGAGCGCGCTTCGGCGCAGGCGAGTCACAGCTGGAAACCGACCGACGACTGGCCCGGAAGCGCATCCGCGATCTCAAGCGGGACCTCGCCTCCGTCGCGCGCGAGCGAGAACTACAACGCAAGCAGCGTGCGCGAAGCGGTCTCTTCCGCGTTTCACTAGTCGGCTACACGAATGCGGGCAAATCCACGCTGCTCAACGCACTCACTGCGGCTCAAGTGCTATCGGCGGACATGCTGTTCGCAACGCTCGACTCCACTACCCGTCGTCTGGCCCTTCCGGAGGGCCGGGGGGTCACGCTGACCGACACGGTGGGGTTCATCCACAAGCTGCCCCACGGTCTCGTGGAAGCCTTCAAGTCCACACTCGACGAGGTATCCGCGTCGGACCTGCTGCTCCATGTGACCGACGCTTCGGCATCGCATCGAGATGCACAGATGCAGGCAGTTCGCGAGGTGCTGCACGAGATCGACGCGCATCGCACTCGCCAGTTGGTCGTCTTCAACAAACTCGACCTGATCGGTCAGGAGGAACGAGCGCTGCTCGCTCGCAGACATCCGGCTGCGGTACTCGTTTCCGCCCAGACAGGGGAGGGCATCGACTCGCTTCTCCGCAGGGTCGCCGAAGAGGCGGCCCGCGACAGCGTGACTCTCACGGTGCTGGTGCCGTACACGCGAGGCGAGATCGTGAAGCTCGCACACGAGCGGGCGCAGGTACTGTCCGAAACCCACACGCCTCACGGAACCCGGATGATGCTGCGAGCTCCCACAGAAATCGCCGATACTTTCGACGATTTCGCGCTGTCTGAAGAGGGATCAGCGGTAGACGAATAGAGTCCGGGCGAAAGGCAAGGCGTTCGGCTAGATTCGCCTGAACAGCGCAACGACCTTCCCGAGAATGGACACATCACGCGAGTAGATGGGCTCCATCGCCGAGTTCTCCGGCTGCAGCCGAACGCGATCAGCCTCCTGGAAGAAACGCTTCACGGTCGCCTCCTCCTCGAGCATCGCGACCACGATGTCGCCGTTCTGCGCTGCGTTCTGCTGGCGCACGACAACGAAATCGCCGTCCAGAATGCCGGCTTCGATCATCGAGTCGCCGCGCACGCGAAGGATGAAGGTCGACTCGCCAGCCATGTCGGCAGGGAGGGGGACGGTCGCTTCGATGTTCTCGGCAGCCAGCAGAGGCTGGCCTGCGGCGACCTGGCCCACTAGTGGAACCGCGTTCACGTGACCGTAGTCGACGCCACGGTCGGTATCGCGATAGTCGAAGACCTCGAGGGCCCGCGGCTTTGAGGGGTCCCGCCTAATGAACCCCTTGGTCTCGAGTGCAGAAAGATGTGCGTGCACCGTCGAAGACGACGACAGTCCCACGGCTTCACCGATCTCGCGCACCGACGGCGGAAAACCCCGCCGGTGGATCTCGGCCCTGATGAAGTCAAGTATCTCCTGCTGTCGGGCGGTAAGCTCGCGCTCGTAGGCCATCACGACCCCCTCGCACCGAAAGTATGTTCGCCTGCAGTCTACGGCATCGGACCGTACTCACGCAAACACGCGTTCGGTGCGCGTTGCCTGGGCACCGGCATCACCCGGGCTGTCACACAGCTACCGAACCCGACCCGTACAAGAATGGCTTGGCAGGCGAACACACGTTCGCTATACTGTATGCGAACACACGTTCGTGTCACACCCGAACAATACAGTGCGCCTGACGGGTCCGACATCTCCCAGGAGGCCACGATGAACGCCGATCGCAGCTCGATAAGCAGCTCCAGGCACACCAGACGACCGCAGAACCGCGCCCGCGCTGCGCGGCTCACTCCGGCCGAAGCGCTGCTCCTGGTGCTCGTCATTCTCGCGATAGTGCTTGCGGCCGTCTTGGCTCTTCGCGACCCGGTCCGTCCTCAGGCGACACACAACGTGACCATACGCGTCGAGTCCTCGGATACCCTGTGGCAAATCGCCGACAGGCACACCGCACCCGGTTGCGACATCCCCGCAACGGTGGAACTGATCAAGAGGGTCAACGGGCTCTCTTCTTCGGCACTTGCCGCAGGTCAGACCCTTGTCGTCCCCTCAACCGAGGAGGGCGCAGACCTGGCCCGGCGGTGATTTCAGAACCGAACTCACGAGAACTCGACAAACCGTGTGGATTCTCCCTGAAGCACGTTTACACCACCATATGTTGTGTGTTAGGCTTCGGCAGAGCCAATATCTAGGGGTGGAGAGGCACAAATGCGCTGTCCCTTCTGCGGCCATGCCGAGACCAAGGTCGTCGACTCACGGGTAACCGAGGGCCAGGATGCCATCCGGCGACGGCGAGAGTGCCTTAGCTGTCAGCAGCGCTTCACCACCTACGAGCGGCGCGAGGAGATGCCGCTCATGGTGCTCAAGAGAAACGGTTCGGTCGAGCCGTTCGACAGAGGCAAGCTCCTCCGCGGACTCGTCGTCGCAACCGCCAACCGGAACGTCCCCGTAGAGCGTCTGGAAGCGCTCATAACGGAGATCGAAGCCGAGCTGCAGAACTCGCTCAACTACGAGGTGCAGTCCAGGCAACTCGGCGACATGGTTCTCAGGCGACTCAAGGACCTCGACAAGGTCGCGTACATCCGATTCGCATCCGTATACAAGTCATTCCAGGATCTCGACGAGTTCACATCGGAATTGAAGGATTTGCAGTAGAGGGAAGCCGGCGCCGCAGGCCCTAGCTGCAGCGCCCCGATTGGCTGGAGTAGCGCAATGGTCATGGAGCGAGTCGTCAACGTCATCAAGCCCGCCGCACCGCAAGCGGCCGACGCTACCGATATCGCTCTCTTGGTGTCCACCAATTCTCGTCAGGAGATCGACGCCTGGGACCGAACGAAGATAGCCGATTCCCTGGTCAAGGAGGCAGGCCTCGCGCCCGGGCTGGCCCATGAGATCGCCGAAGCCGTCGAGGACCGCATCGATCGCACGAATCTCATGACGGTGACGACTGCCATCATTCGCGAGATGGTAGACCTCGAGCTCCTGGAGCGAGGTCTGACGATTGCTCACAAGAAGCACAGTCACCTCGGCCTTCCCATGTGGGATGTGGAGCATATCATCACGAACGCCAACAAAGAGAACTCGAACACGACACACAATCCCGAGTCCATCAACCTAACAATCGCAGAGACCATCCTGAAGGAATTCGCACTCCGTCGCGTGTTCACCGAGGACGTGGCCGAAGCTCACTACGTCGGCGACATCCACCTGCACGACCTGGGCTTTATCATCCGGCCGTACTGCGGTGGCCATTCGCTGGAGTACGTCAAGAAGTACGGCCTCAATCTGCCGAACATCACGAGCGTGTCCAAGCCCGCCAAGCATGCCGAGGTGCTGATCGGCCACATGGTCAAGATGGCCAGCGCGCTGCAGGCCCACTACGCGGGAGCAGTAGGCTGGGAGGCGGTGAACATCTTCTTCGCGCCGTATCTCGTCGGTAGATCGGCAGCGGAACTCGATCAGCTAGCGCAAATGCTCATCTTCGAGTTCAACCAGCTGGCCGGGGCGCGTGGATCTCAGGTGGTGTTCACGGATTTCAACCTGTACTTCAACGTCCCGCGTCACTTCGCAGACACGCCCGCCATCGGCCCAGGGGGCAAGTACACGGGCAAGACCTACAAGGACTACGAACCTGAGGCACAGGCGTTCCTGCGTGCCATGTTCGACGTGTACATGCGGGGGGACGCCCACGGCAAGACGTTCGTCTTTCCGAAGCCGCTGCTCCACGTCAGCGAAGAGTTCTTCAGCACCCCCGGGCACGAGAAGTTCCTCGACCTGGCGTGTCGGGTAGCGTCCCACCAGGGC
>Ga0224495_10003260_pt1 | contig 10068 bp, 9 predicted proteins | sample SF_Jul11_sed_USG_FD_168128 | JGI IMG/M metagenome (GOLD analysis project Ga0224495, IMG submission 168128) | Sediment microbial communities from San Francisco Bay, California, United States - SF_Jul11_sed_USGS_4_1 | ecosystem: Environmental > Aquatic > Marine > Sediment | place: USA: California...
CAATAGGTTTGCCACACAAGCTGAATTTTCTTTTAAAGATGCGATTTCGGCATGCGTCTGTTCTTTCTAACGATTCCTAAGCCACTCAAACAGCACCCGCTTTAAAAAAAGATCATCCATTCCGCTATTACTTAAGGATTTAGAAGTGAAACTTCCCGAGGGCTCAAATTACTTGAGCGATTTTCGAGGTTGTCGCAGATTCAAGGCGAAGCGCATGAAGCCATAGTGTGGGCTATTGCAAATGCGCTTTAACGCCGAAGACTCGGCAAGATCGGAAATCGCTCAGGTTAGGTTTTAATTATCCACAAGATTACAGGAACCAGTACCGCCAGAAAAATCAGCAAGCCTGGAATCGATATATACGGTTGATACCATGGGGCACCTTTAAAACGTGCTTTTTTGACTTCCGACATAAACCAGTTGCCCACCAATATGGCAGCCACCAGCGGGGCGATGAATTTTATAATCGTTGTTAATGTCGCCACATCTTTCTCCATTTCATAAATAAAATTTAAAGTGGTTTTCAAAATAAAGTTCCACTTCAAATTTTAAACCAGACAGCATTTTTTCCGTCGATGGGGTCTTCAAAAACCATCTAATTTCTGTTTGGTTTGTCACCTATCATATTCTAGTGCCAGTAAGCAATCATTATACCGGTGAAAGCCAGGGTAAATGCATTGGTCCTTAAGTGAAAGAGTTTTTAGAAACCTATTGAAATCATCCGGTCTTATTGATAAGGATTCAATAATTGGATCTTTTATGCCTGATCCGTAAATATAACCGATAAACTTAATTTTTTGTAACACGTTAGCCTTTTGAAAACATTTCCGCTTCAGGTATAATTAAATTTTTGGTGAAAGATCACGCCAAAGGCGGATAAAACTCGTGAATAAGGGCTCGTAATGAAAGAACCCGTCCAGGCTATTCATAAAGGTCTCTGTTTTAACAGGGGGTTTCATCCATAAAGTTAAATCGCATATGGTTCTTTCAAAACGATTCCTAATTCACTCAGACAGCTTCCAGCCAAAAATTTAATCATACCTGAAGCTCCTTTGAAATCGATTTGTTTCAAAGGACTAACCTATTACGATTTTTTTACCTTGGAGGAATACAAAATGTCGCAAATGAAATGGAATAGCCCACCTGAAATGAAGATTGATACAAATAAAACCTATACGGTGACCGTCGACACCAATAAGGGGCTGATTGAATTGGAACTCTATGCCCAACATGCACCAAAAACCGTCAACAATTTTTTATTTTTGGCCAAAGAAGGGTTTTATGATGGGGTGTCTTTTCATCGCGTGATTCCCAATTTTGTAATCCAGGGAGGAGATCCCACTGGTACGGGTAGCGGTGGTCCAGGTTATCAGTTTGAAGATGAGGTCAAGGAAAATCCCCTGACACATGAGAGGGGTGTCATTTCCATGGCAAATGCCGGGCCGAACACCAATGGAAGTCAATTTTTTATTACACATTCCCCTCAGGCACACCTCAATGGAAAGCATACCGTATTTGGTAAGGTCGTAACAGGTTTGGATGTTGTGGATGAAATACGGGCAGGTGACACAATGCAACGGGTCACAATTCTCGAAGAATAGGCATGTTTTTACCATATCTTCCGGTTAAGCTCGGTTATTTAGTCATAAAAAACCTAGTCCTTTGAGCCAGGTCAGAGAGTTATGGCTCTGCCTGAAGAATCGCTGAAAGAGTTTGAAGTGAACTAAAGTTTAAAGTGAGCTAAAATTAAGGAATTCTTCCAATTATATAAAATCATTGGAGCGAAGCGACTCCATAACTTTAGGCACTTTAGATCACTTTAGGCACTTTTAACTTGTCCGGCTTTAGGTAAAATAGTCCTTTTCAGGGGTTATATCAAAGCCGGGTACTCTGGGCCAGGATTCTTTACTTGACCATCAAGTGATTGACTGCTCCCTCCAGACCATCCAGGGTGAGTTCAAACATGGGAAAAATTTGCTGAATGGTGTTAATGGTCGGTGTCTGGGACCATATTTGTGAAAATACAGGATTCATCCAAACACAGTGGGGAAACGTCCGGGCTAAAAACTTTAGCTGCTCGATGCTCGGTTTTCCACTTCTTTCCTCCACATGGATGGAGCCGTCTGCAGCCATCAGTTCATAGGGCGCCATGCTGCCGTCGCCCACCATGATGAGGCGGGTCTGTGGATCAAAAGAGATGAAATCTTCAACTTTAAAAGGTTGTTTGATTCTGGCCGGATCTTCCCAGAGAAAATCATAGACCGTGTTGTGAAAAAAGAATGTTTTAAGATCTTTAAACTGATCCCGGGCATAGTCAAAAAGGGTTTGAACAACCGGTATATATTGATCCATGGACCATCCGCCGTTATCGATGGCCAGAATGACTTTGATGCGGTCTTTCAGGCGCCTTGAAAAGACGATTTCGATTTCGCCCCCGTTTCTCATGGTCTGATAAATGGTTTCATCAATGTTGACCCTATCCTTCGGACCCACCGGCACCATGTTGCGGAGCCTTTTGAGAGCTTCACCCATCATATCCTGTGTCAAAAGGCCTCTGCGGGAATAGTCTTTGTACCTTCTCTCCATGGCGACTTTGACGGCAGACTTGTTGCGGGATACACCGCCTACACGCATTCCCTCCGGGTGGTATCCGGAATGACCCACCGGTGAAGTCCCGCCGGTTCCGATCCATGTTCTTCCCCCCTCGTGTCTCCCTTTTTGATCTTCAAGCCGTTTCTTGAAATATTCAATCAGCTCTTCCGGTGTCAGATCGATGATATCAGATTCATCCATTTCAAGGGCAGCGGCAAGAGATACAGGGTCTTCCAGCCATCCCTCCAGCAGGGCTCTGGTGACCTCATCAAGTTCAAGATCTTCATATTCGGGCATCTCAGCATCCTGAAACCGGTGGGCAAATACCTGGTCATAGACATCAAAGTATCGTTCACTTTTAATCAGAATGGCCCGGGCAGAGGTATAGAAGGCATCGATGGAGTTGATCAGCCCCATATCCAGCGCTTTTTGAAGCGTTAAAAACGAGGTTGGACTGACCGGTATTCCGACAGTCTTTAGCTGGTAAAAGAAGTCGATAAACATATCTTTTGTTAAAACAGACCGCCACGGTTTGTAGAACCCATGGCTCTTTTATAATCCTGACTTTTTTTAAACAACACACCCAGAAAGGGAATATTCCCATTGGCCAGCAGATCGGGGCTAAAGTCAGGATCGGTTTTAAGCGCCCGTATCCAGTTAATCAGCTCCCTGGTGGCAGGCTTCTTTTCAATGGCATCGATTTTACGCAGTTCGTAAAATGTGTATACGGCACTTTCCATGAGATTTGAATTGATATCCGGAAAGTGAACCTGAATGATCTTTCGCATCATCTCCGAATCCGGAAAGGCGATGTGATGAAAATTGCATCTGCCCAGAAACGGATCCGACAGATCCTTCTTGGCATTGGACGTGATAACGATGACCGGACGGAACCTGGCCGTGATGGTTTTGTCAATTTCAATGATGTCAAACTCCATCTGATCCAGAACATCGAGCATGTCGTCCTGGAAATCGGTATCAGCCTTGTCGATTTCATCGATCAAAAGCACGTTTCTTGACTCTGAAGTAAATGCCTGGCCGATCTTGCCCATCTTGATGTAATCTTCGATGTTGCTGACATCCCGATTTGAATCGCCGAAACGGCTGTCATTCAAGCGTGTAAGCGTGTCATACTGGTAAAGGGCGTCCACCAGTTTCATGCTCGATTTCACATTGAGCACAATAAGGGGCATGTTCAGACTTTCCGCAATGGCATGGGCCAGCATGGTTTTGCCGGTACCCGGCTCCCCTTTAAGCAGAAGCGGCATCTCAAGGGCCATGGAAACGTTAACGATACTGGCCAGCTCATCATCCAGAACGTACCGGCTGGCACCCGAAAATTTGTTGTTTAACGTATTATTTTCCATCTAATAACCTCTTAAAAAGTTCATCACCAAATCACGAAGGTACGAAAACATGAAAATATTTTTTTATTTCGTGTTTTCGTGGTTATCAAAATAATTTTGCCACAAAAAGCGCAAAATTTGCAAATAAACGCTTAAATAATAATATCGTTATTAGCGGGTTTTTTCAAGGGCGTTATGTTAAGAAACACCTAAATAGTTGGAATAGGCGTGTTTGGCCAGCCACTGCAGTGAATTGATTAGGGAGCTGGAATAGTGGTTGACCTGGAAGTTGCAGGTGGAAAGGCAATGCGGGCTGCAGTTTTGCTTTTGTCTGGTCAATCTGTCTGGGTCAAACTTGTGGCCGTCATATATATTCCCCCAGTCTTCATCTGTTCCATACAGTTCCATGCAGGGGGTAAAACTGCCGTCCAGGCGGATTATCATGGAGGACTTTCCAGCCAGACAGGGCCAGGGAGGCAGCCGGCGACGAATAAAAAGCTTCATGGCGCGCAAATGCTCAACCGAGTTAACCATGGCATAGCCTCCAAGATTTTTCTCGATCAGCCAATCGACAAGATCATCAACCGCCTGAAATTCCGCTTCCGTAATCCATGCGCCGTCCTGTTTGTGGTTGAAATCATCATATTCAATCAGCGGAGGTTCATTGATATGATAATCCGTTGCAATACCATACTCATGGGCGATTTCAGTGAGCGTTTTCACATCTTTCACATTGTGTTTGGTGATATTAATATTAAAGAAGGTAATGTATTCATATTTCTTCTCCTGTTTCACCAGGTATTCGAACTGAGGCTTTATACGATTAAAATATTTTGGTATCCCTTTATAACGATCCATGGCATCAACGGCAAGGTTGATGACAGATACCCCTGCTTTTCCGATTTCATCAATAAACGACTCGTCCATAAGGATGCCGTTTGTGGGCAAGTATACAAAAAAACCTTTTTCAGCGGCATATCGCGTTAACTCTATGATAAAATCTTTGCGTATTAAAGGCTCTCCGCCCATATAAGCCAATACTCTGCAACCGACGGATTGGAGCCAATTTACGGCATCTTTTGCCACCTGCATGGTCATACCCTCTATTTCTTTGCCCCAGCTATAACAATAGTGGCAGTTGAGATTACAGTTAAGATCTGTGTAAAGAAAAGAGAGGAGGGGTCTGAATTCGTTCGGATGGATGCGTGATTTTATATATTGAATAAACCAGCTCCGATAAGCCCTGGTAAAATTCGAAAGTTGATAACTCCTATCATGGGTTTTTTTGTAATGATAATGAATTGCGGGATTCCATTTTGCCCGGCCATCAGGGGATTGCGATGATTTAAGTCTTGCCAACATATAGACACCCCCATTACCCCAAGTATAATAAAGGTTCAAAAGCAAACATGAATTCATTGTTATTAAAAATAACATTACAACTTCATTAAAGTTTGTCCATAGGACAACACGTTTAATTTAATAGGATAAAATCCCAACGCATAGGATTTATCCTGTGGTAAGATTCATATCCCTTGAAGAAAATATACGACAACGCGTCATATTCATCAAAATTCACTTGAATTGGACCTTTTCTATCGACATGGGATAAGGCTTTTTCCCAACCCAAAAAGTTTGAAATAAACGCAAAATGTTTTTCCCGTAAACGCTCTTTTGGGTTTACGGGTTTGACGTTTTGTATTTGCAAAACATGACATCTGTGGTATGAAAAATATTTGGAAACGTTGGGGAAAGAATAAAATATGTCTATGAAATACGGGTATCAACCATTAAAACGGGAAGGAGGTACGAAGAATGAAATCTTTTAAGACAGCTATAACAGTTGTATTGGCGCTACTAATGATTACAGCAGGTATGGCCGTGGCAGGTACGCTTCAGGATGTCCAGAAAAACGGATTTGTCGCGGCCGGCGTAAACGGCGGCGTTTTCGGTTTCAGCATGCCGGATGAGAAAGGCGTATGGAAAGGCCTGGATGTTGACACGGCCAAAGCCGTTGCGGCCGCGGTGTTCGGCGATGCAAACAAGGTGAAATTTGTTCCGCTGACCGCCGTGCAGCGCCTGCCCGCCCTTCAGTCCAAAGAGATTGATGTTCTTTGCCGAAATACCACCCAGACCCTGACCCGTGAGACCACGAACGGTCTTAATTTTGTCCATGTCAACTATTACGACGGCCAGGGTTTTCTGATACCCAAAAAGCTGGGTATAAAGAGCGCAAAGGAATTGGGTGGTGCCACGGTATGTGTTCTTCCGGGAACCACCACGGAAATGAATGTCGCGGACTTTTTTCGGAAAAATGGGTTAAAATGGAAGCCGGTGGTCATCGAGCAGACCGCCGAACTTGCCAAAGCATTTTTTGCCGGTCGCTGTGACGCTTTGACCTCCGATGCCTCCCAATTGGCGGCTCACCGGTCTGTAGCCCCCAACCCCAAAGACTACGTCCTACTCCCTGAAATTATTTCCAAAGAACCCCTGGCGCCGGTGGTTCGCCATGGTGACGACCAGTGGTATGACATTGTCAACTGGACGGTTATGGCCCTGATCCAGGCCGAGGAATTCGGTATTACATCGAAAAATGTCGATGAGATGCTCAACAGCAAAGATCCTGAGATCCAGCGCTTTTTGGGTGTGACCCCGGGCATGGGTAAAGCTCTGGGACTGGATGAAAAATGGGCATACAACATCGTTAAACAGGTGGGGAATTACGGTGAAATTTTCGAACGTAATGTGGGTGTCAACACACCCCTTGGTCTTGAACGCGGTTTGAATGCCCTGTGGAGCAACGGCGGCATTATGTACGCTGCTCCTGTAAGGTAATCGGTTATAAAAAGGTGCTCCACCTAGTGGGGCACCTTTTTTATCTTGCGTGAATTTCCAGACCTGTTTTCCTGCCGATAAGGCCGGTTCTCTCAATTGGGGTTTCAGATAAAAGTGAATCCTTTTAACGCTTATAGAAAAAATTGTGAAGAATACGGTATCTGAAAAAGTTCCATTCTGGCTTGATCCTAAAAAGAGAGCGATCCTTTTTCAGTTCATAACGCTTTGTATGGTGGGACTGCTGGGATACTACCTCGTCTCCAACACGCTGCACAATCTTGAAAAACAATCCATTGCCACGGGATTCGGTTTTATCCACCAAGAATCTTCCTTTGAAATCGGTGAATCCCTGATCGATTATTCTGCAGCCAGTTCTTACGGCCGCGCCCTGATTGTCGGGGCATTAAATACCTTATACGTCTCTTTTATCGGTATTGTTATTACCGTTACACTGGGCACATTTATGGGTGTGGCGCGACTTTCCACAAACTGGCTGGTATCGAGACTGGCGGCCATCTATATTGAAGTGATGCAGAACATCCCGGTGCTGTTGCAACTGTTTTTCTGGTATGCCATTTTTTATGAAACCCTTCCATCTCCCAGGCAGGCCCTCAACCCCATAACCGGCGTCTTTTTATGCAATCGCGGGGTTGCGTTTACCGTTCCCAAGACCCATCCGGCACATGCCTATATGGCCATCGCTTTTCTGGCTGGCTGCTTTATCGTTTATCTGGTGCGCCGGTGGGCAAAAAAACGTCAGGAGCGGACAGGACAACTTTTTCCGGTATTTCGAGTGTCCGTGGGGCTTTTGTTAGGACTTCCATTGTTAACCTGGTGGATGGCGGGTACCCCCACCGAATTGAATATGCCAAAGCTTGTGGGTTTTAATTTTATCGGCGGTCTGAACCTCTCTCCGGAGTTCATCGCTCTCCTTTTGGGCCTGGTTCTCTATACGGCCGCATTTGTCGCAGAAGCTGTAAGGGCAGGAATTCAGTCGGTCAGTAAAGGCCAGACAGAGGCTGCCATGTCCCTGGGTCTTAGGCCCCCCATGGTGCTCAACCTGGTGATTTTACCCCAGGCCCTTCGGGTGATCATTCCGCCGCTCACCAGCCAGATGCTGAACCTGACCAAAAACAGCTCGCTGGCCGTGGCCATCGGGTTTCCTGATTTTGTATCTGTGGCCAACACGACCATCAACCAGACCGGCCAGGCCGTTGAAGGGGTTGCGCTGATTATGCTGGTCTATCTCTTTTTCAGTCTGCTGACTTCGGCGTTTATGAACTGGTATAACAAAAAGATGGCTATTGTAGAAAGATAATTAAATTCGTGGAAGATATCATCCAAAAAACATCCAAAGAGGAGATCAAGCCGCCGGTGGTCAGTGTGGGGGTTATCGGTTGGATAAAGGCCAACCTATTTAACGGCTGGTTTAATTCAGCGCTGACCATAGTGACGCTTTTTTTTCTGTGGAAAACCGTTTTGCCTTTTTTTCGATGGGCCTTCATAGACAGCGTTTGGAACACCACAGGACAGGTGTGCCGCGATGCCGGAGGTGCCTGCTGGTCGATTATTTCATCGAATTTTCGGTTTATCCTGTTCGGTTTCTATCCCTACGATCTTCAGTGGCGGCCTCTTTTGGCCATGATCATTCTCTTTGTCCTGCTGTTTTTCAGTCAGAACCGTAAACACTGGAAAAAGCCCCTGGCTTATGCCTGGATCGCGGGTCTTTTTGCCATGGGCCTGCTGTTGAGAGGGGGCCTTTTTGGACTTGACCCGGTGGAGAGCACCCAGTGGGGTGGTTTGCCGTTGACGCTGTTGCTGTCTGTTTTCGGACTCACGGCGGCATATCCACTTGGGGTTCTTTTGGCGCTGGGTCGTCAGTCTAAAATGCGTGCCGTAAAAACACTTTGCATTGTGTATATTGAATTGATCAGGGGCGTTCCCTTGATCAGCCTGCTCTTTATGTCGTCGATTATTTTCCCGCTGCTTCTGCCTGAAGGGGTAACCATCAACAAGATTCTCCGGGCCCAGGTGGCCATCATTTTGTTTACAGCCGCCTATATTGCAGAGGTGGTTCGGGGTGGGCTTCAGGGAATGTCCAGAGGGCAGTACGAGGCTGCCGAGTCTATTGGGCTGAATTATTACCAGACCATGCGACTGGTAATCCTTCCCCAGGCGTTGAAAATCGTCATCCCGCCCACGGTCAGTCAGCTTATCTCTGCCTTCAAAGACACATCCCTTGTGGTGATCATCGCCCTTTATGATTTACTCAAAACCTCCCAGACGGTCCTTTCCAATCCGGAGTGGATGGGGTTCAGCAGAGAAGCCTATGTTTTTGTGGGCATTCTTTATTTTTTGGGTTGTTTTTCCATGTCGAATTACAGTAGAAAGTTGGAAAAAGAATTGTCGAGGGGAGATTAAACGTTTTTATGGACACAGAATCCTCAGTCATCACGGAACAAACGCTGTCTGATGAAGCCATCATAGAGATCATCGATATGCACAAATGGTTCGGTGATTTCCATGTGCTTCAGGGAATCAACCTCACCGTACATAAACAGGAGCGCATTGTCATTTGCGGTCCTTCAGGGTCCGGGAAATCGACACTCATTCGCTGCATCAACCGTCTGGAAGAACACCAACGGGGGCGTATCATCGTAGACGGCATCGAACTGACCAACAACATCAAAAATATCGAAAAAGTTCGTACGGAAGTCGGTATGGTGTTTCAGCATTTTAACCTTTTTCCTCACCTGAGCATCATCGAAAATCTGACGTTGGGTCCCATATGGGTGAGAAAAGTACCGAAGAAGGAAGCTGAAGAAACCGCCATGTATTACCTGGAGAAGGTGCATATTGCAGAACAGGCAAAAAAATACCCCGGACAATTGTCCGGCGGCCAGCAGCAGCGTGTCGCCATTGCCAGAAGTCTGTGCATGAACCCGAAAGTCATGCTTTTTGATGAACCCACCTCTGCCCTTGACCCGGAAATGATCAAAGAAGTCTTGGATGTTATGATCGAGTTGGCCCGGGAAGGGATGACAATGATCGTGGTTTCTCATGAAATGGGATTTGCCAAGAGTGTGGCCCACCGGGTCCTTTTCATGGATTTTGGTCAAATTGTCGAAGGAAACACCCCCGAAGAATTTTTCGAAAACCCCCGGCATGATCGAACCAAACTGTTTCTCAGTCAGATTTTACATTAGAGGTAACCCGTTTTTCTTTCGATCCCTCATCGCATTCCGGCGTTCACCACCGGCTTGATTTTCGCTCAATTGAGGTTATATAATCAGTT
>Ga0224495_10003261_pt1 | contig 10064 bp, 8 predicted proteins | sample SF_Jul11_sed_USG_FD_168128 | JGI IMG/M metagenome (GOLD analysis project Ga0224495, IMG submission 168128) | Sediment microbial communities from San Francisco Bay, California, United States - SF_Jul11_sed_USGS_4_1 | ecosystem: Environmental > Aquatic > Marine > Sediment | place: USA: California...
GAATTCGGACCTGAGCGGTCTGGTGCTCCTGTGCGTGGATTTACCAGAATTTCAGATGAACCCATCAGCGTCCACAGCCAAATCTATAATCCAAACGTGGTTGTAGTTGTTGATCCCACACTGTTGAACGCGAATGTGGCAGCTGGTTTGGCTGCGAATGGCACAATAATTGCGAACACCGAGCGTAGCACGGATGAATTAAAGAAAATTCTGTCGGTTAGCGACGCGCATGTTTATACTATTAACGCCATAAGAATAGCACTGGATGTTTTAGGGCGTCCAATATACAACACAGCAATGTTGGGAGCCCTGATTAAAGTCGTGCCGCTCACGTCTTTTGACTCCATAGCGGAAGTTATTAGGTTACGGTTTCCGGGAACGCTAGGCGAGAAAAATGTGGCAACGGCAAAGAGAGCGTTTGAGGAGGTTGCAAGCAATTGAACTCCAGTGAAAAATCAGGGTGGAAGTCTTTGCCCATAGCTGCAACACTCACAGAGCCTGGCTCTTCACTCAAGTACAAGACGGGTGATTGGCGCGCCTTCAAACCTGTTGTTGACAGGGAAAAATGCGTTAATTGCTTGATCTGCTGGATCTACTGCCCAGACAGCGCCATCATGAGACAGGAGAAATGGGTCGAAATCAACTACGACTACTGCAAAGGCTGTGGAATCTGCGCACACGAGTGTCCAAAAGAAGCTATCAAAATGGAGGAGGAACAGAAATGACAATTATGGGTATGACGGGCGACGAAGCAGTTGCTCACGCAGCTAAGCAGAGCAAGGTCGACATCGTAGCTGCTTATCCGATCACACCTCAAACCATCATAGTCGAAAGATTCAGCAAGTACGTGGCCGACGGAGAAGTTCAAACAGGATACGTCTGCGTTGAATCAGAGCACTCAGCGCTGTCAGCCTGCATTGGCTCCAGCCTAACCGGAGCTAGAGTCTTCACCGCAACAGCTAGCCAAGGCTTGGCATTGATGCATGAAATGATGTACATAGCATCCGGGCTTCGATGCCCCATCGTGATGGGCGTTGCTAACAGAGCGCTGTCAGCTCCTATCAACATTCACGGCGACCACTCGGACATGATGGGTTCAAGAGACTCGGGTTGGATTCAAATCTACGTTGAGAACCCACAGGAAGCATACGATTGGACCATTCAAGCTTTCAAGATTGCTGAAGACAAAGATGTGCAGCTCCCTGTGACAGTAAACTTGGATGGTTTCATCATTACACACTGTATGGAAGGCGTCGACGTCCTTGAGGACAACGTTGTTGCCGAATTCCTAAAGACAAGAAAGCCATTTTTCAAGCTGGACACAGACAAACCCATCACAATTGGAGCCCTGTGCTTCACCGATTACTATTACGAGTTCAAGATGCAGCAGGTCGATGCTTTAAGCCATACCCCCAGCGTGCTTGATCGAGTAGCTAAAGAGTTCAAAGGCATAAGTGGCAGAAGCTATGGCATTCTTGAAACTTATGGAATGGAAGACGCTGAAGCCGCAGTGCTTTGCTTGGGCAGCACTGCTGGAACAGCCCGTGAAGTTGCACGCAAACTAAGAGCTCAAGGAAAGAAGGTCGGGGTCGTAAAAATTTGGCTTTATAGACCGTTCCCAATAGACGAAGTCAGAGCTGCCTTGAAAAACGTGAAAGCATTGGCAGTGTTTGACAGAGCCATTAGTTTTGGAGCTCAATTCGGCGCAGTGTGTTCAGATTTAGTTTCAGCGTTGCACACCGTTGACAGGAGCCCCAAAATCTTCAATGTGATTTTCGGGTTGGGCGGAAGAGACGTCAAGCCCTCTGACATTGAACATGTTTTCAATGAAGCCTTAGAGACGGCGAAGAGCGGCGTGATTAAACAAGAGACTTTGTTTCTGGGAGCGCGAGAGTAATGGTGGTCCTAAAAGAGTTATCGACCGAGGAATTATTCACCTCAGGGCACAGACTGTGCGCTGGCTGCGGCGAAGGCATCATCAACCGAATGACTATGAAAGCGCTTAGAGGCCCAACAGTAATTGTCGCAGCTACAGGATGCAATGAAGTTGCATCCACGATTTACCCGTACACCTCGTGGAAACTGCCGTGGGCTCATGTGGCTTTCGAAAATGCAGCTGCAGTTGCTTCAGGCGTTGTCGAGGCATACAAGGCTATGGCTCGAAGAGGTGCTGGGCAAGGGCATATTGATGTTGTCGCCATGGCTGGAGACGGCGGAACCTACGACATAGGCATCCAAGCTTTGAGTGGAGCATTGGAGAGAGGACACGATTTCTTGTATATTTGTGTTGACAATGAGGCTTACATGAACACGGGCATTCAAAGGTCTGGTTCTACGCCGCATGGCGCTGAGACTACAACGAGCCCAGCTGGAAGTGTCATTCCAGGCAAACCTGAATGGAAGAAAGACCTCATCGGCATATGTGCAGCTCACGGAATCGAATACGCAGCGACAGCTACACCAGCATACTGGAACGACTACATAACAAAAGTGCGCAAGGGAATAGAAGTCAACGGTCCCGCAGTCATTGATGTATTGTCTCCATGCCCGTTGGGATGGCGTTATGAGTCAGCACGCAGCATCGAAATGGTCAAACTCGCAGTTGAAACTCGGTACTTCCCAATCTACGAATTCGAACGCGGCAAGTACAAGCTGAACCTAAACGTTTCCAAACCCAAGCTAGTTGAAGAATTTCTCAAGCCTCAGGGAAGATTCAGTCACCTGTTCAAACCCACGTACAGAAAAGACATAATCGACGAGATTCAACAGAACGTAGACGCCAACTGGAACCGAATCCTAAAACTCTGCACGAATTAGCAGAATAGCCTAAGACTACAATACGACAATCACTGTTACATCGCAAACATTAGTGCCAGTTGGACCGGTAGAGACCAAGTCACTCAGCCTCGAGAAGAATGTGTAGGAATCATTGTTTGCCAAAAACCCTCGTGGGTTCAACCCCAAGTCACGAGCGCGCTGTAGAGTTTTTCCATCAACTATGGCTCCAGCAGCATCAGTCGGTCCATCGACCCCATCAGTGCTCACGGAGGCGATAGCCATTCCATCCATACTGTTGATTTTCAACGCTGCGCCAAGCGCAATCTCCTGATTCCGCCCACCCTTTCCCTTGCCGACAACCGTGACCGTGGTTTCTCCTCCAGCAACTATGCCCGCTGGCTTGGGAACAGGATTGCCGGAAACCACTATCTCTTTTGCCATCGAAGCCAACATTGTGCCCACTTCTCTAGCTTGACCTTCGAGCGTTGATGTGAGAAGCAACGAGTTAAGTTCTGCTTTCCTGAAATTGTTGTAGGCTGCATGACTGGCTGTGAAGTTGTTTCCTATAACAATGTTGTGAACTTTCTTGAACACTTTATCTCCAGGTTTCGGAGTTTCAGGAATCAGTCCTTTCTCGCCATCTGTTAAGATCCTTCTAACCGAGTCAGGAACTTTGCTCCACAGACCGTATTGCTTCAAAACTTCGATTGCATCATGAAATGTCGTTGTGTCTGGCACAGTTGGACCCGACGCTATGAAGTCTAAAGGATCGCCTACAACATCAGAAAGAATCAGATTGACAACCGTTGATGGATATGCAGCTTTTGCTAGCCATCCGCCCTTCAAACCCGAAATATGTTTGCGCACCGTGTTGAACTCGTTGATAGTAGCGCCAGACTTCAACAATGCATCGGTTACCTTCTGCTTGTCTTCCAGCGAAATGCCGTTTCGGGGTTGAGGCATTAGGCTTGAGCCGCCGCCGGAAATCATACAAAATACAAGGTCTTTTTCTTCAGCTTTGTCGACCAAATCCAGCATACGGGTCGCGCCTTCAACACCTGATTGATCGGGAATTGGATGGCTAGCACGTTGCAACTTCACCCTACCAGTTCTGTAGGATGCGCTTGAATGTGGGACATTTATGGCGCCCTCTTTGATGCGGTCTCCAAGAAGCTCTACAAGTGCTTCAGCCATTGGTCCGCAAGCTTTGCCGCCGCCGACAACATAAATGCTCCTGAACTTGCTCAAGTTGAATGTTAGCTCGCCAATTCTCAGCGTGCTACCTTTGACTTTAACCTTTGACTTGATTATGACCTTCGGGTCTACTGCTTCTAATGCTGCATTGAGAGCGTCAATGGCTAGTTGCCTAGCTCTTCGGTCAAGACTTGAACCGGCATTTCGCAGCAGTTCATTCGCATTCTTTATTTTTGCTATTGTGAGTCCTCACTGCTTAGTGCGGAATTGGGCGAAGGGTCATTATGATTGTCGCAAACGTAATAAGTTTGCGTGCATCATACACAACGAACTCAAAACTACAACGAGAGGTAATAACATGCCCAAACCCAAAGTTTACGCAACACGCGAAATGCCTGAACGAGGATTGCGCATCATCAAAGAGAAGTTCGACACCGAAGTTTGGCCAGAGTACACTCCTCCACCGAAGAAACTCATAATTGAGAAAGCTGCCAAGGTTGACGCTTTAGCAACGCTTCTGTCTGATAAGATAGACGCTGAAGTCTACAACGCAGCGCCAAAGCTCAAGATTGTTGCTCAAATGGCAGTCGGATTCGACAACATCGACATTCCAGAAGCCACAAAACGAGGAATATACGTGACAAACACTCCAGGTGTCCTTACCGATACAACAGCCGACTTTGCTTGGGCGCTTTTGATGGCTGCCGCCAGAAGAGTTGTGGAAGCCGACAAATACGTCCGCACGGGACAGTGGAAAGTGGGATGGCACCCCATGATGCTGCAGGGAAGAGACCTTTACGGAGCAACACTAGGCATAGTGGGCTTGGGCAGAATCGGCTGCGCCATAGCCAAGCGAGCCAAAGGTTTCGACATGAAAGTTCTCTACAACGATGTCATAAGAAGACCAGACTTCGAAAAGGAATACGGCATACAATTCGTTGACACAGATTATCTCTTCAAAAACGCAGATTTCATAACCATAAACGTGCCGCTTATGAAAGAAACCTATCATCTGGTTGACGAAAAGAAGCTTAAAATGATGAAGAAAACAGCCTACGTCATCAACAACTCGCGCGGACCAGTGGTAGACGAGAAGGCACTGTACAAAGCATTGAAAGAGGGCTGGATAGCCGGCGCAGGACTCGACGTCTTCGAACAGGAACCCACACCAATTGACAACCCTCTGCTGACGCTGGACAACATCGTCGTTGCACCCCACATATCAAGCGCCAGCTACGAAACTAGGTCAAAAATGGCTGAAATGGTCGCAGACAACTTGGTTGCATTCTTCGAGGGAAAAACTCCACTGAATCTGGTTAACTCCGAAGTTCTCAAAGCAAAGAAGAAAGGCTAAGAACGCTAAAACATGGAAAAACGCAACTCGGCGCCAAAACTGCAAACGTTAAATAGCCTATCCTCGTTTTACTCTGGCTTCTAGGTGATCATGATTGACAAAGATATTTGCCAAAAGAATGGATGGATTAGGCACTGAAACAGCGTTCGAAGTGTTGGCTAAAGCCAAGGCGCTTGAAAAGCAAGGGCGCAGCATCGTTCACTTGGAAATCGGCGAGCCAGACTTTGACACGCCCAGCAATATTAAAGAAGCAGCTATCAAAGCAATGAAAGGCGGCTACACGCATTACGTTCCTGCTGCTGGCATTCCTGAGCTTAGAATGGCCATAGCTGAGTATTTTTCAAAGAGCCGCGGCATTAATGTTGACCCAGACGAAGTCGTTGTCACGCCAGGGGCTAAACCAATCATATTTTTCAGCATCCTAGCCTGCGTGGAGCCAGGAGACGAAGTTCTGTATCCGAACCCGGGTTTTCCAATCTACGAGTCAATGATCAATTTTGTGGGCGCCAAACCTGTTCCGATGCCGTTGAAAGAGGAAAAGGACTTCGCCATCGACAATGATGACACTGCGAACAAAATAACCAACAAGACAAAGATGATCATTCTCAACTCCCCTGGAAACCCGACTGGCGGCGTGCTCAGCAAGGACAACTTAGAAGTTATAGCCGACCGCATAAAGCGCCGAGACGATATACTCGTCCTCACTGATGAAGTTTACAGTCAAATCATCTACGAAGGCAAGCACCTGAGCATAGCCTCACTACAAGACATGAAAGACAAAACCATACTGATGGATGGATTCTCGAAAACATACGCCATGACCGGATGGCGACTGGGATACGCTGCCATGCGCAAGGATCTAGCTCAGAAAGTGACACAGTTGATGATCAACTCAAACTCGTGTACAAGCGCTTTTACGCAGATGGCAGGCGTCGAAGCGTTACGTGGTCCACAAAGCGAAGCCAAAAGATTCGTTGAAGAGTTCAGAAAGAGACGAGAAGTCATAGTGAACGGCTTGAACAATATTAAAGGCATGACGTGCAAGAAGCCTCGCGGCGCTTTCTACGTGTTTCCAAACGTCAGGAGCTTCGGAAGGGACTCGAAGGAACTTGCAGACTTGATCCTTCAAGAGGCAGGTGTGGCAGTGCTGTCTGGAACCTCGTTTGGCTCCTATGGAGAGGGCTACCTCAGATTGTCGTTTGCGAATTCTGTGGAAAACATAAAGAAGGCTATGGAAAGGATTTCTGAATCCACGAAGAAATTGTAGAAATACTGAGATCAGAGGAGCAAAAGCAAAGCCGCTAGAACAGCGCTTGCAAGCGGAAAGATGGAGACAGCTAGGTTTCGAGCTCTCTTCATGGATTTGTCCAACAACGTAGACATTGCTGCAATCTGCTGTTCACCTATCACCTTAACTTTTGGAACTTTATCTGTCGCCCACGCAACTTCAGCTGGCTCCAAATTCTCTATCGCACTCATAGTCGCTTGTCTAATGTAGCCAATTAGGATTTCGTGCTTCATAGCTTCGCCAACCGGGTGATAACCGCGAGCGTTCATTACGACAGCGTTAACCATGTGCGTGTCCGTGGTGAAAACCTCGCCTCCGCTTATGCCATTTTCAGCGAGCGCTGCAAGAATCTTTTCACGCAACCCCGTGATCATGTTATTGCCGTCGATTGTGACGTAGGCGGTTGTCTGATCTCCTGTTTTGACTACGAGGATTGCTATGCCCCCAGGGCCCATACCTTCCTTCAAGCCGAATTCTGTGGGCTTCACCTGGGCGACTCCAACTTGAAACTCAACGGCGTCGAGTTTGCAGACGCTCTCAAGACTGGCTAGTGCAGCTTCTTGCACGGGTCTGATCACTTCGTCGATCCTGAACGGTCCGTTGATGCTGTTGTGAGCGTCTACGGCGATTGCCGTTGCAAGTCTGCCCTTCTTTGCCGCGTCGACAATCAAGCGGTTTAGTTCGGGCGGTAAGTCTTCCATGGTCTCCGGCGCCAGTGTCAGTGTCATCAAAGCGCAACCGTCGAACACTTGGCAGCCGACACTTGCCCCATTTCTTCTAATCTGTAGAAAAGGTGTGGCGTCGGTTCCGAAACGCGAGAGAGTCTCAGTCAGTTTCAAAGTTCTTTCGAGCACTAGTTGATTTTCAGCCTGAGTTGCAAGGTCAAGGTTGTGTCCCGACAGCCCATGTGGAACCATGACTATACAATCTTTGAATTTGCCTTCAACCGCTTTTTGGATCAGGTATGGTAGTGCGCTGCTACCAATGTTTTTGAATGGTCCAGGATGAAAGGCCGGAACAATCATAGCGGCTTTAATAGCATTCCTATTGTTACGAAACGACATTGCTGACAGCTGTATCTCACTCTCTTGGCTGAAACGTTCAAACAACCGCTCAAAAGGAGCGTTAAGATCTGCAGTCCAATTAGCCATGAAAGCTTTCAGCACAGAGAAGGAACGCACACCCAAGACGGCTAAGCCAACGCGGTCTATTGAATACACATAGACGCAGACTGCCGTCACTGTCACAAACGTGGAGAGAACGAAGAAAGTCAACAACGCCAAGTCTAGATTGAACATGCTTGCTGTCGACGCTGTGTAGGCTACAGAGACCATGTACAAAGTTGGCTGTAACCCAGCAAAAACAACGATTTTTGCCAACGACGCGAACGACACAGCCAGAAACACGAGGACACGCAGAGCCAATGCGGCGCAGAAGCCCAATATGACGAATCTGACCCATATCTCTGGAACAAGGCTATTCGCAAGGACACCGGCAATGGTGAGACCGACCCAGCCTAATAGCGCATAGACCGATAGAGCTGTGCATCTCCTGAAACTGAAGACAGGGTCTGTGTTCACACTGCCAAAGTGTATCACGAAGTCAGAAGCCAAAGTTGACATGAAGAACGTTACTCCAAGAACCAGTCCCAAAACCAATCCATAAGGCTGTGTCAATCGAAGCGTTGTTGTTACTAGAATCCCGCTCAGCAGAGATGCCACAACAAGTTCAATGAACAACGTTCTATGCGACGGCAACGTGAATAGGTCTGAATAGCGCTTCACAGTTTTGTCGATGTATTCGTTCATAGAACTTCTTGCAGCCAATGCCAGCTCTCCGATTTGAAGGGTTAGTCATAGCATAAAAGGGTGTTCAAAAAGGTTACTGGACGTTCAGCAATGGTGCGATGGACCTAGTTTGCGCTTTCTTATCACAGGTTCCAGATACTTACCGGATGGCTTTGCATTGAAAAACGCTAAAACCAAGCACATTTCGGTGTTGCCTTACCTGAATCCTGCTATAAGGCATGTCGTTTTTGCTGGTTTGTGTAGGGCTACTTCAGTTGAGATAGAGTTTTATGCTAGGTGAGTAGCAGTTAATTACTTGCTGGTTGTCATGTCTGAAAGCGGCAACGTCCCGCCGAGCGTATTCCACATGCTCGAGAAAAATGTGGGACACCGGGTGCTGGTTATAGTCGAACCTCAATACGGATACGAAGGATTACTGGCAGCCGTTACACATGAACCGCCAGGTATATGGCTGTCCAACGCTTTCGGCGTCGTTCTACGTGCAACAATCGCTCAGCCTTTTCCACAAGTGGTCAGCCGAGAAGACAAAAGCGAGATTTTTGTAAACGTGCGCAACATTCAGCGGCTCGAGGTTTTACACAAGGGCAAATAACCTGTTGGTTCAAAAGAGAAAAGTGCGGGTAAATTGCTGAAATAAGTGAGAGGAAGGTCGTTAGCTATCTTTGGTGGGATCCCGCACAACGCTGGATTTGGCATCTGGAAAGTATAAAATTGTTTTGGTCTTCGACGAGTCTTTTTTTCTTACGTGAAGAATATTCTCCCAACGATCGCTGAGACGATAAGTGACACAGCCAGCACGACAACTATTTCCGGTCTGATCTTGATTCCTTGGGTCTCTTCTTCGAAGAAACGTAATAGTCCAGCGCTGGCTGCAGGCATCGGTGCACTTCTTTCACGTCGCTTTTCTCTTCGACTCAACCCGCATCAACCACAAGTTCAATCCAGAATGGTGATCTTGGATTTAATTAATGTTGCGTCCTCAAGCTCCTCTGGCGCCTGTTTACCAAAGTTGCTGTATGTGCCAGGGGCGTTAGTTCGACAACAGATGGATCGCTGGTCTACGCAGTCATTTGCGTCTTTCATTTGTTGGTAAAGTTTTATCTTGCCCGGCTGTGGTGATAATAAGGTTCCTAAAGGTGTCTACGTAATGTCGGCTCGTGAGACGTATGACAAAGCGCTTGCGCTGTTACAGCAACATCATAAATGGTTCCAAGAGTCCATCCCATTGATCGCCAGCGAGAACGTGCCCAGTCCAGCCGTTCGAGAAGCTTTAACAAGTGATTTCGGCAACCGCTACGCCGAAGGATGGCCTGGCGAACGCGTTTACGCGGGCTGCGTCTATATCGACCAAGTTGAACTTGCTTGCATCGACCTGATGAAACGCCTATTCAAAGCGGAATTCGTGGACGTTCGCCCTATTTCAGGCGTTGTTTCCAACCTAGTTTTGTACACAGCTTTCACTGAACCTGGCGACGTTATGATGGCGCTATCCATTCCAAGTGGCGGTCACATAACCATGGGCAAGAAGGAGTTGGGTGGCACTGCAGGCGTCGTACATGGCTTGATTGTTGAATATCTGCCCCTAGATTACAAGGAAATGAACATTGACATTGACAAGGCGAAGACCAGAATAAACAAGTTG
>Ga0224495_10003262_pt1 | contig 10063 bp, 8 predicted proteins | sample SF_Jul11_sed_USG_FD_168128 | JGI IMG/M metagenome (GOLD analysis project Ga0224495, IMG submission 168128) | Sediment microbial communities from San Francisco Bay, California, United States - SF_Jul11_sed_USGS_4_1 | ecosystem: Environmental > Aquatic > Marine > Sediment | place: USA: California...
ATCAACATTGCTCTAATGTTTATTGTTATGCTTCCACTCACCATAATTCTGACTATATTGACAATGTGGTATATGTTGAGGAAATTCAGTACCGAGTTTGATGATAACATAGAGCGAGATATGACAGACCTTTTCGCTATTAATCCAAATGTCGCTATTAGATCAAAACAAGACCTTGCAGTTTCTTCAATTGGGATGGCTGTCCTCATTATTGGTCTCATTATTCTTCCCCAACAAGCGGCAATGCTTGCGCTCATAATAGCTGGAGCTCTTCTCGTGTTTTCAAGAGATAGGGCAAAGGAACTCTTGCGCCGCCTGTCTTGGGACACAGTATTCTTTTTGATGGGAATTATGGGAATCGTGCAAGGTCTTGTCCTTACAGATATCATCGCAGGTCTCGCAGCAGGTCTTCAGTGGCTTTCGGAAGCCAGTGTTTTGATTGCAATTGTTTTAATGGTGATGGTACCAGGTGGATTAATGGCACCGATGGATGCAAAAGCAGTTGGTATTCTGCTAGCTCCAGCGGCAAAGGACCTCAAAGAAATTAATTCAATGATTCCGCTAGCTCTAATTGCTGGCACAAATGCTGGAAGTTACGTTGTACCTTTTGGAGATGCGCCAAATATGGTAGTGGTTTCGATATCGGAGAAAAACCTCAAACCATTGAGCTGGGCAGAATTCAACAAGACAGTAATACCCCTTGGTCTACTGCATTTGGTCATTATAACAGTATATTTTGGAATTCTCTCTTTATTCTTACTCTAGGATTTAACTCCTGTTTGGAACTGCTTCCTATCCTCCCTGCAGATAATCTGGATAACATTTCTCCCACTATAGATGCAACCAGGGACACCGCCTCCAGGCAAAACCCACTGTCCAGCCATATAGAAATTATTAAGATTAGGCAATGTTCGTGGAAGTTGAGTCATGAGCGTATCCTTGGTCATCAACCAGCCCATAGGTGAACCCATATCATTCAGTGTATAGCGCCATGTTGTGTACGGAGTTGCAACATCTACCATCTCAATCTCAGACGTGATGCCAGGATATAGAATCTCAAGTTGTCGAATCAACATCTCTGCAATTTGCCGTTTCTCTGCTTCGTAGGCCTCTCGATTCTTTCTAAGTTCATACCAATAATTCCAATCGGTTTCAAACATCGCTTGGATAACAGTTTTTCCTGCAGGGGCGAAATTTCTACCATAATTAAAGACTCTTAATGGCAGGCAGAAGAAAGTCCTTGAACCTAGCCTAAAAGGCTCCTGCAGCAAAAACATGTTGAGCGGTGCGTCATCTTCAAATGACCTAGATACTCCAAGACTTACCATCACCGTGGGATCAAACTTTTTCCATGTATCGTATATCTTCATGGTTCGATCATCAAGATATTTTCCTTCAAGAAGCCTGAAGATCGTGTTTCTGCCATCAGCTGTAGAAACAATCACATCTGCTCTATGTTCACTCCCATCCTCAAGGATTACTCCTTTTGCCTTGTTATTCTCAACTATTATTTTTATGACAGTCGAGTCGTATTGAATCTCACCTCCAAGAGATTCATACTTCTTAACAATCGGCTGGATAAATCCTGGACACCCATCTTTGAGCAAACCAAGTTGTCCGGCAGCTACTGTTGCAAGAATCATAATAACGAACCAGATTGGTCCATCAGGAGAGAACAGATTCTCAAACATGGTCTTCATAAATCGACTCTTGAAACTTTGCGCGAAATGTTGAGCAGACCGGCTATACTTACCCATGAAATACTTCATGAATCCACGCATTTGCCACATCTCACTCAGGGAATCAAATCTACCTCTAAGCTCTGGAGGTTTCACACTCATTCCTAAATCAGTAAGCAGTGGAGAATCTTTCATCCACCTAACCTCTTTGATGAATTTCTGAATCTCTTCAGCATCATCTGGAGATATGTCAATTAAATCACGCTCAAGCTTATCCAAATTCTTTGTGAAGTTTACTATCTTATCACCAGTTTCATTAACAAATCGAAGATAGGTTGTCATATCTACCACTGATTCAGGATCATTCGTGCCTATCTCTTGGTAGACATCACAAATTGGAGTGCCCGGTTTGTGTGCAATTAAGAAATGAATACCCCCGTCTATTAGATATTCACCTCGTTTCCAAGCAGCAGCGAGACCGCCAGCTTTCGAGTGGTGTTCAAAAATTCGACTCTCATACCCGTTTAACTGGGCATAGACACCAGTTGAGAGACCTGCGAGTCCTGCTCCGATGATGATAATCGATTTCACACCCATTCTGGTGTCACACCTCACTATCTTCAGATATTGCCTCCAGCAAATCTTCTACAGCATTGTTCCATACTCGAGCTACACTGATCTGATATGAGATAGCCCGCTCAAGATCAGCGTCCCCCTTCTGATCTCTCAATGCTAAGTGCTCCATTTTTCTAATGAAATCCTGATTCACAACTATCAATTGTTGGAGCATTGATGCAACCAGACTAGAAGATGAGAGAAGACGATACTTGTATCCAGTCTTTCTTGATCCTGCTCTCTCAATAACGCCATAGCCTTCTAGTATTTTGAGTGCCCTGTTCACGGATGAAACAGAAGTGGGGTACTTTGATGCGGGAAACAACTCAGTCAGACGATCTGCAATGCCCCGTTGAGACCATTCTCTCGGTTCGAGAAGAAGAAGTCCCTCAATCCATCCACAATAATCAGGATATCCATATTTTGTATATGATTCTCCAATTGTGCGTAGGAACTCAATTCGAAGTTTTTCAGACCCCATCTTTTGATACCGAGTGATTATTGGGACCTGAAAGAATATAGGTATTTCGAAATTTCGAAATTCTGAAATATTAAATGCGATTCTCATGGAGGGATCGCAATTGGAGCAGTGTTTCGTTCCATGTTTTGGAATTTTGAGTCTCTAATGCAATTTGTCGCATAGAAAGATACAGTCAGCTGCAGAGGAAATGGATTGTCATAACGATTAGTTGAAATGATGGAACTAATCAAAAGAGAGCTTATAGTTGAATTTTCATAGAATCCATCGGAGGTGCCAATCCAATTGGAGTTTCCGGTACATGAACAGCTCACCGATAGCGTGCTGAAAAAAGGTCTAGATGCAGTTGTCAGAGATGGAATCACATCTCAAATCAAAATGACCTTGACTGAGAGTATTTTCTTAATCGCCTTTGCAGTGGCATTAGGAGCCTCCAATGCTGTTATTGGTCTTATAGCAGCCATTCCTCCACTTGCACAACTACTTCAAATACCATCAATCATATTGGTGCAAAAGACGAAAATTCGCCGCAGAATTTGTGTAATCTCGTCTGCGTTAAGCCGATTGTCGATTCTCATCATGGTCTTTATTCCCCTACTTTCTCCAGGATTGTCAGGCCTTCTGCTACTTCTTATTGGGGTCACTAGCCACGCTATCTTTAATGCAATCTCTGTTGCTGCATGGAACTCGTGGATGAAAGATCTAATTCCACAAGAGATTCTGGGTCGCTTTTTCTCAAAACGTTTGGCTGTTCAAGCACTTGTAGGTATCATTACCACGTTGAGTGCAGGAATTCTAATCGACCAGTGGCTGCAAAGTGATCCAACAACTCTCAATCCTTACTCAGTGGTGTTTTTAATTGGCACTATATTTGGAATGATTGGCGTCTACTTCATATATACGATTCCCGAACCTCGCATGATAATTGAAGCTCTTAATCAGAGCTTCACTGATACACTTCGAAGTCCATTTCATAACGAAGATTTCCGTAGATTGATGGTTTTCTCAGCCTCTTGGAGTTTCGCTGTGACATTAGCTGGACCATTCTTTACAGTATATCTTCTTGAGGTACTAGGATATAATCTCTCAGTTGTTACAGGATTGTCAGTACTGACACAAGTGACAAGTATGCTGTTCTACCAATGGTGGGGTCGACTTTCTGATAAATATAGCAATAAGACGGTCCTCAGTGTGACAACACCGGTCTATGTAATAGGAATCCTCCTTTGGATCTTTACAACTGTACCTGGGACACACATTTTCACCTTACCTCTTCTACTTCTGATACATGTGATACTTGGTTTATCAGTTGCAGCAGTCAATCTATCTCATGGCAACCTTGCTCTGAAGCTCGCACCACGGAACGAGAGTACATCATATCTTGCAGGGTGGAGTATTGTCAACTCCATTGCAGCTGTGTTAGCTCCCCTTTTCGGAGGCGTCATTGCAGATACTTTGTCTGATAGCTTCTTATCGTTTCATCTTGCTTGGCAAGGACTTGGACTTTCATTCGACCTGGGTCTAATTGATATCCGAGGGCTGGATTTTGTCTTTCTCATATCATTCCTTGTAGGTCTTTATGCAATTCATCGATTAGCCATGGTCAAAGAGGCAGGCGAGGCAGACCAAAAAACAATCATTGATGCAATGGTAGCCCAAGCAGGGAGAGGACTGAGGAATCTATCCACCGTTGATGGATTGAGACACTCAATTGTCGCACCTTTGGCAAACGCTTTACGATCAGCGCGCAACCAGTCTGCATCTGCAGAAGCACATCAGGATGAAGAGTAGCATCAATTAAGTTTGAAGCCAATTCGTTCTCGTTTGAGTCTCAATTCATATGATTCAGCCTAGACATCATAATCTAAGAGATTACTTTAGGACTTCAGGATTGAATAGTATCGCCAAATATGATGTTTGAGTATATTAGATTCTAAGGGTAATCAGAGATTCATAGTCTTTATGTATTAGTTTGCAAGTAAAAACGTAATAGGATAGGAGAATCATGACGGTGCTACTTTCGCTAAAACAGGTCCCTAACATTCCTATCGAAGCAGATTCGATAACCCCTACTGCTTTTGCTGGAAAGACCCTAGCACAGATTGGGAAGCTTGTTGTGATGCAGGGAAGAAACTCTTGTGAGTTACGAGAATTCTTTGAAATAACAGGAGAGTCCGCTGATAGTGTAGAAGAAACCGAGATTGTTATCCGTGGAGATCTCCGAAAGGTGAAACAAATCGGTAAAGGCATGAACGGTGGCAGAATCAGGATTGAAGGAGATGTAGGAATGCATCTTGGTGCTGAGATGATTGCAGGCAGGATTACAGTTACTGGTTCTGTAGATGCTTATGCTGGTGCTGAGATGAGCGGTGGCAATATCCAGATAGAAGGTAATGCTGGCGATTATCTATGCGCTGGTTACCGAGGCAGTCCTGATGGTATGAAGGGCGGCAGAGTGTTTATTGCAGGAAACGTCGGAAACGAGATGGCTTTGCATATGCGCAAAGGTTTCATTGCAGTCAAAGGAAATGTAGGTGCAATGGCAGCTACTCGAATGAAAGGGGGATCTATCATCGTGTGTGGTGAGTTAGGCCCTAGGGCTTGTATTGAAGCAACTAAGGGTATGCTCTTTGCGCTTGGCAAAGTTAGTTCATTGCCACCCACATTCAAATACAGTGGAAGCTCAGAGCGAGAGTTTACGGGATATTACATCCGATATCTGAAGTCTCGGAGACCTGATTTCCTCCAATCAGATATTTCACCCTCCGAAAAGTGGGCTAAATTTATTGGAGACTTTGCTGAGGCTGAGTCAAAAATGGAAATCTACACCAGATTGGTTCTAAATTCACATCTAGCGAGTTGATGATTATGAGTTTGAATAAGGGAGCACTCAAGATTTTTGATGAAATGGTTGAACGGAGCAAGGAATTAGAATGCGTGGTTTCGAAGCAATCCAACGGAACAACTATACTCGATACAGGTATTGAAGTGTCGGGTTCAAATGAAGCAGGGAGATTGGTTAGTGAGATTTGTTTAGGTGGAGCTGGAAAAGTTACACTGACTAAAGTAACGATAGGGGACATTACCTTACCAGGTGTTTCAATAGAAACCAAGAAGGTCACTGAAGCGTGTCTCTGTTCACAGTATGCAGGATGGACCGTTCAAGTTGACAAATACTTTGCAATGGCTTCGGGTCCAGCAAGAGCATTGTCAAGAGTTGAGAAGCTCTACAAAGAATTAGGTTACAAAGAGGATTCAGATGTTGCAGTTGTTGTCTTGGAAACTCGTGAATTCCCTCCTGAGAATGTCACCAAGTTCATTGCAGATAAGTGTGGAATTCCCACTTCAGGACTGCATGTCGTTGTAGCGCCCACTGCTTGTCTGGTTGGTTCGGTTCAAATTTCAGCCAGAATTGTTGAAGTGGGTGTGCATAAGATGCACGAACTCAAATTCGATCCGTGGAAAATCAAGAAAGGCAAAGGTGTCGCTCCGATAGCCCCTATTGCCAAGAATGATAGCAAGGCAATGGGAGTCACTAATGACTGTATTCTGTTTACTGGAGACACATACTATGAGATCGAACCAGCTAAAGGAGATAACCTTGCAGAATTAGTCAAAAATGTTCCATCATCGACTTCGGAGCAGTATGGAACACCATTCTATAAGTTGTTCAAAAGCGTGGGATTCGATTTCTATAAGGTTGATCCGCTTTTGTTCAGTCCAGCTAAAATAGCGATCAAGGACCTCAAGAGCGGAAAGGAGTATAGTGCGGGTAAGTTAGATCCCGATGTTCTGAAACTATCTCTAGAGTCTTAGGAAAGGCTAGAATAGGAGTTGAAAAAATGGAGATCAATGGAGTACCTATCGATGACACATTTGCTGAAGCATTTAGTATGCATATGAACAGGACCATCATTACAGCATACGATGAAGACTGGGCAAGAACTACTGCGCTTGAAACAACAGGATTTGCTACATCGGTCATTATGACCCCTTCTGAGGCAGGTATTGAATATATTCTCAAACCCGATGAAACTCCAGATGGTAGACCAGGAGTGAGAGTTATCTTTGCTACAGGTAGTAAGGATGGCATTCGGGAGCAACTTCTTGCTCGCTTAGGTCAATGTGTATTGACAAGTCCGACTGCCTGTGCATATGATGATACACCAGATGTAGCGGAAACATATCCTGTTGGTAAAATGATAGCTATGTTTGGAGATGGTCATCAAGTAAAGAAAGGGCCCATTGATGGACGCACCCTTTGGTTATTGCCCCGAATGAGTGGTACCTTTGTCATTCAGGAAAGCTTTGGCAGAACTAAGGGTGTCGCTGGTGGAAATATCATCTACTTCTGCAAAGATGTAGAGAGTGGAATGGCAAGTGGAAAAGCAGGAGTGAAAGCAATAGAGAAAGTAGAAGGAGCATATACACCATTCCCCGGAGGTCTTGTCGGGTCAGGTTCGAAACCATCTTCACGATACAAAGTACTTCATGCATCTACAAACGAGAGATATTGCCCAACCATGAAAGGAATTGTCCCAGATACGTTTGTGCCAAAAGATTGTGATTTTGTTGTCGAGATTGTCATTAATGGTCTCACAGAGAAGGCAGTTGCTGAAGCGACAAAGGCGGCAATTCTAGAGGTATGTAAACACCCAGGTGTCATCAGAATATCTGCTGGTAATTTTGGAGGAGCACTTGGAAAATATAAGATACATCTTCACGAACTTGGATTATAGGAGGAACACGGAGAGAGACAACAATGAGTAGTGGATCTGTTAAAGTCCGATTAGTATCTGGCAGGACATTAAGTCAAGGAAGAGCTATGGAGAAAGGTAAAATAACTCAAGAGTACGAGGATGCAGTAGCCATATGTGAACTGGGTTCCAAAACAATGGAAGCCCTCGGTATTGAGAATGGTGATATCATCGTTGTGAAAGCAGCCCTAGGAAAGATCAATGTTAAGGCTAAACTTGACAAAAACCTCCAGGAAGGAATGGCATTCATTCCGTGTGGACCATATTTCAATTACCTCCTAGATGCATATACACAATTAACTGGTATGCCAGGATTCAAGTCGTTAGAAGCAACAATCAATGCGGCACCTGGAGCTAAAATTCCGACTGTCAAAGAGATCACTCAAATGATGAAGGAGGGGGTCAAATGACTGAAGCAGGTAACACCTTCAAAGATGTTGTTTGTACCTTCTGTGGCTGTCTATGTGATGATATCATCATCGAAACGGAAGGAGAGAAGATAACTAAGAACACGAATGGGTGCGCTATCTCAAAAGAACGATTTGTAGGACACATGGAGAACAGGTGCCTTCAACCAACTGTGAAAGGAAGCGCTGTCACTCTTGAAAAAGCCATAGAGAGAGCAGTAGAGATTATCGCTTCCTCCAAACGTTTTCTCATCTATGGATTAAGTTCTACAGAGAATGATGCTCAACGAGAAGCATACCGATTGGCAGAACTTGCTGGTGGTGTAGTGGACAATACGACTTCAGTCTGTCATGGTCCAACCATCCTTGGAGCTCAGGAGTCTGGAGAAACAACAGCCTCACTAGCAGAGACTCGTCATCGTGCAGACATTGTCATTTACTGGGGAGCAAATCCTGCAGCTGCACATCCGAGACATATACCTCACTATATTCGACAACCTGGTGAATATATCAAAGACCCAAAGAAAGACCGTCAGATTTGGCTTATAGACGTACGGGAAACAACAACAGCCAGAATGGTCGATAGATTCATCAAAATCAATCCCGCAACAGATCTTGAAGTCATCGAGACATTGAGAGCGCTGATTCGCGGGACAAAACTTGATGTTGTTGAAGTTGGTGGAATTAGCATCAAAGATCTTGAACAGATTGCAACTACAATGAAGACTGCAAAGTATGGTGTTCTCTTCTTTGGTCTAGGACTTACTCAAAGCTTTGGAAGGCACCGGAATATCGATGCTGCAATCAGATTGATACAGGACCTCAATGCATATACAAAATGGGGATTGATGCCGATGAGAGGACACTACAATGTGTCTGGTGCAAACAAGACCTCCACATGGGTCACTGGTTATCCCTATGCAATTGATTTTGCTAGAGGATATCCAAGATTCTCGCCTGGCGAGTATACTGCAGTAGATATGCTTGCGCGTGGTGAACCAGATGTTTTGCTTAACATAGCTGCAGATCCTGTAGCACATTTTCCACGAGCAGCTGTAGCTTATCTGGCTAAAATACCAGTAATTAACATTGACCCGAAATTCAATATGACGTCTCAATTAGCTGAGGTCAATATACCTGCAGCAATTGCTGGAATTGAATGTGACGGGGCAGCGACACGGATGGACGGATTGCCCCTGTACCTGAAGAAAGTGATTGAACCTCCAGAAGGAGTCATTCCAGACCGAGACATTCTGAGAATGATAATTAAATCGTTGGAGAAGGTGATGAAATAATGGCAGAAGACCTCATTCTAAAAAACGGAGTAGTATTCGACCCAATGAATGGCATAGCAGGAGAAGTCAAGGACATCTGCATTTCAGATGGAAAAATAGTCGAGAAGGCTTCTGCGAAGGCAAAAGTAATTGATCTCAAAGGGAATACAGTAATGGCTGGAGGGGTTGATCCCCACTCACATATCATCGGCTCTAAACTGAATGTCGCGAGAGTGACTGCTCCTGAAGTTAATAGACATCACCCATATCCTGCAACAAGAAAGACTCGTTCTGGTGTCGCAGGAATCATTCCTTCTTCGTTTGCAACGGGATTCCTATACTCAGCAATGGGTTACACGACAGTTGTTGAACCTGCACTGCCTGCAACAAAGGCACTCGGTTCATGGGAGGAGATTGAAGATATTCCTGGATTGGATATTGGATTACTCCCACTATTTTGTAACAGCATGATTACCTTCAAGTATGTTCAAGATAAAGACATCAGTGGACTTGCAGCATACATCGCTTGGACACTGAAGAAAGTAGGAGGACTTGGTGTCAAAGTAGTCAATCCTGGTGGAACCTACGCTTGGGCCTATGGAAAGAATGTCTGTGGTTTAGATGACGAAGTCCCTGAGTGGGATGTCACACCTAGAACAATTATGACAGGCCTTGCTCAAGCAGTCCAAGATTTAGGCCTCCCTCATCAGATGCATTTTCATCCAACCAATCTTGGTAGGCCAGGGAATGTTCACACGACAATGCAACAGCTCGATGCAATCAAGAGTGTCAAACCATCAGGTAAGAAGAAGGAAGTCGTTCATCTGACACATATGGCATTTGATAGTCTTGG
>Ga0224495_10003263_pt1 | contig 10062 bp, 10 predicted proteins | sample SF_Jul11_sed_USG_FD_168128 | JGI IMG/M metagenome (GOLD analysis project Ga0224495, IMG submission 168128) | Sediment microbial communities from San Francisco Bay, California, United States - SF_Jul11_sed_USGS_4_1 | ecosystem: Environmental > Aquatic > Marine > Sediment | place: USA: California...
CCTCCCACTGCTAGTCGAAAAAGGCTTCCTAGAAAACACATCAATAAAGCAAAAGAGAGCACTCAAAAGAGTCTACAGAACAACCCAAAAAGGACTAGCATTCCTAGAAAACTTCAACTCCATAAAAAAACTGTGGTCCTACCCAACAAACTCATCCGCCTAAGAACCTTCCCAAAGCCCAGACTAAACAATCACCTTCCCTATTCTGCTGTATACAAGTCGCTTTGTCAACAGTCGTATCGCTGGCTGTTCATGGGCAATAACATTTAAAGCCAACATCATCTAATGCGTTGAAACAAGACATTGAGAAAAACCGGAGAATAATCGATGAAGAAAGCCCTCTTGGCTGCGGTCCTTGTTTGCCTCTTGACACTCTCGTTATCCATGCCGGCTAACGCAGAGATAACAGGAAACATCAATGTGGGCGAAGACCTGTACGTAACCTTCGAATTCAAAGACCTAGACCAAACAGTCTACGATCAAGCGAAACTTCAGTTCACCGCTGAAAAAATCCCCGAAATCATCACGAACAATTTTGAACTGAGAAACCAAACTGTTGGCACACGCGCTCTACCCTTAGACATAGACGACACTATTCGAACAATCAGCAGCTCCTTCTATCTGGGAGGCTCAGCAATCATCAGCCTCACAATCAACAAAACTACCCTCAAACGAATCTACGAAGTCAAGACTGACTGGAGAAAAATCAAAGTCAACCTCACCGACACTTTCTCCGTTGACTTTGCCCAGTTGGCAGCTACTCCTGTTGCTGAATGGCAGAACCAGGATGATACGACATTTTACTATGAGAACAGAAATACGGGCACACTGGACGTGTTTTTCTATTTACGTCTGCCAGCATCTGCTTCTGATGTTCGTGCTCAGGGAGACACAGTTTTCTTCGAGGTGCCACCTTACACTGAAGATATTCTGCTTGGCACTCCGTTCCTCATTCTCATCGCTTTGGCTATTGCCCTAGTCATCATTCTACTATATAGAAAGGTTCGCTAGATCTTCTACTGTGTCTTTTCTTTTTTGTCGCCTTCAACGGCTAAGAGCAGGTCTACGAGCGCTTTTTCGTCCACTTCAGCTCGGGTTCTCCAGTCAAGGTACAGTTGTTTGTTATCGTCTTGACTGAGGTATCCAGCTTTAATGTAACGATCTAAGTTGATGTCGACTCGCCAACCCGGCAACTTATCCCGTAACAGGCTTTCAACCTCGTCTCGTGGAGCCTTGCCTTTCTTGGCGATTATTGAAGCTACAGTTATTGCCAAGCCCGCAATGTCGTCGATTCTCCATCCACTCAATTTGGTTTCTTTTGGTGTGAGACCACTGCGCAATGTGACGAAGAAGCGGGCGCGGTCAAGTTGCTCCAAGGTGGGCTTTTCAACTGGTTTCTCGCCTTCGTATGCTGTCTTGATTTGGAGGTCGAGTTTCTCCAAGTAAGCGTTCAACAATGCTAGGACTTTCGGGTAGTCTGAGCCTAGTCTTTTTCGGAGCTCCCAGCCTTTCACCCCAGGTTTTCTATGTCTTTTGTAGAACAGCAAGTGCGTGGCTCGTTTCAGTTTGCGTTCATAGACCGCTTTTCTTGTTACGCGTGTCTGCTGTTTTTCCATTGTTTCCACTCCTCGTAACTGACTGAGACCGGAACGGAAATCATCTGTTTCTTTCCGACGAGTGAACGCGGCTCGCTGAAAGGAACTAGAAAGGTTTCTTCTTCGAGTCTGTGGATTTCAAGTGTGGCATAGCCATAAGTAACCAGAAAGCTAGTCATGTACGCCCGTCTAGACGTTTCCTCATACGTGTCTGCGCCCACAAAGTCCCAGTAGAGAATTTTTTCTTTGCTGCCCGCTTTCTGTCTCAGTTCTTGCCAAAATGTTTCGAGTTCCTCGACGAAGGCTTGTTCAGCAAGTATTCTCTGTGCTATCAGAGCGTGGCGAGTAGTTGAGCCGAGCTCGGTTTTGAGTGTTCCCGTTTTTGCCCATCGTTCATCCAGTGGCAGCAGAGCTTGCCAATATTTGATAGCTTCTATGAGGCTGTACGACGAAATTTGTTCCATTTCAACGATTGGATGCCACGTGTTCAGGAATAGGCGGGCTAAGGTTTCTCGACTTAGTTTGCGCAGTTTCTCTTCGACAAGAAATGGATCAGTGTACAGTGATGATGACCGATGTTTGATCCAGTCGCTTTGCAGCTTGATCACTGATGCTAGGCGGTTGACTGCTTCCGAGTCTAGGCTGTATTCGTCGATTGATTCCCATTCTGGAAACAGGTCGCGTACGACTTCGATCAAGTCTTCGACATCAACTGCGAAAGGATCCAGCCCTCTCTCCTCAACGGATTTACACACTTCGATTATGCGTTGCAGATGCTCTTCGCTTTTCTTTTTCTTTGCTTGACTGGACACCCATCTTACCTTTTGCACCATGAGGCTGAATCAGAGATAAAAGCATAGTGTACACGGATAAGGCATAAGCAACTCTTATGGCGGAATTGAGTTCTTTCTAGACAAATCTTATATTCACACCGTAAATCATTCTCAAGTATCTTGACATATCACGAACCGCTGTTGTTGAGAGAGACGGCAATTCTATGATTGAACCAAGACTGGCTCGAACATGGCTTTCTGGAAGAGAACTGGCCAGAATAAGAGCAATGGCTATTCGCAGAGGCAATTGGTACAGAACCCTAAGCAAGACAGAACGAGCACTGCTGGACCTAACCATCAGAGTTGTCAGGAAGATCAGAAGCTTCGTGCTCAGTCGAATTCTGGCTTCAATCATAGAGAAACTGCAGATCAGAACAGAATGCAACATTACTGTCCTATTTCACAAAGTGGGACAACCCCTCGCAGAGAAAATCAGCCGAATCGCCCACAAGTGGGGCAACACATCCGCTTATAGCTGGAGTGCAAATAGCAACTTTGCTCAATTCTTGGCGATAATGCATATCAACGAGCCTTCCTTGTTCATCGAAGACGGAAGGAGCTCTTAACTCAGGGAGAAGTCTTATGGACGCCGTGTCAATAGTCACAACCGCGATCGTGTTTCTAATGCTCTTCTGGCTTGCCTACAATTCTCCGGCGTGCGTAGTCGGCTTCTTCCGATGGCGAACCATCCAGAAACAACCTAAGAAACGAGCGAACCCGTCGAATCCACCAGACCCCCCCGATGACCATCAAGTGAAGGTTTCGGTGGTTGTTGCAGCCAAGAACGAGGAAGTGGTCGTAGACCGTCTCCTAAAGGCACTGGCCAACTTGGATTACGCTGACAAGGAAGTCATAGTAGTCGAAGACGGATCAGTAGATAGCACACCCGAAATATGTCGCAAATGGGCAGAGAAGCATCCGGATTTCATCAAGTATTATCACATTGGTGAAACCAATGGTAAGCCTCAGGCTATAAACTACGGTGCGAGCAAAGCGACAGGAGACATAATTGCTGTCTACGATGCAGATGCAATTGTGGAAAAGGACGTTCTGACTCGAATAGTTCCTTATTTTGACGACCCAGAGGTTGCTGCTGTTCAAGGGGAACTTGAGACGATTAACCCTGATGAAAACGTAACGACAAAGCTGACTGTGTTGAGTGACTTCATTAATAATCTGCAGCAGCTTGGAAAAGACGAGCTGAACGGCTTTGTTCTCATGTCCGGGACTAATCAGTATATTAGACGCAGCGTTCTGGAAGAAATAGGATATTGGGATCCAAATGCTTTGTCGGAGGACGTGGAAATCTCGGTTAGGTTGGCGCGGAGAGGCTACAAAATAAAATATGTGCCTGTGAAAACAGGCGGAGAAGCTCCTGCAAAACTGAGGTCGTTCATACGACAACGCGCTAAGTGGATAAGGGGACACACGCAGGCTGCAGTGAAACATAAGGGCTTGATGAGGAAACCTAATTGGAGGATTTTTGACGCGCAGATGACGTTGCTCTTCCCTCTTATGTTAATCGTAGGGTTGATAGGGTATATTATGACCATTCTGGGAGTCGTAAACTATGGAGTGTCGCAGGTGACTGGAACCACCGTCCTGCAGGTTATTGGCATCCTCTTGTTGTTACTGAATCTCTTGGTTCCGGTAATGATTGCGGCGTCAAGGCCTAGCAAGGCCATATACCTCCCTTTGCTCTACGTAGACTGGATTTTGTTTGCCGTCATATCAGTATACGTCCACATTAGAGCACTTCTGAGAAGACCAGAAAAATGGACAAGGACACCAAAAAGCGGAAGAATAACCGTTCCGTTACCAGTGTCCAGCGCAGAACCTCCGTCAGATTGACAAAACCGATGAACTACCTATGCGCTGGTCATCATTAATAGGAGAAGTGAGCCAGAGAAAAGCAATCTTTCTTTCATTCGTCTTAGGCTTCACTATTAGATTGATTCCTGAGATTTTGTCGTATCCGTATCCTATAGGCTTTGACACCGTGTACTACGCAGCTAGAATCAGGAGCGACGTGATCTGGGCCAGTTCGACATCCTTTTTTTCATCGTGGTTGTACGAGGGAATCGTGATATCAGTAGAGAGAATTTTGCATGTAGACCCTTTTCTCTTTCTTAAGTTAGTTGCCCCATTCTTGTTTGGGTTGAATGCATTTGGGATCTACTTTTTTGCACGGAAGGCGTTGAATTGGAGAGTCAGGACGGCTTTAGGGGCTGCATTTTTGTTCGCGTTTGAGCTAGCTTCGCTGAGGTTGTCTTGGGATCTACACAGAAACCTTCTAGGCTTTGCTGTTCTTCTTCTCACCCTCCCTCTAGTGATAAGAGCACAGAAAAAGAAGGATTATGTGATATTGCTTGGGCTTTCTATATTGCTGATTCTTTCCCACGCACTTGTCTTTGCCATGCTTCTGACGGTGGTTCTTGCCGTGTTCGTTGGCAACTGGTTGAAAGGGAAAAAGCAAAGTGCGCTCAAGCTGTTGGCAGCGGTCTTACCCTCATTGGTTGTACTTGTGGGTTTTTTCGTGTTCCGTCCGGTTGGATACTTTCCTGAAAATACTCTGGAATCCGGAGACATTATTCACCAGAGTCCTGCAGGGTTTTCCCTTTTCGTCAACTATGTGAGTGTTTCAGATTCTGTTCAAAACTATCCTTCTTATCTGCACTTGGTTCTGCATGTTTTTTCTTTGTTTGGCGTTCTTTACTTGTGGTGGTTGCCCCTTGTCTTTGTCGGTTTCTTCAGAAATGAGATCCTTGATAGTTGCACCTTGTTGCTTGTCTTTGGATCTTTTGACGCTTTGATAACCCCATTCTTTGCGTTAGATTTTTGGAACAGGTGGATGTTCATGCTGGTTTTTCCTTTCACATTCTATGCAACAAGAGGCGTCGAGAAGTTGCTTTCATCAGTCGACAAAAGCGTCGTTTCGGATTTTCCCTGTCTAAATCGAGTTAGAGTCACCAAGAAAAAAGTAGCCGCAATTCTCTCTGTAACGATTGTTTTCGCGGCTGCATTCCTGATCGTGCCGCCAGTCTTTGACAGGTTTGGCGTGTTTTCTATTCCAACCACGAGTCCATATCTTCCTCCCACAGCACTGTACAACAGCATTCCTCTTCGGGATGTGAGACCCACGATAGAGGCTTTTGAATGGCTCAATGAAAAAATGGATGATAATTCAAGCGTGCTAGTGCATCATGCGTTTCTATGGTGGTCAGATCTGAACTTGGGTAAGGAATTCGCAGCCATTCATTTCGTACGAGATGTTGATAGAGCTTTGGCAGTTGCTTCGGAGCAAGGTTACGATCGGATATATATGATATGGTGGAATGAACCTCTTCTTAGGTGGCAGGATTTGGACTTAGGCTGGTATGGGCTCCGTGTCCCTGATCATTTTGTATCAGTTTTCAAGAGCGACAGAATATCCGTCTATGAATATCAAATAACTGGTGCGCTCGTGCCGTGATCTTTCACAATATAGACTGGGATCAGAACGCTGGTTTGTTTGGCGGCACAGTTCCAAAAAGCTTTATACTAATTCTTCTTAGCTGAATAGGCGTGCCCGAATTTCAGAATGGCTGAGCTTGGTGTAAACTCCTGAACAAGAAAGACCCATTCATAATCGCGGCGATCCCCGCTTACAACGAGGAGAAGACAATAGCAAAGACCGTCATGTTGGCGCAAAAATACGTGAATAGAGTCGTGGTTTGCGATGACGGTTCTACAGACATGACAGCAGATATTGCAGAGAAAGTAGGCGCGGATGTGGCAAAGCATGAAGACAACATGGGCTACGGAGTTGCACTGCAGACCCTGTTCAAGAAAGTGAGAGAACTCGATGCGGATGCCATGGTTACGCTAGACGGAGATGGGCAACACAATCCCGATGAGATCCCGCTGTTGGTTGAGCCCGTACTAGAAGGCAAGGCGGACGTAGTTATTGGGTCGCGTTTTCTGGGCGATCCTGAAAAGAATGACGTTCCTAGACACAGACGATTTGGAATCAAGGTAATTACCAAGTTGACCGACGCTGCTTCTAATAGCACGTTGAGTGACGCCCAAAGTGGCTTCCGAGCTTATGGTCGAAAAGCTCTGCAAAGCTTGAATCTCAATGAGAACGGTATGGGCGTAAGCGTGGAGGTTCTCATGGAGGCTAAGAAGCATGGCTTGCGAGTGGTAGAACTGCCAACTGGATGCACCTACCAGGGGTTGGACAGAACATCAACACATGACCCGGTAAGACACGGCATGAGCGTTGTTACGTCAATCATAAGGTTAGTGGTAGAGGAGAAGCCTCTGTTATTTCTAGGTGTCCCTGGTGCTACTTTCTTGTCAGTTGGGGCGTTGTTCGGGATCTGGATGCTTCAGCTTTACAGCACAGAACATCGGATCGTGACCAATGTTGCCTTGGCATCAATAACCTTCACAATGGTCGGTCTGTTCTCGATTTTCACCAGCATAACGCTCTACGCCATAGGAAGACTGACGCAGAGAGCAAACAAGCACTGATGCCTTCGTTGCATTACACTGTTACTCTAGACAAAGTGATGAACAGGGTTCAGAGCGGAACCGTTACTTTCAAATGCAGAAGCGTCTTAAGAAAAAGGCTCATTATACTTGATTGAGGGTGAAGGATGCCCAGAGAAGGCGCCAAAGTCTTGGTGACTGGAGGAAGAGGGTTCATAGGCTCGAACTTGACACGGGAATTGGAGAAGCGTGGGTATGAAGTTTGGGCCTGTGACCTGACGCACGCAGACGGAGATAGGTATGTTCGATGTGATGTAGGCAAGTTTCGTCAAGTCGAACGCCTATTTGAGGAACATGATTTTGATTACGTCTATCACGCCGCAGCAGAATATGGAAGATGGAATGGCGAGGATTACTACGAGAATTTGTGGCTTACCAATGCTGTGGGAACCAAGAATGTTACTAGACTTCAGGAAAAGAAAAGGTTTCGAATGATTTTTTTTGGCAGCGCCGAAGTGTACGGAGACTACGACGGCGTAATGAGCGAGGACGTAATGGAAAAGATCCCCATAAAACAGATGAACGATTATGCTATTGCCAAATGGGTTAACGAACTGCAGATACTGAATTCTGCGTCGATGTTTGGAACCGAAACCGTTCGCGTGAGGCTTTTCAATGTTTACGGGCCGGGAGAGCATTTCACGCCTTATCGCGGCTTCATACCTAAATTTATGTTCAAGGCTCTCCACGACGAGCCGTACACGGTCTTTCTTGGACACAAAAGAACCTTGGAGTACGTGGAGGACATCTGCAGGTCACTTGCCAATATAATCGACGATTTCAGACCGGGCGAAGTCTACAACTTAGGCGGTGACAAGCAATATGAGGTTAAATATGTCTCAGACATCATTCTGAGATGCTTGGGAAGAGATGACTCCAAGGTTACTTACAAGGAGGCTGAACCGTTTACCACTAGAGTTAAGACGCCTGATTCATCTAAGGCTAAAAGGGATTTGAAGTTCAAGCTGACTGTACCACTTGAGGAAGGAATTCAAAGAACCGCGGATTGGTTCAAGAGATTATATAACGGGTAAATCCCTGAAAGACTAGCTTTGGAGATTATCAGCATGAACTCGAAGACTGTTTTACAGAATTATGCCGGCAAGACAATCCTGATAACTGGCGGCGCCGGTTGTATCGGGAGCAATCTGGTTCGGACGTTGGTTAAGGCTAACGCGGAAAAAATAGTGGTGCTGGATGATCTTTCCTCTTCATCGCGTTGGAATTTGCCTGAATATCCCCGGGTGACGCTTGTTAACGGAAGCGTTTTGTCAGAGGAGAATCTGAAAAGAGCATTTTTCGAAAAACCACAGTATGTGTTCCATCTTGCTGCCCATTTCGCAAATCAGAATTCCGTTGACCATCCTGAGACTGATTTGATGGTTAACGGATTAGGCACGTTAAGAGTGCTGCAGTATGCTAATCTAGCTAGAGTTGAGAAGTTTGTTTTTGCGTCTTCTGGCTGTTCTGTTTATGGCAGTCATGCTCCTTTGCCGTTGAAAGAGGATTTCGTGTCGCTTCATCTGGACACGCCCTATCAGATTCACAAGTTACTTGGCGAATTGTACTGCAATTACTTCCGCAATTACTACGGGCTTCCAGTGGCGATTGCGAGGTATTTCAACGTCTATGGTCCCGGAGAGGCACCTGGGAAATATAGAAATGTCATTCCAAACTTCATGTGGTGGGCTTTGCACAAGAGACCTTTGCCAATAACTGGCACGGGAAAGGAGACCAGAGACTTTACATTCGTGGAGGATATTGTTGACGGAACTTTGCGCATTGGAATGATCAAAGAGGCAGTGGGTGAAGCAATTAACTTGGCGTCTGAGACTGAGACCAAAGTGATTGACTTGGCTAACTGGATTAATGAGCTTACTGGAAACGAGGCTGGGCTGGTTCTAAAACCAAGAAGAGATTGGGACCAGGTTGTGAAGAGAAGGGCTTCAATACAGAAGGCGAGGAGAATACTGGGGTACGAACCAAAGACTGACATAAAATCAGGGTTGCGGCGAACGTACAAGTGGATACTTGAGAACAAGGGCAGAATAGCTGTAGACAACGCATTTGTGAGGGTCTGAAGATTGAAGAACTTTGTTGACCTCGATGTTGAGACGGTTCGGGGAAACGATAGCGGCTTGGAGAAGATGCTGGATAACGTTAGGCGATGTACCAAGTGCGTCTTGCCCGAAACGTTTCCCGGAATCAAGTTTGATGAGGAAGGTGTGTGCAATTACTGTCTGGGCCACAAGAAAGTCGAGGTCAACGGAGAAGAAGCGCTCAGAAAAGCACTATCTCAATACAGAGGTAGAGGAAAGAAATATGATTGCATCGTTCCAATAAGTGGTGGGCGAGACAGCTCGTATGCTCTTCACCAAATTGTCAGAAAACACAAAATGCGAGCTGTTGCACTAACAGTTGACAGTGGCGCAATTACGCCTGAGGGATACCGTAACATTGAGAGAATCACCGAGGTCCTGAATGTCGACCACGTTTGGATCAAGGATCAAAAACACATTGAGACTGCAACAAGGAATACCAAGACAAAGTTCCTTGCATGGCTAAGGAAACCATCAATCAACACTATAGTCCCTGTGCTCAATGCTGGAGATAAGCGAATGAATCTTCGTATGTATGAATATGCCCACGCCAACAATATACCACTGCTTATGGGAGGCAACAACATAGGAAATAGCAGTTTTGAACAGGAGCACTTCAAAACAGGGTTCCTGGGAGTTTTCCCGGATGAGCGTGGAATGTACTCCACGTACGACAAGATCAGATTGCTTTTCTTGCTTGGATGGGAATTCTTTCGTAACATTCACAATTATCATTGGTCGGTTCTCAAGGAGTATTTGGGAGGAGCATTTGTTTACTTCTTCGAATCACTGCAGAAACCAGACGATGTTGAAACGCTGGGCTTCTACGACTATATACACTGGAACGAGAAGGAAGTTGTCTCCACGATCCGTAACGAATTGGATTGGAAAGGAGCTTCTGACACAACAGCCACGTGGAGAATAGATGATTCCGCTTATCCTCTGATTGACTACATTTACCTGAAGCTGGTGGGCTTCAACGAGTTTGATGAGCACTTTAGC
>Ga0224495_10003264_pt1 | contig 10059 bp, 9 predicted proteins | sample SF_Jul11_sed_USG_FD_168128 | JGI IMG/M metagenome (GOLD analysis project Ga0224495, IMG submission 168128) | Sediment microbial communities from San Francisco Bay, California, United States - SF_Jul11_sed_USGS_4_1 | ecosystem: Environmental > Aquatic > Marine > Sediment | place: USA: California...
AAGCCGTGGTTTTAACGGGCTTATGCGCACTGCCAACATCGGTGATCTCTCTTGGCGCACATTGGTGAAAACGAGGGCGCGTTCAGTGGTGCTTCCGAATATTGTGAAGAATTCCCAGCCTGAGAAGGTTTCAATGGCTTTCAGGCTGTCGACAACGGTATAGCCGAGAACTTCGCGTGGAGCGTCGTCATGGCATGTTATTATTTCGCCCAGAACTGCCTTGCATAGAAGCTCAATGTTTACAGGAATCGGAAACTCGCGAAGGTCAACTATCGGAGTGGTAGGCGAGCTCGTCAAACGGGCTAATTCTCGAGTGTATCGTCCGCCTCTTTCTTTGTCGATCGTCAGTAATGCCCAGACGAATCTTCTCACGAAACGTCTGCCGGGGCTCTTGCGGCGTCCACTTTCATAGTCGCTGATGACTGAGGGTGATGAGACAGCCATTTTCTCTGCTAAACGCATTTGTGAGACAGCGAAGAGTTCACGCCATTTTCGCATGGTGGCGCCAGGCTTGCCTGATATAATGATTTCGCCTGCAATGCGGCGAGCTAATACCATGCGGACGCTTGGAGAGATCGACAAACTGTGAGATTGCCCCCAAAAAGCTGCCGAAACCATAAGCCAAAGTGAAGCATATAAGATTACCTTTCTCAGTGCAGGTTAGCTGAAAGCATTATTAAGGCTAGGCGAACCATTTCTGAAAAGGTGCAAGCTTGTTCCGACAAGAAATGGAAAGCTCAGCTAAGAAAAAGAAGTCAAATATCATACTTGCCTTGGATCTTGGAGTCGACAGACCGCAACGGCTTTTGACTCGAAGCCTTCGAATTTTGAATGCGACACATGAGCATCTGTGTGCACTGAAGTTGAATAGACAAGCAGTTCTGCCACTAGGTTTGTTCAACGGCGTCCAAAAGATCATCAACAAAGCAAAGGAACTAGACCTCCTCACGATTATGGATGCCAAAATCAATGATGTTGGGAACACGAATCGAGCTATCGCTGAATACTATTACAAGGCGGGTTTCGACGCCGTGATCGCCAGTCCCTTTGTGGGCTGGAATGAAGGCTTGCAGCCTGTGTTCGAAGTTGCCCAAAAGATGAACCGGGGAGTTATCGTGCTGGTTTACATGAGTCATAAGGGCGCAGTTGAGGGCTATGGACAATTGGTGCAAGATTCAAATACTGACCAGCTTGTCCCGCAGTACAGGATTTTTGCAGAAAGAGCGTTGAAATGGAATGCCGATGGCGCAGTGGTGGGCGCAACATATCCCGAGAAGATTCGCGAGATCCAAGCTGTTCTCAAAGGCAAAGTGGCGATTTATTCGCCCGGCGTAGGCGTTCAGGGAGGCGATGCGGAATCGGCTGTGAGAGCTGGAGCTGACTATTTAATCGTAGGCAGATCAATTGTTGAAGCGGAAGACCCTGAGAGAAAGGCAAAGCAGATCAGAGACGCCGCTTGGCAGGGTCTGAAAACGCAGAGGCAAAAAGACAGAGTAAGAAAGTGAGCCTTACTCTTCGCGTCCTCTTTGCCACAGTTCTTTTTTCAGCATGTCTCTTACAGCTGAGCGTATTGCAGAACTGCGGCTTGGATACATGTTTGATCGGACAAGTTCATCTAAGCCTTCCAAATAGGCTTCTGGAAGTAAAACTGTAACTAGTTTCATTTTTCTGGGTCCACCTGTCGTGCTTTTACTGGCATGTTTGGGGCATATTATGTCGCGATAGCGGTTATAGAATTTATGCTAGTTGCTAGACAAAGTGCGACTTTATCGCGGCGAGTTCCTTCACAACCTTAGGGAAGGTCTTGTACACGTCATCAACGTGGAGCGCTGAGTTGCGCATTTTCAGCTGAATCAGCCCAGCTGCAAGCATGGCTGAGCCTACGACGTCACTTATCGTTGGGTCAGGAAAAGCAATTAGTGCCAGTCCAGCTTTAATCAGGATGGATTTGTTTCCTTGTTTCCACAGCTTCTGAGTTGAGTGCAATTCGCTGCTGAACCCGTTTATGGCCTTCGCTGCTGTCATGACAGTTTGGTTTCTGCTTTGGCTGTACTCCTTCAGCAGTTCAGCGATGTTTTCAGCTTCTTTCTTGTTCATGTGAACACCAGACCACTCGCTCGCTTATCTTACATCATGCCGAACACAAAAGTCTTAGCCGCCTAAAACATGAACCAAAAGCGAGCCAAAAGCAGATTTGCGTCGGAGATTTTCAAAGAAAACGGGCAAAAGCCCACGTTCTGACTTCCAAGTTTGCAGCATAGATGCACAAACATTTAGCTAGAGACTTACTGAATCCCGTCTTCTCTGCGTGAATCTGGTTATTTCCTCATAGCCAACTCGCCTTGCTAGAGCAACGGCTTGGTCGAAACCATTGCCCACACTTTCAGGCGAATGAGCATCAGAGCCGAAAGTTATCGGTATGCCATTGTCAAAGCACGTCTTGAGCAGCTCTTCGCTTGGATAGATTTCGTGGCAGGGTTTTCTTAGTCCACTGGTGTTGATTTCGATGCACATGCCGCTCTCGCCTATTGTCTCTGCAGTTCTAAGCATAAGATCCGTCAGGTCGTTCTTGGGGCGATGACCGAACTTCTTGACCAAGTCCAAGTGTCCGACAATGTCGAACAGTTGAGTCTCCGCCATAACTTGAACTAAGTCAAAATATTGCGCATACACCTGGTCGACTTCCCTTCTGTTCCATTCTTCAATTTCTCTTTCGCTGTCAAGCAGCCAATAACCGATATGGTGAACGGAGCCTATGAGATAGTCTGGACTCCATTGCTTGATCAGATGCATCAGGTTGTCCATCTGGTCAGGTATGAAGTCTACCTCTAAGCCTGTTTTTATCGAGATTTGGGAATTGCTACTGAGTGCCCCAATGTCGCTGACATATCTTGGGAGATTTGCGTGATCCATTGACCAATCTCTCTTTTCCAAGTAAATATGATCTGAGAAGCCGATTTCGTCGAGTCTCTTCTTCTCGGCTTCTGTCACGTATTCATTGAGGTTGCGTCTCCCGTCTGAGTACGTGGTGTGCATATGATAGTCTAAGCGCATCTTTGACCCGTCTCTTTGCTCCTGCTCATATGAAGCCCCGGTATTTCAGTTAATTGTTTTAAGGCTGAACATCGTAATCTAGGGCTAAAAACTCTCTGCTGTGAGTGCCTAAGATGGTTGAAGAACGATACGCCTACGTACTTGTCGAAGACGAAAGGTGGTGGAACCGCCGATGCGCCAGAAACAAAACTCCCGGCGTCGTTCACTCTTTTGTACGCCGCGGAAAGGTCGGACCAAAACAAGCAGCTAGACTATTGTTTTACATCAAGATGCCGGTCAGACAGATCAAAGGCAATAGCGAATTCGTAGAAAGAATCACCGGCTCCAAGGACGAGTTGTGGAATCTCTACGGCGCCGAGACCGTCTTTCAAAACAAGGATGAGTACGACAAGTTTGTCAGCGGAAGAAGCAGCGTCACATTGATTCGGTTCAGGGACATGGAAGAACTTGACAAGCCCGTCGACTTCAAAGTCTTCAATGCAGTAGCAGGCATTAAGAGAATGCCTAATGGCGGCTTGTACATTAGCAGAGAAGCCTTGAATCAAATGGTTTGACAGGAAAGTAAAAACAATGTCGGAATCGCAAGTAGAATTCAATGCGAAAGAGTTTGTTGAAAAACAGATTGAAGAGATAGCGAATGTTCTAGGCAAAGAAAAGGCGCTAATCGCGGTTTCCGGAGGCGTGGACAGCTGCACGTGCGCTGCTCTTGTTCACCGTGCCATCGGTGACAACTTGCTCTGCGTGATGCTGGACGACGCTTTCATGCGCTTGGGCGAACCAGAAAGAGTGGGCTCATTTCTGTCTCTGCCTCCACTCAATCTGCCTATCAAGGTTCTGAATGTTCAGGAACGCTTTCTGGAGGAGATGCGGGAATTACGTGATGCGGAAGAAAAGCGCAAAGTGTTTCGTGAGACTTTCTATCGAGTTTTGAGCGAAACTGCGCAACGCGAAGGCATACGTTATCTTGTGCAGGGCACCATTTTGGCAGACATCGTGGAGACTGCGGGTGGTGTTAAGACTCAGCATAATGTGCTTTCGCAGATTGGTATAAACCCACGAGAGCGCTATGGCTTCTTGCTTGTGGAGCCTTTGACTACCTTGTTCAAGGGTCAGGTGCGGGAGGTTGCTCGCTTTCTCGGATTACCTAAGGAAATTGCTGAAAGGCAGCCGTTTCCGGGTCCTGGCTTGTCAGTGCGGGTCGTAGGTGAGATCAGAAAGGACAAGTTGGATGCTGTGAAGATTGCGACGGCTATTGCTGAAGAGAATCTGGCGCCTCATGCTCCGAGCCAGTATTTTGCAGTCATAATGGACAACATTGACGACGCGTCTCATGATGTCCAGCTTTTGAAGATACAAGAACTGGTGGCAGAATCGCTTGGAGTTCCTCGCAGTCAAGTCAAAGTGAATATTTTTGAAGACAAAGCTACCGGAATGCGCGGAGGTAACAGAGTCTACGGTGAAGTGGTTGCGGTTAGAGTGCTTGGCGCTCAGGGCAAAAACCTTCAGCCGTCAATGTCAAGCTTGATTGAGCTGCAAAACAGAATTTTGACTGACAACCCGTCGTTTGCGCGTGTTTTCTACGTGATCGGTGAGAAAGCACAGAAGCAGCCGTATGTGGTTGCTGTGAGAGCCATCAAAACAACTGATTTTCTGACAGCACAGGTGTCCGATTTGCCTTGGAAAACCCTGAATGAAGTAGCCACGAGCATACTTAGCGCGTGTATGAATGTTTCAGCTGTCTGCTATGATGTGACGCCGAAGCCGCCAGCTACAGTTGAAATGGAGTAGCAAGAAAGGGAAAGCATAAAACGTCTCGCCGTGCTCAGTTACTTGCGACTGGGAGTGAAGACCTTTATGATTCGTGTGAGAGTTCAACGAATTGAGTCAATTCGCGATCCCGAGGGGAACTTGGGTAAACGCATCGAGCTTCTGGAAGACCGAATTGTGCCGCGCATGGTAATTAGACCTCAGACTGATGAGGCACGCGTGGCACAGGATATATTGCAGGCGCTGCAGCAACAGATGCCTATGTTTCCTCAGCAGACGCAGTTCACGTTTCCCAAGCTTGTTCTGTTCCTAACTGAGCAAGAGTACGAAGATCTGGGCGTGGATTTCGACGTAAATCAAGTGTACGAGCTGGATTTGTCTAACAAGAGCATAAGTTTCAGAAAAGCGCCATAAACCGCGCTGTTTAGTCGTTGCTTGTAGACACGTAATAGTATTCGTTGGCTTTTTTCTGGTAGCGGTCCATCTTGGAGTCTTCTTTGTTGACTCGGGGACGCTTGGTCTGCGGATCTCGCCGAAAAGTGATGTTCATGTTTTTAAGGAATGTGTTCATGCCTTTGCGAAGCGAAGTAGGTGCATTGGCTGTGCCGCTTACGCCAGGTTTGCCCGTGAATATCATCAGTCGGTCAGCGATGAAGTCTTGAGCTACTACGTCGTGTTCTACTACGAATGCCATGGCATTGCGGGTTTCAACTACACGTCTTATTGTCCGCGCCATTACCAATCGTTCCTCAACGTCAAGATAGGCGCTGGGCTCATCGAGCAAATAGACCAGAGCCTTCTTGGATAGGCAGGCACTTATCGCTACTCGCTGAAGTTCGCCACCGCTAAGCTGAGTCACGTCTCTTTCAAGGAGTGGTTCGAGGTCAAGGGGGTTCATGATTTCGCTTTTGTACCAGCCTGAGGTGAATTCATCTTTAGCCATGCTGCGCAGCAGTTGCTCCACAGCGCCTTGATACTCAGCCGATATGTATTGTGGCTTGTAGCTCACGGCTGAATCGCCTTGCATCGGTGACACGCCGACGTCGGGTCTTTCGATTCCTGCCAAGAGCTTGACGAACGTGGTCTTTCCGATGCCGTTGGGTCCAAGTATGCCTATGACTTCGCCTAAGCCTGCCTCTCCAGGTTCAGCTGAAAGTGAAAAGCCCTTGTACGATTTCTGCATGGCTTCCCACTTCATTATGGTTTCGCTTGCTGACCATCCTGCTGACGGAGGCTTTACATGGAAGATTATGGGTTCTTTTCGGAAGCGGATGTTTTCGTCTGCGATGAAACCTTCCAAGTATATGTTGATGCCTGTCCGAACGGCGTGAACATGACTTACAATGCCGTAAACTGCGGGGCAACCGTAGAAGACGCATATGTAATCAGACAAATAGTCAAGTATGGCGAGATCATGTTCAGCCACGATGACGGTTTTGCCAGCATCCTTCAAGTTGCGTATCACTCGCGCTGCCTGCAACCGCTGTTGCACATCCAAGTAGCTTGAGGGTTCGTCGAAGAGGTATACATCTGCGTTGCGGCTGATCGTGGCTGCTATGGCTACGCGTTGGAGTTCGCCGCCGCTCAGCACGTCAATGCCGCGGTTAAGGATGTTTTCCAGCTGCAGTTGTTCAATCAGGGTCTTGAACATGTCTCTTTCGTCGACTTTTTTCAGAAGGTTGCTGACTTTGCCTGACACGGCTTGTGGCAGTTTGTCGACGTATTGAGGTTTTGACACGACCCGCAGTTTATTCTTGCTTAACCTCTGCAGGTAGTCTTGTAGAGTCGAACCGCGGAAGTGCTGGATCACTTCGGGCCATTCTGGCGGCTGCTCGTATTTGCCGAGGTTAAGTTTTATTTCGCCTGAGAGAATTTTGAGAGCTGTGCTTTTGCCGATGCCGTTCTGCCCCAGAAGTCCAAGTACGCCTCCGGGTGAAGGAATCGGCAACCGGAAAAGCTTGAAGGTGTTTGGCCCAAACCGGTGGCTACATTCGCCTTCAAGTTCATCTGGTAGATTAACAATGGATAGGGCTTTGAAGGGGCATTTTCTGACACATATACCGCAGCCCACGCAGAGCGACTCCACAACGACCGGTTTATCGCCTTCGAATCGTATGGCTTCTATCTTGCTTCTCACAGGCGGGCAGAACCGGTAGCATACTTTACCGCATCGTTTGGACTCGCATCTGTCGGCGTCTAGAACTGCAACTCTGACCATTTTGGGCTGTGTAGGCTCCGTTTGATGATGAAACAAACATCAATGGAGAAGGCTGGTTATAAATTTACTTTAACAAATCGATCCGCATTATGATCTGCTGAAGCAATCTCAAGGTCAAAACAAAAGAAAGAGAAAACTTGCGTTTATCGTGGGCTTACCACTCTTCTTCTTCCCATTCTTCGTCCTCGGTTCCTTCGTCCTCGCTTTCTTCCCATTCTTCCTCCAAGTCTCTTCACCTCCCATATGGGTCTGGGCACCTAACAACACACATGATTCGTTTTTTAAGGATTTCCATACGGCTATTGACGAATACAACGCCAAAAGAAGTCTTCTATTTCCTGTTCTCAGCTTCGAGGCAAGCATCTGCGTGCTTTCATGCTTGCTTTCGGCTTTGCAGTCCTAGACGTCATATATGCCCAGCACATGTTGTCTGTATTGTGTGCCGCGCCGATTCCGCCTCTTGCATCAACTGCTACTAGTCCCATACTGTTCTTGATGTGCAGTCTCTTATTGACTAGCTTGATGCCGTTCTCAACCGCTTCCTGAGCTGTTTGTCCTGTACCCATTTTGTCACAAACATGTTTGGCTAGAACGAGACGCATTGCTACTTCGCCTATGCCAGTAGCACTGCAGGCTCCTGCCTGATTGTCTGCATAGTTACCAGCACCGATTAAGGGTGAATCTCCGATTCTGCCAGGGAATTTGAGCGTAAAGCCACCTGTGCTTGTTGCTGCTGCTGTGTCGCCGTGCTTGTCCAAGGCAACTGCGCCCACTGTGTCCGTTTCAAATAGATCAGGATGAGTTTTGATGAGTTGCGCGAGTTTGGGCAGAGCCTGGTCTTTTCCGCTGACCATTTTTTGGTATGCTTCGTTCCAGTAGTTCAGTCGTAGTGTGGTTCCAGGTTTTCGACGTTCCAGATGGTAGAGCTTTGCGAGTTTTTCTGCGCCTTTGCCGGCTATGAAGATGTGGTCAGTGGTTTCCATGGTTATGCGGGCTAAGCTGACAGGGTTTCTGATGTCTGAGAGTAAGCCTGTGGCTCCTGCTTGCAGGGTTTTGCCGTCCATTATGGATGCTTCCATTTCGATGCGTTTGTCTATTGTGTAAGCTGAGCCCAAGCCAGCGTTGAACGCTGGATCATCCTCCATATTTCTGACTGCTGCTTCAACAGCGTCTAGGGCTGAGCCTTTAGCCACTAGTGTTTCGTACCCTGTTTGGGCTGCGGTTTTGACTCCTCTTAGTCCAGCTGGTCTGCGCTCAGGGTGCCAAGCACCAGCTCCACCGTGTACGACGATCACTGGTTTCGGCATAGCTAATCCCTGTCTCACGTGTTTAGAAGAACTGTAGATTCTTTGAGGGAGATTATTTAAGTTCTCTGCGACTGCGTGCTCTCGCTGAACCTTTCCATGTATTCACCGTCTTGACTCGCGGTTCATACTTTTTTTATTCGACGATTGGTCATGGAGAAGTAATCTGGATGGGAGAGTCTGTTTTGGTTTCGTTGCGGTTCACTGTCACTGTTTCTTTGTTTGTCATGTCTTTGAGCTTGTCTGTTTTTCCCAGCGTTCTCGCGGCTGATTATGAATACAGCTATTGGGTTCTCGATCATCCAGATGGTTATGACCGCTTTGAGCTGAATATTTCAGTGTCTTCTTCTTTGTACGACTATTATGTTGACAAGGATCACACTCTGCGGTCTGAGCTTGATCTGGGCAAGTTTGTTACACCCTATGCTGTGGAACCCATTGCAGACGCTCTGTGGACTCTATACGACGATGAGGAGGATTTTGCCAACAGCGTACTAATGATTGTGCACCAAATCCCCTACGAAGCCAGTGCGCCCCAGAAGTACCCAGTTGAAACAATCGTTGCGAACGAGGGCGACTGTGATCTCTTTTCTTTTATCGCAGCCTCGGTCATGGTGGCAGGCGGACTGGACGTCATTCTCTTGTTTTATGACAGCGAGGATCACATGAATATTGGTGTGAATCTTTCGCATGCGCCAGAGGATGCGAGGACAGCGGCTACGTACTTCACTTATGATGGTGAGCGTTATTATATGGCAGAAACAACTGGAGGCGCTTGGGAAACCGGCTGGAGAGTCGGCGAATGTCCTGAGTCTTTTGAAGGAGTCTCAGCTCAAATCATAACTCTGGAGGACGCAGAGACGGTGTCGCCGGGACAAGTTTCTGCCGGCTTTGGTTCACTAACAGGTTCTTCTACTATCACTTTGTTGGTTTCATCCAGTTTCTTGATTGAGGGCAACTCTGTAGAGCTGAGCGGAGTAGTTGCTCCTGCTTCGATTGATGGAATCGTTACGATTTACGTGCGATCAGAGGATTCGGCATGGGTTATTCTGGAGACAATGTCATGTGGTCTGAATGGACGCTACTCCTATGATTGGAAACCGAATTCTGCTGAAGTATACTATGTCCGTGCAAGCTGGTCTGGAGACTCAAGCCATGCAGGCGCAGACAGCAACGTCAGTTCGGTTCGTGTTATGTCGTCAAGCTTGGTTATGTTAGGGATAATGATGATTGTGCTCGCAGCCGTTGCCGCCGTTGTTTATGCTGCGTCAAGACGAGTCGGAAAAATCAACGATTATCCTGTTCCACAGTGACACTGCAGTAACCGATAAAAGAGACACTTTGCGTTCAGGTTATATTGGGATGATGTGAGGCGACGGCTGGGAGCCTCACGGCTGTGACACGGCCAAAAGCCGCACTGACCGCTTTTCTACAGTTTAGTGTATTGAGAGACAGCAATGTTGAAATAGTGTAGTGAGTCTAAAGATACCAGACACTCTGTATCTTCGGTGGGAAAGGCTTTGGAAGAAGCTCTGGTTAGTCAAGACATGGAATCAGTAAGGTTGGGCAAGAGCATTGAGTTCAGGTATATTCGTTTTTCTGAACTTGCCATTCCGTGGAACGTGAACACTGACTCAGCTCAGCGAAAACATGATGGTGATGGTGCTAAGCAGCTGCGTATTTCTACCTATGGACAAGAAAAGGGGCGTTCAAAAA
>Ga0224495_10003265_pt1 | contig 10059 bp, 8 predicted proteins | sample SF_Jul11_sed_USG_FD_168128 | JGI IMG/M metagenome (GOLD analysis project Ga0224495, IMG submission 168128) | Sediment microbial communities from San Francisco Bay, California, United States - SF_Jul11_sed_USGS_4_1 | ecosystem: Environmental > Aquatic > Marine > Sediment | place: USA: California...
TGACCTCTTCGATGACCCTGCTTTCGATGAGGTTCGTCATCAAGCAAACATTGTGGCGGATTTCCTGCGCCGAATGGGTCCGTTTGAACCACATCGCCTGCCGCTCGAGGAAATGGAATACACCACTATGCCCGAAGTGGCAAAGAAGCTGGCACCAAGATTTCAAGACATCTAACGACAAAATGCCGAAGCTTCTCCTAGCTACCTCCAACCCGGGGAAAATCAGGGAATATCGCCTTCTCCTGGATGGTCTTGGTTATGAAATGACCACGCTAGCCGAGGAAGGAATAACAAAAGTCGTTACCGAGTCACGGAATAGCTACGAGCAAAATGCTCGGCTAAAAGCTGTTGCTTATGCCAAATTAAGCGGGCTTCTCACTCTCGCTGATGACTCAGGACTGGAGGTAGACGCGCTCAAGGGAGACCCAGGCATCAAGTCAGCTCGCTTTGCTGGCAAAGCCGCCACCGATGCCCACAGGGTGAGTTTTCTCCTAGCTAGACTTGACAACGTCCCTTCGGAGAGACGAACAGCTCGCTTTAAGTGCGTTATTGCTATAGCTACTCCGGAAGGCCAGTGTCAGACATGCTGCGGCGAGTGTCTCGGCATTATTGCCCTTGAGGCTAAGGGAAGAAATGGTTTTGGCTATGACCCTGTCTTTTTTCTTCCTGAAAAAGGTAAGACCATGGCCGAACTTCCATCAAAGACGAAAAATCAAATCAGCCACCGCGCCCGAGCAAGTCAGAAGGCACGTCAGATGCTGCAGCAACTTCATACCTAGCCTGTGCATCAGATCGTCTAGGCAAGCGACCAACAATTCTGCCAACAAACTTGTCAACTGTCTCTTCATCCCGATGACATCGGGATCAATTTCGATCACGAATTTTTGAAACAGCCATCATTTCATGAACTTCTTCTGCGACTGAAATTGGCAATAATAAGCACAAATAGCGAGATTTTCTGCAATATTTGGGCAAAATTCAAGGAAAACCTATTGACATTCCAGTAACGATGGCTTATCCTTTTACAAAAAGGGAGGTGAACAGATGCAAGCATACTGTATGAAGTGCCGAGCCAAGAGAGAGATGAAGAATCCCAGAAGCATAATCATGAAGAACCGCCGGCCGGCCACTCAAGGTGTGTGTCCCGTATGTGGGACCAAGATGTTCAGAATAGGTAGATAGCTAAGAGTCAAAGCTAATATTCCGGGTGGCAAAATAACAGAAAGGCTGGGTGTCTGTACGTAGGGATACCCAGCCTTTCGCTATTGATTGCGCCCTAGGTTTCTATACTCGCCCACAAGAATAGTCGCTTCAGCGTCGTCTATCGGGATTCTATCCGGTCATCCCTCAAACATCTGTTTTCACATGGTACCCGTTACCCCCAGAGTTATTAAGAGCACCACGATACCTGCCACAAGTATACCGAGGCCGACCGCGGGAAAGGCTTTCTTCCAATCCACGTCAAGCAGCCACGCCAAGATAGTGCCTGTATATGCCCCAGTTAGAGGCAAGGGCACAGCCACGAACAAAGCTAATCCCCAGAAGCCATATTTGTCTACTACTGGCTTACCTCTTTTCCTTAAACTACCCAGGTATTTGTCGAACAGCGGGATTCGAAACAGGAATTTGTCGTAAAACAATCGCAAAGCAAAGAAGACAGGGAAGAATATCAGGGTGTTAGCGACGATTGCTATGAGGAATGTAAACAAGGGATCCAGCCCCAGAGATATGCCTAGCGGAATGCCACCCCTTAATTCACTAATGGGCGAAACAGTGACTAGCAGAAACTTAGCTATGTCCCCAAAGTCCCAAGTCATTATTTGTTTCCAAAAGTTGCTTACGGCTGGGAAGCACAGTTTAGCATATGTTATTACACATTGTGCCCATTGCCAACCACTCAATTCCGTGCTATCCTTGTCCTCTGTCTAACTCGGCTTAACGCACAGAATGGGTGCAAAAAAACTATTTGGCACCAGCGGCATCCGTGGCATAGTTGACCAGGATTTGTCGCCTGATTTCTGCCGTAGGGTTGCCTTAGCCATAGGGACTACCCTCCCTCAATCCTCTACAGTCTGCATCGCTACCGACACCAGAATAAGCAGGCATGTAATCAAGGAAGCGATTACTACAGGCTTACTCTCTTGCTGTGTAAACGTAGTTGATTTAGGCATTTTGCCTACCCCAGCGCTGGCATTGCTCACCCGGGAGCTGGGCTTTGCCGCTGGAATTATGGTGACAGCCTCCCATAATCCACCCGAGTTCAACGGAATCAAGCTCTTCACTGATAACTCTCTGGGATACAGCCAGGCTCAAGAGGAGGAGATTGAGAGAATCTATTTCGAGCAGAGATTCCGCCAGGGGGAAAAGGGGAGTCTGAAGCAAGCACAGGATATGAAGCAAAAATACCTTGCCTTTATTAAAGGCAAGCTTTCCCCACCAGGATTCAATCACCATCTAAAGGTAGTCGTTGATCCCGGCAATGGCGCTGCTTCCAGGTTTGCTAGCGACATCCTTGTCCAGATGGGCCTTGACGTAATACCTGTAAATAATGAACCAGACGGCCTTTTCCCGGGCAGAAGTCCCGAACCAAAGGAGGATACGCTTCGGGGCACAGTCGATTTCCTGAGGCAGCATAATGCTGACCTGGCTGTCTGCTTTGATGGCGATGCCGACCGGGTTGTCTTCTGCGATAAGGAAGGTTTCCTCGGATTCAACGAGCCAATCGCCTTCATCTCGACGCTAGCTGTCAAGAAAACGGGAAAGAAAAAGGTAGCCACCACAGTAGAAACTGGCACTCTTCTTGACCTGGCAGTGAAGGACCTCGGGGTGGAAGTAGTCAGGGGTAGGGTCGGTGATGTCGCCGTGGCTCACCTGGTCCAACAGCTCGATGCTGCCTTAGGCGTAGAACAGGTAGGTGTCTACATCATGCCGGAGGTAGGGCATTATCCGGATAGCATTTTTGCCTCACTCTTCTTGCTAAGTCAGCTCGGCGATGCTGGCGAAATCAGGCAATTCTTCCAAGGTATTCCCAGACTATTCTTTGAAAAAGCCAAGGTTTCTTGTCCTGATGAACTCAAAGAATCAGTCATGGCTCGAGCGAAGGAGAAAGCCAATCTTTTTGCTTCTGATGAGATGAATACTGTGGACGGCCTGAGGCTAAAATTTGCCGACTCCTGGATGCTTATCAGAGCCAGTGGGACCGAGCCTGTCATCCGAATAATCTCTGAGTCAATGTCACAGAAACAGACGGATGAGCTTATAAGTAAAGGCAAAAAGCTCATTCAGAGTCTGGTGGAGGCTGACAAGTAACCCAGGAAAATCTTGCGATTTTCTTGTGAACCCAGTTAATATTTGCTCGAAGCAAAATTTGCAGGGGTCCTCAAAAAGCTATGTACTTTTTGAGGTTAAGCTAGTATTAGTAGATGAAAGCTGTATTTCTCTGCGGTGGGCGTGGCAAGAGGATGTTTCCTATTGCCGAAGACAAGTTCCTCCTTGATTTCCTCGGGAAGCCGCTGCTCGAACATCAAATAAAACTAGCCTGCGAGGCCGGTCTGAGCCATTTTGTCATCATTGGCAATCCGGAAAACATAGGAAAGATAAAGCAAATAACCAGAAGAATTCCCGCGATAAGAGTCGACTTTGCCCTGCAAAAAAAGTCGTTGGGCATCGCTGATGCTCTGAAAAGCGCTGAGGCTGTCTTGGCCAAGCAGATTCTGGTCATCAATCCCAATGATGTGTTCTCGAGTTCAGCGTACACTAAAATCCTCGCCGCAGCCAAGAAGACTCCTGCCTCCTCCTATATTCTGGGCTATCAAGTCCACAAATACTTCCCCGGAGGCTACCTAGAGGTAAACTCTCGAAATGAGTTGCTACACATCGTGGAAAAGCCCAACCCCGGTGAGGAACCCAGCAACTTAGTGAACATCCTGATTCATTGCCATAATAACTCGAAAGAGCTTCTACACCATATCGAAATCGCGCAGACTACCAGGGATGATGTCTATGAATGCAGCCTGGACAATATGGTGAAGGCGGGACACAAGATCAAGGTGATTCCCTACAACGGTTTCTGGGCACCAATAAAATATCCCTGGCATATCTTCAAGGCAATGGAGTATTTCCTGGATAATGCTCAACCTTGTATTGCCTCTTCAGCCCGGATCTCTCAGAAAGCGACTATCGAGGGGAAAGTCATCCTGAGCGATAATGTTAAGGTACTGGAAAATGCTGTGATTCGAGGCCCTGCCTATATCGGGGCAAACTCCATCATTGGCAATAATGTCCTGGTGCGAGACTACAGCCATATCGGTTCAAATTCCGTTATTGGCTATTGCACCGAGGTGAAGCACTCCTATATCGGCGATAATTGCTGGTTCCATTCCAACTACATCGGTGACTCCATAGTCGACGACAACTGTTCCTTGGGTGCCGGTACTGTGCTGGCTAACTTCCGACTGGACGAAGGGAATATCCAGATAGAAGTGGGTGATAGTCTGGTAGATACCGGCTATGATAAATTGGGGGCAGTTGTGGGTCGAGGCTCCCGCATTGGGGTAAATGCCAGCCTCATGCCTGGGGTTCGAGTAGGTCCTGATTGTCTCGTGGGACCCCAGGTGTGTTTGCGTGAGGACCTGGCGGCAAACAAGATGATCTTGCTTGAGCCGCGATACCAGGTCACGGACAACGAAACAAGACTCGACGAAGGCAAAAGAAGAGAACTGCTGGACAAGCTCAGGGGATGAAGGAGGGCAGAATCGTGAGGCAGGGCTCCCATCTGGCTATGTTCTGATCATGTTTTTCAGGTTTGTGGAGGAGAATTATGACGAATGAAAAGCTAAGGACCATGGGCAGGCAATTAGGTCGCCGTTCCTGGGCAGAACCCTGGAAAATCAAGATGGTAGAGCCCATCAAGATGACCAGCAAGGATGAGCGGCGCAAGCATCTAGCAGAAGCCGGTTATAACACCTTCCTGCTGCGCTCAGAGGACGTGTATATCGACCTCCTTACTGACAGCGGCACAAGCGCTATGAGTGACCGACAGTGGGCCGGTATCATGTTGGGCGATGAGGCCTACGCCGGGAGCCGGAATTTCTATCATCTGGAGCAAGCGGTCCGGGATTACTATGGTTACCGGTATATGGTGCCCACCCATCAAGGCCGTGGTGCTGAGCACCTCCTCAGTCGCACGCTAATAAGGCCCGGCCACTACGTGCCCGCCAACATGTACTTCACCACGACGCGTTTGCACCAGGAATTGGCTGGCGGCACCTTCGTAGATGTCATCATCGACGAGGCACATGACCCTGCCAGTGAGCACCCTTTCAAGGGCAATGTAAGCCTGGACAAGCTGGAGGCGTTAATCAAGCGCGTAGGAGCTGAGAGGATCCCCTATGTTAGTTTGGCCGGGACCGTAAACATGGCGGGCGGTCAGCCGGTGAGTATAGCCAACGCGCGAGCACTGCGTTCGCTGTGCGACCATTACGGCATTCCTATTTACCTTGATGCCACCCGGATGGTTGAGAACGCTTTCTTCATCCAGGAGCGTGAAGAGGGATTCGCAGACAAGTCTGTCGCCACCATTCTCAAGGAGTTTTGTAGCTTAACTGACGGCGCCTGGATGAGTGCCAAGAAAGACCATCTGGTCAACATCGGTGGCTGGCTAGCAGTCAACGACAGTGATTTGTTTGACGAGCTGCGCAATCTGGTTGTGGTCTACGAAGGATTGCATACGTATGGTGGTATGGCCGGACGTGACATGGAAGCATTAGCCATCGGGATCACCGAAGCCGTAGATGATGCCCATGTCCGGGCTCGTGTTGAACAGGTTCGCTATCTAGGTACATTACTGCTTGATTGGGAGATACCGATTGTAAAGCCAATAGGAGGCCATGCCATCTTCCTGGATGCCAGGAGGTTCTATCCTCACATACCTCAGAACCAGTTTCCAGGTCAGACATTAGCTGCCGAATTGTATCTTGATTCGGGCATTCGAGGTATGGAAAGAGGTGCTGTCAGCGCTGGGAGAGATTCTGAGACCGGTGACCATCGCTATCCCAGCCTGGAACTGACGCGCCTGGCGATACCGCGTCGGGTATACACCCAGGCGCACATGGACGTTGTGGCTGAATCAGTGAAAGCCGTATACGATATCCGCGGGGAGGCACGGGGCTTGAAGATGGTCTATGAGCCCAAATACCTCCGTTTCTTCCAGGCCCGCTTTGAACCCATTCCGCGACACCAGGGTCCCTCTTCAGGCCTGACCTAGTAAGGCGTCTCATGATTGATGGTGTGAAGTGCCCCATAGCCCGCATTGTCTTCTCTATAATAGAGGATATTAGCGCAGGCTTGACGACTAGACATAACCCAGATCGTGATATAATTGGCATTGAGCTAATTGACAGCATGTCTATGGCGCAAAGCAGTGAACTATGTGATGGCGTTGTCCTCAATCACAGCAGGGACAGAAAAACCATCTCCGTCGGGGAAAGGGGAACTGAAAAGGGGCTTTTGCCACAGGCACCGGAGCCAACTAGCTCTCCTGTAACTGGAGAAAACTGAATGTGCGGTATTATCGGTTATTGTGGCCGGAAGCCAGCGGTTCCCATTGTCATCGAGGCTTTAAAGCGTCTGGAATACCGGGGCTATGACTCAGCAGGCATAGCTTCCTTGTCCGATGGCAGGCTATTAGTAAGGAAAGACGCCGGCAAGGTTGACGAAGTCATTCAGAAACATAATCTGGCAAGCCTGCCCGGCAACGTCGCCATCGGGCACACTCGCTGGGCAACTCATGGGGGTGTTACACAATTCAATGCTCATCCTCATTCCGATTGTGGCGGCAGATTGGCTGTGGTTCACAATGGCATTGTTGAGAACAATCAACAGCTTCGCCAGGAACTCACCAAAATCGGACACAGATTTACTTCGGAGACCGATACCGAAGTCATCCCTCACCTCATCGAAGATGAGCTCAAAAACGGGCGTTCTCTGGAACAGGCTGTGCTAAATGTAGCTCCAAAGCTAGAAGGTTCCTATGCGTTTCTAGTCATGGCCCCTGATAACCCCGGCAAAATTGTAGGCACAAGGAGGAATAACCCTTTAATCGTCGGTATTAACGCCACTGATTACTATGTCAGCAGTGACGCTCTGGCTTTCTCTCAATATACCAGTCAGGTGATGGGTCTGGGAGATAACGAGGTGGTGATGCTGACACAAGAAGGAGTCCAGTTCTTCGATTCCAAGGGAAACAGGCTGGCTAAGGAAGTCAGGAAACTCGACCACAGCTGGGCTGAGAGCCACAAAGGAGGCTACCAGCATTTCATGCTCAAGGAGATAATGGAGCAAGCTCAGATGCTCGGCCAAACAGCTTGTCAGGACGGAAAGATATTCACCAAGATTGCTCTGGATATTCTGAGGGCAAATCAGGTGATTGTAACTGCTTGTGGCACCTCCCGTTACGCCGCTCTGGTCGGTAGGTATCTCTTTTCTAGAGTGGGCAAGAAGTTTTGTGATGTCGTCATGGCTTCCGAGTTCGGTTATTTCGCCGACTCTGTGGACAAGAACACCATTGTCATCGCTGTCTCCCAGAGTGGCGAGACCGCCGATATAATCGAGGGCGTAAAGGCTGCCAGAGACAACGGAGCGCAAGTCATCTCCATAATCAACCGACCTAACTCCATACTGGCTGACCTGAGCCAGCAGGTCATTTACCTGAACTGCGGTGCCGAGATAGCCGTAGCCGCCACCAAGACCTTCCTGTCCCAATTAGCCATATTCTACCTGTTGTCTTTCTCTATGGTTGATGCTTTTGATGAAGCTACAGCTAAGCTTGCCAGCTTGAACGGCGAGATAACCAAGGTCCTGGACTGGAACAAGAGCGAACTTGTCAATCTGAGCCAGAAGCTGAAAGACAAGAGTGATTTCTATTATATAGCCAGAGGAATCAACTTCGCCATCGCCTCCGAAGGTGCCCTAAAGCTCAAAGAGATTTCCTACATCCATGCTGAAGGTATGCCCGCCGGGGAACTAAAACATGGCACCTTGGCCCTCATCGAGCCTGGCACACCGGTAGTGGTGATTTGCCCTGCCGATTATACCTTTTCTGAAACCCTGAGCAATGCTATAGAAGCCAAATCTCGTGGCGCCTACATTATCGGTGTCTCCGACAGGGAAAGCGATATTTATGATTCCTGGATCAGGCTTCCCAAAGTTGATGAGTTGCTCTACCCCATGGTCGCCGTAGTTCCCCTTCAACTCCTCGCTTATTATCTCGCTGTCAACCGGGGATGCGACCCTGACAAACCCCGCAACCTGGCCAAATCGGTAACCGTGAAGTGAATACAGGGCAGGACACCGGGTGACTGCTCCTTGTGTACTTATTTCCCGAATATGCTCCGATAATAGTTGACTGTCTCCGCCAGTCCTTCTCTGAGCGCGAATCGAGGCTGCCAGCCAATTTCCTTTTGGGCTTTGCCGGAATCGAGACAAATCCTATAAATCTCCCCTTTCCGTACCGGCGCATAGTGAGGATTACCCTTATACCCTGTCAACTCAGCTAAGAGATCAAACATCTCCTGGTCTGATGTCTCCACTCCTGTGCCGATATTGAAGACGCCGCTTATGCTCTTTTCCATCGCCAAAAGATTGGCTGTAACCACGTCAGCCACGTAGACGTAGTCACGCGTCTTGTCCCCTTTGCCAAACATAGTCGGACGCTCTCCCTGCAGCATTTGACAAGTAAAGATGGCTACCACTCCGGCTTCACCTTTAGGACTTTGTCTCGGACCATAAACATTAGAGTACCTGAGCACTGCGTAGCTCAGCGAGTTCTGTAAATGGGAAAGATGAAGGTAATGCTCCACAGTGTGCTTGGAGATTCCATAGTAGGAGACCGGAACTACTGGATGACTCTCATCCACGGGGCGATGTCTTGGTTCGCCATATACCCCCGCAGAAGATGCATACACAACCCTTTTGACTCCAGAGCGAAGACATTGGGAAATGAGGTTCAAACTGCCCAAGATATTCTGTCTGGCATCGAAGACAGGATCCTCCATCGATTTCTGAATCACCGTTTGGGCCGCTTGATGACCGACTATTTCTGGCTTCTCCCTCTCGAATATCGTCTCCAGCTCGGGGCTGCCAATATCCACCTGATAAAATGCCGCTGCCGGGTTAACATTTTCCGAGCGACCCGTTGATAGGTTATCTACCACAACCGCCTGACAACCCTGCTTTATCAACGCATCAACCAGGTGTGATCCTATAAAGCCTGCCCCGCCAGTAACCAGAACTTTCATGACTGTCTCCTCCAGAAAAGCCAGTCCAGTATAGCCCAACAGACTCAGAGCTTGCAATGAATTACGGTATGACTTATTATTCTGAAGGAACTCAAATGACTCAACAAACTGAAGTGAGGGTGCTGGCTGGCATACCTGCCTACAATGAAGCAAGATATGTCGGCAGCATAGTCCTCCAGGCAAGGCAATATGTGAACGAGGTCATCGTCGTTGACGATGGAAGCACAGATAATACCGTCAAAGTTGCCGAACTTGCGGGCGCCACTGTAGTCCGCCACGATGAGAACAAGGGTTATGGGGCAGCAATTCAGAGCATACTGTCTGAGGCAAAAAAGAGAAACGCCGATATCCTGGTCGTGTTAGATGCTGATGCCCAGCATGATCCTAATGAGATTCCTAGCCTCATCAGGCCCATTCGGGAGGGCTTTGATCTCGTCATCGGCTCCCGAGAGGCCCAGAAAGATAAGACTCCCCGCTACCGCCGCATCGGCAAAGAAGTCATTTTCCGCTCAACACGTCTTGCTTCAAAAACCAATATCTCCGATTCGGAATGCGGCTTCAGAGCCTTTTCTCAAAAAGCTATGTCTGAACTGGACCTAAAGGCAAATGGGATGGCTGTGTCGTCAGAAACGATAGTTCGCGCCGCCGAGAAAAACCTCAAGATAACTGAGGTGCCCATCTCAAATATATATACCAAAGACGGCTCGACCCTCCACCCGATAAGACATGGCATAGATGTGCTCAGCCGGATAATAGTCATGAT
>Ga0224495_10003266_pt1 | contig 10058 bp, 7 predicted proteins | sample SF_Jul11_sed_USG_FD_168128 | JGI IMG/M metagenome (GOLD analysis project Ga0224495, IMG submission 168128) | Sediment microbial communities from San Francisco Bay, California, United States - SF_Jul11_sed_USGS_4_1 | ecosystem: Environmental > Aquatic > Marine > Sediment | place: USA: California...
GACCGCGAAGGCCTGGCGCAGATCGTCTGCGACCCGGATCGCCCGGAGATGTTCAAAATCGCCGAATCGGTTCGCAACGAGTTCGTGCTGCGCATCACCGGCAAGGTGCGCCGTCGCCCTTCGGGCACCACCAACGCCAATATCGGCAGCGGCGAGATCGAGGTGCTGTGCCACGAGATCGAGGTGCTGAACACTTCGGTGACGCCGCCGTTCCAGCTGGACGACGAAAACCTCTCCGAGAACGTGCGCCTGACGCACCGCGTGATCGACCTGCGCCGCCCGCAGATGCAGAAAAACCTGATGTTGCGCTACAAGGTGGCGATGGCGTTTCGCCGCTTCCTCGACAGCCGCGGCTTCATCGACATCGAGACGCCGATGCTGACCAAGTCCACGCCGGAAGGCGCGCGCGACTATCTGGTGCCGTCGCGCGTACACCCCGGCGAATTTTTCGCGCTGCCGCAGTCGCCGCAGCTGTTCAAACAATTGCTGATGGTGGCCGGCTTCGACCGCTATTACCAGATCACCAAATGCTTCCGCGACGAGGACTTGCGCGCCGACCGCCAGCCGGAATTCACCCAGGTGGATATCGAGACTTCGTTCCTGACCGAGACGCAGATCACCGCGCTGATGGAAGAGCTGATCCGCACTGTTTTCAAGGAGGCGCTGGACGTCGACCTGCCCAACCCGTTCCCGAGGATGAGTTACGCCGAGGCGATGGCGCGCTACGGCTCGGACAAGCCTGACCTGCGCGTGACGCTGGAACTGACCGAGGTGACCGACGCGGTGAAAGATGTCGCGTTCAAGGTGTTCGCCGGTGTCGCCAATTCCGAAAACGGCCGCGTGGCGGCATTGCGCGTGCCGGGCGGCGCGGCGTTCACCCGTGGCGAGATCGACGAATACACCAAATTCGTCGGCATCTACGGCGCGAAGGGGCTGGCGTACATCAAGGTCAACGATGTCACGCAGCTCAACGAGACCGGCCTGCAATCGCCGATCGTCAAGAACCTTCACGCCGCCGCGTTGCAGACCATCGTCGAGCGCACCAGCGCGCAAAACGGCGACATCATCTTCTTCGGTGCCGACAAGGAGAAAGTCGTCAACGACGCGATCGGCGCGTTGCGCAGCAAGATCGGCCACGAGAAGGGTTACGTCAACGGCAAGGCGTGGGAGCCGCTGTGGGTCGTGGATTTCCCGATGTTCGAATACGACGACGAGGCCAAGCGCTGGAACGCCTGCCATCACCCGTTCACCGCGCCCAAGGACGAACACCTCGCGCTGCTGGAAAGCGATCCGGGCAAATGCCTTGCGAAGGCCTACGACCTCGCGTTGAACGGCTCGGAACTCGGCGGCGGCTCGGTGCGTATCCACAAGGAAGCGGTGCAGTCGCAGGTGTTCCGCGCGCTCAACATCGGCGCGGAAGAAGCGCAACTCAAGTTCGGCTTCCTGCTCGACGCGCTGCAATACGGCGCGCCGCCGCACGGCGGGCTGGCGTTCGGGCTTGACCGCATCGTGACAATGATGACCGGCTCGGAGTCGATCCGCGACGTGATCGCCTTCCCCAAGACACAGCGCGCGCAATGTTTGCTGACCCAGGCGCCGAGCCCGGTGGATGAGCGGCAGTTGCGCGATCTGCATATCCGCCTGCGCCAGCAGGTGCAGACTACGGCTGAAGTGACCACAGAATCTCACAAGAGCTGACCATGTCACGAGCGTTGCGATTAAGCTGGATCGCGCTGGCGCTGTTATTGTGGTTGCCGGCTCAGCTACAGGCCGCTCCAGCAACAAATAGCGAAACACAGGGTTTGCCTGCAATCACGCTGGCCGAGCTGCCCGCCGAAGCGCGCGATACGCTGCGCGCCATCAAGCAGGGTGGGCCGTTCGCTTATCCGCGCGACGGCGTGGTGTTCAAGAATTACGAGCGTATCCTGCCGAAGCGGCCACGCGGGTACTACCACGAATACACCGTCAGGACGCCCGGCGCACGCAATCGCGGTGCGCGGCGGATTATCAGCGGAGCTGCGAACGAGTATTATTACACCGGCGATCATTACCAAACCTTTAAACGAATTCGGGAGTAGCCATGGAAAATCTGGCACAGCAACTGGGCCATCTGGAATCTGCGGGCAGCTACGCGCTGGGATGCAGCGTGGATGAGTTGCGCAAGGTATGCGACGAGGCCGGCTTCGCTTTGTTCGACGCCGACCTTAAAGGCATCAAAGGCAAACAGAATCTGCTCAATGCCTTAGCGCAGGCAGCCAGCTTTCCTCCCGAATTCGGCGTGAACTGGGATGCATCGGCCGATGCCTTGTGCGATTTGTCCTGGCATAAAGCCCCCGGCTATGTGCTGCTGCTGCGCAATGCCAGCGACACGCTCGGCCTTTCCGCCAACGACCGGGAAATTGCTCTGGATCTGCTTGCCGATACGGTGGTTTATTGGCGGCAACGCAAGAAACCGTTCTGGGTGTTTTTTGCCTAACGGGCATAGCTATTTTTTTGAAATTGAAACTTTTTATGTCCGTTTCCCTCTCCTCAATCCTCTGGGTAAAACAACTAGCCATTCGACTAAGCTGCCAAAGACCGCAGCTAAGTCGCTGGTTATCCCGCAAAGAGCCCCTCTCTCTAACTCTCTCCCGCCAGCGGGAGAAAGGACAAACGAGAAAGGCAATTTTGAACTCACGGGCGAGGAGGCAAACGATCGCTACGCGAGCTTCACGTTAACGCATGCCACGCTACAAGCAACCGGTTTCGGTGCTGGTAGTGATCTACACTGCCAAGCTTGATGTGCTGCTGCTGGAACGTGCCGACCACCCCGGCTACTGGCAGTCGGTGACCGGGAGCAGGGAAGCGGACGAAGACCTGCGCGAAACCGCGATACGCGAAGTGCGCGAAGAAACCGGCCTGGATGTCGTGTTGAATGCCGGGCAATACACGCTGGCCGACTGGCAGTCGCAAAATGTCTATGAAATTTACCCGCATTGGCGTTATCGTTACCCGCCTGAAACCACCCATAACACCGAGCATGTATTCGGCTTGCAACTGCCACAACCGGTTTCTGTCCAACTCGATCCGCGCGAGCATTTGAATTATCAGTGGCTGGCGTGGCAGGATGCGGCAAAGAAGGTTTTTTCGCCGAGCAATCGCGCCGCAATCTTGCGGTTGGCCGATCGCGAGCGTTGCCACAGGGAGGCTGGAGAATGAACAAATCAACAGTTTTTATAATTACCGGCCTGGGCAAAGCGCTGCTAAACAAGCCGCAAGGCAGGATTACCGGCGATGCGAGGCTGCTGATGGGGCTGATCGACGGTAGTGCCAGCGTCGCTGAAATCGCCGAAAATGTACCGCCGAGCGTGCGGATTCATTTGGCCGAGATGTTCCAGCGTTTGCAGCATTACGGCGTCATTGAAGAAAAAGGCAGCGGCGGGTTCGTATCCGAGTTGATAGAACATGGGCCGATAGAACAGAGGCCGGTTGCAGAGCCAGCCGGCGAAAGCCGCAGCAAGTCTGCACCGGAAATGGACGATGCCGAGATTGAGAATAATCGGCGCAGCGAGATTGAGCGCGAATTGCTGGAGGTGCGTTCCAAATTGGAGGCAACGATAGCGCGGCAGAAAAAAGTCGAGGAAGATTACCTCAAACTCACACAACAGGTATCCGCCTATACCCACGACAAACTATCCTCAGGAGCCTCGGAACATGCAGCGCAAGCAAGTGTCGCAGCCAGTTTGCACAGCTCGCTCGACAGCATCAACCAGCTTAACCAGGCATTGCTCGAGCAACAGGATATTCTCGGCAACACACTCAGGCTGCATGCCTATCAGGCGCAGCTCGACGCCAAGCGGCATCATAAGGAATTTCAGGCCGACGACGCCAGGGAGGCGCAAATGCACCCCCACTACAAATCGCTGCGGGGACTGGATTTTTTCAGGGGTTTTTCCAATACCGAGCTGCTTGATTTCCTGAAGGCTTCCAAATGGCAACAAGTTGCAGCCGGCGAGACGATTTTGAGCGAAGGAGAAATCGGCATGTCCTTCTACGTAATCGTTTCCGGCTCGGTCAATATATTCCGGAAGGACAACATGCTGATTACCCTGGAACGGGGCGATTTTTTCGGCGAGTTCGCCTATTTGTCTGGAGAAGAACCCGTGCGCTCCGCACGCGCCGTGGCTGCTTCCGCCTGCCAGTTGCTGGCGGTCGATCCGCTGGACATAGAATTTTCGCCGATACAATTGCGCCTGCGCGTTGTCGAAGCTTTACTGCGCGGACAGGTAAGAAGAGCGCTGGTCTCCGACCAGCGTATTGACCGTTTGACCGGGCATCTGGAAAACAACCCCCATGAACCACGCTGACATCATTCAAGTCGATTACGAGCGCCCCAATGCCGCACAAACAAGCTGCGCCACGGCGGCTGCATGGGCAAAAACACCACGCGAGCCCAATGCGCTGGAAAAACCCGAACTGATCGAGCGCATCAAGCGCCTGCTCCAGCAGCAGAACGCGCTGCTGGTGGCGCATTATTACGTGCATCCCGATTTGCAGGATCTGGCGGAAGCGACCGGCGGCATCGTGTCCGATTCGCTGGACATGGCCAACTTCGGCCACCGACACCCGGCCAAAACCCTTGTCGTCGCCGGTGTGCGTTTCATGGGCGAAACCGCGAAGATCCTTAACCCGGAAAAACGCGTGCTGATGCTGGACATGGATGCGAACTGCTCGCTCGATCTGGGTTGCCCGGCGGACGAATTTGGCGAGTTCTGCGATGCGCACCCGGACCGCACCGTCGTCGTGTATGCCAACACCAGCGCGGCAGTAAAGGCGCGCGCCGACTGGATGGTGACCAGCTCCATCGCACTGCCGATCGTCAGGCACCTCAAGGAACGCGGCGAGAAAATCCTCTGGGCGCCGGATCGCCACCTGGGCCACTATGTTCAGGAGCAGACCGGCGCCGACATGCTGCTGTGGCAAGGTTCATGCATGGTGCATGACGAGTTCAAGGCCAGCGAGCTGGTCGAGCTCAAGGCGCAGCACCCCGATGCCAAGGTGCTGGTGCATCCCGAATCTTCCCCTGCGATCATCGCGCTGGCCGACATGGTCGGCTCCACCACGCAAATAATCAGGGCGTCGCAGCAGATGGAAGCGAACAAATTCATCGTGGCGACCGACAACGGGCTGCTGCACAAGATGCGCGCGCTGTCGCCGCACAAGCTGTTCATCGAAGCGCCGACGGCGGGCAGCGGCGCGACCTGCAAGAGCTGCGCGCACTGCCCGTGGATGGCGATGAACGGGCTGTTCAATCTGGCCGAAGTGCTGGAAACCGGATGCAACGAAATATTCGTCGACCCGGAGATTGGCCGCCGCGCCGCGCTGCCGATCCAGCGCATGCTTGATTTCGCCAAACAGATTAACCTGCCGGCGCGCGGGATAGGGAATGCGTGATTTTCGGTGGCGCGAAGTTGACTTGCCGGGTTATTCCAAAAAACCGCAGTTGAAAGCTCGCATTGCAGTGAAAGCCCGCGTGTTTTCTGGCTCTTGCGCTTTCGCTACAACGCACCTTTCGGGTGAGATTTTTTGTAGGAGCCCGATTTATCGGGCGATTCGGAAGTTTGCTATCGCCCGATAAATCGGGCTCCTACAGCTACGGCTTTTAGCTAAACCTGATTCAGCTTCAATCCGCCCTGTAATTTTATTCCTGGCGGATTCAAGAACCAACCGCAACAGTTAATGTTTGGTAGCGATTTTAGCGAGTTCCATATTGTGCAGGAGTTCACTGTAAACCTCTACCGGTGATCGAAATCCGAGTGACTTCCTCGGGCGTGTATTCAAACTCCAAGCAATCTCATCCAGATGTTTTTGCGTGTAGACCGACAGGTCTGAACCCTTCGGTAAATACTGACGTAACAGCCCATTGGTGTTCTCGTTCAACCCACGCTGCCACGGGCTATGCGGGTCGCAGAAATAAACAGCCACGCCAGTTCGTTCAGTCAGTTGCGCATGTTTGCTCATCTCCCGCCCTTGGTCGTAGGTGAAGGTTTTTCGCAGCTCGGGGGGAATCGCACTGAGCGCTTCACTGAAGCCGTCTAGCGCTGATTGTGCCGTGCCATCTGGCATTTTAGCCAACACCACCATCAGTGTGGTGCGTTCAACCAGCGTGCCCACCGAAGAACGGTTCATCGCGCCCTTGATCAGATCGGCTTCCCAGTGCCCGGGTATCAAGCGATCCGCCACCTCCGGCGGGCGCAGGTGGATGCTTTGCATTTCCGCGATGTGCCCACGCCCATCCGGGGCGCGCGTTTTGGAACGGCGTTTGTCACGGCTCCAGCGCAAGCAGGCGATCAGTTCGCGGCGCAGTTCGCCACGCGGCATGGCGTAGAGCGTGTGGTAAATCGTTTCGTGGCTCACTCGCTCCGAGAGTTGGTCTGGATACATAACTTTGAGTGTGCCTGCAATTTGCTCGGGCGACCATTTTTTCTTGAGGTGTTTTTCTACTACGCCAAACAATGCGCCACCCACCACGAGCTTCAATACCTTTCTGGGCTTGGCTCGCAGACTGATCGCCTGTTCGCCAGCCAGTGATGCATCGTAGTCAGATCCTGCCCCCAGATCGCGATCAGTTTCCCGTGAAATGGTGCTGGGGGAACGTTTCAAAAAACGTCCAACTTCTCGCACGCCTTTTCCTTCACGGGTCATCAACATAATCGTCGCTCGTTCTTCAGCACTCAACTGCTTATATAGATTTTCTGTGTTTTCCATTCCAACACCTTAACCTTTCTAAGGTGTTGCAGTTGGTTATTGAGCGCGCCCATTCAAATAATTATTTGATGTCAAGATAGATTTTCTGAAAAAATCAAAAAAGCATATGTGCGGCTTGAATAAGACAGTCGCCATTCACAGATCAATAGTGGCAGACTAATTGATCCAGAGTGACGAGACGGGGTAGGTAAAGGCATGAGCGCGATGAAGAGAATCGGTTTTTGTTTTGACAATGGAGCATCTCAGGTAAATTGCACAGGCCATACAGCAACCGGGAAAGCCGCTTCATGACCTTATTCCAGAGCACTTGGCATTGCGTGACCTGTTTGAGCAACTGACGGGGTTCGCAATCGACCGGCAAACATGGAACGGAGCAGCGAGTTTGGCTGCGGGTCGAATTGCAGTTCCACTACCAGATCGGCAACGGCCCAGAACTGTTTTACTCGCGCATATTCACTGGAAGAATTATTGGGGGGAGGGAAACGATTGCTTAAAACGAAGAGCCGGTAATGAAGGGAGGTGCTTGCTGTTGCGAGGTGTATTCTGTCATAGTTTGCAACCTGCCAATCTGGCGTCTGTTATCCGATGCGCAACTACTTAACCACCTTCTTGCACTTTAATTCCTCCGCCATCCGGCGCGCGGTGGCGCTCAATTTTGCCGCCGCATTCACCGAAGGGATCGGGTTGATGCTGCTGTTGCCGCTGCTGTCTCTGGCGGGCGTGCTCGAACAATCCGGAACGGGCGGCGCATCGCAGGGCTGGACGGCGAAAATCGGCGAATACGTTTCCTCGACGGGCATCGCGTGGAATATCGAGACCGCGCTGCTGGTCTTCGTTGCGCTGATCTTTCTGCAATCGCAACTGGCGCTGCACCGGGATCGGGTAGCCAATGCGCTGCAACTGCGGTTCGGCGATCATTTGCGCAAAGAGCTCTATGCCGCGATTACCCGTGCCAGATGGAGCTTTTTGACCGGCAAACACAGCGCGGAACTCTTGAATACACTCGGCACCGAAGTGCAGCGCATCGGCTCTGGAACCTATTTCCTGATACGGTTTTTTACCGTCGCGGTCATGTCGCTCGTGTATATTTCCGTGGCGTTGTGGCTTTCGGCCTGGCTGACCGTGCTGGCGCTGGCGACCGGGCTGGCGCTGTGGCTGTTGTTGCGCGGCGCGGATGCTGCGGCGAAACAGAGCGGCGCGATGTTGAGCAGGACCAGCCGCAAAATGGTGGGGCAGATACAGGAGTTCCTATCCGCGATGAAGCTCGTCAAGATCCACGGCGAAGAGGCCGCCAGCCTGCGGCGCTTCAACCGCGAGGTCGACGACGTCAGCCTGCACCACATCGAATACCAGCATGTTTATACCAGGGTGCAGGCGGTGTACCGCGTGGGCGGGGCGGTGGCGCTTGCCGTTGTCAGCTACGCGGCGCTGGTCTGGATCAAATTGCCTGCGGCGCATTTGCTGGTGTTGATCGCGATTTTCGCGCGCATGTTGCCGCAACTGGCGCAATTGCAAAGCGGCAGGCAGCAACTGCTGCACATGCTGCCCGCCTTTGCTTCCTGGCGCAGGCTGATGGATGAGTGCGCGGCGCATGTTGATCCGGTGCTGTCGCACGGCGACGCCGTGCCGTTATTGCGTGGCATCGCGTTCGAGCAAGTCAGCTTCAGCCACCCGCAATCGCACCACACCTTGCGCGTCGCGCAACTGGCCATCCCCGCCAACAAGACCACGGCGATTGCCGGTGTCTCCGGCTCCGGCAAGACGACGCTGCTCGATCTGACGAGCGGGCTGCTTTCGCCCGACAGCGGTGCCATCCTGATCGACGGTGCGCCCTTGCCGTCCGGCTGGCGGCAAAGCATCGCGTATATTCCCCAGGAAACGCATATTCAAAACGGTACGATCCGCGAGAATTTGAGCTGGGGTAATGCCGCGAGCAGCGACGAGCAGGTTGCGCGGGCGTTGACGCAATCGGCGCTGGACGAGTTTATCAAGCGCTTGCCGCGCGGGCTCGACACCGAAGTCGGCGAAAGAGGCGTGAAGCTTTCCGGCGGCGAAAAGCAGCGCCTCGCGCTGGCGCGCGCACTGCTGCGGCGACCGCAGTTATTGATACTCGACGAAGCCACCAGCGCGCTGGACGCCGACAACCACCGGTTGGTGCTGGATGCGATCCGCGCTTTGCATGGCAGCATGACGGTGCTCATCGTTACCCATCGACACGAAGAGCTTGCCGGGCTGATCGACGGGCTGGTAAGGGTGGAGAATGGCGAGGTCGGGGCGTGGCAGGAGGTTATGGGGACATGATTCTTCGTATCCGAAAAGGCTGGGAAATAGAACAGGGTGAATTGTCATGAAACTGAAAGAACATACGCTTTTACCGGAGATGCAATTTTTATGCGCCTGCTGCCGGGTTAATCCGACGGCGGCAGATATGGCTACCCAGACAGCTCTTGCGCCCGTGGTCGATATGGGGAGGCTTGTGGTAATGGCCAGGCGGCATCGGGTCGAGCCGATGCTGTTGTACCACCTGAAACGCATTGAAGGTATTGTCTGGGATGAGCCGTCGCGGGATTCACTCGAAAAGCGCGTCAAGCGTAGTACCGAAAAATCATTGATGTCCATCAAATCCAACATCGAACTGGCGCATTCGATGCGCGAACAGGGCATCGGGTTCCTTCCCTTTAAGGGGGTGACATTGGCCCAACGATATTACGGGAACATAAGCTTGCGCCATGCTAACGACATCGATTTCTGGGTGCCTGAAGAAGGCATTGAGCCCATGCGCAAGCTGCTTTCTGCCCGTGGCGGAAAGGTGGCTCCAGGTGCGGGATATCAGGAGATCGAGCGTGGCAGGCTCCATACCCGATTTTTGCGCCGCCAATACTGCGAAGAAGCATGGGATATGCCAAATGGCGATCATTTGGAGATACATTGGCGCTTGACGACAAATCCCCATGCTTTGCGGCTGAACCCGAACGAGGTGCTGAAGTCCGGCAAGAAAGTTCTGTTCGGCAAGCATGAACTGACGGTGATGGCCGAGGTTCCCTTGCTGCTCTATCTTTGCGAGCATGGGGCGCGGCATGGATGGTATCGGCTGAAGTGGCTGTTCGATTTACCGCAGGTGCTGGAAGGTAATCGCTGGGATTGGGAAGAGGTATTGAGTGCGGCCAAGCGCGCAAACTGCCTATCATCGCTGCTCCTCGGGCTTAAACTGGCGGAGGTTTTGTTTGGCTGGAACGCTCCGGAGTTGGTATCCCGCACCATGCAAGGCTGCCGTCTGCTGGATTGGCAGGTGGGGTTCGTGCTCAGGAAAA
>Ga0224495_10003268_pt1 | contig 10055 bp, 8 predicted proteins | sample SF_Jul11_sed_USG_FD_168128 | JGI IMG/M metagenome (GOLD analysis project Ga0224495, IMG submission 168128) | Sediment microbial communities from San Francisco Bay, California, United States - SF_Jul11_sed_USGS_4_1 | ecosystem: Environmental > Aquatic > Marine > Sediment | place: USA: California...
GACGGCAGTATAACGGTATCGGATGTGGTCTATCTGATCAACGCTTTGTTCAAGGGCGGACCCAAGTCCAAGCTTATCTGGTGTCAGCAAAGACCCTGGCTTAACTGGCCTGAATAATCTTTTCTCCTAAAGGAGAAGGAAGGTTTAAGCTTAAGGGATTCCGTTTCATAACGGAATCCCTTTGCTTTTAATCGAAGCACACATCTAAAGTACAAGATAGAGAAATTCAATTAAGTGAAGTGTAGAAATAAATTTGATTATCTTGAGACAACAACATATTTCCCCATTATGCTAAAATAGATTTGATATTTTGTCTGAAAAAACTCACTAGTAATTAGTATGTAAAGACATCGGTAGATGAAGATAAAAGAAGAGAACAGGCTTTTAAACCTGCCCAGCCTCATTATTATATTCTGTATTACATTCCGTATTTCTCTATGATCTCTTTTTTATTCTTTCCTAGGATATCGTATTTCCTGCCAATCTTGGTAAAGGCTTCAATAGCTTTATTCAGGTGGGTCATTTCGTGGTCTGCGGAGATCTGAACTCTGATTCGTGCTTCTCCACGTGGAACTACGGGAAAGAAAAAACCAATTACATAGATACCTTCATAATACAGATCCCGGGCAATATCAGAAGATAGTTTTGCGTTGTAAAGCATAATTGGAGCTATGGGATGTATACCCTCTTTTATATCAAATCCTGCTTCAGTCATCTTTTTTCTGAAATATAGAGTATTTTTTTCTAACTTATCCCTTCTCTCAGTGGTCCTGGAGATAATGTCTAATACCTTGCTGGCAGCAGATACTATCACTGGAGGAACGGTATTGGAGAACAGGTAAGGTCTGGCTCTCTGGCGTAACAGGTCTACTATCTCTTTTCTGCCGCTGACACAGCCACCTGATGCTCCACCCAGTGCTTTTCCAAGCGTAGTAGTGATTATATCGATTCTACCAATCACACCACAGTGTTCATGAGTTCCCCTGCCGGTTTTACCCACAAATCCAGTGGAATGGGAATCATCTACCAGAACCATAGCATCATATTTTTCAGCAAGGTCGCAAATCGTATCCAGCTTAGCGATATCCCCATCCATGGAGAAAACACCATCGGTTATTATCATACGCAGCCGGTTTTCCTGGGACTCCTTCAGCTTTTCCTTCAGATGATCCATATTAGAATGTTTGTAAACATACTGCTGAGCTTTACAAAGTCTCATCCCGTCGACAATCGAGGCATGCACCAGTTTATCTGCAATCATGGCATCTTCTCTATCCAGAAGGACATCGAAAACTCCTGCATTGGCATCCATACAGGAAGGGAAAAGGATGGTATCCTCTGTTTTTAAAAATTCAGTTAGTTTTCTCTCCAGCTCCCGGTGGATATCTTGTGTTCCACAGATAAATCTTACAGAGGACATTCCATAGCCTCTATTATCAAGTCCCTGATGAGCAGCTTTAATTACCTCGGGATGGCTGGAAAGCCCAAGGTAATTGTTAGCACAGAAGTTGATCACCTCCATCTCAGGTGCCCCTTGCGGAAACTCAACCTTGATATCTGCCCCCTGAGGAGAACGAATATACCTCTCCTCCTTGGAAAGCCCTGCTGTAGCAATATTCTTTAGCTCATTCTGATAGAACTCTTTAGCTTTACTACCATAAGCCATAGAATCCTCCTTCACATTCTTTAAGAATTTAAAACATCAGGCATTTTATCTGGTTACTACCACAATCATATATTGACATATTCCTTCAGCAAAGACATAATATGCTTTACCGAATCAAAAGCTTCAGGTGTGGCTTTTGTATCGGGAATTTGAATTTTATATTTCTTCTCCAGAAAGGTTTTCAGCGAGACCATTGAAAAAGAATCTACGATTCCGGATGAGATTAAAGAGGTATTCTCATTTATCTCCATATCGCTATCGTCTTCCAGGAACTCTTTTCTAATGTAGTCGATAATAATTTGCTTTACGTCATCCATTTGATTGCTCCTTTCAAGCTTATGTTGATTAAATCAAAAATGAATCATACTCACCTTATTTTCAGTCATTCTCCAGGGTGGAAAGATCCCCGATGGGCTCACCCCTTTCCTGTGCACGGAGAAGACGGCGCATGATCTTTCCGCTTCTGGTTTTGGGTAGAGAGTCGACAAACTCTATCTCCTGAGGCATAGCCAAAGGGGATAATCTCTTGCGGATGAAGTTCATGATTTCCAGCTCCAGGTCATCGCTTTTCTCAAACCCTGATTTTAATGCTACAAATACCTTGACTACTTCCAGATTTATAGGATCAGGTTTCCCAATAGCAGCAGATTCCGCTACTGCCGGATGCTCCAGAAGAGCTGATTCAACCTCAAAGGGGCTTACCAGATGCCCGGCAGTGTTTATCACATCATCATCTCTTCCCACAAACCAGAAATAACCATTTTTATCGATACTAGCCCTGTCTCCGGTTATATACCAGCCATTTTTGAACTTACTGTCATAGGTCGCTGGATTGTTCCAGTAATTTCTGAACATAGAGGGCCAGCCAGGTTTCAAAGCGATCAACCCTGCTGAACCTGTTTTGTTAATAGGGTTGTAGCTGGAATCAAGCACAGTTGCCACAATTCCGGGAAAAGGTTTGCCCATAGAACCAGGACGAACCTCCATTCCTGGATAATTCGAAATCACAATAGCACCAGTCTCAGTCTGCCAGTAAGTGTCATGAAAAGGCAACCCATATACCTTTTTAGACCAGGTAACCGCTTCTGCATTTAATGGTTCACCCACACTGCACAGATGTCTTAAAGAGGACAGGTCATATTTTTTTACAATCTCCTCTCCTTCTTTCATCAGCAGTCTGATTGCAGTTGGTGCAGAATACCACACGGTTATTCTGTGTTTTTGAATCAGATTATACCATTTCCCTACCTGGAAACCGCTGTCCAATACCACCTGGGTAATTCCCAGACTCCAGGGGCCAATAATCCCATAGGAGGTTCCGGTGACCCATCCCGGATCTGCCGTACACCAGTAGATATCATCGGGCTTTAGGTCCAGACACCATTTTGTGGTTAGATACTGAGCGAAAATAGAGGAATGTACATGCAGGGCTCCTTTTGGTTTTCCGGTTGTGCCTGAAGTGTAATGCAAAACGGAAGGCGTTTCAAAAGTGCCGGGAAAGATGTCAAACTTCTCCACTCTTTTTGCTTTTTTGGCTGAAAAGGAGGTCTCCTTTTCTTCAGATTTGAAATTCTCATCATCTGTGACAATGATGATCTTTTTGAGCTGGGGTAACTGGTCTTTTATTCTCCTGATTTTTTTAATGAGTTTCGGTATGGTGATGATAGCAGAGGCATTACCATCTTCCAGACGGGTTAGAAGAGACTCCTCCCCAAAAGCCGAAAAAAGTGGTGCTACGATTCCACCCATCTTCAAAATACCCAGGAAAGAGAAATATAGATCTGGTACCCGCTCCATAAAAATAAATACTCTTTCCCTTTCTTTTATTCCGAAACTTTTCAGGAGATGGGCATAATTATTAGAGTATATTCTCAGATCATCAAAGGTAAATTTTTCCACCTCACCTTTATATCCTTCCCAGATCATTGCTATTTTTCCCCCCTTTCCCTGCTGGCAGATTCTATCCGAGCAATAAAAACCTATGTTCAACGGAGTGCTATCCTTACAGCCTAATTCCTTTCGAGCAAAGGACCAGTCAAAACCTTTATATTTTTCTTCGTAAGAACCTATGTTGCTCATTAAGCATTACTCCTTCTTTCCTGAATAAAATGCTCTAAAAACGGGGAAAAGATAATATCTTAAAGAGGTTTTAGCAAGTGGAAAAATCGATTAGAATGTGGATGACTTCCTACATCCACAGAGCACTTAAAACCATAAACCAAAAAGATTCCCCCTACAGGGGAATCTTTTCTGAGGGTGGATGGGATCGAACCATCGGCCACCTGCTTAAAAGGCAGATGCTCTACCACTGAGCTACACCCCCAAAATTTTCTTTAAAAGAGCTATACGCAACAAATACAAAATTAAAGAGTTTAACTATCTAAACCATTTAAAATATAATTTGAAACTCTTTTGTCAAGAGGAAAGGTGGAAGAGCATGTAACAAGTAAGTCTCTCCCTTGCGATAGTCCCATCTTCTGTACTTAAAGACATATAATATTTTTCTCTCAACTTAAAGCATATTGATTTTTATGGATACTCTATTAAATAAATTCAAAATAATTAGATGGGATTATCGTAAAAATTAAAAATAGCACTTCAAACCCCAGGAGGTAAAAAATGTCATATCAAGTAAGAAATTTCGACTCAATTTTAGGGATGGAGGGTTTCAGCGATACTCTTTTGAAAAACCATTTTACCCTGTATCAGGGATATGTGACCAACACCAATAAGGTTTATGATCTACTGGTGGAGATGCATAAAGCGGGTATAACTTCAGCTCCCGAGTATGCTGAGCTTAAAAGAAGGTTCGGCTGGGAGTTTAATGGTATGCGGCTGCATGAGTTATATTTTGAGAATCTGGGCAGTAAAAAAGAGATCGATCAACCCGGCAAATTAGCAAAAAAGTTGTCAGAGGATTTTGGTGGTTACCAGCATTGGGAATCGGATTTCAAAGCCGTAGCCTCGATGAGAGGAATAGGCTGGGTGATCCTCTACCAGGATAATCTGGGAGGGAAGCTTTTCAATCAATGGATAAATGAACACGATGTTGGACATCTGGCTGGATGTACTCCCATTTTAGTTCTGGATGTTTTCGAACATGCTTTTTTAACTGATTATGGCCTTAAGAGAGCCGATTATATTGTCTCGTTTTTCAAAAACATTAACTGGAAGGTAGTTGAGGACAGGCTGAGATAGTTTTTGGAAAAAACGAGAAAGCTTTAGAGGTTAAACAAAATTTATCTTTTTCCTTGACAAATTCTTACGGGGGATTTATAAATTATTAAATCTTTTAAAGATCAATCCTGTATGGATTATAAAAATTAGTATAATTAACCTTAAAAAAGGAGTAAAGGTGCAGAAATTCTATTTTGATATTCGGGATATCTTCCGTGCACCTCGCTTAGCTCTTTCAGGAAAAAAGCTCTATGTTCAGACCTCAGGATTTGTGGTTGGATACCTGGGGTTTTTATTATTCTCCTATATTGCACATCTTTCAAGCGGTATGACTCTTTCTGAGGTCTGGCAGAATTACGGGCTTTTCCCCCTTTATGATTTTTACTTTGACGGTTTTTTCCCCTGGCTGATCTTCATAATAGGTTGTCTATTTTTCATCTCAGTTCTATTTGTCTTTAATGCTGCAGTGGGTAAAATCACCTATGAACAGCTTAAAGGGGATGATTTTTATTCATCCAAAGATTCATGCAAATTCATGAAGAAGAACTGGAAAGCAGTGCTCTTATCACCTCTTTCGATTTTAGCTCTGGTTATAATACTGGTGATATGTGGTATAGTAATCGGACTTATAGCAAAGATTCCCTATATAGGGGAATTGGGTTTGGGCTTTTTCTACGGAATACCTATTTTCGTAGTAGCACTCTTCACTGTTTACACTATTTTCATTTTCGTAATATCTTTGCTTTTAACCCCGTCAATTGTGGCTACCACCAAGGAAGATGTTTTCGAAACCCTGATCCAGCTTTTCTCTTCTATCTGGAGCCAACCCTGGAGATATTTTATTTATACCGGTATAAGCGCGGTCTTGGCTAAGCTGGGTGCTTTTATCTTAGGGTATTTTTGCTATAGGGGAGTCCAGCTGGTTAACTGGTCTGCAGGGTTTTTAATGAAAGATAAACTATCAGATATAATTGATGGGGCATTAGGATATCTGACCTTACCACCCTCTATATTAAGCTTTTTCACCAACATTTTTCCCGGTGTTCAGTTTGCTTATATTATTCCCGAGGCTGAATGGGGGATCGATTTGAACTGGTCACAGGGAATAGCAGCTTTATTAATTGGGATTACTTTTATCCTGATTATCTTTGTGGTTATATCTTATGCTCTGACTACTTTTACTATAGGACAGACTTTGACTTATATCGTTATTCGCAAGAAGAAAGATGATGAAAGTCTGCTTGAGAGAAAAACAGAAGAAGAGGAGGAGGAGGAAACCAGAGTAGAGGATGAAGATCTTAAGACCCATGAAGGAGAGGAGTTAAGAGAAAAACCGAAACCGGATACCCAATAGTTGAAAGATTGACTTAGTAAGAATAAATTCTGTATAGAAAAAGCCCCCTCGAGTATCTCAAGAGGGCTTTTTGTTGTTGACAAAGGTTTTAAAGCGATATTAAATTATTTTTAACAGGTATAAAAGGCGTTCTGACTCTACTTTTTAGTGGGGTAAGAATTTTTATAGATCCTTCAATTATCTTACCAGAACGTAATTCGCTCAGAAGGACAGAGGACGCAACCCTAAAAGGGTTATACTACGAGAAATATTAATATGATAAATTGCTTTCTAATCGATATTGAAGGAACAATAGTCAAGGATAAATCATATACTCCGGTTGAAGGGGCAGTTCAATGGTTAAAGAAGGTTAAGACAAGAGGCAAGAAATTCAGTTTGGTTTCAAATAATACTACTCATTCCCCCAAAAGACTTCTAGGTTTACTCAGGAGTAAAGGGTTTGAGCTGGAGGAAGATAATTTAGATACCTGTATGAATAATACAAATGAATGGCTCAGACAACATAAGATTAAATCTTGTTTTGTGATAGGAAATCAGGGTTTAAAAAATTATCTCGGCAAAGAGGGTATTAAAATAAAAAAGGATGGTTTAATCCAGGCAGTGGTTGTTGGTTTAGACGAAAAGATAAATTATCAGAAGCTGCAAACTGCTGTTAAGGTTCTGGTTGAAAAGGATGCATGTCTTGTTGCCCTGCATTATAATAAAGTATTCAAAAACTCCAGAGGTGAAATTGCCCCCTCAGTGGGATGTATTGTTAAAGCTTTAGAATATGCCTCAGCAAAGAGAGCATATGTTTTGGGTAAACCGAGCAAGGATTTTTATCGTAGTGTATTATGGAGGCTGAAAGTCAAACCGCGGAACTGTATTTTTATAAGCGATGATCCATTAACGGACCTGGCTGGTGCTAAAAAGCTAAAGATAAAAACCGCTTTTGTTCTTTCAGGTAAATATGACCGCTCAATCTTGAAAAACATGAAGGTAAAACCGGATTTCGTATATAGAAAAATATCAGACATAAAGGTATAATTATGCAGATAGGAATTGTGGGTTTGCCCCTTTCTGGTAAAACTACTATTTTTAATGCCCTGACTTCAGCGCATGCTAAAACCGGGGGTTTTTTAAGTAGTGTAAAGGAACCAAATCGAGCTGTGGTTAAAGTTCCGGATTCAAGGATTGAGAAGATTGCCAGTATGTTTAATCCTAAAAAGGTAACTCCTGCTGAGATAGAATATATAGATGTGGCTGGGATGTCTAAATCCAAAGAAACAGAGCAAAAAGGAAAAGAGAAAGAATCTGAGATATTTTTCCACTTAAGAGGTGTAAATGCCTTAGCCCACGTAATCCGCTGTTTTAAAGATGAGAATATAATACATCCTTCGGGAAGCATAAATCCCTTAAGGGATATGGAGAGTTTCGACTTGGATTTAACCTTACTCGACCTGGAAATGGTGGAAAAAAGGTTGTCCAAGGTAGAAAAAAGTTATCTTACTTCTAAATCTCAAGAAGAGAAAAGGGAGTATGACTTATTGATAAAGTGCAAAAACTCTCTGGAAGATAATAGGCCTCTAAGGGATATCGAGTTTACAGCTGAGGAGGCCAGGCTGTTAAGCGGATATTGTTTTTTGAGTTTCAAGCCAATTCTGATAATATTAAACACCGGAGAAGATGATCTGGTAAAATGCAAGGAGATCGAAAATGATTTCGTTTCGAAGCTGAAACATAAACATAGTTTAGCGAAAGCCATATGCGGGAAATTAGAGATGGAGATATCTCAGTTAGAGGAAAAAGACAGAGCTTCTTTCATAGAAGAGCTGGGAATAACCGAGCAAGCCAGGGATAAGGTTATCAGTTCCTCTTATGAGCTTTTAGGTCTTATCTCCTTTTTCACCGCTAACCAGAATGAGGTTAGAGCCTGGGCAATACCTTCCGGCACCAGAGGTCTAAGGGCTGCGGGAACTGTTCATACAGATATGGAGAAAGGGTTCATTAAAGCAGAAGTGATAAATTACGATAAATTAATAGAAGCAGGATCGATGAATTCTGCCAAGGAAAAAGGTCTGGTTCGCTTAGAAGGCAAAGATTATATAGTTCAAGATGGGGATTTGATCTTTTTCAGATTCAATGTTTGAAAGTATGAAGTGCGTCAGCTGTGGCAATTCTAAAACATCTTCACGGAGTGAGGGACGCTACGTAAATTAAAGAGATAAGAAACAAGAATGATTTAAAAAAGATTTTTTAAAAACGTAAGACATATCCAGGAAGAAATGGATTTACTTTTTGACTATTTATATAAGATGAGACGTTCGCTGGTTTTTAACCTCCAGATGGTTGTGGAGGTTACCAAAAAGCTGAAAGGGTTAATGAGCTCCAGATAAAAGGAGGTAAAATTTGTTAAAAGAGGAGATTAAGATTTCCGAGGAAATGAAGAAGCTTTCGGAAGAGCTTTCCATATTACCCCTGAAAGGGAATGTGGTGTTCCCGTCTCTGATCGTCCCCTTGGTCATAACAGATCAGAGGTATGCCAAACTAATAGATGATACTTTGATGAGCGGGAAAGCCATAGGGCTTTTCGCTCAGAAAGATCCGGAAGTAGAAAATCCCGAGCCAGGTGATATTTTCAAAATCGGAACTGCCGGTACTATCCTGAAGATGCTCAGGTTTCCCGATGGTAGCGTCCGCTTTTTAGTCCAGGGTTTAACTCGAATTAAAATAAAAAAATTCATAAAGGACAAACCATACCTTTTGGCCAGAATAGAACCACTGGAAGATAAATTGGAAGAATCTGTGGAGATGGAAGCCCTGATCCGTACTATTCTGGATCTTCTGAAGAAAGTGGTTAATTTAGCCCCCTACCTTCCAGACGACCTGCAGATATCGGTTTTGAATGCGGAGGATCCGAGCAAGCTCTCAGATTTAATCTCCTCAAATCTGAACATAACCCCGGCTCAAAAACAAGAACTGTTGGAAACCCTTGAGGTTAAAGAGAGATTAAAGAAACTTACCCTTTATCTCAACAAAGAAGCTGAGGTTTTAGAGCTTTCCCGCAAGATCCAGTCAAAGGCTGCTACAGAGATGGGTAAGATGCAGAGGGATTATATATTAAGGGAACAGCTAAAAGCTATTCAAAAGGAATTAGGAGAAGCAGATGAAAGAACTCAGGATATCGAGGAATTTAAAAAGAAGGTCGAGGATGCCAAAATGTCCCAGGAAGCAAAGGAAGCTGCCTTAAAGGAGTTAGATAGACTCTCCAAGATGAATCCAGCTGCAGCTGAATATATTGTTTCCAGAACCTATCTGGACTGGCTGGTAAATCTTCCCTGGAACAAGGGAACCCAGGATAATTTAGATATCAATGAGGCAAAAAGAGTTCTGGATGAGGACCATTACGATTTAGAGAAGGTAAAGGAAAGAATATTGGAGTACTTAGCAGTGAGGAGATTGAAATCAGACCTGAAAGGTCCAATCCTTTGCTTTGTGGGTCCTCCAGGAGTGGGTAAAACCTCTTTAGGAATGTCGATTGCAAGAGCGCTGGGAAGAAAATTCAATCGCATATCCTTAGGCGGGATGCATGATGAGGCAGAAATTCGAGGGCATAGAAGAACTTATATAGGCTCTTTACCCGGCAGGGTGATTCAGGGGGTAAGGAGAGCTGGATCGAATAACCCGGTCTTCATGCTGGATGAGGTGGATAAGATCGGACAGGATTTCCGGGGTGACCCGGCAGCAGCTTTATTAGAGGTTCTGGATCCAGAGCAGAATCATTCATTTTCAGATCATTATTTAGAGGTTCCTTTTGACCTGTCCAGGGTGATGTTTATCACGACCGCAAATATCCTGGACCCTATACCTCCAGTGTTA
>Ga0224495_10003269_pt1 | contig 10055 bp, 5 predicted proteins | sample SF_Jul11_sed_USG_FD_168128 | JGI IMG/M metagenome (GOLD analysis project Ga0224495, IMG submission 168128) | Sediment microbial communities from San Francisco Bay, California, United States - SF_Jul11_sed_USGS_4_1 | ecosystem: Environmental > Aquatic > Marine > Sediment | place: USA: California...
ATAGTAGGATTCCAGAACACCCTTATCCACTATCACTCGCTTTCTGGCTGCCATACCCTCTCCGTCATAAAGGATTGAGGATAACCCTGACTGGATGAAGGGATCATCGATAATGGTGAATTTTTCCGAACCTATCTTCTGCCCGAGTTTTCCCTCCAGAAAAGAGTTTTTCTGCTGAAGAGCCTGGCCGGTTAAAGGCTCGAGTAAGGAATAGAAAATTCTCCAGTTTTCCCTGTTTTCTATTACCATATCGTAAAGACCTGATTTCAGCTTGACCTGCCCGATTTGATTCAAAGTGCGCTGGACTGCAGATTTCGCGTAAACCTCAGGTGCCGGTAATTCTTTATGGAAGCGCACAGTCCGCCAGTCATAGTCCTGGGGACGTCCTTTCTCATCCTTTACTGTCACTGCAACCCCGGCTGAAAAAGATGTGCCCTCATTTTCACCTTTAAATCCATTGCTGTGTACTTTAACAGATTCATAGTAATTATCAGCATAATAGGATGTGCAGGAGATGATTTTATCGCTTTGAGCCATAGCGATTTTCTCTATCTCGCGTGCCATACTCACTCTGCTATCAGAGGTTACTTTATCATAATCAATGTCTTTGATTTTCAGATCCATCTCTTTTTGATCTTTATAATATTTGGGATCCGGAAGCGAACGGAACGGGTCCTCGTTCAGATATTTAGTCATGTCTATAGCCTCTTCGATGAACCCTTTTAACGACTCTTTCCGGATATCATTGGTGGAATGGCTTGAATACCGCATGCTGGCATATATGCTGAGTGATAGATAATTCTGGGTTGATTCCTGAAGCTTCTCCAGATTACCCTCTCGAAATTGGATTTCGATGTCTCTGCTGTTACCCACATTAACCGCCACATCATCTGCACCTCCCTTTCGAGCCTGAGCTACTGACCATTCGGCTAATTCTAATCTTTGTTTTTTATTCATAGTTTCAACCTTTATCTTTAAGTTATGGCGTTATGGTTATTGTTGAATCCTTAACTTTAAGAAGTCACTCCTCCAACTGTGATCGAGGACACCTTGGTGGTGGGCAGGCCATCGTTCACCGGTACGCTTTGACCAGCTTTTCCACAGGTTCCGCCGCTTTCGTCAAGCCCAAGGTCATTGGCTACCATCACCATCTTACTCAATACCTGTGGCCCGTTGCCAATGATGTTTACATCCTTGATGGGATAGGTTAATTTCCCATCCTCAATCAGGTAACCTGTTTTAACGTAGAAGGTAAAATCACCCGCACCGATACGAACCTCTCCATTGGTAAAATCAATGGCATACAATCCTTTTTTCACACTCTGGATAATCTCCTCCTTGGTATGAGGACCGTTCAGCATATAGGTGTTTCTCATTCGTGGAATAGGCGAATAACGGAACGACTCCCTACGCCCGTTTCCCGTAGGTTTTACTTTATAATAATTAGCGCTGATACGGTCGCACATATAGCTTTTCAATATACCGTTCTCCACCAGAACTGTCTTCTCCGTATCATTACCCTCATCATCGATATTCAGTGAACCGCGCTGGTTGGGCAGGGTTCCATCGTCTACTATGGATACAAAATTCTCGGCTATCTTCTGGTTCATCTTGTCGCAGTAGATGGATATCTTTTTGCGGTTAGCATCCGCCTCCATCCCGTGCCCGATCGCCTCGTGTAAAAGTATGCCTGAGCTTCCGGCTGCAAGCACCACCTCCATTTCCCCTCCCTCTGGTTTCACTGCCTCAAATAGAGCTACTGTTTTCTTAACCACTTCATCCGCTATGCGATTGACGTTCTCGGGTGTGTAATACTCAATACCTCTGCGGCCTCTCAGACCAAAGTAATTCTCCTCTTTTCTTCCGTTCTGCTCTGCATTACAGGTGGCAAAGAGAGAAGCGCTGGGCTGATAATCATACACTACTCTTCCATCGGATGTCGCAATCAGGATATAGGTAGTGCTGTCTGAAAACGAGACCCGTGCTTTGACCACCCTTTTATCGTTATTAAACATCCGCTCGTTTATCTTCTGCAGGTAGGGGATTTTAGTGTCGACCTTTACATCCTCCCATAATGTTTGTATAGGATAATAGCCTGGTGTGGGGTGAAGTTTCAGCTCCTCAGGAGGCTGGGTTTTGCTCTGGTTGGCGATATTCGCTGCGGTTTTGGCTGCAAGCTTCATCGCCTGCGGTGTGATCTCCTCGGTGAAGGAATACCCTGTCTGCTCCCCCTCGATCACTCTTATGCCCACGCCGAAGTCTATATTAGTGTAAGCCTGGTTTACCAGATTATCCTCCAGCCCGACCCACTTGCCTATGCGGTGTTGGAAAAATAGGTCGCAGTAATCCCCACCCTTTTCCAGGGCAGCAGCCATCACTTCACGGATGATCTTCTCATCCACGCCGAAGTGCCTGTAGTAATCGCCAAGCTTTCCATTCTCTCCCGGAGAAGCAAATGCCATCAGGGGGTTAACTTTGAAAACAAAAGGAATCGTTGCCAAAGCTATACCCTGTGCCCCCATTTTCAAAAACTCCCTTCGTTTAAGTTTTTGCATGTGTCACTCCTTTGGTGTTTTGTTAAACTAAAACTCTTTCTGGATGTAATCTGCTTTTCTTTGATTATACATCTGGTAAAATAGGCTGGTTCCTCATTTTTGTCAAGAAGTATCAGCAAATTCCTCAGTATGAGGTAAAATTCTGTCTCTATCAAATCATCATACGAAAATCTTACTTTGAAAGTTGCAAAACATTCTTAAAAAATACTCCGCTCTCCAGTTTCCCCTGCACATTTAATCAACTAACCTCCCTTTTATTTCAGGAATATTCTGCCTAAATATGCTCATATTAAATATCTTATGGTACGGTTGTAGGATCCCAGCTGGTGTGCAAGTTCTGATTAAAGGAATCCAAAACTTTCATATCTTCCGGGGTAATCGAAAAATCAAAAACCTCCGCATTTTCTTTAATTCTTTCTTTTTTCGAGGACTTGGGAATGACCACAACTCCTTTCTGCAGAGCCCAGCGAATAAGTATCTGGGCAGGGGTTCTGCAATATTTCGAAGCTGAAGATTTGAGTTTTGGATCATTTAACTTATGACCTTTAGTCAGCGGGCTATATGATTCTAACTGGATTTTTTGAGAATTACAGAAATCCAGAAGGTCTTTGAGATAAAGATAAGGGCTGAATTCCACCTGGTTAACTGCTGGAGCCGTGGCGGAATTTTTTAAAAGCTCCTGAAGATGCTGAATCATATAATTGCTCACCCCGATGGCTCTGCATTTCCCATCTTTGAGGAGTTTCTCCAAGGCTTTCCAGGAATCATTTCTTAGACCCTGCACTGGCCAGTGAATCAGATACAAATCTATATATTTTGAGCCGAGATTCTTTAGACTTTTCTCGAAAGCTTTGAGTGCACGCTCATACCCGTGATCCGAATTCCATAATTTGGTGGTGACAAAGATATCCTCTCTCGGAATCCCGCTTTTACGGATTGCCCCTCCCACCTCCTTTTCATTCTCGTACATACTGGCAGTATCGATAAGCCTATACCCTATTTCCAGAGCATAGAGAACTGCATCTTTTGTATCCTTAGCTAAGGTCTGGTAGGTGCCTAATCCGAAAACAGGCATCTCCACTCCATTGTTGAGCTTCACTTTAGAATCAATCCTTAATCCGTCCATTCTTTCACCTATTTAGACAATCTGGATTTAAATCAAAACAGAGAATTTGTCAAGGATAAATATAATCTCCACTCATACAAGCTCGCGTAGAGGTGATCTGTAAAAATCTTACGACCAATCTACGCTTTAATTAATGTAAACAAGTACCGTTCTCTACGCGAGAAAAAGCCAATTTGATACTTTCTATCCACCATTGAATCTTCAACTACTTCCCTGATCCCATATCCATTAAGGATTTTCCTGCAGATTTCTCCATATATTTTCCATTAACCACCATCCCGGTCATATCTCCGCATTTATACATTTTGGAGCCATAGTAGGGATTGCCTGTCTGCTCGTTTTGCTGAAGCCAGCTTTGCTTTGCCATAGGGCAGTAAAAAGAATATGCTTCTCCAGAATACCCGAACTGTTTGAGATAAGAGAGCATAGACTGAGAAAGTGAGGCAAATCCTTTTCGAGCATTCTCTATATCATCTGTTTTAAGATTAGATGAGCTGACTTTGATAGATTCCAGAGCCTTTATTAGCCCATCTATTTTTGTTGACATCTCCTGTGCATGGTGGCCCACATCCTCGATTTTATCCTGTGATAAAAGCTCTCTTATGGCAAAATAGTGCTTGAATATCTGGCTCATCTCATCTGAGTTTGCCATCCCCTCCATGCTTTCTTCCTTTGAGCTACCCTTCTCCGCTAAAACCGAACTTGAAAAAATCATCAAAATGGATAAACCAAGAATTAAAGCTATGGTTAATAATCTGTGCTTCCTCATTTTTTTCCTCCGGATAAAAAGATTATAAATTAACTTCTGCTGTCTTAAGATTCAAATTCATACATCCCTCGCATAATCCACCTCCTTTTGATCTGAGATTTTTCCCTTTTTACTTTTTAAAAAATTCACTGATTAGTCTCATGTTAAATTCAGTTAAAACGAATTGTCTGAGATCTTGGTCTCTTCACCCTCTGGTAATTTCCTTCCTCTCCACAAAAAGAAAATCACCGGATAGACCAAAAGCTCTAAAAGAAAAGAAGTAACCAGTCCACCCACCATAGGTGCAGCAATCCTCTTTGAGACATCCGAGCCGATACCGGTGCTCCACAGAAGTGGCATCAGTCCTATCATTGTAGTTCCGACTGTCATCAGCTTGGGCCTTACTCTCCTTACCGCCCCATAGTGAATTGCCTCTCTGAGGTCACCTGTGGTGTTCATGGCATTGCTCTCCTGCCTCTGGCGATATGCTAAATCCAGATACAAAAGCATCACCACTCCGGTTTCAGCATCCAGTCCAGCCAGGGCGATCATCCCCACCCATACAGCTACACTGGTATTATAACCCAGTATATACATAAACCAGAAAGCTCCTACCAGGGAGAAGGGAACTGCCAGAAACACGATTAAAGTCTTGGTAACAGATTTGGTATTGTGATAAAGGATAAAGAAGATAATGAGTATGGTCAAAGGGATGAGCAGCATCAGCCTTTTCTGAACGCGGAGCATATATTCATACTGTCCACTCCACACCAGGTTATAACCATAAGGTAGTTTAACTTCTGCTTCAACCGTTTTTCTGGCATTTCTCACATAGGTGCCAACATCCACTCCCCTGATATCCACATACACCCAGGCAGTCCTTCGAGCATTTTCTGATTTGATAGCTGGAGGTCCCTTTTTGATCTTGATGTCCGCTACCTGGGTAATGGGTATCTGTGCTCCAGCAGGCGTGGGTATTAAAATTCTCTGTAAGCTGGTAAGATTATCACGCAGTTCTCGAGGATAGCGCAGGTTAACCGGATAGCGTTCCAGCCCTTCCACTGTATAGGTTACATTCATCCCTCCAACTGCGGACATGATCACATCCTGAATATCTCCTACGGTTAGTCCATAACGAGCTGCCTCTTCCCTTTTGATCTCATAATCCAGGTAGTTTCCACCAGTAACCCTTTCTGAGAAGGCTGAGAGTGTTCCCGGAACTTTTCTTATTGCCGCTTCAATTCTCTCACCTATAGCGGTCAAAGAATCAAGGTTTTCACCCATTATCTTTATTCCCACTGGAGTTTTGATACCGGTGGCTAACATATCGATTCTGGTCTTTATAGGCATGGTCCAGGCATTGGTAAGCCCTGGAAATTGAATAGCCTTATCTAACTCCTCTACCAGCTTTTCCGGAGTCATCCCCGGACGCCATTCCTTCTCTGGCTTTAACATGATGGTGGTCTCTATCATGGTCAAAGGGGCTGGGTCAGTAGCAGTCTCTGCTCTTCCTATTTTACCGAAGACTGTCTTCACTTCTGGAAAAGAAGCGATGATTTTATCCGTCTGCTGCAGTAGTTCCTTGGCTTTGGTTATGGAAATCCCCGGAAAAGTTGTGGGCATATAAAGCAAATCCCCTTCGTATAAAGGTGGCATGAACTCACTTCCAATCTTTAAGATAGGGATAATGGTGACAGCCATTAAAACCAGAGCGGTGATAAGAACGCCCCAGCGGTATTTCAGGACAAAACTGATGACTGGATGGTAGAGCCTGTGCAGTAATTTACTTAGAGGGTTTTTATCCTCTGACCTGATTTTCCCCCTTAACCAGTAGCCCATCAATACCGGGACAATGGTAAGAGAGAGAAAAGCTGCTCCTGCCATGGCATAGCTTTTGGTAAAAGCTAAAGGTTTGAAAAGTCTTCCTTCCTGTTGTTCCAGTAAAAAGACCGGAAGAAATGAAACGGTAATCACCAGAAGACTATGGAAAAGTGTCGGTCCAACCTCCTTGGCCGAGGTAGAGATAATCGTCCAGTAGTCTTTCTGTCCCCGGTATTTTTCCAGATGCTTGTGACCATTTTCCACCATTATGATAGCCGCATCCACCATCGCCCCGATGGCAATGGCAATCCCCCCCAGTGACATAATATTGGCGTTGATCCCCTGGATATACATTATGATAAAGCTGATCAGAACCGCAGTGGGCAATGTGAAGATGGCTACCAGTGAGCTTCGGAAATGCAGAAGAAAGATAGCTATTACTATGGCAACAACTATCATCTCCTCCAGCAGAGTATGCTTTAAAGTATTAATCGATTCCTGAATCAGCCTGGAGCGATCATAGGCTGGTTTTATCACCACCCCGGGAGGAAGACCGGGCTTTAGCTCCTCCAGCTTCTTTTTGACCAGATTGATAGTTTTTAAAGCATTCTCCCCGAAGCGCATCACAATTACCCCTCCTACCACCTCACCTTTTCCATCCTTTTCCGTAACTCCTCTTCTTAGCTCAGGCCCTATTTTCACCTGAGCAACATTTCTTAATAAGATGGGAGTACCACTACCATCAGTCCCCAGAGGGATATTTCTCAAATCCTCAAGAGATTTGATGTAGCCTAACCCTCTTACCATGAATTCGGCCTCTGCCATTTCAATCAAACGACCGCCTACATCGTTATTGGACCTCTGGATAGCCATTTTCACTTTGGAGAGTGGAATGTTATAAGCTAAGAGTTTATTCGGATCAACTTCCACCTGGTACTGTTTGACATATCCTCCTACTGAGGCAACTTCAGAAACACCGGGCACAGCGGTCAGAGCATACCTCAAATACCAGTCCTGGATACTGCGCAGGTCTGAGAGGTCATAATTCCCGCTTTCATCTTCTACTGTATACTCATATATCCATCCTACGCCCGTAGCATCCGGTCCTAACTGAGGAGTTACCCCGCGGGGCAGACGTTCTGAAACAAAGTTCAAATACTCCAATACCCGTGAGCGAGCCCAGTAGATGTCTGTTCCATCCTCAAAGATGATATAGACCAGTGAAAAACCAAAAAATGAATATCCTCTTACCACCCTGGCATAGGGTACAGAGAGCATAGCTGTGGTCAAAGGATAGGTAACCTGGTCCTCCACGATCTGAGGAGCCTGGCCCGGGTATTCGGTTTTTATTATAACCTGAACATCAGATAAATCTGGAATGGCGTCCAGTTTTATATTCAGCAGACAGTAGATGCCGACAACAATTGTTACTGCGGTTAGAAGAATTATTATGAATCTATTCTTAATCGAGTAATCGATTATCTTCTCTAACATGATCCTACCTCTTTAATTTGACTTATTCTTTAAAGGAACCAGCTCCATACCGCACACCGGACATTTGCCTGCCTGATTGGATAGGATATGATGATGTTCCTCCATAGGACAGGTGTAAACTGTTCTTCCGGTTTGGGTGACAGGGACTAAATCCATCCCGCACTCTGGACAAATACCTGGTCCCACCTGAAGGATATGGCTATGCTCTTCCATTGGGCAGGTATAGACCTCCTCAGCAAAATGTGCCTTTTTATCCGGGGTTAGATTTGAATTTTCAATTTCGGCTTTAGTGGGCTTGTGCACCTTTTCCTTCTCCATTTTTGTAGCTGAGGCTTGGATTACCTCAACTTCTCGTGAAGCAGACATCTTCGATTTCATCATCTTCTGAATCGCCTCCTGGATTTTACTTTCGGAATCGAGCATAAACTGAGCAGAAGTTACCACCATCTCTCCTGGTAGAAGACCATTTTTAACTTCAATGAACCCTCCTTCACCACTTGCTCCACTTTGGATTTCTCTGGGTGCATATTTACCTTCACCTAAATCCACAAAAACTATTTCCCTTTTACCTGAGTGAATCACCGCTTCCTCTGGAATTAAGACCCTTTCGCCAACAAGCTCAGATTCTATTACCAGATTGGCATACATCTCCGGTTTGAGCTTGAATTCTGGATTGGGAAACTCCAGACGAACCTTTACATCCCGTGTCATCTGGTTCAGATAAGGGTAGATGTAGGTCAATTTTCCCTCGAAGGTCTCTCCGGGTATATATGACAGACTCATATTTACTTTCTGGCCTAACTTTATAAAGGGAAGCTCATATTCATAGATCGTTCCTAATACCCAGACAGTGGAAAGGTCTGCAATGTGGAAAAGGTCTGCTCCTGTCTCAATAAAAAACCCCTCGATAACGTTTTTATTAATCACTGCTCCCTTGGCTGGTGAATATAAGGTCAAAGTCTTTTTGATTTTGCCGGTCTGTTCCAGCCTTTTGATCTGCTCTTCACCTATATCCCAGTACTCCAGCCTTTTGCGGGTGGAGTTCAGAAGCTCCGAAGCTCCTTTACTCACATTCTCAAAGGGGCTATCTTTTAGCTCCTCATACCTTTTAAGAGAATTCAGATACTCTTCCTGTGTGCTTACCAGTTCAGGGGAATATATTTCCAGAAGCGGCTGTCCCCTTTTAACTATTTCCCCGGTAGTATTCACGTAAAGTTTTTCTATCCAGCCGGCTGTTTTGCTGTTGATGATGTATAGTTTCTTTTCATCATAAGCGATATGACCTACGGTGCGGATGGTTCGGTTTAGTTTGCCGGTTTTCACTGGAGCTACCTTCAAACCCATATTTTGAACTGTAATAGGGTCGATGGTAATAGCACCTTCTTCGATCTCATCCTCATACACCGGGATCAAATCCATACCCATGGGTGATTTTCCCGGCTTGTCCGAGATATAGGTCGGGTCCATAGGGGCTCGCCAGTATTTAATCTTCTGCTCTCCCTGTGTTGTGGAAGAGCTAACTGAACTGCTCTTGACGGGAGTAAGCTTCATCCCGCAGATAGGACAATATCCTGGCTCATCCTGGATTATCTCCGGATGCATACCGCAGGAATAAAGCTGTTTGCCAGAGATCTTCTCAGCTTGAGCCAGTTTCCCTGAGCTATTTGATTTCCCCCCGGTTAAGAAACCCACAGTAAAACCGGCTGCTAAGAGCAGTATTGCTGTCAGGATGATTATTAATGATTTTTTTGTTCGCATTTTAGTTCACTCCTTTCTCATAAAAGAGAATTTCCTACCATCTCCTCAAGCCTGGCTATGGTCTGGAAGAATAAGCTCAAAGCTTGATAATAAGATATCTGATAATTATAAAGGGTTACCTGATTCTCCAGCAGGGTCAAAAAATCGATTTTATCTACCTGATAGCCAGACCTGGCTGATTCCAGCGATTGCCTGGCTTGAGGCAGGATGGCTGTTTTATAAAGCTCTATTTCTTTTTGATGACGGATTAAAGAATAATAGAGCATTGAGATATCATACTTAAGATCATTTTTCATCCCCTGATAATCACTGAGGGAACTCTCCAGTTCGTACTTCTTTTCCTGCACCAGCTTCCTTTCCTTGGTCCAGAAATATAGAGGTATCTCTATCCCCACTGAGCCGGATAAAAAATCCTTCTCTGCGGATGGTTCCATTTCTGCATTATTTTTCATATGCATATAGCTTAGAGAAAAAGTAAAATCAGGCCAGTACTCCCTGCGGGCTAATTTGTAATCGTACTGGGATGCATTGACTGAGTACTCCATTCCTTTAA